>Ga0102946_1000550_pt1 | contig 13010 bp, 10 predicted proteins | sample SalPon2A_A_D1_MG_FD_78209 | JGI IMG/M metagenome (GOLD analysis project Ga0102946, IMG submission 78209) | Soil microbial communities from South San Francisco under conditions of wetland restoration - Salt Pond MetaG R2A_A_D1_MG | ecosystem: Environmental > Terrestrial > Soil > Wetlands | place... | reverse complement strand
CACCGAGCAGGCCGTTGGCGGCCAGCACGGCCTGCAGTTCGCGACCGAGCGCACCGCAGGCGATCACCAGGGTGCCTGGGCTGCTCGCGACCGCCATGGCGTGGCCTTGGTCCGAAGGGATGGGTCAGGCGGCCGCGCGACGGGCCAGCACGAGGGCTTCGGCCGTCTCGGCGGCCACGGCTGCGTCACGGCAGTAGGCGTCGGCACCGACTGCCTCGCCGAACTCCTCGTTGAGCGGCGCACCACCGACCAGCACGATGTAGTCGTCGCGCATCCCGCGCTTGCCGAGCTCCTCGATGACCACCTTCATGTACGGCATCGTGGTGGTCAGCAGGGCCGACATCCCCAGCACGTCGGGCTGGTGCTCCTCCAACGCCTGGAGGTAGGTGTCGGCGTCGACGTTGATGCCGATGTCGATGACCTCGAATCCGGCGCCCTCGAGCATCATGCCCACCAGGTTCTTCCCGATGTCGTGGATGTCGCCCTTGACGGTGCCGATGACGACCTTGCCGACCTGCTCGGCGCCGGTCTCGGCCAGCAGCGGACGCAGGATCGCCATGCCGGCCTTCATGGCGTTGGCGGCCAGCAGGACCTCGGGCACGAACAGGATGCCGTCGCGGAAGTCGATGCCCACGATGCGCATGCCCTCGACCAGTGCCTTGGCCAGCACCTTCTGGGGGTCCCACCCACGATCGAGCAGCAGTTGTGTGCCCTCGCCGATCTCGTCGGCAAGCCCGTCGTAGAGGTCGTCATGCATCTGTTCGACGAGGTCGTCGTCATCCAGGGTGCTGAGGTCCAGGTCGTCCATGTCGCTCACGCGGGTCCCCTTGTTCGCGCCGGGGTGCGTGGTGGACGTCCCACGATGCGGGACGATGCCACCATGCGGTACCCATTCTGCCACGTGGCGCGGGCGCTGTCCAGCACTTCCTCGGACCAGTCACGCCGGGTCAGGCGTCCCCTGCCGTTCGTGCCTGGCCGGTGTGCCGCGAGATGCGGGCTGCTGCGGCGGCCGTCGTGCGCCCGATCCGCTCCAGGTGCTCGCCCGACATCCGAAACGACGGACCGGAAACCGCCAGTGCCGCGACGACCGTGCCATCGCGGTCCCTGATCGAGGCCGCGACGGAGGTCAGCCCCGCCTCCTGCTCGTCGATCGAGTCGGCCCAGCCGCGTTCGCGCACCAGGCGCAGGTGGGCGTCGAGGATGGACCGGTCGGTGATGGAGGCAGGCGTGGGGCCGCCCAGGGGGTCGCAGAGGTGGGACGACAGGTCGACGGGGTCCATGGCCGCGAGCAACGCCTTGCCCGAGGCCGCCAGGTGGGTCGGGCTGCGCTTGCCGAGCCAGTTGACGGTGGTGACGCTGGCGTTGCCGAGGACCTGGTCGACGCACATGGTGTGGGTGCCGTCCAGGACGACCAGGTTCACGGTCTCGCGGACCTGGCGTGCCAGTTGCACGGCGATCGGGCGACTGGCCGCCCCCAGGTCGAAGGCGTGGGGGACGGCACCGGCGAGTCGCACGACCCCCTGGCCGAGCCGATAGGCAGCCGTGTCGGGGTCCTGTGCCACCAACCCGTGTGCCTCCAGCGTCGCCAGCAGGCGCGACACCGTCGACTTGTGGGTCTGGATGCGCTCGGCCAGGTCCGTCACCCGGCCGACACCCACGTCGGCCAGGATGCCCAGCAACTGGGCCGCGCGGTCGACGGACTGGACGAGGCCCGACGAATCACTGCGGGGCGTTGCGGCCATGGGCTGGCTCCTGGGGCGGGTGGCGCGCGACGCGTCACAACAGGGTGGTCACGACGTCCTCGAAGTGGCGGACGTGGGCATGGGCCTGGGCCCGGGCGGCAGTCGCGTCGCCGGCCAGGACCCGCTCGACGAGGTCGGGCAGTTCGTCGACGTGCGCGCTCACGCCGGCCAGGCGGTCCACGAACAGGTACCAGATGCGTGTCGAGAGGCTGTGGTGGCGTTCGCAGGCCTGCTCGAGGAAGTGGTTGTGGGCGGCGCGCCACAGCGCCCGGTGGATGGCCGTGTCGTGGCGCATCGCAGCGAAGGGATCGTCATCGACCCCGACGACCACCAACGCCTGCAGCGCGTCGCGGTCCGCGTTGGTCGCGCGGGTGGCTGCCCGGGCAGCGGCCAGGCCCTCGAGTTCTGCCCGGACGTCGGTCAGCAGCGCGAGGTCCGCGAGGTTGACCTCCGTGGCGAACGTGCCACGGCGGGGGTGGGTCACGAGCAGGCGGTCGACGACCAGCCGGTTGCGGGCCTCGCGCAGCGGTGTGCGGCCGACGTCGAGGCGCTCCATCAGCGCTGCCTCGTTGAGCGGCTCGCCCGGGGCGATCTCCAGCCGCACCAGCAGGTCGCGCAGTGCCAGGTAGGCCTGCTCTGCCTGCGACACCTGCTCGGTGGCGGCGTGGTCCAGTGCGGCGGTTGTGGTCTGCATGCGGACACTGTAGCGTGTGCGCTGACTGATATAGCAATCAGTGCAGGAACCACTCCCGCCTCACCTCACCCCCGAACGGTTGCAGCATGGCAGACATCCCGTCCTCCGCCAACGTCGTGGTCATCGGTGCCGGCATCGTCGGCAACTTCCTGGTGGGCCACCTCTCCAGACTCGGCTGGACCGACATCGTCCAGATCGACAAGGGGCCCCTGCCCAACCCGGGCGGCTCCACCGGCCACGCCTCCAACTTCATCTTCCCCGTGGACCACAACAAGGAGATGGCCCTGCTGACGCTGGAGTCCCAGCGCCAGTACGAGGAGTTGGGCGTCCAGGTGTCGCCGGGTGGCATCGAGGTCGCCCGCACCGAGGAGCGCATGGAGGAGTTGCTCCGCCGCATGACCTCCGCCCGGGCCTGGGGGATCGAGTCGGAACTGCTGACACCCGCACAGGTCAAGGAGCTGGTCCCGTTCATCGAGGAGGACGTCATCCTGGGCGGCTTCCACACGCCGTCCGTGTCGGTCGTGGACTCGCTGCGGGCCGGGACGCTGATGCGCGACGAGGCGCGCGATGCCGGCAACCTGCAGGTCTTCCCCAACACGGAGGTCCTCGACCTCGAGACCGAACCCAATGCCTGGGGCGCGCCCCGCATCACGGCCGTGGTCACCGACCGGGGCCGCATCGAGGCCGACGCCGTCGTCGTCGCCTGTGGCGTGTGGAGCCCCCGCATCGCCGAGATGGCCGGGGCCACGATCCCGCTGATCCCCACCGTGCACCAGATGGCGGACGTCGGTCCGATCGAGATCCTCCAGGAAACCGGCACCGAGATCGCCTTCCCCATCGTGCGTGACATGGACACGTTCATGTACGAGCGCCAGGCGGCCGGGTCCATGGAGGTGGGCAGCTACGCGCACCGGCCGATCTTCCACGCCCCCGACGAGATCCCGTCCAACGACGAGGCGGCGCTGACGCCCACCGAGATGCCGTTCACCGACGACGACTTCGACGACCAGCTCGAGGACGCGCTGGAACTGATGCCGTCGATCCTCGAGACCGCCGAGATCCGCTACGCCATCAACGGCCTGCTCAGCCTGACCCCCGACGCGATGCCGCTGCTGGGCGAGACCATCGAGGTCACCGGCCTGTGGTCGGCTGCCGCCGTGTGGATCAAGGAGGGCCCGGGCATCGCCCAGCTCGTGGCCGAATGGATGACCCACGGCTATCCGCACATCGCCGACCCGCACGGGTCCGACATCGCCCGCCTCTACCACCACGAACGCAGCGACCACCACGTCCGCGCTCGCTGCGCCGAGCACTTCAACAAGACCTACGGCATCGTGCACCCGCGCGAGCAGTGGGAGTCGCAGCGCAACATGCAGCGCTCGCCGTTCTGGCCTCGCGAGGTCGACCTCGGTGCAACGTTCTTCGCCGCCCATGGCTGGGAGCGCCCCCAGTGGTACGAGTCCAACGCCGACCTCGTCGACCGCTACGGCGTGGCCGACCGTGAGGTCGAGTGGGACGCTCGCTGGTGGTCGCCGATCATCAACGGTGAGCACCTGCACCTGCGCGACAAGGTCGGGATGGTCGATCTCACCGCCTTCCAGGTGTTCGACTTCACCGGTCCCGGCGTCCTCGACTACATCGAGCGGATGACGGTCAACAAGTGCGACCAGCCCGTCGGTCGGTCGATCTACACGCCGGTGCTGGCGACCAACGGCGGCTTCCGGTCGGACCTGACCGTGCTGCGACTCGGCGAGCGCCACTTCCGCGTGATCACCGGTGCCTTCGACGGCGGCCGGGACGCCTACTGGTTCACCCGCAACCTGCCCGACGACGGCTCGGTGCGCTTCGACGACATCACGTCGCGCACCTGCACCATCGGCGTGTGGGGTCCCGATGCCCAGGCCATGGTCGCCAAGGTGTGCGAGGCCGACCTGTCGCAGGAGGCCTTCCCGTACGCGTCGGTCCAGACCACGCGCATCGCGGGCATCCCCGTGACGATGTTCCGCATCTCCTACGTCGGCGACAACGGCTGGGAGATCACCACCGACACCAGCCACGGGCTCGCCCTGTGGGACGCGCTGGCGGCCGCAGGCGAGGAGTTCGAGGTCCGGCCGGTCGGGATCGGCGTCTACGGCACCACCGGCCGCATCGAGAAGGGCTATCGCCTGATGGGCGCCGAACTGGAGTCGGAGTACACCCCCGTGGAGGCCGGGCTGGCGCGCCGGCTGGTCAAGGCCGCGGACTTCATCGGCAAGGAGCCCTACCTCGCCGCGCGTGAGGAGGAACCGGCCGCGATCCTGTGCACGCTGACGATGGACGACCAGGCCGACTCGCAGGGCCGCCAGCGCTACCCGATGGGTGGCAACGAACCGATCCTGACGCCGGACGGCGAACGCATCGTGGACGCCAGGGGTCGGGTCTCGGTCGTCACCACGGCCGGTGCCGCACCGTCGTTGGGCGCGTACCTGCTGATGGCCTACCTGCCGCCCGAGCACGCGGTCGGGGGCACCAGCCTGCAGGTGATGTACCAGAACGAACTGTTCCCGGTCACGGTCGCGGAGGCGGGCTCGACGCCGCTGTTCGACCCCACCAACGAACGCATGAAGGGCTGACCCATGCGCGATGACGACGCTCGAGAAGTGATGTGACGATGCGAATCCTGGTCTGCGTCAAGCGGGTCCCGATCCCGGGTGCACGCATCCCCGTGACCGCCGACGGCATGGCGGTGGACGATGCGCTGCTCGGCCACACCATGAGCCCGCACGAGGAGTGTGCGGTCGAGGGGGCCGTCCAACTGGTCGAAGCCCACGGCGGCGAGTCGGTCGTGCTGACCCTGGGGTCCGCCGACGCCGACGAGCAACTGCGCTACGCGGTGAGCATGGGCGTGGACAAGGGCGTGCTGGTCGAGACCGACGGAGGCGACTGGGACCCCCAGCGCACCGCCACCGCGCTGGTCGCGGCCATCAGGACGTTGGAGGACGAGGGCGGCCCGTTCGACCTGGTGCTCTTCGGCAACGAGTCGGCAGACGCCGGCGGCTTCCAGGTCGGCATCCGCGTCGCCACGGCGCTCGGCCGACCGATCGTCCAGGGCATCAAGGACGTCGAGTTCGGGGGGGAGGTCGCGGACGGCTCGGTCCGCGTCCAGCGCCCGACCGGCAGTGCCTCCGAGCGCTACGAACTGCCGCTTCCCGCGTGCCTGGGCGTGCGCGAAGGCCTGAACCTGCCGCGCTACCCGACGATGCGTGGTCGGCTGCAGGCGCGTCGTGCCGAGGTCGCCTCGACGGCCGCGCACGACGTCGGACCCGGCGGGCAGTCGCTGCTGGCGCTGCAGTCGCCACCCGAACAGGTCAGCACGACCGAGATCGTGGGAGCCGGACCCGAGGGGGTCGACCGCGTCATCGAGGTGCTGACCGAACTGAAGGTGCTGTCGTGATCCTGGTGCTGTGCGAAGCGACGACGACCGAGGAGGGCGACGAGGTCCTGGCGGTCCCGTCCCGACAGGCGCTGACCCTGGCCCGGGACCTGCCCGGTGCGTCGGCAGGTGTCGCGGCCGTGGTGGTCGACGACGGCGAGGTCGACGTCGACGAGGTTGCGGAGGACGCCGGTCGGTACGGCGCCGAACTGGTCTACAGCCTCGAGCACGACCTGTTCGCGCGGTACGGGCCGGAGACCTGGGGCGCCGCACTGGTCGCGGCGATCTCGGAGGCAGGCGCGACCGTGGTCGTGGCGGCCGGGACGGACCGTGGCGGCGAGGTCCTGGCCCACGCCGCGGCCCGACTGGACCTGCCGCTGGTCGCCAACGTCACCGAGGTCCGCAGCGACGGCGAGGCCTGGGACCTGGAGCGCGTCCGGTGGGGCGGCTCGCTGCTGGAGTCCGCCCGGCTGGAGTCGGACTGCAAGCTCGTCTCCATGCTGCCCCACGCGGTCGACGCCGTGGCCCTGGACGAGCCCGAGGAACCGGAACTGGTCGAGTTCGAGGTCGAACTCGACGAGTCGCTGGCCCGGTCGTGCGTCGTCGACGAAGTCGTGACCTCGACCGGGATGAGCCTGGCGACCGCGCCCGTCGTCGTCGGTGGTGGCCGTGGCGTCGGCTCGGCCGAGGGCTTCGCCCAGCTCGAACAGCTGGCGCGGTTGCTGGGCGGCGCCGTCGGGTGCTCGCGCGTGGCGACCAACAACGGCTGGCGGCCGCACCGCGACCAGGTCGGCCAGACCGGGACGGCCATCGCGCCGACGGTCTACATCGCCTGCGGGATCTCTGGCGCGATCCAGCACTGGTCGGGCGCCAGGTCCGCCAAGCACGTCCTGGCGATCAACACCGACCCCGAGGCCAACATGGTGCAGAAGGCGAACTGGGCGGTCATCGGGGACCTGCACCAGTTCGTCCCTGCCCTGGTCGAGGCCATCCGGGCCCGCTGACGGTCACCCTCCACCCCGCTTCGGAGCACGCATGCCAGCCACGTCGTCCCCCAATCGTCGCCCGCGCGTCCTCGTGGCGGACGCCATCGCGCAGGAGGGCATCGACCGACTGGCCGAGCACTGCGACGTCGACGTGCGCACCGGCATGGATCCCGAGGAGGTCGCCGCCGCCATCGGTGACTACGAGGGCATCGTCGTGCGATCGGCCACGGCACTGCCGGCGGCGACGCTTGCCCGCGCGGCCAACCTCAAGGTGATCGCCCGGGCCGGCGCCGGCCTGGACACGATCGACGTGGGCGCCGCGCTGGACGCGGACGTGCAGGTGGTCAACGCCCCGGATGCCAACACCGTGGCAGTGGCAGAGCTGACACTGGCCCTGATGCTGTCGCTGGCCCGCAACGTGACGAGGGCCGACGCTGCCCTCAAGCAGGGTCGCTGGGAGAAGAAGCAGTTGCTGGGTGCTGGGGTGGCGGGCAAGGTGCTGGGCATCGTCGGCTACGGCCGAATCGGACGCGAGGTTGCCGTTCGGGCCCACGCCTTCGGCATGGAGGTCCTGGCCAACCAGCGTCACCCGACCCCGGAACTGCTCCTGCGTGAGGGCGTCGAGGCGGTCGACCTGCCCGAGATGCTGTCGCGCGCCGACTTCGTGACCATCCACGTGCCCGCCACCGACGACACCCACCACCTCGTGGACGAGGCATTCCTGGGCCACATGCGCCCGCAGGCCTGGTTGATCAACACGGCCCGGGGCTCGGTGGTCGACGAGGCTGCCCTGCTCGCAGCGCTGGACGGAGGGCGCATCGCCGGCGCCGCCCTGGACGTGTTCCGCGACGAGCCCGCAGTGGACTCGGCCCTGGCCCGGCACGACAAGGTCGTCGCGACACCGCACCTGGGTGCCTCCACCGTGGATGCCCAGGTCAGCGCCGCCATGACGGTCGCCGACCAGGTCGTCGACATCCTGGCCGAGTCCGATCCGGCCACGGTGCTGCCGCTGCGGGTCCTGCACGCCGACGACCTCGTGCCCCACGAGGCCCACGACGAGCGCCGGGTCATGGCCCTGGCCGAACGGCTGACCGGCGAGGACCTGCTGCGCAACCCCCCGATCGTGGCGGAGGTGGACGACCAGTTCGTCGTGCTGGACGGGGCAACGCGCACGGAAGCGCTGCGACGCACCGGCTGCCAGCACGTGGTCGTGCAGGTCGTGGCCGTCGACGAAGGGCTCGGACTGGAGACCTGGAGCCACGTGTTGTCCGACACCGAGTTCGAGCAGGTCCGCGACGTGGTCGCGGCCGTGGACGGGCTGCAGGTGACGGACGTGGCAGCCGACGAGGCCGTGGACCGGCTCCTGGAGGTGGGCGGCGTGTGCGCGCTGGTCGCCACGGACGGTCGTGCCGCGATCGTCGAGGCAGCGCGTGGCATGAACCGCTTCACGGCGGCGGAGGCCGCCACGCGTGCCCATGGATCGGTGGCCACCGTGACGCGCACGCTGGACCGAGACCTGTCAGACCAGCAGGCCAGTCACCCCGACCTCGCCGTCCTGGTCGTGTTCCCGCACTACACGGTGGAGCAGGTGCTGCTGGCGGCGCGATCTGGCCACCTGCTGCCTGCTGGCGTGACGCGTTTCATCGTGCCTGGCCGTGTCCTGCACCTGGACGTCGAACTGGACTGGCTGCGTGGCGACCGGTCACTGGAGGCCATGAACCGCGAACTGCACGACAACCTGCATGCGCGGCGGCGTTCCGGGTCGCTGCGCTACTACCGGGAGCCGGTCTACCTGCTGGACGAGTAGTCGCGCCGTCGGCGCGTTGGAGTTGCTCGCTGGCGCTCGCACCGTCCAGCCGGGACCTCGATGGTGGTTTGCCTCGTCGTGGCTGCCTCGTCAAGAGGCTTGGTCCCGGATGCGGGACGCGTCATGACAGGCCGACGATCTGGCCGTCGGCGTCGATGTCGATGTCCATGGCGGCCGGGTGGCGACCGAGGCCGGGCATCGTGCGCATGTCGCCGCACAGCGGGTAGATGAAGCCCGCCCCCACGGACGCCCGGACCTCGCGCACGGGCATCGTCCAGCCCGTCGGTGCGCCCAGCAGCGTGGGGTCCGACGAGATCGACAGGTGGGTCTTGGCGATGCACACCGGCAGGTTGCCGAACCCGGCCTGCTCGTAGGAGTCGACCTGGCGTGCGGCCTGCAGGTCGTAGCTGACGCCGGCCGCGCCGTACACCTTCGTCGCGACTGCCTCGATCTTCTCGCGGATCGACGCCTCGTCCGGATACAGCAGCTGGAATTCGCTGGGTTCGTCGGCTGCCTCGGCGACGGCCGCGGCCAAATCGGCCGCCCCGGCCCCCCCGTCGGCGAAGTGGGTCGACACGACCGCGCGTACGCCCGCCGCCTCGGCGATCTCACGGATGGCGTCGTGCTCGGAGTCGTGGTCGGTGGGGAAGGCGTTGATGGCGACGACTGGTGACGCACCGTGCATGCGAAGGTTCTCGATCTGCTTGCGGAGGTTGGCCGCGCCCGCCATGACGTCGTCGGGGTTCTCGGCGACCATCGCGTCGGGCAATGGCCGTCCGGCGCGCACGGTGTGGTTGCCCGAGTGGGCCTTGAGCGCCCGCACGGTCGCCACCAGCACGGCGGCGTCGGGCTCGAGGCCCGACGTGCGGCACTTGATGTTGAAGAAGCGTTCTGCACCCATGTCTGCGCCGAAGCCGGCCTCGGTGATCAGGTAGTCACCTGACCGGATGCCGACCAGGTCCGCCACCACCGACGAGTTGCCGTGGGCGATGTTGCCGAACGGGCCGGCGTGCACCAGCACCGGCGTGTTCTCGAGCGTCTGCATGAGGTTGGGTTGCAGCGCGTCGCGCATGATCACGGTCATCGCACCGGCAGCCTGCAGTTCCTCGGCGGTGATCGGCTCGCCCTCGACCGAGCGACCGATGACGATCCTGCCCATCCGCTCGCGCATGTCCTGCAGGGACGTGGACAGTGCGAGCACCGCCATGACCTCGCTGGCGGCCGTGATGTCGAAGCCCGTCTCGCGGATGACGCCGTCCAGCCGCGGCCCCAGGCCGGTGATGATGCTGCGCAGAGCCCGGTCGTTGACGTCGAGCACGCGCTTCCAGGTCACCGAGTGGCGGTCGACGTCGAAGAAGTCGTCGTTGTGGTGGATGTGGTTGTCGACCATGGCCGCCAGCAGGTTGTGGGCGGCGGTCACGGCGTGCATGTCGCCGGTGAGGTGGAGGTTGAGGATCTCCATGGGCACGACCTGGGAGTAGCCGCCGCCCGCGGCCCCGCCCTTGATCCCGAACGTCGGCCCCATCGACGGCTGGCGGATCGCGATGGTCGCCTGCTTGCCGATGTGCGAGAACCCCTGGCCGAGCCCGACGGTCGTGGTGGTCTTGCCCTCGCCGAGCGGGGTCGGCGTGATGGCCGACACGAGCACGTACTTGGCCTTCGGGCGATCTGCCATGTCCTCGATGGCGTCCAGGGAGATCTTGGCGACGTCCCGGCCGTAGGGCGACATGTGGTGGGGGGCCAGGCCCATGCGCTCGCCGATCTGGGTGATCGGCTCGAGGGACGCGGCACGGGCGATGTCGAGGTCGTGGGGGATGCTCATGGGTTCGTGGTCCGCTCGTTCGAGGTGGTCGTGGGTGCGGTGGTGGTGGGGGGTGCGGTGGCGGCGAGCAGGTCGCGCCACCAGGCTGCCGTGGCGGCGACGGCGTTGAACGTGAACAGGTGCCATCCCGCCACGTCGGCATCGGGGTCGGCGACGACAGGCGCCAGCCCCTCGACGATGTGGTCCGGCCGGTAGCCGGTCAGCAGGCGTGTGGCAACGCCGTGTTGCTTGCGCAGGAAGTGCAGCGAGTCGCCCAGGCCGACGCGCATCGAGATGCCCACCAGTTTCGTGAACGGCACGACCCCTGGCAGCCCGATGTGGATGGGCAGGTCGACGCCGCGCTCGCGAACCGCTCGCACCCAACCGGTGGTGATCGCCGGGTCGTAGCAGATCTGGGAGATGATGGTGGTGGCGTGGGGGGCCTTGGCGGCCATGGCTGTGATCGTCGTCTCGTCGTCGATGAAGGGGTGGCTCTCGGGATAGCCGGTGATGCCGATTCGTCCCGTGAAGCCGAGTTCGCGGATGTCGGCGAGCACGTCAGCGGCACCGTCGTAGGACCCCGCTGCCTCGGCGGCGTCACCCGCCGGGACGAACAACTCCTCGATCTCGAGGTCGGCGACCCAGTCGAGCACGCTGGCGACGTGGGCGCGGTCGCGGAACAGGCGGGCCGACAGGTGGGGGATGACCTCGTGGCCCGCCGCGGCCACGGTCGACGCAAGTTCGATCGTCGCATCAAGGCCACGGGTGGGACTGGCGGTGACCGTGACGGGGGCGTCAGTCGGCAGGTGCTCGAGTTGGTCCTCGACGCCCTTCATCGGGATGATTTCGAAGCGGGCCCGGCGCAGCGTGGCGTGCACGGCGGCCACGTGCGCCGGATGGACCTTGGCCATCATGACCTCGTTGTTGCCTCGTTGCGTCCTGGAGGCGTTGCGTCATGTGCAACTGCAGCGCGTGACGCAACATGTGCTGGGGATGATGCTCGCGCGGGCCGGGCCTGTCAAGCGATTCGTGCGGCGATCTCGTGCCGGGCCACGCGGCCGGGACCCGGCGGTGTCGTCCCGTTGGCGGCCCGCGGGCCTCACGCGAGCGGGGGCGGGGATCCCGGGCTCCCGACATGCAGCGTGGCGGCCTCGGTCACGACGGCATGCATGGAGACGTCGTGGTCCTCGACGGGTACGACGGGCACGAGCCGACGTCGCAGCGTGGCGGCGACGAACGTGGCCCGGTTGTGTGCGGCCGCCAGCAGGCGGTCGTTGTAGCCCGCGCCGTGCCCCAGCCGACTCCCCCGGCGATCGAACGCCACGCCGGGCACGACGAACACGTCGACCGAGTCCGGTGCGACCCGTGCCGCGTCGGCCACGGGCTGCTCGAAGCCCCATGGGTGCCGCTCCCGCGGCGCGTCGACCGAGTGCACCGTCAACGCACCGTGCGGCGGCGTCCGGGTCACCAGCCACGCCACCGCCGGGTGCAACGCCATCAGTCCCGTGACGTCCAGTTCCCCGGCCATCGGCAGGAACAGGCACGCCGACTCGGCGCGCTGCCACGTGGACAGGCGCCCCAGGCGGGCAGTGACGGCTCGCGACTCGGCGGGCGTCGCCGGCGAGACGGCCTCCATTCGGCGGCGAAGTGCCGCCTTGGCATCGCCCACGCCGGCGGCGGCACTCGATGGGCGTGCCATGGCATCTCCTGTTCGCTTGGTCGCCGCCCGTTGTGCCCGACGTGGTGACTCGCTGGCGGCCCTGACCCCATTCGCCGGTGTCAGGCAACCACGGCGTCCGACGGCAGGTCGCCGCGCGTCAGGCGTCGGCACCCGGGCACCCCGTCTCCACGGGTACCCAATGTGTACCCAGTACCCAGTACCCATCGACGCGAGTCAGCCACCCCCGAAGAAGCACAATCCGGCCACGTGTGCGCGGATTTGCGTTGCGCGTCGGGCGGACATGAGGTGTTTCGGCGCGGTGATCGAACCTGCCCTGACGGCACCATGCAGGCTTCGCAGCCCACGGACACCCTGCGGGTCCAGGCCGTTGGCCGGTTCGTCCAGGATCAACACGCTGGGATCAGCCAGCAGGGCCCCGGCGATCCCGAGGCGCTGGCGCATCCCAAGGCTGTAACCACCCGCGGCTCGATCTGCCGCGTCCACCAACCCCACCCTGGCCAGCACGTCGTCGACCTGCTGGCGCGGTCGTCCTGAGGCGGCCGCCAGGATCTCCAAATGTGCGCGCCCACTGCGGGCCGGATGAAACGCATCGGCTTCCAACAGCGCCCCCACCGTCCCGGGCGGGTCGGGCAAGTCGGCGTATGGAACGCCACCGATGACCGCGTCGCCAGATGTGGGTCGGACCAGGCCCAGCAGCATCCGCATGGTCGTGGACTTGCCGGCACCGTTGGGGCCCGGGAATCCCGTGACGACGCCCGGTCGCACATGAAACGACAGGTCGTCGACGGCGAGTGTCGGCCCAAATCGCTTTGTGAGGTGGCTGACACTGATGGTGGTCACGACGGTCCCTTCAGTCGCACGATCCGTGGGGCCACTTCGGTCGCAGT
>Ga0102946_1000549_pt1 | contig 13012 bp, 12 predicted proteins | sample SalPon2A_A_D1_MG_FD_78209 | JGI IMG/M metagenome (GOLD analysis project Ga0102946, IMG submission 78209) | Soil microbial communities from South San Francisco under conditions of wetland restoration - Salt Pond MetaG R2A_A_D1_MG | ecosystem: Environmental > Terrestrial > Soil > Wetlands | place... | reverse complement strand
CGACCGGGTCGCCTCGTTCGTCGATGAAGGCGAGGGCGCGGGGGCCAGGCTCGTGGTGGACGGACGTGGGGTGAAACCGGACGGCGCGGCCGACGGGTTCTGGCTCGGGCCCACCCTCTTCGACCACGTGAGGCCGGACATGGAGATCTACACCGAGGAGATCTTCGGCCCGGTGCTCTGCGTCGTCCGGGTCGACACATACGCCGAGGCTGTGGCTCTCGTCAACGCCAACCCCTACGGCAACGGCACGGCCGTGTTCACCCACGACGGCGGCGCCGCCCGGCGGTTCGAGGACGACGTCGAGGTCGGGATGGTCGGCGTCAACGTGCCCATCCCGGTGCCGGCAGGCTTCTACTCCTTCGGAGGCTGGAAGCGTTCACTGTTCGGTGACTCGCACGCCTACGGGCCGGAGGGCGTGCACTTCTATACCCGCGGCAAGGTCGTCACCAGCCGTTGGGTCGACCCGTCTGCCCGCCCCGCAGGCGGCCTCGAGCTGGGGTTCCCTCGCCATGACTGACCTCGACCGCGCCTACGAGCTCGACCGGCGGCACGTCTTCAAGCCCTGGGTCGCCCAGGCGAAGCTGGACCCGATGGTGATCAGCGGTTCCGAGGGGTCCTTCGTGTGGGACGGTCAGGGGCGGCGCCTGCTCGACTTCACCTCCCAGCTCGTCTACACCAACCTGGGTCATCAGCACCCACGCGTGGTGGAGGCGATCCGACGGCAGGCAGAGACCCTGTGCACGGCCGCACCGACGCACGCCACGCTCGCGCGCTCGGAGGCGGCCCGACTCATCGCCTCACACACCCCCGGTGACCTGGACCGCATCCTGTTCACCACGGCTGGCGCCGACGCCAACGAGCACGCCATCCGGATGGCCCGGCTGCACACCGGGCGACCCAAGGTGCTGTCGCGCTACCGCTCCTACCACGGCGGCACCCAGCTGGCCGTCAACGTCACCGGGGAGCCGCGGCGCTGGCCGAACGACACCGCCTCCCAGGGCACGGTCCACTTCTTCGGCCCCTTCCTCTACCGCAGCCACTTCCACGCCACCACCGAGGCCGAAGAGTGCGAACGGGCCCTGCAGCATCTGCGCGAGGTCATCGAGATGGAGGGCCCGAGCACGATCGCTGCGGTCATCCTGGAGCCGATCCCCGGCACGAGCGGGATCATGGTGCCGCCGGAGGGCTACCTGCGCGGGGTACGCGAGCTGTGCGACCGCCACGGCATGCTGCTCATCGCGGACGAGGTGATGGCCGGCTTCGGGCGCTCTGGGCGCTGGTTCTCGATCGAGCACGGCGGCGATGTCGTTCCCGACCTGCTCACCTTCGCCAAGGGCGTCACCTCGGGGTACGTCCCGCTCGGTGGGGTGGCGATCAGCGATGCGGTTGCGGCCACGTTCGCCGACCGGCCCTACCCGGGCGGCCTCACCTACTCCGGGCACACGCTGGCCTGTGCCGCAGCCGTGGCCACCATCGAGACGATGGAGGACGAGGACGTCGTGGGCCAGGCCGACCTCCTCGGTGCCGAGGTGATCGGGCCCGGCCTGGCCGAGCTGGCCTCACGGCACGAGTGGGTCGGGGAGGTGCGAGGAGCCGGGGCGTTCTGGGCGCTCGAGCTCGTGCGTGACCGCGAGACGCGCGAGCCGCTGGCCCCCTACGGAGGCACGAGCCCGGAGATGGCAGCCCTCACCCAGGGGTGTGTCAGCCGTGGTCTGCTGCCCTTCGTGAACTTCAACCGGCTGCACGTCGTACCACCGCTGACCATCTCCGCCGAGGAGGCCCGTAGCGGTATCTCGATCCTGGACGAGGCCCTCGACGAAGCCCGTAACGCAGCGACCTGAGGCTCCCGTGTGAGGGGTCACGGGTGCAGGCTCACCCCCTTGACGACCTTGTCGACGCCGTTTCTGGGCCCGTGGAGGGCGACCCCCACGAGGTCGAGCTCGTCTCCGGGAACCGCCTCGACGGCCCCCCGGTTGGCGGCGTCGTGGCCGGTGGCGAACATCTGTGAGGTGAACACCGCCAGCGGCAGCCCGCGACGCAGGGCCCGTTCGCGCGCGGTGGTCAGCACGGACCCCGAGCCCTCGAAGATGAGGACCGGCATGCCGAGCAGCGCCAGGTAGGCGGTCCCGTCGGCGTCGGCGTACGGCCGACCGACCAGGTGCGGGCACTCGGCGGCGATCCCGCTGGCCAGAAAGGCGGTCACGTTGAGCCGCTGCCACGTGGGGAGGTCGTCGCGGACGACGATGGCGATCTTGGTGTCGAAAGGGGGCACGAGAGGGTCATCCACGGTGGACATCGTGCGCTGGTGCCGACGCCGTGCGCTTGTACGTTGTTGACATGCCCCAGGCCCCTGTCTTCCAGCTTGCGCGTCCGGGCGTTCCGGGAGTGCGGGAGGTCCTGAAGGCCCATTTCCCTGCGCGTTCGCACGCCTATCCGATGCACACCCATGCCGCGTGGACGCTGTTGGTCATCGACGAAGGCGCAGTGGTCTACCGCCTGGAGAAGACCGAGCGGGTGGCTCCCCCGGCCGCCGTCACCCTGCTGCCTCCCGACGTGCCGCACGACGGCGAGGGCGCCGGCGACGCGGGGTTCCGCAAGCGCGTGCTCTACCTCGAGCCCGAGGTATTGGAGGGTGTCCGCCTCGACAAGGTGCTGGAGATGCCTCTCGAGACCGACACCCAGCTGCTCCGTGAGGTGACGGACCTGCATCGCGCTCTGGTGGCCTGCGCGGGCGGTCTGGACGCGCTCGACGCCGAGGAACGCCTCGCGCTCGTCGCGCAGCGTCTCGTGGCGCGCTGGGGCAGCTCCGGCTCTGGCCTTGTCGCTGTCAAGGACCACGGGAGCGCCAGTCGCGCGAGCCGGTTGCGTGAGATGCTCGACGACAGAACCGTGGAGGGTCTGACGCTGGCCGAAGCGGCCGGTGAGCTGGACTCCACGGCGGCGGCCCTGGTGCGGGCCTTCCGGCGCGAGGTCGGGATGTCGCCGCACCGGTACCTGGTCGGACGGCGGCTCGAGATCGCACGCAGGAAGCTCGTGGAAGGGGCCAGCGTCGCCGACGCGGCAGCCGAGTCCGGGTTCTTCGACCAGGCTCACCTCACCCGGCACTTCCGCCGACTGCTGGGCGTGACCCCGGGCCGCTTCGCTCGCGCCGTCAACGGAAGGGCGGCCGATGGTCGAGCCGGACCGACCCGCGGCCGGCCAGACGCCACAGGCGGGCGGCGACATCCCGGTCCTCCTCGGTGACGAGGTTGCCCATCCAGCGCAGGGCCAGCGTCATCATCCAGCGCGAGCGCATGCCGATCGGCCCCAGTGCGGGGAGCACCCTCGGCACGGTGACCAGCCCGGCCAGGCGCCGCGCGATGGAGAACGCCTCGCCGTAGTGCTGGGTGAGCAGCGCGGGCCAAGCGGTGCCGAGGTGCTCGCGATCGTGGATGCTCTGGGCCACCAGCCGGCCGGTCTCCAGCCCGTAGTCGATGCCCTCTCCGTTCAGCGGGTTCACACAGCCAGCGGCGTCGCCGATCAGGGCCCAGTTGGGCCCGGCCACCCCGGAGACCGCGCCGCCCATGGGCAGCAGCGCCGAGGTGGGCGCGCGTAGCGGGCCGGAGAGCCCGAACTCCGGGGCCCGCGCGTCCGCGTAGAACTGCATCAACGGACGGAGCTGGATGCCCGCAGGGCGCTTGGACGTCGCCAGGGTGCCCACGCCGATGTTCACCTCGCCGTCGCCGAGCGGGAAGATCCAGCCGTAGCCCGACAGTAGCTCCCCCTGCATCCCCCGCAGCTCCAGGTGTGAGGAGATCCACGGGTCCTGCGAGCGGGTGGAGTCGACGTAGGCCCGACCCGCCACCCCGTAGACCGTCTCGCGGTGCCAGGTGCGGCCCAGCACCCGTCCCAGCTGGGAGCGCACCCCGTCGGCCACCACCAGCTGGCGGCAGGCCACCGTATGCCGTGTGCCACCGGTGTCGAAGACCACGCCCCCGACGCGGTCCCCGTCACGAACGACATCGACGGCCCGGGCCCCCTGCATCCCGGTGGCCCCGGATCCCAGGGCCGCCGAGCGGAGGTGGTCGTCCAGCTCGGTGCGCGGCACGGCGGACCCGTGGTCGGGCAGCGAGCCGCCGGGCCACGGCAGCTCCAGCGTCTGGCCGAAGCCGTGAGCGCGAAGGCCGCGGTTGACCACGTGCCCCCGCACCCAGTCGGCCAGGTCGAGACGCTCCAACTCGGCGACCGCCCGCGGGGTGAGGCCGTCGCCGCAGCTCTTGTCGCGGGGGAACGTCGCTGCGTCGGCCAGCACCACGTCGTGACCCAGCCTCGACGACCATGCCGCGGCCGCGGAACCGGCAGGGCCAGCGCCCACCACCAGGACATCAGTCTGGTCGGGCAGGGCAGCGGCGGACTCGGGGACACTCACACCCTTCATTGTCCCAGGTCAGGCGAAACGAGCGACGAGCGCCTCGAGCGTCGAGGAGATGCCGGCGCCGTTCTTCGCGGGAAAGCGGAACACCTCGATGGCGCGCGGAGACCGGGCGCGGCTGTAGTCGAAGATCTCCGTCACCAGGGTCGTGCCGTCCTCCTGGGGGGTCAGCTCCCAGCGCCAGCGGTGCCCCATCGGATGTCTCCACTCGATGAGCCGGTCGGGCTCGTGCGCGGTGACGGTGGAGGTGATCGAGTAGGGAAGACCGTACTGCTTCATCGCCACGGTGAACTGCGAGCCCACCTCGAGCCGCTCCGGCGTGCTGACCTTGTCCCGCACCGTGCCCGAACCGTCCAGCTCGCCGTGCCGCCTGGGGTCTGCGACCAGGGCGAAGATCTCCGGCGGGGGAGCAGCGACGAGGGCCTGACGGGCGACGGCACGAGGGCCTGCGTCCACGGATGTCACGGTGGCAGAACTCATCCGGTGACGATATCCCCCGGGCTTCTCAGGGTGAGGACGGCCCCTCGCGCTCGGCCGTGAGGTGCCGCACGAACTCGAAGAAGTGCGCCCACCTGCCCCGAGCCTCGTTGAGGTCCTGCCGGGGCATCTCGACCTCGAGGCCGGCGTGCTCCATCATCCGGCGCTCGTGCAGCTCGCGCCGAATGTCACGCAGCGCCCGTTCGGCCTCTCCGAGCATCTGGCTCAGCTCGTCCTCGGACATCGCGTCGAAGTCTATGTCCTCGGGGTGTTCCTGGTCGCTCACGGGAGCTCCTCTCTGGCTGACAGTGTGGACGGACGCCGACCTAGAACGTGATCGTGGCCAGCACGACGAGGCCCGGCAGGCAGAGGTACACGCCCAGCACCCACACCACGACGTACCACTTGTTGACCGTGGCCAGGTCGGCGAGCGCCTGGGCGCCCAGCAACGGCAGCCGGCGCAGGAACGGGACCCCGTAGATGAGCACGGTGGCGAAGAGGTTGAACAACAGGTGCACCAGGGCGATGGTCAACGCCTCGTCCGCGTGCTCCGTCGCGGCCAGCGAGGCCACCAGGGCGGTCATGGTGGTGCCGATGTTCGCGCCCAGGGTGTACGGATAGATCTGCTTGAGCGTCATCGTGCCCGCCGCGGCCAGGGGCACCATGAGCGAGGTCGTGACCGAGGATGACTGCGCCAGCACGGTCACCCCGACCCCCGCCGTCATGCCGGACAGCGGGCCGCGGCCCACGCTCCGGTGCAGCAGCATCCTCGCCCGGCCCACCATGAGCTGGCCGAGCACCATTCCGAGCAAGCGCACCACGACGAGGATCCCGGCCGCTCCCAGCACCGCCAGCGCGACGCCCTGGGCCACGCCGCCGCTGAACAGGCCCGTCAGACCGGTGGCCGCCTCCACCACCGGCGCGGTCGCCATGCCGATGATGTCCGCGTCGTCCGTGTCGGCCCCCGAGGTGCCCTCGAAGAACCCGGCCAGCCGACCGGCGGTCTCCGCCAGGAAGCCGGTCATGATCTCCAGAGGCAAGAAGATCGCGACGGCGAGCACGTTGAAGAAGTCGTGCACCGTGGCCGCCGCGAAGGCGCGGCGGAAGGGCTCGCGCTGCCCCACCGTGCCCAGGCTGGCGAGAGTGTTGGTCACCGTGGTGCCGATGTTGGCGCCCATGATCATCGGCACGGCGATGGAGACCGGGAGGCCACCGGCGACCAGACCCACCACGATCGACGTAGTCGTCGAGGACGACTGGATCAGGGTGGTGGCCAGCACCCCGATGATGAGCCCGACCATCGGGTTCTCGGCGTAGGAGAACAGCTGCTCGGCCTGCGCACCGGTCGCCGCCTTGAAGCCGTCACCGATGATGTCGATCGAGGCGACCAGGCCATAGAAAAGGAAGGCGACCGCGACCCACCGGAGCCATTTCTGGCGGGTCGTGAGGTCGGGCTCGGCATCGACGTCGAGCTCGACGTCGGCCGGGCCGGGCAGGGCGGAGAGACTCTCCTCCTCGGGCTGGCTCTGCTGGTCGGACGCAGCGGGCATTGAAGGTTCCTGACGCGTGAGCTGACGGATGACGCGCTCACGCTAGAAGCGCTGACACCCTGCTCACCACCGCCAGCGGGGCGTACGGCGCAGTGTTCGCCCAGTGTTCGCCGGCCACCCGCGCGCTATTCACCGCAGGCGAGCAGGAGCTCCTCACCGATGCGGACGTCGGCGCGATGAGCGGCGGCCAGGACCAGGTCGGCGTTGGACTGGTCGGGCCCCTGGGCCCAGTCACGAGCCGCGTCGGGCTCCATCCCGAACCGCTCGTGGCGTGCGATGAGCTGCCTCATCCGACGCTCCTCCTCGGTGTCACACATCCACACCTCGGCCAGCTGCCTGCGCGCGGCCTCCCAGGGCGGGTCCTCGAGCAACAGGTAGTTCCCCTCGGTGATGACGAGCCGGGCCGCTGGCGACACCGCGACCGCACCGGCCACCGGTTCCTCGATCTCGCGCTCGAAGCTCGGCGAGTAGACCGTGTGGTCGGCCTCGTCGGGATCGGTGAGCCGCGCCATCAGGGCGGCGAACCCCCACGCGTCGAAGGTCTCGGGCGCGCCCTTGCGATCGGACAGGCCGAGCTCCTCGAGCCGGGCGTTCGAGAGATGGAAGCCGTCCATGGGCAAACCCACGACCCACGGCTCCTCGTTGTCGCCCGTCGGGCTGGGCAGTGTGAGCAGCTGCTCCACCAGCGCGTCGACCAGGGTCGACTTGCCGGACCCCGGCGCTCCGACCACGCCGAGGACGGTACGGCCGCCCTCGTGGACCAGCCCGGCGGCCCGGTCGACCAGCTCGTCGAGAGTGCTGGGTGCGGCGCTCACGAGCGAGGGCTCTTGACGTGAGCGCTGTCGGACGAGCGTCGGACACGAGTCATCGGAGGTACTCCTCGTGGTCGCGGCCCTCTGCGTCGGGGGCCTGGGTCGCGCCGATCCTACGGCGTCACGCACCCGCCGTCTCCCCCGAGTTCCGAGCCCGGTTGGTGGGCCCGGCGCAGGGCCGCCGCAACTCCCCGTGCCTTGAGCAGGGTCTCGGCGTACTCCGCGTCCGGGTCGGACAGAGCCGTGATCGCGCCGCCCACCCCGAACGTCGCCTTCCCGGCCTGCGGGCCGGCGGTCTGCAGGACGACACTGCGGATGACGATCGAGGTGTCCATCGCCCCGTTCACCCCCAGCCAGCCGATCGCCCCGGAGTAGATGCCGCGCGGGCCGGCCTCCAGGTCGTCCAACAGCTCCATCGTGCGCACCTTGGGGGCCCCGGTCATCGAGCCGCCCGGGAAGCAGGCCCGCAACACGTCCACCGCCCCCATCCCCGGGGTCAGCGACCCGGTCACCACCGACACGAGCTGGTGCACCGTCGCCCAGCTGCGGACCTCGAACAGTGCCGGAACGCTCACCGAGCCGGCCCGGCACACCCGGTGCAGGTCGTTGCGCAGGAGGTCGACGATCATCAGGTTCTCGGCGCGCTCCTTGTCGTCGGTGGCGAGCTCCGACGCGGCCCGAGCGTCGGCGTCGTGGTCGGCGTGACGGGCTCGGGTGCCCTTGATCGGCTCCGCCTGGACCAGCCCGTCCGGCGAGACCGAGACGAAGCGCTCAGGCGAGGCGCTGAGCACCGAGAACGCGCCGCAGCGCAGCCACGCCCCGTGCGGAACCGGCGTGGCCTGCCGTATCGCGGCGTATGCGCGGTCCTCGTGGACCTCCCACGGCCAGGTCATGTCGTTGGTCAGACACACCTCGTAGCTGTCCCCGGCCCGGATCGACTGCTGGGCCTGGGCGATGAGCGCGTGGTACTGGGCCTGGCTGTGCCGTCCGGTGCGGGCGACGAGCCGCTCGTCCTCGTCCCGCTCGTGCTGGCCCCCCGGCGTGGGCGTAGGCGTGGGCTCGGCCACGCGCGGGACGTCCGGGGCGTCCCGGACGTCGTGCACCGCCTCGCCCACCGACGCCATCCAGGCGCGCTGCGCAGCCCCGGTCCGCTCGTCGACCAACGCCAGGGCCACCACGTCGCCGGTCGCGTGGTCGAGCACCACGGCCCGGTCCACGAAAGCCAGCCAGGCGTCGGGGTGCTGGGCCCGGTGGGCGGCAGCGCCACCGGTCTCCGCCTTGAGCTCGTAGCCGAAGTAGCCCACGAAACCAGGGCGGAAGGCGAAGGGCAAGGACTCGGCGACGCCGGGGGCCTCCTCCAGCCGCACGCGCGACAGCAGCGCCTCGAGGGTGTCCCACAGAACGCCCGGACGGTGCTCACCGGTCGAGATCGTCGTGCCCTCTCCCACGCGATGCTCCAGGGTGTACCCCAGCGGACCGGACGGGTCGGCCATGACCGAGACGCCCATCTCGTTCGAGGAGTCCAACCACACCGAGGGGACGGAGCCGGCCGTCGGCGGGAACAGCCGACCGTGCAGCGCCGCGGCGGAGACGGGGCCCGGCCAGCGTCGCCAGTCCAGACCCAGCGCCACGGGCTCCTCTCGGCCGGGAGGGTGGGCCTGCAGCACGTCCCCCAGGGCCACGGCCTCGTGCACGCGACCTTCCTCGCCGGGCCGGTCGAGGGGCATGGCGGGGGCAGGCAGGGCCAGGCCCGCCACGGCGAAGAAGTTGCTCACCAGGCGCTCGCCGTGTTCAGTGCGCACCGACTCGGGATGGAACTGCACCCCCCAGCGGCGCTTCGCCGGATCGGCGAGCGCCATGACCGCCTCGTCATCCTCCGCCCAGGCGACGGCGCTCAGCGTGTCCTCGGGGTGGGGCTCGAACGCTGGGGCCAGCGCCAGCGAGTGGTAGCGCACGACGCTCAACGGGCACGGCAGCCCTGCGAACAGCCCCGTGCCGTCGTGGCGTACCGGCGAGATGATGCCGTGCCGGGGGCGGGTCATCGGGGTGACGGGGTAGCCCGCGTCGTACCCGATCCCTTGATGGCCCAGGCACACCCCCAGCACCGGCACGCTCCGTTGCTGCAGCGCGGAGAGGGACAGGCCCATGTCGGAGGCGACGCTGGGCGCGCCCGGGCCCGGGCCGATGACGATGGCGTCGAAGTCGCTCCACCACGAGTGTGCCGCCGGCACCGGGTGGTCGTGTCGCCATACCGTCGGAGCCGTGCCGGTGACTCGGTGCACCAGGTCCGCCACGTTGAAGGTGAAGCTGTCGATGTTGTCGATCAGCAGCACCCGAGGGGCACGCTCCATCGACGCATTCTCTCCGTCCGCGGCGCAACCTCCAACCGCGTCCCTCTCGGCGGGCTCGGGTCCGTGTCGGATAGTCGGCAGTCAGCGGTCCCCGGTCGGGGCCGACGAGGCAGTCACGGCGGGCGCGGGGGCGAAGCGTGCGACCTGGGCGAGCTGGGGGTAGTCCTCGCCGACCAGCCGCCCACACCACCAGGTGACCTCGAGCTCGTCCCCGCGGACCTCGGCGATGGCCAGGTTGTTGTCGTACCAGGGGCCTTCGATGGTGTTCCACTGCCACGGCGGCTCCGGGGCGTTGGCGGTCCGGGCCACGAAGGCCCCGAGCGACCGCGCGACGCGGTGGGCGAGCAGGGCGGTCGCCGCCCGGATGGCTCGCGGAAGCGGGTTGCGGATGGGTGAGCAGACCAGCTGCAGAATCCGGCTGCGTCCTTCGCGGTGGCCCTCGACCTCGGCGACGTAGGAGTGGTGGACGTCTCCGGACAGGAACGTCACGGTGGCGGGGGTGGGGCCGCGCTGGCCGTCTGCCACCTCGGTGACCATGCGGCTGACCCGCTGGAAACCGTCCTGGAAGGCGGCCCAGTGCTCGAGGTCGATGTCCCACCGCAGCTTCTCCGCCACGCGGGCCGCGCGCCGGCCCCAGCCGCCTGCAGCGAGCGCCTCGTTCCATGCCTCGAGGTGGTGCAGCCCGGCGGGGAGCAGGAAGGGCAGGGAGGTGCCGATGAAGAGGTGGCGATGACCGCCCCGCACCTGTTCGTCCAACCAGGCCATCTCGGGCTCGTCCAGCATCGTGCGGTGGCCGGGCTCGAGCACGCGGGCCGCGCGCGAGTCGATCACCACCAGCTTGCAGTCGCCCACGTCCCGGGCGAAGGACCAGCGGTAGGTCTGCGGCTTCTGGTCCACCCGGGCCGCGAAGTCGTCCAGCACCTCGCTCAGGTCGACCTCCTCGTCGGTCTCGGCCTGGCGTTCCTGCAGCACCCGCCAGATCTCGTCGCGCGACCGCTCGTCGAGCGACAGGTTGCCCAGGTGCTGGTAGACCCAGTAGGAGGCGAGCGCGGCCACGATGCGTCCGTGCCACCACGGCAAGGTCTCCATGTGCTCGCGCCAGGCCCAGGAGGTGTTCCAGTCGTCCCGGACGTCGTGGTCGTCGAAGATCATCAGGGTCGGCAGGCAGGAGAACAGCCACCGGAGCCACGGCTCACCCCACGCCAGGCTGTACAGGTGCGCGTACTCCGCGAAGTCCTTCAGCTCCTCCCCCGGCGGTTCTTCCAGTGAGCGGCGGGAGGCGATGAAGTCGCGCATCGCCTCGCTCGTCTCGTCCGCGTAGATCTGGTCGCCGAGGAGCAGCATCACCTCCGGCCAGGCCGGGGCGGTCGGTGACTGGGCGAGGGCGATGCCGTACGTGCGCAGGGCGTCGACGCCGTGCCGGCGGTGCCCGGCGGCGTCGTGCGGGACGCTGGTGCGGCACGAGCCGAAGGCCATCCGCAGCGAGTCGCCCGGCCGTAGGGTCCGCAGCCGGCTCGGCGGCCCCACCCGATGCTCGTCCTCCAGTGGCCACACAGTCGTACCGTCCACCTCGACCCGGTACGCCGCGTCCGTGCCGGCGGCGAGCCCGGTCACCTCGACCAGCGCGTAGTGGTGGCCGTGTACCGCGAAGGTCCGCGTGCTCCAGCCGTGGTCGTGACCCTCGAGCAGGACCGTGACCTCCGCGGCATCGCTGGTCTGCACCCAGACCGCTGCCGTGTCCTCGTCGACGTGACGGACCACGGGGCCCAGCACCAGGCTGGGAGTCACGGCCGTCTCAACGTCGTTGCCATGAGCCGTCGGCGTCGTAGACCGTCCGGGCCAGCACCGTGGACAGCAGCGAGCCGATTGACAGCCCGATGACCAGGTTGATGGTGGCCACCGAGATCTGGCTGGCCAGGAGCGCGTCCTGGGCGAACGGGACCACGACGGCGGCGAGGGTCAGCAGGCCCACGATCCAGCTGAAGAAGGCCTGCGGTCGCGGCGTGCTCACGGCCAACGCGTGAGCCAAGCCGGTCCCGGCCAACGCCAGCGCGGCGGCGGTGATGACGTAGTCGGTGCCGATCGAGCCGGAGACGGTGAGCAGGAGGGCCGGCCCGTAGAGGTCGAAGCCGAGAATGTCGCGAGCGATCATGACGCCGATCACCGCAACCAGCGCCGCCACTCCCGCGGTAGCCGCACCCCCACTCCACAACCGGACGGCGTTGACGCTCACGCCGCTGTCCGGCGAGCCACCCCGAGGCGGTTCGTAGGATTCGTAGCTCACAGCACTCCTTGCACACTCTCATCGCGCCCCCTCTGGCCGCGGTTGCCAGCGATGCTACGCCCCGGCTTCGGCCGACGAGGCCTTTTCGGAGGTCACTCGGCTAGCGCGCCAGACCGACGGGCGTGCCGGTGACCACGTAGTTGCTCTCGTAGCTGGACACCTCGGGGCGCCAGCGCCCCCAGCAGGTGATGAGCGCCAGCCGGTGCTCCCCGGTCTGGTCGAAGGCAGCACTGTCCGAGACCAGCGCGTCCTTGTTGATGAGCGCCGTCTCGCTCACCCGGTAGGTGAGCGTCGCACCGTCCCCCCGGACGGTGACCTCGTCGCCGACCTCCAGGTCCAACAGCTGGCCGAAGTAGCCCATGCCCTGCTCCGCGGAGTCGATGTGGCCGGCGACGACCGTCGAGCCGAAGGGGTCCCCGGCGTAGGCCCCGCCGTCCCACCAGCCGAGGCGGTCCACGTCCTCCGGCACCACGAGCTCTCCCCGTGCGGTCGAGACCGGCGAGACCGGCGCCGTCGACCCTCCCGGCAGCGACAGCTCCTCGGGCCGGAAGCGGACTCGCTGGCTGGGGGCGTTGGTGCCGCGCCGCGCGTCGTCAGGTCCACCTCGGGGCGCCGTGGTGCGGCTGCCTGCGTCGCCACGCTCCGCTGAGCTCCTCGACTCATCTGCGGAGTCCTCGGTGTCCGTCGCCGCCCCCGGTTCGGCGCCGCAGGCGGCGCTCAGCGCCACGGCGGCCGCCAGCACCGTCGCCGCGAGCCGCCTCGAGCCGACAGGGCGCCGGCTCAGCGCCACCACCCGGTGAACGCCTGCACCAGCCGGGTCAGGGCGGCGACCTGACCTCCGGTGCCCGTGTTGACCACCTCCGGCTTCTCCGACCCCTCCTCGTCGACGTCGATGACGTGGGTGACCACGTTCATCGAGTCGGCCTCCGGTGCACCCACCGCGAACACCCGGTTCAGCGACCCGCCTTCGACCGGGAGGTCCAGCGGCCCGAGCAGCACCGGCTCGCGCTCGCCCGTGGGCACGATCCGCACCGTGTAGGTGTCGGCCGGCACCACCAGGCTGAGGGACTCCCCGTTGGCCACGTTGGCGAACAGCACCTCGTCGTCGACCACGATGTCCGCGGGTG
>Ga0102946_1000548_pt1 | contig 13016 bp, 5 predicted proteins | sample SalPon2A_A_D1_MG_FD_78209 | JGI IMG/M metagenome (GOLD analysis project Ga0102946, IMG submission 78209) | Soil microbial communities from South San Francisco under conditions of wetland restoration - Salt Pond MetaG R2A_A_D1_MG | ecosystem: Environmental > Terrestrial > Soil > Wetlands | place... | reverse complement strand
TGATGGGAACTGGGGGCGTTGAGTACCTTTCCCCTTTTTCATTAGTATATGGAAAATGCATCAGGTTATTGATAAGATCAGCAGAGTAAATGCCAACAGTCTGGGCATCAAAAATTTCCACGATCTTATCCCCGACAGACTCGTATATTGTTTGTAGGTCCTGGGAAGAAGCCAAAGATTTTTGCATGGAATTGATTACGGACAATTCCGTTTGTGCTGCTTTCAACGCATGAACTAATTCTGATTTTGATTGGTTCATATCTGAAACCAAGATTGCCTCTCCTAAAGATAACTTAATTCCACGATTAATATTAATTTAAGGTTGCTAAATTATAACAGAATAGATAGAAATTGTCTTAATATTTTTCCTTTCATATTGCCCCTGGAAATTTGCTCTCGCCCAAGTTACAAATTAAATCTTTAGCTTTTGGTTGACTTCAAGCTTATTATCTACTGCGGTTGGTATCTAATGCTATGGGGGATAACTTAAAAATACTTACAATTTCTTATAATCCGGTAAAGAAATACCATCGATAATAGCAGACACATTCTTGTCTAAGAATGTATCATCAAATTGTAGTGGTTCATTACGTTTTTTGTACGGAGTGGCCAGTAGATTTTTATAAACTTGCTCAACAGGTGTCACCAGCACGGCATTGGCCCGGCCGCGACCTCCCTGGTGCGCATCAGCTTGTGCCAATTTCCGTAAAGCTTGAGGGGTGTTCGTCCGGCTGTTGTCGATCATCATGTTGCATACGCTAGAGTCTTGGATTTGAACCTCATGGATTTGATAAATACGGACGGTCGGATCCCCCACAGCGCGCATGTTCGAGGTTGGAACAGGTGCATTCTCTAATACTATTCCAATTGCTTTAATCGTGTATTGTTCTGGGTTTATTTGTATCCCGAGTGCATCATCAAACTCTTCGATTAGTTCTCTTGCTGGATATAAATCTAGAATCGCACTGGATTCTAATCTCATTTGCTGTAGACAGAAATCCCGTACATTTTGCCAATTTGAGGCTTCAATATAAATTCGAAAATCTTGTTCAGACTGTGAGTTTTCGCTATCAAAATTGAAGCTTCCCAAGATTTGTTGCAAGCGGTGGGTATCATTAATTCGAATAGCGCCCCCAAACGGTTGGGCCATAACGATGATCTGGGAATCCTCACCATGGGTTTGTAAAGTTGCTTTGTGTTCCAAAGCTAGCATAGGGGTGTTGTCTTGTGGATGTGGGAAGACCACTCGTGAAAGGGTTGCGACGCTTACGCGCAAATTTAATTCAGAAGTTGAACCAATGCCAATGACTTGATTTCCCCTTTCCTCAGGCCTCATTTTTTGCATAAGCAATTGCATCTTCCACTTCAATTGCCTGCCCCTTTTTCCAAAGACTATTATATTCATCGCCAAGTGCAGATTGCATGAGTCTTATGCCGCGTTCGATTTCAATTCGGTCTGCCGGCCACCAGACTCCACCAAAGGAAGTTAAATGTCTTTCTGCCGCACTCAACAAGGGTACGGCCCATTCATGTTTCTCTTGCCTGGCTGCCAATCCAGCCAACGCCGCCAGGCATTCTGCGATCCCCCTGTGGTTTCCCAGTTCTCGAAAATCGTCCAAACTCTTTAGAAATAAGTCTTTCGCTTCTTGGTAATTTTCTTTGTGCAGAGCGATGTATCCAAGTGTATGAACCAGCCGAGCTTGGTCGCCTTTGGCATCTACCAGTTTAAACAGTTCGTCCGTTTGTAAGTAATACTCCTCGGCTTTCTCAAAATCTCCTTTGACACGAGCTACTTCCCCATAATTATTCAACCCAAATGCCATGCTCCAAAGATCGCCAGTCTGCTTTAAGAAAGGCATTGCCATATCCAACCATTTGATTGCCTGTTCAGTATCACCCAGTCCAAGGGAAACATTGGCAAGATGTACCAGGGTGGTTCCTTTCATCCACGGTAAACTCTGTTGATCGAAGAGTTCCGTCGCATCCACCAGATGAGGATAGGCCGCTTTGTCTTTTCCTTGGTTCAACAAAGTAACCCCATAAGAAAGTTTGGCCAAGGATAAGGCTGGATCAAAGTGGATGCGCTGACTCATTTCAACGGCTTCTTTGCCGACCTCAGCCCCAATCACCAGATCACCTGCCCAAAGCGCCAACAAACTTCGCCCAACCAGTGCTACAGCCCGCGGCGGTGAATCTCCCATCCCGTCTGTGACTGCCAGAAGGCGTTCGGTCCAATCTGTGCCCTCTTTTAAGTAGCCGTGGCGGTACCAGAACCAGGTTATTTGGGGAATCATGGCGATTACCATCTGGAGACCTTCTTTGGGATGGTCAAGAGCCCAAGCCAAAGCCAGACGGAAGTTATCATTTTCTTCATCATAGCGCTGCAGCCACATGACGGAATCAGAACCATAATTGCCTTCACCTACTTCTGTAGCCATCAACATTGAATAATATTCACAATGAGTCCAGCGTAATTCTTCTATACTATTCGTTTCTTCAATCTTTTCTAACGCATATTCGCGGATCGTTAGAAGCATATCAAACCGGGGTTCATCACTCACTGATTTTATCCGGCGAATTAGACTGTTGTGCAGCAGTACTTCAATGCCTGAAAAGACGTCAATATCCAACTGTTTGCAGATTTCTTCTGCGGCATCCAATGAAAACCCCCCAGCAAAGATTCCTAAACGTGTAAACAAGATTTGTAAATCAGGGTCAAGCAGTTGATAGCTCCAGTCAATGGTCTGGCGTAAGGTTTGCTGCCGGCTGGGTAAATCTCTAGGGCCACCAACAAGCAGTTTCAAGCTGTGGTCCAAACGGTCTAGCATCGCCTTGGGGGGGAGCATTCGGATGCGGGCTGCGGCGATTTCAATTGCCAACGGAAGCCCATCTAAACGTTGACAGATTTCAACTATGGCAGATCGATTTTCTTCTGTGATTTCAAATCGCGGATTGGCTAATTTTGCCTGCTGTCTGAATAACGCAATAGAATCGGTGTCTAGGAGTTCTTCGATCGATTGTTGTTTCCCTTCGGGGATGCTCAGAGGAGAGACAGGGTACTCTTGTTCGCCGCGCAACTGTAGAACAATTCGACTTGTAACAATGATTTTTATACCAGGTGCTGCGGTAATCAGTTCTGCAACATCCGAGGCTGCCGCTGTGATCTGCTCAAAATTGTCGAAAATCAGCAGCATTTCTTTATTCATTAGATAATCTTTCAAAATCTCCAAAGGTGCTTTGCCGCCACCTTCGCGGATTCCGAGGGTATGGGCGATTGTTGACGTTACTAAGGACGTATCAGTGTCTTGAGCTAAATCAATGAAATAAACGCCGTGAGAAAATTGATTTATCAATGCCCGCCCAACTTCCAGACTCAACCTGGTTTTGCCCGTACCCCCTGGCCCAGTTAATGAAACCAACCGTACAGACGGGCGTTGCAATAGTTCAGTCAATTCTGCCATTTCAGCGGCTCGTCCAATGAAATTTGTTGGAGAAGATGGAAGGTTGTGCTGTGGTTTTTGAGATGAAAATGATCGGGGGACTTCGTTTTTGGATACAGTTCCGGCTTGGCTGTCAACAGACAACTGGCTGGCCTCACCAGGCATAGGTAAGTCGAATAACTTGAAATATTGTTTTAGATTGGCAGCAGCATAGATCAGTCCGGCAAGCCGAACATCATCTGTCAGACCTGCTTTATGACAGTAACCTAAGCCTGCAGCTGTCCCTGCAAGCCAGTACTGCCCCCATAGATCGTCATGCAGGCTGGGATGATTATCTCGAACCCAGTGTGCGAAAGCCATCCGACTGGCTTGTATTGCGGCATTGACGCCTGCCATCTGGATGATGGTTTGATCGATATCCAGAATATCATCCTCTCCATAACGGCTAATGAGCTCAATTACACTGTCAAAATCCCCTTTCTTGATGGAATGTACTAGATAAGACATTTCCAGGTAGCGTTGGTCGTAGAGAAGGGGCATATGTTCTTTATATAGTGCGAAATCGATAAGGTAATATCCCTCCAATTTATCACTTTGCCGGTAAAAATTTGCCAGGATATTATTGGTGTTTAAATCGCCGTGCTGGTACCCGACAATCGAATCACCAGGGCGGGGATTTCCCCAGATCTCGGGATTACGTGCGTAGAGTAGTGGATTTGGAAAGACATTCTCCTGGATGATTAGTCCCGGAATATCAGGTGAAAGGCGGCAAGTTTCCCTGAAAAAAGTTTCGATATTCTGCCCCTCTTTGAGGCGAAACCCCAGCCATCTATTGAGAAGGCTTTGGGGATGATCAAAATGTTCAAAGCGTAACTCTGCATTCCATTCGTCAAGCAGGATCCGATTGGTAACCGAGAATAGTGCTTCAACGCGGCTTTGGCGTTTGTAACTGGATAGGGTGCGAAAATTATGCAGGGATTGTCCTGCGATATCGTAAAAAATAGCGAGGGCATCCTTGGTCTCAATTCGCTCGTAAATCATTTTGGGGATGTGAGTGCTGGAAAACTCCGAGGGAGAATTTTCCTGTACTGCTTTATGTCGGGCAATTTCGTCGGAAGAAGATCTTGGATTTTTTCGGTCTAGTTTTAAGATTATGTGTTCCACTTTGTTTGTGGCTGTTGATTCAACTCTTGTCAAATAAATGATTGCCCCCGACCACCCGCCAGCCAATTCTTTGAGAGGGGTTATACTGATGTTATATTGTTCTTCTGCGAGTTGAATGATGTCTTGATATTCCGGTGGTAATGATTTAAAATTAATTCCAGAGTCCACCATAATTTAGACCTTTAAAACCAAAATTGTGAGAGATAATAATTGATTATAACATTTATATTTCCCCACCGACTTGCATAATAACCTTCTTTTTGGGGACAATTTAGGAATGCTAGGGGAGATTAACCTATTTGCATTATAATTCTGGCTATGTCCGATCTTTCTAAAATTGCTAAAAATCTAAAACTTGATCTTCAACGGGTTACTGCTGCAGTTGAATTGCTTGACCAGGGGAATACGATTCCATTTATTGCGCGGTATAGAAAAGAAGCCACAGGTAAATTGGATGAAGAGCAGCTGCGTTCAATCGCCGATCTGCTGGAGAAATCCAGGCAACTCGATAAACGCCGTGAAACTGTTCTCAAATCAATGGAAGAGCAAGGTGTGATGACGCGGGATTTGAAAAGAGCCATTGAAAGTGCAGCATCCAGAACAGAGCTAGAAGACCTTTATCAGCCTTTCAAACCAAAGCGAAAAACTCGAGCAGGCGAGGCCAGGAAAAAAGGGCTGCAGGGACTTGCCGATCTAATTCTGGCGCAAGAGTTGGTTGAAAAATCAATGCACCAAATTGCAAAACCTTATCTCTCAGGCCAAGAAACCTCAATCGAAGAAGCCTGGTCTGGGGCCAGGGATATTGTTGCGGAAACGATCAGCGATCACCCTGGGGTAAGAAAGATCTGTCGTGAGAAAGCGCTCAAGTGGGCTGTCTTGAAAACGGAAAAAATTAAAAAAAGCGACGATCCGCGTAATGTGTATCAAGATTATTATGATTATGAGCGTGGTGTGAACCGGCTGCGCCCCCACCAGATTTTGGCGATTAATCGCGGTGAGAAAAAAAAGATACTCCGCGTAAAACTTGAAATACAGGAGCGAGATTGGCGCCAGGCGGTGAATCAATTTTTTGCGAAAGATCGGCGGTCAAGATTGGCTGAACAGCTTGAAATTGCCACAGTTGACGCTGCAGAGCGTTTGCTTCTTCCGGCAATCCAGCGGGATGTTCGCCGGGCGTTAACGGAGGCAGCGGAGCAGCACGCAATTCGGATTTTCAGCAAGAATCTAAGAGGGTTACTGCAGCAGCCTCCCTTGAGCGGTTATTCGATTATTGGGATTGATCCCGGATACCGTACTGGCTGCAAGGTTGCAGTTGTCGATGCAACGGGAAAGGTGCTTGAAACCTCAACGATCTACCCTCATCCGCCTAAAAATGATTCTGTGGGGGCTAAAGGATCGATATTATCTTTAGTGAAAAAATACGATGCTGGCTTGATTGTGATCGGAAATGGAACGGCTTCAAGGGAAACTGAGCAATTGGTTGCGGACTTGATTAAAGAGAACCCATCTGTTGATCTGAAGTATTTGATTGTGAGTGAAGCTGGGGCTAGTGTCTACTCTGCATCCCCACTTGCACGGGCAGAGCTTCCCGATATGGATGTGTCTATGCGGGGAGCCGTGTCCATTGCCAGGCGTGTGCAGGATCCCCTGGCAGAACTGGTCAAGATTGATCCAAAATCGATTGGGGTGGGGATGTACCAGCATGATGTGGATCAAAGGGAATTGGCCCAATCGCTGGATGCGGTTGTAGAAAGCTCTGTCAACTCTACGGGGGTGGCGGTCAATTCAGCATCAGCAGCGCTGCTCACCTATGTGGCTGGGATTGGGCCACAGCTGGCAGAAGGGATTATTGAGTACCGAAATGAGTTTGGTCCATTCAGCAGTAGGGAAGAAATTAAATCGGTGACTGGCCTTGGTCCTAAAACCTTTGAACAAGCCGCAGGATTCCTCCGAATCAAGGGTGGGGAAAACCCCTTGGATGGTTCAGCTATCCATCCCGAGAGCTATAATATTGCAGAAAAAATCATGCGTGTAGCCAATGTGACTATGGATCATTCTCTCGAAGAGAGGAGGGCAAGATTAGAGGAACTCCGCTCTGAAGTGCCTATAGAAACACTGGCAAAGGAAGTTGGATCAGGAGTTCCGACGCTTATTGATATTTTCCAGCAGATCATTCAACCGGGGAGAGACCCACGAGAAGATCTTCCGCTTCCTGTGCTGCGGTCGGATGTCTTAAAAATGGATGATTTGATGGTCGGGATGCGATTGAAAGGCACTGTCAGGAATGTGGTCGATTTTGGTTCGTTTATTGATATTGGGGTGAAGCAGGATGGGTTGCTGCATAAGTCTCAATTTCCATCCAATGTTGATTTGGGAGTTGGGGATGTTATCGATGTGGAGATTCTGAAGATTGAGGTTGAAAGAGGTCGTATCTCTTTAGGCTGGGGGGCTGAAGATTGACTGTAAGGTTAAATTGCAGCACTTTTTGCTATTAGGCATAAACCGTGAATAAAAAAACAAGTAATTCTCTAAAACAATACTGGCAATTGCTGGTAGATTATCTGGCCCCCCACAAAGGGCAGGTGACTATTCTATCCATTGCTTCTATCTTTAACATCATACTCAAGCTCGTCAATCCACAAATTGTGCGCTACTTTCTTGATTCAGCTGAACAGGCTGCTCCGCTGGAAAAGCTTACCACCGCTGCAGGCTTGTTTATTGGTTTTGCTCTGCTTAATCAAGGCATTCAAGTGCTTGTCATCTACCTGGGTGAAAATATCGCCTGGCTTGCAACCAATGCTCTTCGAGCGGATCTTGCTCTGCACTGCCTCAAGCTCGATATGTCTTTTCACAAGCGGTACAAACCTGGCGAATTGATTGAGCGCCTGGACGGTGATGTGACCCAACTTGCGAATTTCTTTTCCCAATTGGTCATTCAGTTGGGCAGCAACCTGCTCCTTATTCTCGGCATTCTTGCGCTGCTCTGGGCTCAAGACTGGCGGATTGGTCTCTCGATCACACTGGCAATGCTGATCGGTTTGTTGATTCTTGACTGGCTCACGAAACGCACAATACCGCGCTTTCAGGCTGTTCGGGAAGTTGAAGCAACCCTGTTTGGTTTTTTAGAAGAATGGCTGAACGGCACTGAAGAAATTCAGACATCCGGTGCAAAACCCTATATTATGCGTCGCCTGTTTGATGTTATGCGCTCCCGTTGGAAAAAAACTTTGCATGCGATGCGTCTGCATGTATTGGTGGCAATCATGCCAATGAATGTTTTTATGCTGGCTTATATCGCTGCCCACGTGCTTGGCAGCACGCTCTTTCGCTCTTCGGAAATCACGATTGGCGCTTTGTATGTCATCTTCTATTATATAGATGTGTTAAAAGGTCCCGTCTGGGAAATTCGCCGGCAGATAGAAGACCTCCAGAGGGCTACGGCCAGCATCAACCGCATCACAGAACTGCTGGCAGAACAACCGTCCATTCTAGATGGCCCCGGTTTACCGGACTTGCCAGGTCCGCTGCGCGTTAATTTCGATCGGGTGACTTTTCAATACGAGGATGATCCCGACACAAATATACTCCATGATATTCATTTCACTCTCCAGCCCGGAAAAACCCTGGGGTTGTTGGGACGCACCGGTTCCGGTAAAACGACGCTCACTAAGCTGATTCTCCGGCTGCACGATCCCGCCAATGGGGAAATTCAGATTGGCACATCAACCGGTGCCCTCTATGATCTGCGCCAAGCTAATCAAGCTGAACTCCGCAAGCAGATCGCTATGGTCACTCAAGATGTTCAGATTTTTCAGGTATCTGTCCGGCAAAATCTGACTTTGTTTGACGAGTCTATCTCTGATGAACGAATTCTCCAGGTCATTGAACAAATTGGTCTTGGGGATTGGTTCCATGCCTTACCAGATGGTCTTGATACCTCTTTGGAAGCTGGGGGTAGTGGTCTCTCTGCTGGAGAAAGCCAGCTGCTGGCTTTCGGCCGGGTATTTCTGCACAACCCCGGCCTGGTGATTCTGGATGAAGCGTCATCACGTCTGGATCCTGCCACGGAAAGCCGTATTGATAAAGCCATAGTTGAGCTTCTCGAAAATCGCACCGGCATCATCATTGCTCACCGCCTATCCACAGTTCAGCGTGCCGATGAGATCATGATCTTGCAAGATGGGCAGATTGCCGAACACGGTTCTCGGTCCGACCTTGTAGCCAATCCGGACTCTCTGTTTTCGAATCTGCTGCAAACTGGTTTAGAGGAGACTCTGGTATGAGTGCTTCTAAAAAGGAACTCAAAACACTTTATTATTATTGGCAGCTGATTCTTTTCAGCCTGAAATACTTCCTCATAGACATCTCCACTGCCACCATTTTCTGGTTGTCTTTTACTGTGGTGGGCTTGATCTTGCGGGCTTTCTTCAATTATCTAACTGGCTCAGATGAATTTGGACTGCCTGTTGGTCCTATCGTCGGTCTTCATATCGGCTATGTGGTGGTTGCTTCCCTTGCTCTGATCGGTGCTATTCTTGCCAACACCGCATTCCGTCAGCAGTCCACGGCCCTGATGATCCGCAATATGTTCTCCCGCATCCTGGATCTGCCCGGGTCCCGCCCTTTGCCCATCAAAGAGGACGGCAAAGCAATGTCTTCCGGTGAGGTGGTCAGCACTTTTCGGGACGATACCACCGAAATGGTCTGGGCAGTAACTGCACTGGAAGACACCATAGGTTTGGGGATAGCCGCAATTATCTCGCTGGTCATCATGTTGCGCATCAATGTCCTCATTACCATTGGCACGGTTGCTCCACTTCTATTGATTTTCGTCATTGTTGAGCTTCTTGGGCCGTTGATCAAAAAATACCGCAAAGCCAGCCGAAAAGCCACCAGTCAGGTTACTGGCTTGATCGCTGATATGTTCAACGGCACCCAAACCATCAAGGTGAGCAGTGCTGAAAATCGAATTGTAGACCATTTCAGACGAATCAATGAAGGGCGCCGCAAGGCTATGCTGCGCGATAAGGTGCTCACCACGCTTGTCACCGCACTCAGCCACGGTACCGTTCAGATCGGGTTGGGATTGATTCTTTTGCTTGCTGCGAAAAGTATGTATGCAGGCGAATTCACCATTGGTGATTTTGCCTTGTTTGCTGCTTATATCTGGCCACTCACTGAGGCAATGCACATGGCCAGTCGACTGATCACTCTTTATAAACAAACCAGCGTTTCTATTCAGAGGATGGAGCAGATGATGCAAGGACTACCTCCAGGCGAGCCTGTTGCTCCTAATCCCGTGTATATTTTTGGCGATCTTCCGAAGCTTTCCCATGTACCTAAAACAAATGAACATCGCTTGGAAGAGCTGTCGGTGCGAAACCTATCTTTTGAATACGCGATTGAGAACAATACCACTGCTGGCATTTACGACATCAGCTTTGACCTGCCGCGGGGCTCTTTTACGGTTATCACTGGCCGGATCGGAGTGGGGAAAACGACGTTGCTCAAAGTGCTGCTTGGTCTGCTTCCAACCCAATCGGGGAAGATTCTTTGGAATGGTGAGTTAGTCAAAGAACCACATGCTTTTCTTGTGCCGCCCCGCTGTGCCTATACAGCTCAAGTGCCTCGACTTTTCAGCGAGACTGTGCAGGATAATATCCTCCTCGGCCTGCCGCATGAGAAGTTTGATTTACATACGGCCATTCGTACAGCAGTCCTTGATAAGGATATTTCGGATATGGAAGCTGACCTGAAAACAATGGTAGGGCCGCGCGGTATTCGCCTCTCTGGTGGACAGATCCAACGCACCGCCGCAGCGCGAATGTTTGTGCGCCAAGCCGAGCTGCTGGTCTTTGATGACCTTTCTAGCGCTCTGGATGTTAAAACGGAACAGCAGCTTTGGCAAGAGGTGTTTTCCAAGCGTGGTGAGGATATCGCACCAACCTGCCTGGTTGTCTCTCATCGCCGGACCGTACTCCACCAGGCAGATAAAATCATTGTTTTGAAAGATGGGCGCATCTCAGACCAGGGAACGATTGAAGAACTACTTTCCCGCAGCCAGGAAATGCAAAATCTTTATTATGGTGAGGAATGAGTTAATAAAAAATTGGTAAATATGGTTAATAATTAGGGGTATTCAATTTAGAATAGAGTTTTGTCATGGGATGGGGGAGATTTGGGAGTGTACAAATATTTAAGCACCAGTGGGAAAATTGAGGCGTTAGGTAACACTCTTCAAGGCTAGCTTAACTGCTTGATCCATGCTTATTTGTGCGCCTTCCGCTATAACACTATCCCGCTCATCCTCTCCCATCTCATTTGCCAATTGGGTTAATGCCTGCTCCATTTCGGAGATTTCGAAGGGATCCGTGCTTTGAGCGCTCAATTCTTCACGTGTGGCGTTGGCACTTCCAATTAAATAGGCTGCTTCTTCGAATTTCTCCCTGGTGATCGCCATATAAGCGAAACATTCAAGCTGATGGGCAAGGGCAGGCAGGCTGCCTTCTTCCTGCCATCGTTTGATGTTCTCTCGATAGAGTGGCACCGCTTCCTGAATTTTTCCACTCCGGCGGAGGAGGTGGGCCAGATCACTTTTTGAGTGAAGAATATTTCTCTGATCGTTGATTGCCTGAAAGTTTTTGATAGCTTTCAGCAAATACTCTTTTGCAGTATCAGGATCACCTTGAAGATTGGCCGTTCTTGCCTGGATTTGCAGCAAGTTCCCATTGATTCGCGGACTGTTTAGCTGTTTAGCCATCTGGATGACCTTTTGAAAGTGCAGCTGGGCTACCTCAAAATCACCCTTGTTGATATGCAGGTAAAATTTCACTAGGTTGAGCCAGCCCTCTGAAATCTCAAATCCATGACGTTCGCTAATCTCCAGGGCGTTGTCAATTTCCTGTTCCCATTCAGGCAAAATCTCGTACCGGTTCACGAGACGCACGTTAGCCTTCCAACCAATTCCATAGGTCAATTGTTTGAGATTGCCATGTTCGCGGGCCAGTGCGATGCCCTCTTCAATTGTGGCTATTGCGGTGAGATTTTCACCAAAGAGAGAGTAAATGATTCCCAGTCCAATATAGGCTTTGATTAAATCTTCGATCAGATCCTCATTTGGTTCCATACCCAATAAGCCGAGCGTTTTGTCGATGGATGTTTCCAGCCAATTGCGGGCTTCGGTAGGGTGTATCCAATACGCCCAATCATGAAGGAGTGCGCTGCTGATTTGCAGGGCCTGTTCTGGTCTATTTTGTAAGGTCCATTCCAGCACAGCCCGAAGGTTATCCATTTCCAAAAGAATGCGGTTTACTCGCGGCAGCATGGTTTCTCTCATCAAGTGATATTCTGATTCTTGAGCAAATTTCACGAAATAATCTGCATGCCGGTCACGCAGGATTTCGCCTTCATTGGCTTCAAATAATTTATTCTGGGCAAACTGTCGGATACTTTCCAGCATGCCATACCGCGCTTCGCCACCCATGGGATAATCAACGGTGATGAGCGATTTATTAATCAGCTGATCCAATAGGTCAAAGACATCAAAAGCGTCAAGCGGATCAAAACCAGCGACTGTTTGGACAGATTCAAGATCCCAACCGCCAGAGAATACACTCAAACGGCCCAGCAGGGTACGCTCTTTCTGATCGAGCAGCTGCCAGCTCCAATCAATCAGTGCTTGCAAAGTTTGCTGGCGCGGTAATGCAGTGCGGCGTCCGCCGGTTAGAAGTCGGAACCGATCATTGAGATGTGCATGGATTTGCTCGACCGTCAGCATGCGCAAGCGGGCTGCCGCTAATTCGAGTGCCAGCGGGATGCCGTCCAACCGCCGCACTATCTCGGCGATTGTTGTACTATTTTGTTTGCTTAAGGAAAAATCGGGGCGAACCGCGCTGGCACGCTCGAGAAATAATTGCACGCCTTCAGAATCAGCGATTTCTTCAAAAGTCTGTTCCCCCATTGGGAGGCTGAGCGGGGGTATCTGGAGGGTGGTCTCACCATCGATGAAAAGCCCCTCTCGCCCGGTGACCAGAATGGTGAGCTGGGGAATATTTGCCAGCAAGTGCTCGCTGAATGCTGCGCATTCTTGTACGATATGCTCGACGTTATCGAGCAACAACAGCAGTTCTTTATGCCGCAGATAGTCCACGAGCGTGTCCAAGATATTTCGTCCTGGCTGCTCCTGCACGTTAAGGGCTGTAGCAACCCGTTCAGGAATGTGATCAGGGTCGGTCAGGGGGGCGAGTTCAACCAGCCAAACGCCGTCGGGATAGTCCTCAATGACTTCTTCTGCTGTTTGCAGCATAAGACGGGTTTTGCCCGTACCACCCGGACCGAGCAAGGTAAGCAGCTGCGTATCGTGCAGCAGGCGTTTGATCTCTGCTAATTCTTTTTCACGACCGATGAAGGTGG
>Ga0102946_1000547_pt1 | contig 13025 bp, 11 predicted proteins | sample SalPon2A_A_D1_MG_FD_78209 | JGI IMG/M metagenome (GOLD analysis project Ga0102946, IMG submission 78209) | Soil microbial communities from South San Francisco under conditions of wetland restoration - Salt Pond MetaG R2A_A_D1_MG | ecosystem: Environmental > Terrestrial > Soil > Wetlands | place... | reverse complement strand
TCGACCAATTTGATCCGGGTGTGTACATTGTGGCGGTTGGTATTCACCGCGGCAACTGCCAGCGCTTCAGGGGAGATGTCGGTAGCGGTGATGTTCAGTTGGGGGAAGTTTACGGCCAGGCTGACCGCAATACACCCGGAGCCAGTACCGGCCTCGGCTGCCCGGTTCCGATCTGGATTTGCCTGCAGCCATTTGATGGCGGTCTCAACCAGCAGTTCGGTCTCAGGCCGGGGAATGAGCACATTCGGCGTGACCTTGAATTTGAGACGGTAAAATTCCCACTCTCCGATCACATAGGGCAGCGGTACACCGGCGGAAAGCTGTGCCAGGGCGTTTGCCAGCGCCAGGTTTTCGGCGGCGGTGAGCTCATATTCCGGGTGAGCGTGCAGCCAAGCTTTGTCCTTTTTGCACACATGTGCCAACAGCACCTGTGCATCCAGCCCAGGGGTGTCGGTCAGTCCGCCAATACACTGGCGGGTGTGTGCCAGTGCTGCATTGAGCGCTTTCGTTTTAAAAATGGGAAAAGACCGTTTATTCATGACCTTTCCAGTAGGGGCGATCTGCCTTTATTCTGCCAGTCCAGCAGAAGCCAGCCGCTCAGCTTCGTTCTGGGTGGCGAGTTCATCCAGGATGTCGTCGATGTCACCATCCATCATATTATTGAGGTTGTGTGAGGTAAACCCGATCCGGTGGTCGGTGATGCGGGATTGGGGATAGTTGTAGGTGCGGATTTTCTCCGAACGGTCACCGGACCCCACCTGCGAGCGGCGTTCATCGGCAATCTCATCGTGCCGTTTTTGCTCTTCCAATTCGTACAGGCGGGCGCGCAAGATGCTCATAGCCCGCATTTTGTTCTGTAGTTGGGAGCGTTCGTCCTGGCAGGAGACCACCATCCCGCTGGGGAGGTGTTTGATGCGGACGGCGGTGGCATTCTTCTGCACGCTCTGGCCGCCAGCCCCAGCAGACTTAAATACCTCCACTTCGATATCGCTGTCTGGGATAGCAATCTCCACTTCATCGACCTCGGCCAGCACAGCTACTGTGGCGGTGGAGGTGTGGATACGCCCTTGGGATTCGGTGGCAGGGACACGCTGCACGCGGTGTACACCGGATTCGTATTTCAGGCGGGAAAACGCGCCTTTTCCTTTGATCTGAAAGGTGACTTCTTTAAAACCGCCTACACCGGTATCGTTCATCGAGAGAATTTCAGTCTTCCAGTTCTGCCGCTCGGCGTAGCGGGTGTACATGCGGTACAGGTCGGCGGCAAAAATACCGGCTTCGTCGCCGCCCGCGCCAGCCCGGATCTCGACAATCACGTTCTTTGAATCACGCGGGTCTTTGGGCAAAAGCAGGGATTTGATCTTGTTTTCGATGGGTTCGACCTGCGGCTCCAGGTCGGCCAGTTCCATCTCGGCAAGTTCGACCATTTCGGCATCCTCGCTTTCCAGCAAGGACCGGGCTTCTTCGATCCGTTGAATCACCTGGCGGTATTCTTTGGCTTTTTCTACCAGGGGTTCCAGGTCGGAGCGTTCGATGGACAGCTCAGCGGCTTTCTGATAATCGTCCCCAACCGTGAGCAGTTCCCGGTTGATCTCATTATAGCGGTCTTCAATTGGTTGTAATTTTTCTAGCAATAACATGGGTTTTGGCTGCTTTTCATATAGATTTTTGCGCTGGACCGGAATTGCGCCCACCGCAGATAGGATTATACCAAATTCCCCCCTTCTCTGCTGTGTGGGGTTGCTCTCGGGTACAATCAAAAGATGAAGATAGTGCATTCCTGTTCCCACGCGGAGCATGAGAACAAGCAAAACCTTCCTTGTTGCGATGCTTTTGCGTCGCAACGTATAATTGCATTCAGCATCCCCATCATACATACATACTAATGGGACTACATGGTATTCTTTTTATAGAAACTGAAGATTAATTTGGAAAGAATTTTTTAGGATTGTGTCACGGACTGCTCTTCTGGCTTTTCAGGACGGATATTGGGCAGCCAGAGGAAGGCTACGACAGCGGATAAAAGAAATACCAGCCCAGTGGTGGCAAAAGTGGCCCGATATCCCAGCCATCCGCCGATCAACCCGCCTGCCAGCGGGGCAACCGCCCGCCCGGCCGCGTTGATGGAGTTGTCCAGGCCGAAAACCGCACCCTCATGGCCCTCATCGGTGAAGTTTGCCAGCAGCGCAGCCAGGGAGGGAATCACGCCGCCCAATGCCACACCCGCCAGAGCCTGTAAGACCATTAACTGCCAGACTGCCGTCACGAGCATTTGTGGAATATAGATGAGGAACGATGCCAGGGTGCTGCCCACCAAGATTTTCTTGTGCCCGATACGGTCGCCCAATTTACCCAGGTAGACGGCGCTCAGCGTAGCAGCGCCGGATGTGATGCCCTGCATCAAACCGACGGTGGAATTCAGAGTAGCCTCATTTGAAATTAACTCGCGGGCAAAAAACGCCAGAATGGCGATGACCATCATGCGCCCCGCCTGCGTGAGGAAGCGCAGCAAAAATGTGATGCTGACGCCGCTGGTCTTGAAGATATGCTGCCATTCTTGGAAAAAGGAAGCTCGCTTGTTTTCAGGAGTCGATTTCTCTCTGGGCGGCTCCTTGATCCAGATGGTCACCACGATCCCGCCGAGCAGGAGTAAAGCGGAGGTGGCGTAAAAGGCTGAACTGTAGCCGTAGGCATCGGCAATCGCACCGCCCAGCAGCGGGCCGATGGCGATCCCCACGCCCATTGACATTTGTAAGATGCCCATGGCATAGCCGCTGTGTTTGCGGGGTGTGACGGCTGCTGCCAGAGCATTATTGGCGGCTAATGTGCCGGTCACCAATCCCTGGATGGTGCGCAGCAACACCAGCTCTTCCGCCGAGCGCACGAAGGCCATCAGCAGCAGCAGAATGGTCGCGCTGAAGGCGGCTCGTTGGATCATCAGCTTGCGCCCGAAGCGGTCGGCCAGATTACCCCAGATGGGCGAGGCGAACATCATTGAAAAAGCCTGGCCAGAAAAAACCAGCCCGGCCAGCAGTTCCACACTTAAGCCGGATACGCTGCCTAATTCTTCTACATATAAGGGAAGGAAGGGGAATATGCTGGAAAATCCTGCGGTGGCGGCGATTTGGTTGAACGCCAGGATGAAGACGGTGCGTTTCCAGGGAGTCTCTTGAGCGGTATCGGTGTCTGGTTGCATGAAGGCGATTATATCAAGGATTGGGGGGTGTTGATTTTATTCGCAGATGGGGGGTGTCAATATTACTGGGCTAAGGAAAGAGCAGGAAATGTCCGCTAAACCTTTTCAGTTATCCCTCTCAAATCAAAGACTTTTGCCTACTAATTTTGACATTCCCTTTCACTGAATATCCCCACATAGGCTAATCGGTGTGATAGTATTTTAAAATTCTTTCTCAGGATGTTCTGGAGGACAGCACTATGGAAAATGTAGAGGTGATTATCATTGGCGGCGGTGTGCATGGGGCCAGCCTGGCTTTTCATCTGGCTGAAAAGGGTCTCAAACCGGTAGTTTTGGAGCGCAAGACTTTGGCAATTGGCTCTACGGGGCGTTCCAGCGGTTTGGTGCGGATGCATTATGACCTGGCGCAGGAATCCCAATTGGCCTGGCTTTCTTTCCACTATTTTTATGATTGGCGGCGGCGCGTGGGCGGCGACTGCGGGTTTACCCGAACTGGTTTCTTGCAGTTTGTTGCGCCCGGGCGGGAAGAGCTGCTTAAAGCGAATGTCGCTATGCACCAGCAAATCGGGATCCCTACTTTTGTGGTTGGGCAGGATGATATCCGGCGGCTGGCACCGCACTTCAAGGTAGATAATGTCCAGTTGGCGGCTTATGAACCCGAATCCGGGTACGGCGACGCCTACGCCACCACAGCCAGCTTCATGGACGCAGCCCGCAAGATGGGCGCGCGGTTGATGCAGGAATGCACGGTGACCGGGATAGAGGTTGTGGGTGGCAAGGTGAGCGGCGTAGAAACCAGCCAGGGCAAATTCGCGGCTTCGATTGTGGTGGACTGCGCCGGGCCGTGGGCTGGGGTGGTGGGGAAGATGGCGGATGTGGATATTCCGCTGACGACCTGGCAGCACGATACCATGATGGTGCGCCGTCCGCCGGAATTGGGGCCGTCACACCCGACGGTGATTGATGATGGGCTGGATATTTACTTCCGGCCTGAGACCGGCGGACTGACCCTGGTTGGGTTGGAGGATAACAGCATCCTGGGCGAAGACCCGGATACGTCCACCGAGTACGCCCGCCCCGGCTTTGTCGAGCAGGCCATTGACCGGCTGTGTTTGCGGATGCCGGAGATGGAACGCGGCAGCTTTCAGAGCGCGCACGGCGGCTATGACGGCCTGACCCCTGACCAGCGGCCTATCCTGGGGGCGGCAGGCCCGGAGGGCTTTTTCTTACAGTGCGGGATGAGCGGGACGGGATTCAAGATCGCCCCGGCGGTCGGGGCTTGCATGGCGGAACTGATCGCAGATGGTGAATCCAAACGGATGGATATTTCTCCCTTTGCCTTGCAGCGTTTTGAGGATGGCAACCTGCTCAAAGGGGAGCATGATTACGGTGCGATTTGGAAATAGATCGGAACTCCCTCCTGAATAACCGCGACTAAATGAGTTTAAAATCAAATCCTCCCCCTTCAAAAGGGGGAGGATGGGGTATTGTACCATTTCCAAGGTGAAAGGCAGCCGCCCTGATGGCGAAACGGAATCCAGTTACCCGGCCTGGTTGTCGCAGTAGATGTGCACAGCCTGACGGACAAATTCTGCGCCGCCTTCGCGGATGCGGTCGTAGTTGACGGCAAAGCGAGGATCGGCCACCCACATGTCGGCCAGATTGCGCAGGAAGTCTACATCACAGCTGTAGAAACTCTCGTTCAGGTAGGTGTAGTAATCCGCCACAGCCTGCTGAATGTCCTCATCAGATGGGCTGGATTGTGCTGTACCTACCATGCGGGCAGTGATCTCACCGCCTTTTTGTTTGATCGCTTCCTTCTGCGCTTTGGTGAAATTCTTCCATTTGCGCTGTGATTCGGCGTACTGTGGGGTATTGCCCCAGCGTTCTTTGGCCTCTTCTTCGTACTGCGTTTCGTCAAAGCCTTCAAAGTAATCTTTATTGCTCATGATCCATTCTCCTTTCAATGTCGCAATGGTCTGGTCAATGGTTTCGATCAGTGTGTTGATCCGGTTAACCTGCTTCTGCAGTGCGCTGCGGTGCTCTTCCAGGGCTTCAAGCTGGCTGAATTCCGGGTTGGCGAGGATCGTTTGGATCTCTTTCAACGGGACTTCCAGCTCGCGGTAGAACAGGATTTGCTGCAAGCGCAGCAGGCTGCCGTGGTCGTAACGCCGGTAACCATTGTCCTCAATGCTGACGGGGTTCAACAGCCCGATCTCATCGTAGTAGTGCAGGGTGCGGGTGGTGACCCCGGCGATGTCAGCAAGTTGTTTCACGGTATATGTCATGACTCTACCTTTCATTGATCTAAAGGAGAGTATAAACTATAACGTTACGTTAATGTCAAGGGATAATTTGGATGGATTTTTTAGAGTCAATCGTCTTTCTCATCCCTACTGACCCATTTTACGGCGGCTTTTACCAGGAAGAATATCAGCACCAGGTCGGAAATGACGGCAGCGCTGCCGAACACACAGCGCCCCATGATCTGACCGCTGTTCTCCGTGGATATGCTGAAGAACGGCACGGATACGCTGCCGCTGAACTCGCGCTCACCGCCGCCAAAGGCGACCCAGTTGAGGACTACCAGCAGGCTGATCGGCATGACGGCCAGGGCGATACCGAGGAGGAAGCGAAACCATGCTTCCTCTTTCAGGACGTCAAAGCGGGGATCGCTCAGGGAGGCGTACACACCGGCCCCGAAAAAGCTCATTCCGGCTACCAGCACAACCCAGCGTGGAGCGTGGAAGTTTTCTTCTGGAGAGTGAATCACATCCAGGGAAACCAACATGATGAGTGCGCCTACCGCGGCAAACAGCAGACCGAGCCACAGATTGACTTGATTGTTGTTTTTGTTCATGTTGGAAGGGATTTTAGCATGGTTCTTGGATTTGGTTGGTGGTTGGGCTATGCGGATGTCTCACAAAAAAAGCCGAGGCTAAGTACCTCGGCTTTTTGCTGTTTATCGCCTGCGCCTGCGGGAGCTGCTGCCACCGCCCCCGTAGAACATCATGATACCGAAGATGAAACCGAAGTTGTACCAGCCGCCGTTGTTGTGCACTTCGTACACGTTGACGTTATCGTTGAACAGGGAAATAATGAAGGTGAAGAAGGAGATGAACCCGTGCCATACACCCTGCCAGAACCCGGCCAGTGCTTCACCATCCGCTGCCACACCGCTCATGTCGTTGGGGCCAGCCGCACAGCTCACCAGGGCAAATGCCGTCAGTAATAACACCGCAGTAACTAAAATCTTTTTCACAATTTTCTCCTTGATTGGTTTATGAATATAACGTGATGATAAGGTGATTTATTCGTTTTTCCAATCATGGAAAGTGTGAGGATTTAGTGTGATTTTCCTGGGAAAATGAATGCAGCTAGTCAGCGATCATATCCGCCACGTGCAGTCCGTTAGATTTGGTGCGGGCATTCCGGTAGCGTTTGCAAACTTCGATACGTGTAAACCCATTTTCTGCCAGCAAGTTCAGGAACGACCGTTCCTCAATAGCCCCGGGTTTTCAGAGAAACCAACTTTCCAGTGATACGTCTGTATTTGGGTTTTCGCCAGTTCCATCCTCCCGGACGATCTCGGAGAGGACCAACCGTCCGCTCGGTATCAACACCCGGCGTATTTCGGCCAGTACGGTAGATTTGGAGGCACAAAGGTTCAAGAGACCGTTCACAGTGACCTCATCCACGCTGTCATTTTCGATGGGAATATTCTCTGCCGGGGCATGGTGAAAGGTGATGTTGCCCACCTGGGCCGCAACGGCGTTGGCTTTAGCGGCTTCGATCATCTCAGCAGATGCGTCTAGGCTGTCAATTTGCCCATCCGGCCCGATTTTTCTTGCCATCAGGAGGCTGTCCAGCCCTGCGCCGCATCCCAAATCCAGTATTCGCTTTCCCGGAGATAATTCCAGGTAACGGTGCAGGCAGCTGATCCCGGCGAAGGCATCTACCGCGTGAGGGGGCAGACTGTCCAAGTCCGCGGCGGTGTAGCCCAGGCTTTCAGCAAAGGCTCGCCCGACCGGGAAAGGGAACGAATCCAGCGGCATTTGCGCTACTTCCCCATATTTGTTCGCCACAGCCTCCCGGATTTCTTCCGGGCTGAGATCATGAATGTATTTATCGGTCATTTTATCCTTCGTCACTATTGGTTGAATTATCAACCAACTCAGTATTTATAGCAATACCATTCTCAAGTGTTATCAAAAATTCTTGGTTGTAATTGGAAGTATATCCCATGTAGATATTTCTGGAGTCTGTGCGGTTATTTGGACGCTTATTGTTGTCTTGAAGCGCTAAAATTACCCAATCATCGCTTCCAGTGTGCCGCGATGTTCCTCAAACCCGGGGTCTTCAAATATGGGCGTACATTCAGCAGGTTCGCCTTCCCGCATAAACAGCCGGGCGGCAAAGGCCATGCAGGTGGCTTCGCCGCATTCACCGCAGTTGGTCTGGGGCAGCAGGGCGTAAATGTCCAGCGGGCGCAGCACGCGGGCCGCCTTGGTGACGGCTACCAGTTCCTCACGTTGTGCCCAGGTGGTGTTGATGGCCTCCACCAGGTTGTTGAGCAGGTCAACGCCTTCTTCGTTGTCTTTGACCTGGGTGATCAGAATTTTATCGCTGAGGATGGTCAGGAAGCCGGGGCGGCGGCGGAAGGTCAGGCTGAGGCGGTCGGGGTTGTAGGTCACGATGCCGGGCAGGGTAGCCAGGTAGGGGATCACATCTGCCAGCGAGTTAGAGGGCGAGCCCACTACCTTGACTTTGCCGGGTTCGGCCAGACAGGGCAGGGTACGGACGAGTTCGATCTTTTCCAGGTACATGTGTGTTCCTTTACTTTGAATAAGCTGCCGCGGTGCTTTGTGTGTTGGATGACTGAAGCACAGTCCCCCACCTGAGAATTTATTGGTTAATTTGCTCTCTCAGCCAGGTTTCCAGTTCCGCCACGGTTTCAAATAAAACTTCAGGCTGCTCGGCATGCAGCTCGGCGGGGTCAGCGGTATCCGCCCAGGCGGCGCTGATGGGGTGAACCCCAGCACGGCGGGCAATGGCGACATCGGCGGGAGCGTCTCCAATATAGACGGCGTTTTCCGGCGGGATTTGCCATGCACTCAGCACAGACTTGATTCCGGCTTCTTTTGACGAACCGGTCAGCCAGCCGGTTTCCACGTGTTCAAAATGCCCGTTCAGTTGAAAGTAACCAAGGGAGATGTGCGCCGAGCGTTCCCCTTTGCCGGTCACGATGGCCTGCCGGATGCCGTGCTCGGAGAGCAGATCGAGGATGGGGCGAATGCCAGGGTATGCGCCAATCTGGTGGTCCTGGTGGATGCGCTCGTATTCTTCGAAAAATGTACGGCAGGCTTCTTTCCAGACCTCGTCCGGTACCAACTTTTTGATGATGCCCGGCTCAGAGGGTCCGAAGCGGGCGATGATCTCCGGGTGGGTGAAGGTCAGGCCGGTGTGTGTATGCACGGCCCGCACGATGGCCTCCACCGAAACGAAAACCGTATCCCCCAACGTGCCGTCCATATCGAAGATCACGCCCTGTAAGTTCATTTATACGGCAGTTTCCTCTAGTTCAGACTGCGCCGATTCCTGGCCGGGACGCTGCAAGATCAATATGGCAACCAGGGTAAAGCCTACCGAGCCGATCAGCCCGGCCGCGGTGGGGCCAAGCAGGGGATTTGGCTCCCCCTGTACAAAGAAGATCACCGCGGCAGCCAGCCCGTTCAATACGGAGTGACCGATCACGGCAGGCCAGACGCTGCGGGCTTGCAAGGCAGCCCAGCCGAAAAATACACTGTAAGCCACCGGCACGAGCGTAAAGACCAGAATGCCCGTCCAGGGTGCGCCTGGATATTCCAGGCCGTAATTATGCCCCATGGCGATCACCGGTGCGTGCCAGAAGCCCCAGATCAGGCCGGTCAGCAGCAGCGCCTTACGCCTGCCGAGCGGCAGCAGCTTGGGCTGTAAATACGCCCGCCAGCCAAATTCCTCGCCTAAGACGGGAACCAGGTTGGCAATCGGGGAGATCAAGATGCCCAATCCAATTTGGAGGGCGACAAAAGTGCTGATGGAGAACGGCATAGGTTGACCGGTGACGGCTTCTTGCTGGGTGATCATGTCTTTGAGCGCGGCCATGCTGGGGTCAAAATATTTGGGGAAAATCAGGAAATAGAGCACTGCGCTCAGGAGGATCAGTGCCGCAGTGCCAAACCAGCCTGCCAGCCAATACGGCCAGCCGATCTTTAAGTTGGCTTTCAGCCAGATGTTCTTCCATCCTTCTCGGGTTACCAACCGGGTGAGGATGTGGCTGATGGCCGGGGCAAACATGTAGCCTGTGGCCAGTAAAATGGTTGCTTCGGTGATGCCGGAGCCAGGGACGATTTCAGGGCTGTCGAATAATCCGCCGCGCAGGTAAATGACCAATCCTGTCAGCCAGGCGATGCCGTAGGCAAACAAAATATAGAGCCCTACGCGTTTCCAATTGACTTGCTTTTCTTCCATATCAGTTTTTTTCTCCGTAGATATACTGCATATCGGGTTCTTCGGTAGTGTAGTAGTGTATCCAGATGTACAGGTGATTGAATGCGGCGGCGAAAAGGGCGGCTTTGGAGGCAGTTAGAAAGGCCAGCGACCACAGCAGGAGGAAACCAAAAACATACATGCTGTTGCTGGAATATTTGAAGAAGCCCTCTTTGACCATGGGGAGCTTACGGTAGCTTTCATCAAAGTGATCAGCGCCCAGGGCGCGCGCAATGCCGAAATAGTGCATCACGGAATAGCCCAGGTAAGCGGCTGGAATAAAGAATAAGATTCCAAGCCCGATGCGCCAGGGCCAGGCCAGTGTCAGACTTCCGGTATTGGCAATCCCCAGCAGGAGGATGCTGACCGGCCGCCCAAAGAATAAAATAAAGAAAATGATGCCGTAAAGTTGGAAGCCACGGCTGCCAAATGTTTTGCTGACCCATTGATCGCTGTAAAGCTCAGCGCGCCAGACCAGCAGTACGAAAACCTGATGCAGTATCGGGATGAGGATGGCGGCCCAGTACCAGACGGGGCTGGAGATTCCCCAAAGCTGGCCGGAGCGGAAATCCTGCCGCATGATGAACAGGAATGCAGCCGCCAGCAGCACGATCAAGGCCGCGGCATGCCAGCCTTGTTTCTCGAGAAATTTTTTCATGGGAATTTAACCTTATTTCATCTTTTATAAATCACTAATATTTTATCACTGTGGGAGGCTAGCTCTATTCGCCCATTAGTTGTGACAAAAGGCGCTATCTTTAGCATTGAGCTGGAAAACCACACCGCGCGTGTCGTTCCTGCAAGCTTGCAGCGGGAACCCAGTAAAGATTCACGTCTTGCAAATCGTCCCAAAAATTTCCGAGACATGATCGTGCAAGAAGAATCTTTTTTGGGAAGATCAGATAACAGACTGGATTCCGGTTTTCGCCGGAATGACACATCCCAATGAGTGTTAACCCTGACTGCACTGCGTAACATCCGTATTAAAAATGGTAAGGTGGCAATTTGTATTAGTTATATTTGTTCGACCACAGAACCCCTGGGGCCTTTGGTGACTTCCAGGCGGGTGGGGAAAACATCTTTCAATGCATCGATGTGGGTGATGACCAGGATTTTGGCAAAATCGGCTTTGACGGTGTTGATCGCTTCGATCAAACGCTGGCGACCGGTTTCGTCCTGGCTGCCGAAACCCTCGTCGATGACCAGGGTTTGCAGCCGCGCCCCGGCGCGCTGGGCCAGCACCTCGGAGAGGGCCAGCCGGATGGCGAAATTGATGCGGAAGGCCTCGCCGCCGGAATACAATTCATAATCGCGGATACCAGCGCTGTCACTGATCTGAATTTCCAGCGTTTCGCGCAGGTCATCGCGGGTGGAATCTTTGTATTCTTGTTGGGTGATGAAGCGCACGGACATAGCGCCGCCGCTGAGGCGTTCGAGGATCTCGTTGGCTGTGTTTTCAATTTGGGGCAGGGCTTGCTCGATCAGCATGGCGGGGACGCCGTTCTTGCCGAAGGCGCGTTCTAATACCTTGTGTTCAACTACGCTGCGGGCCAGTACTTCCCGTTCGGCTTCCAGCTCTTTTTTTCGCTCCCGCTGGGTATCGAGTACCTGCACATTCTGCTGGGCCATCCCAACTGCCGTGCGGATCTGGTTGACCTGCTCCTGCAGGGTGAGCATTTTGCGCTCCTCGCTGACGATATCGGGCGCGCTGTCCTGATCGACGGCCAACTGGGCGACGGCTTGCTGGTGGGCTTCCTCCTGCTTTTTTAGCTCGGTCTGCATCTTCCGGACCTGGGCATCGATCTCGCCTATCTCGCGTTCAAGCGGGGATAGGGTGGCTTTGGCATTCTCCAGGCGGCGCTGGTCGCTTTCGGCTTCTTCCAGCTCGGCTGCTTTTCTGCGGATGGTATCGTGGTTGGCGGCATCGTAGCCGATTTCTTTCAATTCTTTGTCGATCTCGGCAAGCTGCTGGCGGGCTTCTTCGGCGTAGGCGCTTTTTTCTAGGGTCTGTTCGATCTCTTCCAGGCGTGATTTCCCCTCGGCTTCCCAGTTTTTTTCAGCTTCGATCAAGGTGCTGATCTGGTCGGTGGTCTGGTCCATCAGGCGGGTTTGCTCGCGTAGTTCGGCTTCGGTATTGTGATAGGCGGTCATGTCCTGGTTGAGGGTTTCGACCTGTTCAGTCACAGATTCGAGCAGCGCCTTGTTGGCGCGGTATTTGTCGCCTTTTTGAGTGCCTTCTTCCTTGAGCTCTCCGATCAGGCGGGTGCGGTCTTCCGGGGAGAGCGGCTGGCCGCACAAGGGACAGACAGCCCCATCGGTGGTTTCCAACTGTTTGATGCGCCCCATCAGTTCGTCCATTTCAGCCTTCAGGAGCGGGTTCTCAGCTTTGGCTTCGGCTTGCTCTTGCAGCACCTGCTGGCGTTTCTGTTCCAGCGCGTCGCGGGCCTCGATCTTCTTGTTGATGGCCTTCACTTCAGTCTGGTAGGTTTCCAACTGGGCGCGTTTATCGTTTAGTTCTGCCTGCCCGGCAGCAATACGCTCGGCCTGGGATTTGAGCGCTTCCAGCTCGGTGCGCAGACGGGTTTCTTCAGATTTGATCTCTGTCAGCGGGGCATGACGGCTGATCTCATGTTCGTTGAAGCGGATGGCGATCTGGTCCCACTCGGCCAGTTCGGCGCGGGCGGCCTGCAAAGCCTGATAAGTGGCTTCAATTTCTTTTTCTTTGGCCATCAATTCGGCAAAGGATTCTTTTTCCTGCTGACGTTCAGCCTGGCGTTTTTCCTGGGTTTCCAGTTCCAGGCGGGTGCGCTCGGCCTGGGAAGCCAGCGTCTCGACCATCTGGCGGCGTTCTTTGTACACGGTCGCTTTTTGGCGCAGTTCATCCAATAGTTTTGTCTGGGTATCCAGGTTGGCGCTGACCGTTTCCAGGCTGGCTTGCACCTCTTTCAGACGGGCTTTGCGCTGGTCTTCTTCGCTCAGTTCGATGTTGATCTCTTGCAGCCGCCCGTCCAGCTCGGTGATCTGGGTTTCAATCTGCTTGCGGCGTTCCACGGTGGCTTTGCGATAGGTTTCCCAGATTTCCAGACCGAGGATGCTGCTGAGGATGCGTTTACGGTCGGAGGGGCGCTGCTGGGTAAATTGGTCGGCGTTGCCTTGCAGGAAAAAAGAGGCGTTTACAAACGTCTCGTAATCCAGCCGCAGGATCTCTTCGATGCGGGCTTCGGTGGCGCGCATGGTGCGCTCGGTGAGCGGCTTCCATTTTTCATCCGCTCCCTGGATCTGAAATTCCAATTGGGTGGTT
>Ga0102946_1000546_pt1 | contig 13030 bp, 11 predicted proteins | sample SalPon2A_A_D1_MG_FD_78209 | JGI IMG/M metagenome (GOLD analysis project Ga0102946, IMG submission 78209) | Soil microbial communities from South San Francisco under conditions of wetland restoration - Salt Pond MetaG R2A_A_D1_MG | ecosystem: Environmental > Terrestrial > Soil > Wetlands | place... | reverse complement strand
TGCTTCTGGTCGTCGGTCTTGGCTTGAGCATGTCGGGATGTAATGACATGCACGACCAACAATCCATCAAGCCACAGGAAGCACCGCGGCGAACGGCCCCTGCAACGGCGGTGCCGATCCAGGGCAAGCTGATTGTCAGCTGGCAAAGTCAGCTCACAAACAATGTCCCCACAAGCGATACCTCGGTGCAGCGCGGTGAGGAACTCTTTAAAATCAATTGTGTAATGTGTCACGGCACCCGTGACGACTTTCCGGGTAAAATAGGCAAAAAGTTTGTTCCACCACCACCCAACCTGTACGACCCACGCATCGTGGCTCTGAGTGACGGTGATATTTTCAAACGGATCTCACTCGGTTTTGGTCGTATGCCAGCATTTCAGCTCGAAATTTCAGTGACGGATCGCTGGCACCTGGTGAATTACCTAAAGACCTTCTAGGCCGCCCTCACTGTTTGCGAAGCCGCTGCCTTCTCGTGCCTTTGCACTTTCTTACCCTCTTTCCCGGCTTAGTCCCGCGCTGAAAACAACTGGGGCCTGACGATAAACGACAGGCCCCGGGATCGCTATTCATTTGAAGCAGAGCGGGCTAGTGGCCCTCCTCGTCGTGATAGGTTGAGCGAATCAGCATACTGACGATCCCGCCGAAAAAGAGCAGACCGACAGTCATTCCTCCCCACATCTTGCGCTTGTTGAGGGAAACATCGATGGCAGCGATTTGTTCGTTGATCTTCCCCAATTCCCCCTGGACACCGGAAGTCTCCTGGCGAACCAAATTCACATCGACTCCATGGAAGATGCTGTGGAAGCGGTTGCGCTGCTGGAACAGCTGTCCCTTCATCTCGTCCACGGCAATACCCTGACGGAACAGCCGCTCGAGGTTTTTATCAACCTTGTTGACCATGACATCCGTCTCCGACAGCGAGAGCTTTATCAGTGCGGCACGCTCATAGCTATGGCACTGGGTGCAGGTCTCTTCGTTGATCAGGTCGAGACTGGCCTTCTTCACGGCATGGTTGCCGTGGCAAACGACGCATTGCGCCCCGCCGTTTTCCAACGCCTTGCCGTGGGCTCCAGCCATATACTCCTTGGCTACACCGACGTGACAGCGTCCACAGAAATCGGGTACTTCCTCATAACCAGGCGTGCCAAGAAAACCGTTTTCCGGATTCATAGCCATGGCGAAACTGGTCGGGTCGCCGCCGTGGCAATCGTGGCAGGAAATGCCGTTCGCCGCATGGATGCTGGTGCGCCATGCAGCGACCGGCGCAGCTAGTCGTTCCTCCTGGCCACTGTGGCACTCAATACATACGGTGTCTTCAGCCAGTAACGAGGTGGGCATCGACAGTAAAAAGAAGAGGGTCAGGACAAAGGCGATATTGTCTGCGCGACTCATGAGTAATGCCCCCAGATGGAAATAGCCACAAATAGCAGAATGCCGAGCACGTAGCAGGTCATAAACAACGGCCGCTGGAACGGCCGGCGTTCCGGGCCTCGATCGATGAAGGGCAACAGGGCCAGGAGCGTCATGAACAGCCCTTGGATCCCCAGGCCAATGATCTCGCTCGGGAAGATCTTCAGAGTCTGGTAAGCCCACAGGAAATACCATTCCGGCTTGATATGTGGTGGGGTTACGAAGGGGTCGGCAGGCTCGAAAGCCGACTCCGGAAAGAACAGATTCGGTGCAAAGAAGACGATCGCCAGGAAGAAGGCAAGGAAGAAACAGATGACCGCGGAATCTTTGATCACGTAGTTCGGGAAAAAAGGGATTCCCCCAGGGTGTTCTTCATGCTCGAAGTGGTCCGGGTAATCTCTAGATTCGTACTCGGCCCCGAACGGCGGACGGGAAACACCGGAACGCCGCACGCAGAACAGGTGGAAACCGATCAGGCCTCCGAGCAGCAACGGCATACCCATGACGTGCAGGGCAAAGAACCTTCCCAGAGTGGCTTCGTTGACCATACTGCCACCGCGCATGAAACGCACCAGCTCATCGCCAACCACGGGAATGGCACCGGCGGCATCGGTCGCCACCGTAGTTGCCCAGAAGGAAAGCTGGCTCCAGGGAAGCAGATAACCGGTCAGGCAAAGGCCGAAGGCCAGGTTGAGGATGACGAAACCGGAGACCCAGGTCAGCTCACGTGGTTTCTTGTAACTTGCCATGAACATCACCGAGAGCATGTGCAGCAGCAGGGCGATGATGATGACATTGGCACCGACGGCATGAAGGGTGCGCATCAACCAGCCGAACGGGACCTCGTTCATGATCCTTTCGACACTCTGGAACGCCTCCTCAGGGTTGGGAACGTAGTAGATCAACAGGAGTATCCCGGTGGCGACCTGAATCATGAAGAGAGTTATCAACACCGCACCAAGAGTGTACCAGACATTGATATTGCGCGGGAGAAGGTATTTGGTGAGGTTCTGTTCGAGGATATCTCTTATGCCTAGACGCGAGTCGAAGAAATCTATAATTATCTTCTTCATATTCTCCCCCTACCCGACCAGCACCTGGTCACTTGCGACCGTGACCGGGAGAGGCTCCAAGGGTTTGGGCGGCGGTCCAGACAGGACCTGGCCATCGGCACCGAAACGGCCGCCATGGCATGGGCACTGGAACTCGCCTGTCTCCGTCAACCATTTCACGATGCATCCGAGGTGAGTGCAGACAGCCGAGAAAGCAGCAAACTTCCCGGGCGTCAGCTGAAGGACTACTGCCGGTTGACCACGAAAATTGAAAAAATAGGCTTGACCAGGCTGGATGTCGCTCTTAGCTACGGGAACCTTCTCCTGGTCTCCGGACTTCTCCCCTGGCAACAAATAACGCCAAACCGGCCAGCCGGCGAGACCTGTAAACACTGCTGCGACACCTCCCAAAATAATGTAAAGAAATTTACGTCGATCTGGTGGTGTGTCATGAGTTGGCATGCAATCTCCTTATCTGCAAGATATTGAATAAAGGCATTTTAAAACCTGTTCATTATAGTACAGTCGTTGAGTCTTTCAATAGCTGAAAGGGCTACATGACAGATAATAATATCTTTACTTGGTAATCGCAGCGTATACGGGAATGCGCAACTGGTTCTTCGGCACACCATCAACCGGCACCAGGACATAACCACTAAAGCGTACCGTACCCGGCTTCGGTGACAACATCAGCTCAAGAGTGACTTCTTCACCCTTGGCCAGGGTAGTCTTGGACATTTCAGCCTGAAGTTCGGCAGCTGTTGTACTCGGCGTCCCTAAGATTAGCGGCTTTTCGCCCTGGTTTCGAAGGACGACCTTCGACACCAGGGTCTGGTCGCCGGCCACCGTTCCGAAATTGACCTGTTCAGGTTCCACGGCGACGATCTCGATAACCTCGCCCTTGATTTTAAGTTGCACGACCGGCTTCACCGGGTCGTTGCTGTACAGGTAAATCGTCTTGCTTACCGTGCCACGGAAACGGGCACTGTCAAAATTCGCCTGAACCTGGCCTTTTGCACCGGGGGCCAGGTTCTTTTCTGAAACCAGAACGGCCGTACAGCCACATGAGCTGCGCACCCTGTCAATCAACAGAGGATCCTGACCGTCATTGACAAATTCGAAAGAATGCAGAACTTTCTCACCTTGGTAAACTTCGCCGAAATCGAATTGCGTGCTGGTGAACTTCATGTCAGGAGCAGCACAGGCGAGTGAAGCGTACAGACAGATCGAGAAGACCGCAACTGGACAAAATATGATGCGCATCGAAATACTCCCGGAGAGAAATGGCTATATATCTAAGGGCTCCTTATGACGATGAGTATAGCATAGGATTTTCCCGTACCCGACCAGGATTTTACTTATGTGAAAAAATTGACATAAATCGACCTCTTTGCTATAGAATAGCCGATTATGGCGAGTCCAAACACCTCTAAAAACAAGCATTCATTAACACAGCTCTTTTCTGCACAGGAAATTGCTGACAGAGTCAGAGAACTCGCCGATCAGATCGACAGGGATTATGATGGCCGTGAGATATTGATGATTGCTGTACTAAAGGGGTCTTTCCTCTTTATCGCTGACCTGGTCAGGGCGATCAAATCCCCGACGGTCACCGACTTCGTGCGCCTGGCCAGCTACGGCTCCGCAACCCAGTCTTCAGGAATTATTGAGCTTCGCAAAGACCTGGAGATGTCGATCAAGGGGAAGGACGTCCTGGTCGTTGAAGATATCATCGACAGTGGCCAAACCCTTGAATCACTGCGCAACATGCTCTTGAACCGCCAGCCTGCCAGCCTGCGAATCTGCACCCTGATAGACAAGCAGGCACACCGCGTAACCAATGTCCCGGTTGATTATATTGGGTTTTCCATGGACGATGGGTTCATCGTCGGCTATGGTTTGGACTTTGACGAGAGGTATCGTGACTTGCCCGACATCCGCGTGGTTGAAAGCAACTGAATCTACTGCCTAGGAGAAACTGAATGATCGTTCAGTGCCAAGCATGTCAAACTCGTTTCCGTTTGGCAGATGAAAAAATCAAACCCGGTGGGACCAAAGTCCGTTGTTCGAAATGCAAAGAGATTTTCTCCGTCACCCCGCCCGAACCGGAGGCCGTGGAAGAGACCGTAGACTTTGGTGCCTTCAACATGGAAGCGGTGCCCGAAGAGACTCCCGACAAAACAGCAGCCCCTGACGCCTCTCCCGAACAAGGGACCTCCGAACCGCAGGAGGAATCGATCGGACAGGGTGAAGAACCGCCCTCCGCAACAGAAGCTGAAAACACCTCTGAACCTGCTGATGAAACACAGGGTGATGAACTTGATTTCAGCGGTCTCGAAGAGGAAATGGGTGGTGTCGATGCGAGTGACGAACTTGCCGAGGAGTTTTCCTTTGCCGACACCAGTCAGCCAACCGAAGACGATGAAGCATCTGCAACAGCCGATGTAACCGCTGCCGAAGAGCCTCCTGTTGAACAACCGGAAGATGAGTCTACCGATATCGGCTCAGCGTTCGAAGAGACGTCTGAACCAGGCGGACCAGTCGAATTCGACTTTGGTGATGATACCGACTTCGCAGGTGAAGATGAAGGCACGGCGCGGGCCTCCGAAGGAGATAACACGTCGGAGGTTGAAGAGTTCTCTTTCGAATCAACCGATGAGGGGGAAACTGATACTTCTGAGTTCACTTTTGAAGAGGAAGATGGAAGTGTGGAAGAGTCGGGCGAAGATGAGCCTGAAGGCTTTGCCCTCGACGATCAGGATGACGATAACGCTTTCAGCTTCGATGAAGAGAGTCTGCCCGACGGTGACCCGGCTTCCGAATGGGATGACAAATTACCTGCCGGTGACTCCTTCGATTTCGATGAACCCAGGTTTGACAGCGACACGGCTGGACCGGAGAGTACACCGAAAGATTCTGCAGAAGGTGGCCTGCAGTTTGGCGAAATCGACTTTTCCAGCGATGATGAAGACCGTGACGCACCAAGTTTCCAGACCGACGATTCCTTAACTGGTGCCAGCATGGAGACACGGGACGAACCCGAGTCTTTCGCAAGGCGCGAGCAGACACCGCCTCCCTCCCATGACTATGATCATGAAGGGCCACTGCCGGTCCCTCCTCCCCCCAAGAAGAGCTCGCTGTCGCGGGTCGTGCTTCTACTGGTTTTGCTGCTGGTTGTTCTGGGCGGAGCTGCCGGGTTCCTGTTCATGCAGGAGGGTTCTCTTAACCTGAATGTCGTGACACAATACCTGCCATTCCTCAAGGGTTACCTTGGGGAGACACAGGAACTTGCTCCCGGAGATCGTATCGGCATCAACATCAGCGGCAGTTCGTATGTCAACGGCCAGGCCGGGCAGATGCTGGTCATCCAGGGATCCGCTGTCAATAAGCACACGAGCAGTCGCTCATCGATCACCATCAAAGGAACACTGGTTGACGCCAGAGGGAAAACCCTCCTGCAGCAAACAGTCTTCTGCGGCAACGCTCTTGATGATGCGGAGCTTTCAACAATGCCATTCAGTGCCATTGAAGAAGCGATGAACAATGAATTTGGCGACAGTCTTTCCAACATGAACATTGCCGCGGGCGACTCAATCCCGTTCACCATTGTCTTCCGCAACCTGCCAGCAGATATTTCCAACATCAACGTCGAGGTAGTTGATTCAAAACCCGGCGGAGGCTAAGCAAAGAAGAAGTCACTACAAAAAAATAAGGCCGCACCTGCTTCAGGTACGGCCTTTACTTTTTGCATCCAACCTTAAAATTACATTGTTGCTCAGGGAGCTTCAATCGCGTCAACAGGGCAGCTGTCAACACAAGCGCCACAGTCGGTGCAGGTCGCTGCGTCGATCACATGCACGTCACCCTGCTCGCTGATTGCGTCAACCGGGCAGGTGTCTGCACAGGCGGCGCAATTGATACACTCATCGTTGATTGTGTAGGCCATGGAACCTTCCTCCTCTTGATAATTTGTTGGTGCGGAAACTTTTCGGAGGGATTTTACCGCAACAGACCAATTCTGTCCAGCGCAAACAGTCAAACGTCCAGACCTAAAAATACTTGCAATTTTACCAACCTTCTATTACGCTTTCACAACATGTTTTACGCCTGCAAGGCCACATAAAACCTGACTTAACAAAAATTTCAACCCGGCTAAAATTTTATCTTTAAAACGGTATTTTGTTTTTATTAAGTTAAAAAAACTATACCCCCTGAAATCTGGAGGAAGTGGATATGGATATTCTGGCCCTGAATTGCGGAAGTTCATCGGTAAAGTACCAGCTCTACGACTGGGAGAAGAAAGAAGTCATTGCCAAGGGCATGGTGGAACGTGTCACGATAGGCGACTCTTTTATCATCCATGAAGTCCCCGGGCGGGAAACCTACCGTGAAGAATATGAATGCCCCGATCACCAGGTTGCCATTCACCTGATTATCAAGACCTTGACCGACAAAGAATACGGTGTCGTCAAGGAGATTACGCAGATTTCCGCAGTCGGACACCGCGTCGTACACGGCGGTGAAAAATTCATCTGCTCGGTCCAAATCGACGAGGACGTCCTCCAGGCGATTAAGGATGTTCAGCACCTTGCGCCCCTGCACAACCCGCCGAACATCTCAGGGATCGAAGCGGCCCAGGCGGTCTTGCCCGATGTCCCCCACATTGCCATCTTCGATACGGCTTTTCACCAGACCATGCCCGAGGCCGCCTATACTTATGCGGTCCCTTACGAATGGTACGAAAAGCATGGTGTTCGCCGCTATGGTTTCCATGGCACCAGTCACCTTTACGTTTCCAAACGCGCCGCAGTCATGCTCGGCAAGGCCCCGAAGGACTGCAACATCATCACCATGCACATCGGCAACGGAGTCTCCCATTCAGCGATCAAAAACGGTGTCTCCGTCGATACATCAATGGGACTTACGCCACTTGAGGGCGCAGTCATGGGAACCCGCTGCGGTGACCTCGATCCCGCCATACCTGCTTTCATCATGGAAAAGGAAGGCCTGAGCCCAAAAGAGATCGACAGCGTTCTCAACAAGAAAGCCGGCATCCTCGGGATTACCGGTCAATTTACCGACCGTCGAGATGTCATTGAAGGCGCCGAGGACGGCAGCTGCCCGAGATGTCAGCTGGCCTTGGACGTTGAGGCCTATCGGTTGAAGAAATATATCGGCTCATATGCCGCTGCAACCGGAGGCATCGATGCCGTTGTTTTTACTGCCGGCGTTGGTGAGATGGGTTGGCTGATTCGCGAGAAGGCGTTGGAAGGTCTCGAGTTTATGGGGATCGTCCTGGACCGGGAGAAAAACCGGAATACCATGACCCGCAAGGCGGAAAGCGTAATCACAACGCCGGATTCGCCTGTAAAGGTCTTCGTCATCCCGACTGACGAGGAACTCGTCTTCACTGAAGACGTAGTCGCCATCCTGGAAGGAACCTATACGGATCACATGAACTTCAAATACAGCTTCTCCTCAAGCGATTTCCAGCGCTAAAAGAAAACGCAGACATTGAAAGGCCGGGGGAAACCCCGGCCTTTCAATGTTCCGGTTTGACTGGGCTGGGCTTACTCTCCCAGAAAATAGCTTCCCAGGCTACTGGAGATATACTCTTCAGGCATTTCTTCCATCTCGAAGCCACTGCTCTTGAGAAACCGTAACCCCTCGTCAATGGCTTTTTGCAGCTGAGCCTCGTTTGTCGGTTTTGCCGCGGGAACACAGATGAGCGTGTGCTTACTCTGTTTGAGACGGTAGACCATGAACAACTTCTTCACATTGTCAATCCGCAACACCACCAGGAAAGCCATGCAATATTGTGATGGGTAGCCTTCCAGGGAAATCTGAACATTAAAGACTGTCTCCCACACCCTTACCACCTGCCTTACTGATTTGCAGGGTAGCCCATCAAGATCCCAGTCAGGGTGAAAAAAAGCTTTTTTGTTCGGTGCCGGTCGCAACTCGTGAGGCAGTGGCTTTCTCGATTTGGCCGGTTTACTGTCCTGTATCACTTCAGCGGTTTCAGCATCATCGGAGTTCGAGGCGTTCTCGTTCAGCGGTCGTTTTTTTGCCGAACCGTTCCTGTCTGTCAATTTCTTTTCAGCTGCGGCAACTTCTTTCGCAAGCTCTTCCTGTCTTGCCCTTTCCTGCGCGATTTGTTCCTTGAGCAGTACAACTTCGGCTGTAAGCTCGAGAAGCTTCCGGTTATTCTCCGATTTTTCTGTTACACCCCTGGCAGTGGCTTTTTGGGTCTCCCTGACCTTATTCTCGAGTGAATCAATCATCTCGTAGGCCTCTTCAAGCTCACGTTCAACGCCCTCTTTTCCAACCCGCACTTCTCGCAACCGGCTTTTCAGGTCATCCAGCTCAACTTTCAGGTCATCTTTTTGACCACCGTCATCAGCCACTTCAGTCGTTGCTGCTGAAGCCTCCGCTCTGGCTTCTTCAAGGGATTCTTCAAACTCCCGTATTTTCCTGTGGTCTTCAGCCGCATCTTTTTCCAGCCGTTCGCGGAGAGTGCATTCTTGCAGATGGTCATCACGAAGATCACGCATCTCACTTTCCAGGGTTTCTAGCTTTGACTGCAATTCCTCGACAGCCTTGTCCGCTTCGTCTTTCCGGGCGTTCTGTTTGCCAAAGCTTCGGACCTCTTCTTCGAGTTCATGGATGCGGCCTTCTGCTTGCCTCAAAGAGGCTTCCATCTGGCTATTCGAGTCCTGTTCCTGTGTCAGCTGATCATAACTGTCCACCAACATCTTCTCGGCTTTATACAAACTGTCTTCCATTTCTGAAACTTGTATATGAGCCTGCTTGACATCCGATACGAACTGCTCCTGTTTGTTACGTTCTGTTACAAGCTCATCGGAGACCAGTGCCAACTGTTCCTCAAGTTCCTTGACTCGCTTCTTCAGCGCGACAATCCTGCGTTTCTGCTTGATTTCACCAGCTGACCGGGTCTCAACATCGACGAGAATTTCTTCGAGTTCCTGAATACGTTTCTCTGCAGCTTCGGTAATCGACTCGCTTATCTCTCTCTGCTTGCGCTCCTGTTCGACAAGGCTTTCCGAGATCTGCAGTTTGGCCGTCAGATCCCTGACCTGTTCCATCATCGCTTCACCATCGGCATCGCGCTCTTCTGCGGGAGACAGTATATCGACCAAAAGTTGTCTAAGCTCTTCAATCCTCTCTGCCAGACGTTTCTCGGCACCGAGTTTGAGGGCGGCTTTTCTACCGGCGTCGCTGGTTGGGTCTTTCTCGACCGCATCCTGCAACTCGGCCAGCAACTGGGCTCTTTCATCCCTTTGCTTACTTGCCTCAACGGGCGACGCGAGCCCCGGGACATCACGCAGGACAACTTCAAGCATGGCCGGGCTGAGCTTGAGTTTGATCTCATCAAGCTGGTATCCCAACCCGGTCAGGGCGTCATGTCCATGTCGCCATACAGAGGCTTCTCCCGGGCTTTTGACCGAAAAAAGCAGGGCTTTCTTCAGTCTCTTGTCATGAAATGCAACATAACAGCGTGATTGGGAGTTATCCTGAAAATAGCAAAGGATGGCATGGACGTCGAAACTGTTTCCCTGAGGATCACCAAAAGTGACGTGATCCCTGGATCTGCAGAGCTGGTTGATACTGTCGGCTTCAACCTCAAGAAAGCCTTCAGCTTCGTAGATGAGCATACATTTCCCCCAGCAAATACAATTCGTACGATTTTAGTAATATTAAAGACACAGCATTAGGGCTGATGCGTAACACCAGCCCTAATATAAGCTAAAAACCGTAATAAGATAAAGACTGCCCGGAAATCAGCCTTGTGCCTGGACGGCTGTAATCGCCGAGACGGAAACGATGTCATCGACGGAACAGCCGCGCGAGAGGTCGTTGACCGGCTTGGCAAGCCCCTGCACGATAGGCCCGACAGCCTCGGCACCGGCAACTCGCTCAACCAGTTTGTAGCCTATGTTGCCTGCATCGAGATCGGGGAAGATCAGGGTGTTGGCCTTGCCGGCAACGGCAGAACCGGGGGCTTTCTTCTCCCCGACCTTGGGCAGTAATGCGGCATCAGCTTGCAATTCACCATCTATCTGCAGCTCAGGGGCGAGCCTCCTGGCAATTTCGAGGGCTTCGAGTACCTTGTCACAATCCTCGTGGCTGGCACTGCCCTTGGTAGAGAAAGAGAGCATTGCCACGCGGGCATCAACACCGAGGAAGCTCTTGCAGCTGCTCGCAGTAGAAACGGCGATCTCAGCCAGGGCCTGGGCATTCGGATTCGGGTTGACGGCACAGTCAGCAAAACAGAGCACACCATTCTCACCGAAGTCGGGATTCTTGGTCACCATCAGGAAGACCGAAGATACCGTCTTCATGCCCGGAGCGGTACCGATCACCTGAAAGGCTGCACGCAGTACATCTCCGGTGGTGTTATAGGCACCGGCGACCATACCGCCGGCATCACCTTTATGTACCATCATTGCACCAAAGAAAAGGTTGTCTTCACCGGTCAGGGTTTCACGGGCCTGGTCAGGCGTCATCCCTTTCTTTTCACGCAGCTTCACCATTTCGGAGACGTAATCTTCCAGACTGGCGGAATTCTTCGGATCGACAATCTCTACACCTTTGAGGGAAACACCAAGTTCACCGGCCTTGGCTTTGAGAGTGACGGGGTCACCGAGCAGGACAACTTTTGCCAGATTGTCGCCGACAATCACTTCAGCGGCCTGGATCATGCGGTCGTCGTAACTTTCCGGAAGCACGACAGTCTGGAGACTGGTGCGAGCTTTTGCCTTGATCTGGTCAACGAGATGCATCGACATTTCCTCCTTCAAACAGGGTTTTATTAAAGACCAGAAATATACCGGATGACCTGTAAACCGTCAACTTATTTCCCTGGGGACATTACACACAGCCGCCCTAATCGACACTGGCAGTTACCATCCTCATGTAATATAATTAAGAGTTTGTGAACCAATAACACCATGACTACTGAACATCGACAGAATCTTATTATTTCAGGATTTGTCCTGTTATCCCTGCTTCTGCACCTGCTCCTCCTGCTGGTGCCGAAAGACAGGCTGTTTCCGGCGGAAATTGCACAGCCGCCGGTCTACGTCGAGGTTCGTCCCCTTCAACAGCGTGACCGGGAACTCGACCTGCCGATCCGTGAAGAGTTGGAAAAACCACGAGAAAAACCGGCCAAACGCCTAGCGGAAAAAGACCAGGTCGTAGAGAAGGAGACCGCCCCGGAGGGGCAGGACACAGAGGATCGCGAGAGAGTGGTCCGCGCTCTCAAGCCGACACCAAAACCCCGGCCGCAAACCTCGCCACAAACTGAACCGAGTCAGGAGAAACCGCAGATCGACGAACCTGATCAGACACGACCGGAGACGCTTGAAGGCTGGAAACGCAAGGAGTCCGACCCCTCCCCAGAGGTTCCGGACTTGCAGACACTGACCCGGATTTCGCCCCAGGCTATGGCGCGGATTGAACGTGACTGGCGACAGAAGTATCGGAAGGACGTTGAACGGGGCGACACGGTCTGGATGGATACCCAGCAGGACTTGCTGATCTCCTTCATGCGCCGCTTCCGTAGCAATATTTACGGGGTGTGGAACTATCCCGAGTCCGCCAGAATGCATAACCAGCAGGGATCCTGCCTGATTCGCGTCACGGTAGATCGCAAGGGGAACGTCACTGACGTTGTCTTGATGGAAAGCTCCGGCTATCGCGTCCTCGATGACGAAGCCATGCTCGCCGTGCGGCAAGGCGCCACCTATGGACCGCTGCCGAGAGCTTACCCGAATGAATACCTGCACATCATGGCTTTTTTCCAGTATCACATTAGCGGTAGCAGCGGGTACCAACGTCGCAACCTTTATTGACGACCTGCCACTGGTATAATTCACGGCAACAGCTTGCTTCCGCATGCGCCGACAACATATAGCTGGTAACAAAATGGCTGTTTCTGTCATGTATTTGACCGTGAGGTTTGATGATTTACCGAATAGCGATATTGGCAACACTGGCTTTCGGACTGGCCACACTGCCGGTTCCCCGGCTATTGGCAGGTGACCGGCAGAGAAGCTGTCTCTTATCAGGTTCTGGCGTTGGGTAAGGATGGCAAAGTGACCATTTACGCCAGCTATTTGAAGAAAAATCCGTATGACAAACAGCGAGGGCCGGTCATATTTGACCGGCCCTCCGCCTTAACTCTTATCTCTTTTCTCACTCTTTTCCGCACTTCGCACTATTTCCCTCCTTCCCACTTCAACCTGGGTTTTCGTGCGGCCGTGGTCTCATCAAGCCTTCTGACACGGGATCGCATCGGAGCCTTGAGCAGCAGGTCCGGATTGTCACGGGCCTCATCGGCGATGGCGACCATGGCATCACAGAACTCGTCTATGATCTCGATGCTTTCGGTTTCAGTTGGTTCAATCATGATTGCGCCCTTGACCACCAGCGGGAAGTAGATGGTCGGCGGATGGTAGCCGTAGTCGATCAGACGCTTGGCCACATCCAAGGTATGGCAGCCTCCCTCGAGGTTCTTGTCCGAGAAAATGACTTCATGCAGAGAG
>Ga0102946_1000545_pt1 | contig 13062 bp, 15 predicted proteins | sample SalPon2A_A_D1_MG_FD_78209 | JGI IMG/M metagenome (GOLD analysis project Ga0102946, IMG submission 78209) | Soil microbial communities from South San Francisco under conditions of wetland restoration - Salt Pond MetaG R2A_A_D1_MG | ecosystem: Environmental > Terrestrial > Soil > Wetlands | place... | reverse complement strand
TCGCATTGCTCCTGAATACTGAACATCCCATCATCTGTCTTTTTGATAGAGGCGACCCTTGCGTCCTTCAGCGCGGAGATCACAGTTTCTCCTTTGCCTTTATACGAATCGTCTCCGGTTTCCAACTTGATTATCATGATCATCCCTCCACGACTGATAATAGTCCGCCAGACTAAAATCAGCTCAATACGCGAACCAACCTCTTAAAAATTTTAGCCAATAGTTTTTTATCTTAAACGCCCTGGTATTTTCTCCTGTGCTTTCTTCATGGTCACAGTCAGCAGCCCATCGCCCTCTTGAAAATTGCAGACGAACTGCCCGCTTCAGGTCATCAAGACAATTTTGAAACGTAGCCCAATTTTTTCTGTAAAAAAACAACCTCTATTTAACACCTTACAACTTTTTTCCTACTCTTCAAGGGGGTGATAAAAAAACATTCAACGAACTGAAAAATAGTAATTCAGCGGTTTATTATGATGGTTCATGTGATACATCAGTCTCCATTTCTTCTGTAATCCCCCTCCCCTCAGCTGTAAGCTGTAGCACGTAATTAAAATCCATCTGCGCCTCCATTTAGAGCTGTTTTATTTAATCACTGGAATTTTGATAGAGTCATTCCCCACTCGTAACGACTTGATTTCCGGATAGTGTCTGCCATACTGAACAGCAGCTGAGGCAAGTTTTTGTGAGATTTCAAATGTCACCTGTTTTGAGTGTCGATTGCCAGGGGATGTCGACGCAGCTTTTAGCCTATGTGGAGATGGGGTCCACGTTAAAAACTTGCTAATTTTAACTGCGCCTCTTTATAGGGGAAAAGGAGAGATTAAGATGGCAGAAGGAACGGTTAAATGGTTCAATGATGCAAAGGGTTTTGGTTTTATCGAGCAGGAGAATGGCGCTGACGTGTTTGTTCATTTTTCAGAAGTTCAAGGTGAAGGGTTTAAATCCCTCACCGATGGAGAGCGAGTGAGCTTTGAAGTCACTCAGGGGCAAAAAGGACCGCAGGCGGCTAACGTGCGGAAGATATAGCACCCAGGTCACAATGACATATTGTAAAGGGCCGCCCCATCAGCGGGCAGCCCTTTGCTGTTCATTCTTTCAGTAATTTTGAGAATCAAAGCTTATCCGATTCATCCTTCAGATACTTGGCAACTCCTTCACCATCAGGGACCATTCCTTTGTCCCCCTTGTTCCAGCCAGCCGGGCAGACCTCACCGTACTTCTCCGTAAACTGCAGGGCGTCGATCATCCGCAGCATCTCATCGATATTGCGACCAAGGGGCAAATCGTTGACAACCTGATGACGGACAGTTCCATCCTTGTCGATCAGGAATGAACCACGGAACGCAACCCCTGCATCCTCAAACTCAACATCATAGGCCTGGCAGATGTCGTGTTTGACGTCTGCAACCAGGGGATAGTGAACCGGTCCGATGCCACCTTCGTCAACCGGGGTGTTCCGCCACGCTGCATGAGTAAACTGGGAATCAATGGAACAGCCAATAACCTGGACGTTACGATCTTCAAATTCTTTGATCCGATGACTGAATGCAATCAACTCCGTCGGACAGACGAAGGTAAAGTCGAGAGGATAAAAGAACAGAACGATATACTTTCCTGCATAATCAGACAGACTGAATTCACTATTGATTGATCCGTCTGCCATAACCGCAGCAGCCTTGAACTCCGGGGCTTGTTTGCCAACCAGTACACTCATTCTGAAACTCCTTTCAATAGGTTGATGTCGATGTTTTTTAAATATTTGCGTTAGTGTACTTGGATAATGAAAAGTGTCAAGCAAATTATAACCAATTTAGTTACTGTTCGTTTTCTCTTTTCTGCGGTTCCTTCTTTCGGCTTCTTGGATGAGCCTTATCGTAGACTTCCGTAAGATGGCTGAGGCTGACTTTGGTGTATTTCTGGGTCGTCGACAGGGATGCGTGCCCAAGCAATTCCTGAATCGCGCGAAGGTCAGCTCCGGCGTCCAGCAGGTGGGTGGCAAAGGTATGGCGTAAAGCGTGGGGGGTTCCGTCAGTCGGGAGTCCTGCGGTCAACAGATGTTTTTTCAGATTACGCTGTACGCTGCGCGGGGTCAGACGCTCGCCGCGATGGTTCAGAAACATCGGCGCATCAAGCGGTGGATGACTACGGGATTCCAGATATTCTGCCAGAGTGGTGAGGGCCTGCTTGCCGACCGGGACCAGGCGTTCCTTGTTCCCTTTCCCCAGTACGCGCACCAGCCGTTCGCGAAAATCGACAGAGCCGACGTTCAGTCCGGTTAATTCGCTGACGCGCAAGCCGCAGGAATAGAACAGCTCCAGAATGGCTCGATCGCGACAAACCAACAACGGCTGTCCAGAATGCTGCTGATCAAGCAGGGCTCCGGTCTGATCGATGCTGAAGGTCTTTGGAAGGTACTCTTCCTGACGAGGTGTTGAAAGGGTATCAGCGGGAGAAACAGCCAGTAGCCCTTCACGGACCAGATAGCGAAAAAAGGTCCTCAAGCTGGACAATTTGCGACCGATGCTGGTCCGGCGGCACCGCCCGTGCAGTTTGGCCAGAAAACGCCTGAGCAGGATCGTGTCAACCTGGTCCAGCCAACTTGCAGCGGGACCGGTAAAGGCGGGCTGATCCTGCAGAAAATCCTGAAATTGTCTGAGATCATGCAGGTAAGACGTCACCGTTCGGGGGGACAGGTTTCGCTCCAACGTCAGGTGGTGCTCGAAGCGTTTCAGCAGCTTTTCCATAAACCCTCCCTGACGACTGTTCAGACTGTCATTGCCTGCCATCGTCTGAATTGACGGCTCTATATCTGCATGGCATACTGACGTGGCAAAAACGGTCAATCGAACCACTTAGTACTTATTTTGGATACCTGACGGTGATCCGAAAGCATGGAGCACGAACATGACCTTCTGTATCATCTATCTTCTTCTGACAGCCTTGCTGATTGTAGATTTCGCGGTGGTGGTTCTTAGTTATAGCATGTGCTGGTATGAATACGCCAATGCCAACCCGCAACTGATGACACAACGCTTCAGCACCAGGAATATGCTGATGACCGCATCGTTGATGCTGCAGGAACTGTTCTTCAACTATATTACGGTTCTGACCATGCCGTTCGGTTTCTGGTCGCCACGGCAGAAAACTCCCGTGCCGGGAGAGACTCCTGTCCTGCTTCTTCACGGTCTGTTCAATAACCGGGCAAGCTGGTTCTGGCTGAAACTGGCCTTACGCCGTAACGGATTCCACAATGTGGTCACCATGAATCTCTCTTCCTGGCATACAGAAGAGAAACTGACCGAATTAGTCGCCAAGAAAGTCGATGAACTTCGCCACAGTCTGGGGGTTGAAAAAGTGCATCTCATCGGACATTCCATGGGTGGTATTATTGCTCGAAACTTTATACAGCTTCGCGGCGGTGCTACAAAAATTGACCACTGTGTCTGCCTGGGAGCCCCCCATGCCGGGTCAAAACTCGCCCCATTTACCATAACTAACCTCGGCAAGGTTCTGGTACCCAACTCCGACTTCCTGAAACGACTTGCAGAGGCTTCGCCTCCGGGAGGTCCCAAAATAACTTGTATCTACACCAGCAAAGACAACATGGTTCTGCCTGTCGAATCAGCACGCCTGGACTGGGCCGAAAACATCAGGCTTGACGGCATGGGTCATACCTCTCTGATCTATCGCAAACCTGCCCTCAAGGCAACCATCTCTGCGCTCCTCGAAGAGACGACACGCGCCGATGCCTGAACTGACGATCCGAAGCAGTAACCGGGTGGAGATGATCGAAATCACCTCACAAATCAGCCGCGTCGTAGCTGAGTCAGGTGTTAAGGATGGGACCGCCATCCTGTTCGTGCCACATACCACGGCCGCGATCACCATCAATGAAAATGCCGACCCGGATGTTGCTCGCGACATGATCTACGGGCTGAACAAGCTGATCCCCCGGCAGGACAATTATCGCCACGCCGAGGGAAACAGCCCTGCCCACATCAAGAGCAGTCTGATCGGGGCCAGTGAAACAATTTTGATTCAGGGAGGAGCTCCCCGTCTCGGCACCTGGCAAGGCATCTATTTCTGTGAATTTGATGGTCCCCGCACGCGTAAATTGCATATCAAGCTGATGTCCGGTTGACTCTCTCGTGGATGTTGCCAAACAAAAAGTCTCCCTGCAGAGACTAATCGATTACAGCCCGGACAAGGTTGACCAGGCCCTGGAACGACTGCTCGCACCTCTGGGAGGGATGAGCGCATTTGTTGAGCCAGGCCAGAAAGTCCTTCTCAAGCCGAATATGCTTTCGGGAAAAACTCCAGACAAAGCGGTGACCACCCACCCGGAAATTGTAAGGACGGTCATTCTCGCAGTGCAGAAAGCCGGCGGGATCGTTTCTGTCGGTGACTCTCCCGGTGTTGGGAGCCCACGACAGGTGGCGAAAAAAAGTGGGATACTGGCTGTCATCGAAGCGACCGGAGCTCACTTTTCCCCCTTTGAAGAGTCGGTAAAAGTCCGTCCGCAAGGGGGAACCTTTCATGAACTGGAGATCGCCCGGGATGTTCATGATGCCGACCTGGTCATAAACCTGCCGAAACTTAAAACCCATCAGATGATGGGATTGACCTGCGCGATCAAAAATATGTTTGGAGCGGTGGTCGGCATGCGAAAGCCCCGGCTGCACCTGCAGGCCGGAAGCGACAAAGCATTTTTTGCCCTGATGCTGCTGGAACTGGCAGAACAGATTAAACCGGCACTCACCATTGTCGACGCGGTGGTGGGGATGGAAGGCGAAGGCCCGGGCAGCGGTGACCCAGTGCATATCGGCGCGTTGCTCGCTGGAGCCAATGCCCAGGCCGTCGATACCGTGGCTACGGACCTGGTCGGTTTTACAGCAAAACAGGTCTGGACCCAGGAGATCGCAGTTAAAACCGGCCGGGCCTGTTCTCGCATCGATGAAATCAGCCTGGTTGGTGATCCCCTGGACAGCCTGCGACCGGGGCATTTCCGACCGGCGGTAAGTGCTGACATAAATTTCGGGTTGCCCGGCTTTCTGAAAAAGCCGCTAAAGAACGCGATGACGGCTCGACCGGTTCCAGACATGAAGCTCTGCCAGACCTGCAACCTGTGCGTCAAACATTGCCCACCAGAAGCAATGGAAATAGGTCAGCAAAAGCTTGTCATAGATTACCAGCGATGCATCCGTTGTTTCTGCTGCCAGGAACTCTGCCCTCATGCCGCGTTAATGACCGAGCAAGGACTGCTGCTGCGCCTGGTCGATTTTATAGGCAACAGGTCAAGATCGAAACCAAAATAGTTTTGTGAGATCAATATGAAAAACATAAAATCATTCCTGAAAGCGTCTCATCGGCTTCAGGAGTTTGCGCTACGATCACTTCTTTTTGCAGCCAAGATGACACCGAAGTTCGCGGTCGGTGGTTTCTGTTCGGTGGTCGCCTTTCTGGCCTATCCTCTGAGCAAAAAAGATCGGAACAAGATTGAACGCAATATCGACAGAATTCTTGGAATCCCCGCCGGAAGTGAAGAGTCTGAAAACTTTCAGAGTCGAGTCCTGAAACATCTACTCTGCAACAGTATCGAATCGCTTAAAGCCAGCTACAACCATAGCCTGATCACGATTGATGGATTTGATAATCTGCATCACAGGTTTCAATCAAATCTGAAGGAGGACAAGGGACTGGTTATCGTTACCGCGCATCTAGGAAGTTGGGAGATTGCCGCCTACTATTGTTCCCTTGCAACCGATGGAAAGTTCAGTGCTCTGGCGAAGCCGTCCAAACTGGAAGCGGCGACCCGATTGCTAGATGCATATCGTCTACGGATGAAAACCAAAACACTCTGGACCGATCAGAGATCGCTGCTGAAAACCATGGCATCAACATTGAAGAGTGGTGAAGCGCTCGGCTTTGTCATGGACCAGAGGCCGGACGGTCGTAAAGGACCAATCGTCGATTTTATGGGTCAAGCGACGCAGTTTGTCGTCGGTCCCGCCTGGGCCTCGATCCGCAACGGCAGCCCTGTCGTCAGTGTATTCTGCATCCGCACGGGGCCATGGCAATACAAACTCCTCAGCTCGACCCTGCTTGCGGCTGATCACGGCAAAACTGACACCATTGAGGTGACACAGCTCATGGCCTCGGAGATTGAAAGAATCATCAGACTCTATCCTGAGCAATGGGTCTGGAACTATAACCGTTGGCAATTTAAAGATCAGGAGTAACAGATGAATTCATCCAACGACACCCATCTGAAATCCATCGGCTACATCCTCTGGATTTTCGGGTTTACCGGAGCACACCGCTTTTACTATGGGAAACCGATATCCGGGACTCTCTACTTTCTGACCCTCGGGCTGTTGGGGATCGGCTGGATTATCGACCTGTTCCTGATCCCGGCGATGGACCGGCAGGCAGACTTGCGCTTCTATGGTGGGCCTATCGACTATACTGGCGCATGGATCCTGTTGACATTTCTTGGTTTTTTCGGTATCCACCGGATGTATATGGGCAAGTGGGGCACCGGGCTGATCTTCCTGCTGACCGGCGGGTTGTTTGGATTGGGCTACCTCTATGATTTCTGGACTCTGAACACTCAAATCAGTGAAATTAACGCGACCCTTTAAAAACTATACTTTTGTACCCATGCATAGCAAATGATATAAAAACAACAAAATAACAACACTCAAAACACTAAAGCCACATACTTCATGGTATATTTTCTGAGCTGATAATTGTTCAATCACCCAACAGGAGGTTTCCATGAAGAAGATTCTATTTATCATGTTTTGTGCTCTTTTTATCCTCACAGCTTCAGCCTTGTCCGCAGAGCAGGATCAACGTGACCATGCTTCCTGCAGTTATTGCGGGATGGATCGTGTCAAATTTGCCCACAGCCGAATGCTGGTTGAATACACCAAGGGTGATGCGGTTGGCACCTGCAGTATCCATTGCATGGCTGTAGAATTCGCCAATTCCATCGACCGGACACCCAAAGCGATCATGGTCGCGGATATGAACACCAAGCAGCTGATCGATGCAGAAAAGGCGATCTGGGTTCTTGGCGGAAGCCGCCCGGGAGTGATGACCAAGCGACCTAAGTGGGCTTTTTCCGACAAGGCGTCAGCTGATGCCTTCATCGCGTCGCAGAGCGGAGAGATTATTAATTTTGATCAGGCCATGACCGCAGCCTACGAAGATATGTATAAAGACACAAAAATGATCCGCGAAAAGCGAGCCTCAAAAATGAAACATATGATGCATCAATAGCGATTCGGACTTAAAATCATGAAGCTTAAATCAATTCCTGTTTTTCTTTTTATTCTGTCTCTGGTAGCCGGCCCGGCTTTTGCTGGTCCGACTGCGCCAACCAAAAAAGATCGCTGCCCGGTTTGCGGCATGTTCGTTGCCCCCTACACCGAATGGGTTGCCACGATCTCTTTTCAGGACGGATCCAATCTCTTTTTCGATGGCTGCAAGGACCTGTTCCGCTACTACTTTGATCTTCCGGAAAAAGGTGACGGACTCAGTCGAAACCAGATCGAATCAATCTGGTTCACAGAGTATTACAGCACCCGGAAGATGAAGGCTGCCGAGGTTTTCTTTGTCATCGGTAGTGACGTCATGGGTCCAATGGGTAAAGAACTGATTCCGATCGCAGGTGAAAAAGCTGTCAAGATTTTTATGCGTGATCATAAAGGAACAGAAGCCCTGACTTTTGACCAGATAAAACCGGCTAAACTTCCGGCGGAATAATGATCCGTAGTCTGTTTTTTATGATCCTGACCGGAACCGGCGCGCTACTGCTCAGCGCGCTGTTCTTTCACGGACATTCTCTCGACAGAAAAATGAACGACAAGCGGGAACTGGTTCGCATCCTCAGCCTAACCGACCTGGCGCTCTTTAGTGAGGCGCGCTATACAAGACACCCCTCCCAGGCTGATCTTTTTTCTGCATTTCAGGATTTTCCTGGCGTTTTTGAACACTTTCCTTCCGGCTCACTGGTGATGCCAACACCGATCGGCATGACCCGGCGGATCAAAATCATCAAAGAACGGCAGCCCTGATGTCCCGGCAACTTAAAATTCTTGAACACGCGCTCTCCGGACTGCTGAGACGTAAATATAAGAACCTCACCCTGCTCATAGCTTACACTTTCACCGTCGCAGCTCTGGGCTCAGTCCTGTTTCTGACCCAGGCTCTGAAAACAGAAGCGAGCGAATCATTGACCGAGGCCCCTGAATTAGTGGTTCAAAAACTGGCCGCCGGACGTCACGACTTGATCCCGATCGCCTATGCCGAAACGATCCGCATCCTCCCCGGGATTGAAAAGGTCACTCCGCGGGTCTGGGGATATTATTATGATGCCCTGGTAAAAGCCAACTTTACCCTGGTCGGGTTTGCTGAGAAACCGAGGGATTTAGAACTACTGGAAGGACGGATGCCTGGGGCAGCGGATGAATGCGCAGTCGGTAGCGGTGTGGCTGGCATATTCGGTGCCGAGATCGGTGACCGCCTGGTGTTGATCGACGCTCATGAGCAGGATCAACTCTATGAAATTACGGGGCGATTTAAAGCCTCTTCAAGCCTGCTCACCAATGATCTGATCCTTTTGCAGGAGAATGCTCTGCGAGAATTCTTCTCGATGGATCGGAATCTGGCAACCGATATCGCCGTGGAAGTTTACAATCCCCTCGAAGTCAGTATCATGGCCCAAAAGGTCAGATTTCACCTCCCTGACACTCGCCCGATTACCCGTAACGAGATCCTGCATACCTACGACACGATTTTCAACTGGCGGAGCGGGATGATGCTCGCAATTGCGGTTGCTGCCCTGATCGCTTTCTGCATGTTAGCCTGGGACAAGGCCACCGGTATCAGCGCAGGAGAGAAACGAGAGATCGGCATCCTCAAAGCTATCGGCTGGGAAACTGCCGATATTTTAACTATCAAATTTTGGGAAGGTCTGGCAGTCTCCCTGAGTGCATTTATTTTAGGATTAATTACTGCATGGCTACATGTTTTTACTCTGGGTGCTCCCGGGTTAACGCCGATTCTCAAAGGTTGGTCTGTGATTTTCCCAACCTTTGAACTGGCACCGGCAGTCGACTTTTACCAACTATTCGTACTCGCTTTTCTGACCATCGCCCCCTATCTGGCCTGTACACTGATCCCGGCCTGGAAAGTGGCCGTCAGCGATCCTGAGCAGGCTATGAGGAGCTAGCACCATGTTAATCAAGGCTGAGAATCTCTGCAAACTGTACAACCGACAAAAACCCGATGAGGTCACAGCACTCGACTCCGTTTCGCTGGAGATCGCCGCTGGCGAGGTTGTGGCCCTAAAAGGATCGAGTGGCTCAGGGAAAACCACCCTGCTCAGTCTGCTCGGCTGCATGTCACGTCCAACGTCAGGTCGGGTTCAGTTTGCAGAGCGGGACGTCTCGCGCCTGCCCGAAAGATTTCTGGCTCGCATCCGCCGCGATAACTTCGGTTTCGTCTTTCAGCAGTTCAACCTGATCCGTGACATCAGCGTCATGGAGAACGTGCTACTCCCTCTCACCCCCAGCAGTATGCCGGTAGCTCAAATGAAAGCCCGCGGCAAAGACGTTCTGGAACAACTTAATATCGGGCATAAAGCAAAAGCCAAGGTCAATCAACTCTCCGGGGGCGAACAACAGCGCGTTGCAATTGCCAGGGCACTGATTAGTGACCCACAGGTTATTATTGCGGACGAACCGACAGCCCACCTTGACAGTAAACTCTCGGAAGAGCTTCTGGATATTCTGTCGGGGCTGAACGCAAACGGGAAGACTATCATCATCGCCACCCACGACCCCTTTGTCTGTCGACATCCCCTCATTAAGCGAACCGTTGAAATGAGCGATGGGCGGCTGCTCGGAGCAGTGAACCCGTGATTCTTCATCCCGGAATATTGGCGCTACTGGTCGGCTCGCTGCTGACCCTGCTGCTCATGCTCAAGGCATGCTGGCTGGGGCTGCAGATTATTGCCCGCTGGGACAGCAGTAGCAGCTCAGAAACCCAATTGCAACTTGAGCGAAAAACCTGGCTGGTTTCAACCCTGCTCAATTATGCGCTCGGTTTCCAGATTTTATCCGCTGTTCTCTACCTCTACACCCTGGAAGATATACATCGGTTGTTTGTTGGTGCCATGTGTGCGACAGGAGCACTTAATGCCAACCTGATAGGCTGGCTGGTCCTTGTGATCAAGGTCGTTCTGTTCTTTGCGGCAGCACTCTGGGTCATCTTTAATCAACTTGACCAGCGCACCGAAGACACCCCCTTGGTTCGCCCAAAGTATCTGGCTCTGATACTGATCACACCGTTAGTCGCATTCGACCTCTACCTGCAGTTTAGCTATTTCTCTGGTTTAAACCCCGAGATCATTACCTCATGCTGTGGATCGTTGTTCAGCGCGCAAGGGAATAGCGTTGCGGCTGAACTGGCTGGAATGCCCGCTCTTGCAGCGATGAAAGTGTTCTTCACGGTGATCAGCGTCTTTTTTGTCCTGCTGACCGCCTGCTTTTTTTCACGGGCGGCGATTCTTCGCAGCCTCCTGTTTGTTGCCACCGTCCTGACATTTTTTGCCTCGCTTGCGGCAGTGATCTCGTTTATTTCACTCTACATCTATCAGATGCCGAGCCACCACTGTCCCTTTGACATGCTGCAGGGTCATTACTATTACGTCGGTTATCCGCTCTACGCCGGACTCTTTATCGGCTCACTGTTCGGACTGCTACCCGGGCTCTGTCAACCGCTTCGACGACACCCCAGCCTTCGTCGCGAAATTGATCTGCTGGAAAAACGCTGGCTCTGGATTTCCCTGCTGGGGATGCTGACCTTTCTGATCATTGCCGGCTGGCCAATGCTGTTTGGGTCGTTCATTCTGTTGGGTTACTGATGGGTCGAAAGAAATTCAATAAAGCAGCTCGGGCGTTTCTGTTGCTGTCGATGTTCAGCGTGGCAATCATCCTGACAGTCATCAGTGTCAACAACCATCGCGATAAGCGCTTGACAGAAAATTACCCCATCCCGGACGTCACCCTGATCGATCAGGATGGCTCACCTGTCAGCCTGGTTGAATTTCTCGATTGTGACAAACCAATTATTCTTGAGTTTATCTACACCGCCTGTACAACTGTCTGCCCGACAATGATGGTAAAATTAGCCAACCTGCAACGACGTCTTGAGCCAGACACCGAACAGGCTCGTCTAATTTCGATCAGCATTGATCCAGAAAAGGACACCCCCGAGATCCTCAGGGGGTACCGTAATCGTTACCAGGCAAAACCGGGCTGGGCTTTCCTTACTGGATCACAAGAAGATATCAACAAGGTGATGGCGGCCTTTAAAACCCGTCCAACAGACATGTCCACTCTCGACTCCCCTATCTTGCTCCGCCTTCCAAAAATGGATTTCTGGATTCGATTAACCGGTAAAGTCGACATGCAAACGCTCTGGAACGAGTACACAAGCTCGAAAAACAACTAAACATTTCAGGACTTTAAGAATTTTTTACAGTAATCACACATTTTACTGTTGACACAGAAATGATATCTGATCTAGCATCCCTGACATAGATAACCGACGAGGTAAACGATAATACTAAACCACTCGCGAGAGTGGGGCGGAAAACCCAACGGGTCTCTCAGAGATAGCCGGGTTGCCGAAATACTTTAACGGTATGAGGCAATCCGGCTTTTTATTTGTCTGGCTGACACACACACATAAGCATTAACTGAGGAGGAGACAACATTGCGATATAGAGCCACCCTCACTCAAACCAATAGTCTTCAAAAAAAAGTTTGGATTCTTGTGGTGAGTTTGACACTTATCACACTGACAGCAATAACCAACATATTTGCTCAACTATCCATGGCCAATTAGCAATCGAGTTCTGTGCATATGCACCTTACGGCAACGTGTTAAAAGTTAATATTTTTTGCGAACAATACTCTTAAACTAGCTGACAGGCAGAACTATAGTCATCAGCATACGAAACGAAGATACACGATAATACTAAACCATTCGCGAGGATGGGACGGAAAGCCTACAGGGTCTCTTTGAGATAGCCAGGTCGCCGAAATATCTGATCCAGGTATGAGGCAACCTGGCTTTTTAAGTTCAACACATCATTCAACTGACGATAGTCGACAATACTAAACCACCTGCGAAGGTGGGGCGGAAAGCCTACAGGGTCTCACTGAGATAGCCAGGTTGCCGAAATATCTAACCGGTATAAGGCAATCTGGCTTTTTATTTCTCTGAGGAGCAGAACGATGAAAACCAAGCACCATATGACCAGTCACTTCGGACCTCCTGTTACCGACCAAGCCTGAAAAACACAAAGTAAAAAAGAACTATGATCAGCCCAAAAATGCGATTCATACTCGCGGTAGGATTCGTACGTCTTCCGTACTAAGGATGGAAACCACCTGAAAAAAGTGGAGTGGGTTTCTGAGGACACCGTTCTCCAATCTGCATAAAGAAAGGAGTTCAGCGGCAGAATTGGATAAAAAAAACAAAACGGCAACCACCAGCCTCACTTACAAAAATTTATTTTAGTAACAAAACGTATCAACAAAGGAGTAAAAATGAAAAAATTAATTCCCTTGCTAACACTGGCCCTGCTACTGACCGCTTCTGCAGCATTCGGTTTCGGCAGTTTTGGAAGTACAGTTAACAACAACTGCCCAACCCAACCCTATACTGGAGATTGTGCCCTCTGCCATACTGGGTCCTATGGTAATGGTACCCCCGCACAATCCGCTTACCTCAGTGGCAACTACGACTTCTTCTGTCCAACCGCCCCCGATCCGAACACAGTAGACGACGACGCTGATGGTTACACCGAGAATCAGGGTGACTGTAACGATACTGACGCTTCTGTGAATCCTGGTGCTACTGACATCTGTGGCGACGGAATTGACCAGGACTGCAGCGGTGCCGATCTTGCCTGCCCGATCGACCCGAACACTGTAGACGACGACGCTGACGGTTACACCGAGAACCAGGGCGACTGTAATG
>Ga0102946_1000544_pt1 | contig 13067 bp, 15 predicted proteins | sample SalPon2A_A_D1_MG_FD_78209 | JGI IMG/M metagenome (GOLD analysis project Ga0102946, IMG submission 78209) | Soil microbial communities from South San Francisco under conditions of wetland restoration - Salt Pond MetaG R2A_A_D1_MG | ecosystem: Environmental > Terrestrial > Soil > Wetlands | place... | reverse complement strand
TGAGGCGATTCTCACGAGAGCCGCGAACCGCGAAGGGGGAGGGACGAAGTGGAGGTACGGGACGGGATGTCGGAGGTGGTGCTGACCGTCGGCCCATCGCACACGCTGCGCGAGGCGGCGCGGATGATGGTCGAGAAGGGGACGGGCGCGGCGCTGGTCGAGGACGACGAGCGACCGGTGCCCTGCATTGTCACCGAGCGCGACCTGCTGGAGTCGATCGGGCACGGCCAGGACCCCGATGTCGAGCGCGTCGCCGACCACATGAGTGAGGGCCTCGTCGCCGCCGAGCCCAGCTGGAGCCTCGAGCACGCCGCTTCGGAGATGTCGACCCGCGGCATCCGCCACCTCGTCGTCTTCGACGAGGGGGAGCTGGCCGGGATCCTCTCGATCCGCGACATCGTCCGCTGCTGGACCAGCGACGGCGCGACTTCGGGCATGACGCCCGACTGAGCGCGTCTCAGCGGCTCAGGATTTGGGCGGGGAAATCGTTTCGACGGGGAGCACCGCGCCGCGGACGTGCTGTCTGCGGGGCAGGCTGAAGTAGCCGCCGGTGGCACTGCGGATCATGCTGCGCAGGGCGAAGAGCATGACCACGCCGCCGATGATCGAGTAGATCCAGCCGGGGACCATGAACTCGATGAAGACGCCGCACAGCGTCAGCGCGGCGGCGAAGGCGAAGACGAGCGGCGCCCAGGAGGCGCGCGCCGGGTAGACCATCTCGCCCGGCTCGGGGATGTCGCGGTGCTCGCTCATGATGCGATGTAGAGCATCGCGGCGACGAAGCAGAGGCCGAAGACCGCGGCGGCGAAGCCACCGGCCACCAGGCCGGCGCGGATGTCCCGTCTCGAGGTCTCGCGATCCACGGCCGGATTTCTATCAGGCAGAGGCGCTAGACCAGCCGGTCGAGCGGCATCGCCACGAAGAGCAGCGCCAGGTAGGCGAGCGAGAAGAGGTACGTGCGCAGCGCCCAGCGGCGGTCGGCGGTGCGCCACAGCTTCACCGCGCAGTAGATGAAGCCGGCGCCGAGCGTCATCGAGGCGACCAGGTACTCGATCCCGAAGCCGCCGGCGCAGAAGGGCAGCTGGGTGACCGCGTAGAGCAGGACCGTGTAGAGCAGGATCTGGCGACGGGTCTCGTCCTCGCCGCGCACGACCGGCATCATCGGCACGCCGGCCTTGGCGTACTCGTCCTTCATCAGCAGCGAGAGCGCCCAGAAGTGGGGCGGCGTCCAGAAGAAGACGATCGCGAAGAGGTAGAAGGCGGTGCCGCTGAGCCCGCCGGTCACCGCCGCCCAGGCGACCAGCGGCGGCACCGCGCCCGCCGCGCCGCCGATGACGATGTTCTGCGGTGTCGAGCGCTTGAGCCAGAGCGTGTAGACGAAGACGTAGCCGAGCAGGCCGGAGAGCGAGAGCGCCGCCGCCAGCGGGTTGACGGTGAGCGACAGCAGCAGGAAGGAGGAGAGGCCGAGCAGCGAGCCGAAGCCGATCGCGGCGGCGGGGGAGATGCGCCCGCCGGCCACCGGCCGGCTCGCGGTGCGGGCCATCTTGCGGTCTATGTCGCGGTCGATCGCGTGGTTGATCGCGCCGGCGCCGCCGGCCGAGAGGGCGCCGCCGAGGCAGGTGAGGATGACGAGCCCGAGCGAGGGGTCGCCGGCCACGTACATCGTCGTCACCGTGGTCAGCAGCAGCAGCGACTGCACCTTCGGCTTGGTCAGCGTGACCAGGTCACGCAGCAGCGAAGGCGCGGTGGGGCTCTGTGGGATGGCCGCCGTCTGGGCGCCGCTCATCGATCGATCACCGCGGTCAGGCTACCGGCTGCGACTCGCGGGCCTGGGGCCGCTCGGCGCGGGCGCTGCGGTGGGCGATCGCGTCGCGGATGTCGCGCATCGGGCGCGGGCTGCGCACGTCGGGCAGCAGGTCGAAGTTGTGCGGCTCCGGGGGTGAGAGCGCGAACCACTCGAGCGAGTCGCCGTGCCAGGGATCGTGGCCGGCGGGGGCGCCGCCGCTGCGGCTGAGGATCGCGTTGGCGACGGTCATCAGGATTCCGGCGGCGAGCACGAAGGCGCCGATCGTCGCGATCAGGTTGTAGGTGCTGACGCCGGTCCCGCCGAAGAACTTGTAGGCGTCGATCACCTGGCCCTGCTCGGTCCCGGCCAGCATCAGCGGCACGAAGGCGATCAGCGACCCGATCAGCATCGTCCAGAACGAGAACCGGGCCAGGGTCTCGCCCATCGCCCGGCCGGTCATCTTCGGGAACCACCAGTGCAGCGCCGCGAAGCCGCCGAAGACGGCGCCGCCGATCAGCGCGAAGTGGGTCCCCGCGGTGCTGTCGACGGTGTGCTGCAGGCGCCAGCCGAGCGCGACCAGCGAGTGGTTCAGCTCGGTCACCAGGCCGAGCGCGATCGCGACGATCGCGCCGGTCGCGAAGAGCAGCGGCGAGCGCATCCGCACCGTGCCGCCGGCGAGCGTCGCGATCAAGTTGAAGAAGATCAGGCCGAAGGGCACGATCAGCGCCAGCGACATCACCATCGCGAAGTACATCCAGCCGAGCCCGATCGGCGCGGTCAGCATGTTCTGCATCCAGGCGAGCGTGCCGACGACAGCGATCGCGATCAGCGAGCCGATCACAGCGCCGCGGTTGAACAGCGGCTTGCGGGCCGAAGCGGGGACGATCTCGGCGATCGCGCCGAGGGCGAAGATCAGCACCAGCATGTAGCTGCCGGTGTAGAAGATCCAGCTCAGGTGCTGCCAGAGCAGCGGCGAGCCGCCGGAGTCGCCGGCGAAGAAGATGCCGTCGTAGTTGCGGTCGATCAGCAGCATCGCGATCGCGGCCAGCATCACCGGGCCGATCGCGAGCAGCAGCCAGGAGCCGATCGCGGCGGCCCAGGAGAAGATCGGCAGCCGTCGCCATGCCATCCCGGGGGCGCGCCGGCGGCGCAGCGTCGCGACCAGGTCGATCGCGATCCCGACGAAGCCGAGCGTCGCCAGGCCGGTCGCGGCGGCCCAGGCGTCGACGCCGTTGTTGGGCAGGAAGGCGATGCCCGAGAGCGGCGGCAGCGGGTTGACGCCGGCCTCGCTCGGGGTGAAGAGGAAGCCCGCGTAGAGGACGGCGGCGCCGGCGACGAAGAGCCAGGTGCCGATCTGGCCGAGCTGCGGCAGCGCCGTGCCGCGGGCGCCGATCTGCAGCGGCGCCACGTAGTAGAAGAAGCCGAGCGCCAGCGGCACCGCGAAGAGGAAGATCGAGGTCGCGCCGTAGAGCGAAAGCATGCGGTTGAAGGTGACCGGCGTGAGGAAGGTGTTCTCCGGCACGACCAGCTGCAGCCGCATCAGCAGCAGCTCGACCAGGGCGATGAAGAGGAAGCCGAGCGCGCCGACGATCAGCACCCGGGCGAGGTCCTTATGGTCGGCGCTGGTGACGATCTGCGCCCAGCGCGGGCGGCTGCGCGGGTAGCCCGCGGCGATCAGCTCGGGGCTGCGGGCAGGTGCGCTCATGGAGTCTCTCCGCTGTCGATCAGGCCGACGACGCGGTCTTGCGCCGCCTGGATGTCCTCCTTGGTGGTCTCAACGAAGGCTTCGTAGCGCTGCGGCGAGACGACCTCGACCGCGGTGCGCATCGCCGCGTAGGCCTCGCCCGAGAGCGTCGCCGACTGGCCGAGGTAGGTGCCCTCCTCGTCGGCGCGGAAGACGACGTGGTTGGTCTTGCCGGGCACGGCGTCGCTCTTGCCGGCGAGCTCGGGCACGTCCCAGGTATGGACGACGTCGGTCGAGACGAGGTCGAGCTCGACGGTGGTGTCGACCGGGACGACGAGCTTGTAGTAGGAGAAGGCTCCATTGGGATAGTCGTAGCGCCACAGCCACTGCTGGCCGGTGGTCGCGATCTTCAGCGGCTCCGAATCGACGCTCTGCAGGCCGGCGCTGCCCGTTGCCGGCGCCTCGCGCGCCTTGTCGGTGTAGACGATGCCGAGCACGAGCATGATCACGGCGAAGGCGCCCAGGGCGCCGCCCGCGCGCAGCTGGGTGCCCACCCCGCCGGTCACCTGGCGCGGCTCGGCGCCGCGCTCGGTGCGGTAGCGGTGCAGCACGTAGAGCAGGCCGCCGACGACCGCGACGAAGAGGATCGTCGCGGCGGCGAAGCCGATCCAGAGCAGGGTGTCGATCTGGTCGGTGCCGGGGGAGTGGGGCGCCAGGGCGGCCAAAGCGCGGCCATTCTAATCACGCAAGGCGGCGCCCCGCGGCCTGCGCATCGATCCGGCGAGGCGCGGCCTGCTCCTATACTCGCCGCCTTCATGCGGACCCGGTCGAGGCCATCTCCGGCACTGCGCAGGGCCGTACGCGCCGGAGCGGCCGCGGCGATCGGCGCCGCGGTCGCTGTGCCGCTGCTGCGCCGCCGCGCCCGCATCCCCGCCGCGGCGACGGTTGCGGCCTGCGCCGCCGGCCCGCTCGGGCTCGCCGTGCTGCACCCGCGCTCGCACAAGCGCGACGTCGCGATGTACGCGCTGCAGATGTGGGCCTTCACGATGGTCCACGAGATCCCCTTCGACGATCCCGAGCGACTGCGCGAGCGACTGCGGATCCGCTACCCGATCCGCGTCGACCGCGCGATCGGCTTCGGCCGGCTGCCAAACGTGCGCCTGCAGCGCCGCCTCGCCCGCCTGCGCGGGATCGCCCGCCTCGACCGCTTCCTCGCCTGGATCCACTGGCTTTGGTTCGTCGAGCCCTACCTGGCGCTGGCCTTCATCCTGATCCGCCACCCGGAGCGCTTCCCGCGCGCCGCGCGCCGCCTCGCCGCCGTCTTCGACCTTGGCTGCGTCGTCTACTTCGCCGTGCCGACGGCGCCGCCGTGGTGGGCCTCCGAGCACGGCTACAGCGGCGAGGAAAAGGTGCGGCGGATCATGCAGGAGGTCGGCGAAGACACCTGGAAATCGGCCTGGCCGGCGATGTACGGGGCGCTCGGCGGCAACCCCTGGGCGGCGATGCCCTCGCTGCACTTCGCGACCTCGATCAGCGCCGCGACCTCGCTCGCCCGGACCGGTCCCGTCGCCGGCGCGGTCGGCTGGGCCTACGCGCTGACGCTCGGCTTCGCGCTCGTCTACCTGGGCGAGCACTACGTCACCGACCTCGCCGCCGGCGCCGGCCTCGTCGCCGTCTCCCAGCGCGGCGAGTCGCTGGCAGAACCGGCCGTGATCGCGGTCAATCGACGCCTGCAGAGCCTGGAGCGCCTGGCGAACGGGTAGCTTCCCGGTGTGTCTCCCGAGCAGCCGGCGAATGGAAACGGCGGCTATGAACTGCCGCTGCTCACCCCGCGGCGGGTGGCGCAGACCCTGCTCGTCGTCCTCCTCCTGCTGATCGGGATCTATTTCCTCTTCCCGAAGCTGGTCGGGCTGGGCAGCTCGCTGAACCGGATCGGCGAAGCGGACGCGGTCTGGATCGCCGTCGCGATCGGCTTCGAGATCGTCGCCGTCGCCACCTACATCGCGATGTTCAAGGCGGTCGTCGGCGGCGACGTCCTGCGCCTGCGCTGGAGCGAGACCTACGACATCAACCTCGCCGGCCTGGCGGCGACGCGGATCTTCTCCGCCGGCGGCGCCGGCGGCATCGCGCTCACCTACTGGGCGCTGCGCAAAGCGGGGATGATCAGGCACGAGGTGGCGCGGCGGATGGTCGCCTTCCTCACCCTGCAGTACGTCTTCTACCCGCTGGCGCTGATCCTCTTCGGCGTGCTTCTGCGCACCGGCGTGCTGCCCGGGGAGGACGCGGTCGAGCTGACGATCATCCCCGCTTCGGTCGCCGGCCTGATCCTGCTGCTCGGCCTGCTGGCGTCGCTGATCCCATCCGATTTCGGGCCCCGGTTCGCCTCCCGCGTGCACCGCCCGAAGGCGAGGGCGGTCGCCGACAACGTCGCCAAAGTGCCGGCGATCGCCGGCGAGGGGCTGCGCTTCGGCTTCGGCCTGCTGGTCCATCCCAGCCGCGGCGGCCTGGCCGTGGTCGGCGCCGCCGGCTACTGGGCGGCGAACATCGGCATCCTCTGGGCCGCCTTCAAAGCCTTCGGCGTGCACGTGCCGCTGGCCGTCGTCGTCCAGGGCTTCTTCCTCGGCATGGTCGGCAACCTCTTCCCGCTCGCGCCCGGCGGGGTGGGAGCCGTCGACGCCGGCATGATCGGCGCCTTCGTCCTCTTCGGCATCCCCGAGGAGACCGTCTTCCCGGCGATCCTGATCTACCGCCTGGTCGCTTTCTGGCTGCCGATCCCGCCCGGGATCGTCGCCTTCATCCAACTGCGCAAACGGGTCACGCGCTGGGAAGAAGAAGGCCGCCCGATTGACCGGGACGGTACTATACAAAGTGAAGTATTGGACGCCACGGCGGCTAACTAGACTGGTGGCAGATATGGCCGAGAAGAGAAAAGTCGAGAACGCGATCATCGTCGGCGGCGGCCCCGCGGGCTACACCGCGGCGCTCTACACGGCCCGCGCCAACCTCGAGCCGCTCGTCTTCGAGGGCTTCCAGTGGGGCGGCCAGCTGCAGAACACCACCGACGTCGAGAACTACCCGGGCTATCCCGAGGGGATCATGGGCCCGGAGATGATGAATCAGTTCCGCGCCCAGGCGGAGCGCTTCGGCACCCGCTTCGTCACCGACGACGTCGATCGGGTCGAGCTTTCCGACGGCGGCGTGCAGCGGGTCTTCCTCGGCGAGGAGGAGCACCTCGCGAGGACCGTGATCCTGGCGATGGGGGCCGAGCCGCGCCGGCTCGGTGTGCCCGGAGAGCTCGAGCTGAGCGGCTGCGGCGTCTCCACCTGCGGCGTTTGCGACGGCGCCTTCTTCAAAGGCAAGAAGGTGATCGTGATCGGCGGCGGCGATTCGGCGATGGAGGACGCGATCTTCGTCTCCAAGTTCGCCAGCGAGCTGACGATCGTCAACCGGCGCGACGAGTTCCGCGCTTCGCAGATCATGCTCGAGCGGGCGCGCGAGCAGGCCAACATCGAGCTCAAGACGCCGTTCGTGGCGGAGGAGTTCGTCGCCGACGAGGCCGGCACCAGCCTGGACCACGTCCGCCTGCGCAACGCCGAGACCGGCGAGACCGAGGAGTTCGGCGCCGAAGGCGCCTTCATCGCGATCGGCCACATCCCCAAGTCGGAGGTCGTCGCCGATCAGGTCGATACCGACGAGGACGGCTACATCCGCGTCCAGGCGGGCTCGACCAGGACCAACCTTGCCGGCGTCTTCGCCGTCGGCGACGTCGTCGACAACACCTACCGCCAGGCGGTCACCGCCGCCGGCACCGGCTGCATGGGCGCGCTCGACGCCGAGTGGTACCTGCGGGACACGCCGCCTTCGCCGGAGGCGCACTGGATGCCGGGCGGCGAGCCCACCGAGGTCGCCCCGACGCCGGGGTCCTAGCTGCGAAGCGGCTAGGGTGCTCGCGTGCTCGCGCGACTTGCAGTCGTCTTCCCGTTCCTGCTCGCGATCCTGCTGCCGCCGGCGGGGCTGCTGATCGGGCTCTCGCAGCTCGACAAGGACCGTGAGCTGGGCATGCGGCTGATTGCCGTCACGCTGCTCGCCTCGGTCGTCTGGGTCTTCCTGATCGTCAGTTCCTGAGCGCCGCCGCGTTCAGTCGAGCAGCTTCTGCACGACGAAGGTGCGGCTGCCGCGCGGGGTTTCGACCTCGACCGGCTTGCCGGGCTCGGCGTCGAGCAGGGCCTGGCCGATCGGCGACTCGGCCGAGAGACGGCCGGTGGCGAGGTCGGCCTCGGTCGAGCCGACCAGCGTCCAGGTGTTGACCGCGTCTTTCGACTCGTCGAGGACCTCGGCGGTACGGCCGAAGCTGAACCTGTCGCCGCCGCCGTCGACCTCCACGACCACGGCGTCGCGCAGGCGTTCGCGCAGGCGCTTGATCCGGGTCTCGAGATGCGCCTGGTCCTCCTTGGCGATGTGATACTCGGCGTTCTCCTTGAGGTCGCCGAGCTCGCGCGCAGCCTTGATCCGCGCCGCCATCTCCGTGCGGCCCGGCCCTTCCAGCTGCTCGATCTCCTCGCGTAGGGCCGCGATCCCCTCCTCGGTGATCGGCTCCCCACCTGCATCGGCGCCGCTCATCGGAAGCACCATTGCAGATGGGCGGAGCGAGCGAGGTCAGGGCTCCTGGAGATGCTCTAAGGTCGGGGAACGCCCGACTGCGCCCACATCGACTCGATCCAGCACTTCGACCTGCCGGCCGAGATCGAGGGCTGCGAGGAGTGCCTGGCGCAGGGGACGCGGTGGGTCCATCTGCGGATGTGCCAGAGCTGCGGACACATCGGCTGCTGCGACAACTCCGAGGGCAGGCACGCGACCGGCCACCACCGCGAGAGCGGCCACCCGATCGCCCGCTCGGTCGAGCCGGGCGAGGACTGGAGCTGGTGCTACGTCGACGAGGAGGTCTTCCGCCTCAGCCGCGGCTGAGGCTCAGGCGCGCGGGGTGACGATCGGGAAGCGGGGGTCGGGCTCTTCGAGCAGGCCGAGCAGCTCGCCGATCTTCTCGCCGTCGCCCTCGATCCGCAGGCGGCCGCTCTCGGTGAGCTCGACCACGTCGGCGGTTTTGAGCAGCAGCTGATCGAGCGCCTTGCGGTCGACCAGCAGGGCGGCCTCGGCGGCGGGGTCGTGGCGGCCGGGCCGGTGGCGCAGGACCCCGTGACGGACGAAGATCGAGTGGGCCTCGTCGGGGTCGGCGATCACCCAGTCGATCCGCAGCTCGGCGTCCCAGGCGCGCGGCCCGTCGAGCCGGACGGCCATCGCGTCGAGCAGTTGGGCGACGGAGAGGTGGGCGACGACGTCGGCGGGGGCGGTCGAGGTCGGCGTGCCGCCGACTCCCTCGCGCAGCTCCTTCGCGCCCATCAGGTAGAAGTTGCGCCAGGTCGCGTTGACCGCGCCGAAGCCGAGCCGTTCGAGCGTCTCGGCCTGCAGCTCGCGCGCAGGCTCGTTCTCGGGCTCGGCGAAGACGACGTGGTCGACGACCTCGGCGACCCAGCGGTAGTCGCCCTGCTCAAACGATTCCCGCGCCCGCCCCAGCACCGCCTCGGCGCCGCCCATCGACTCGACGTAGCGGCGCGCGCGCTCGCGCGGCGGGTGCTGCCAGAGGGTCGCCGGGTTGCCGTCGAACCAGCCCATGTAGCGCTGGTAGATCGCCTTCGCGTTGTGGCTGACCGAGCCGTAGAACTCGCGGCAGTGCCACTCCTCGGCGAGGCTCGGCGGCAGCTCGAGCAGCTCGGCGATCTCCGCGCCGGTGTGGCCCTTGTTGAGCAGGCGCATGGTCTGGTCGTGCAGGTAGAGGTAGAGGTCGCGCTGCTTTCCGAGCAGCTCGGCGATCTGCTCGCGGCCCCAGCAGGCCCAGTGGTGGCCGCTGAAGAGCACCTCGGAATCGGCGCCGTAGAGCTCGATCGTCTCGTCGAGGTAGGCGGCCCAGACGCGCGGGTCGCGGACCAGGGCGCCGCGCAGGGTGAGGATGTTGTGCATCGAGCGGGCGACGTTGTCGGCGACGCAGAGGGCCCGCGCCGCGGGGAAGTGGATGTTCATCTCCGCCGGCGCCTCGGTCCCGGGCGTGAGCTGGAAGCTCATCTCGACCCCGTCGATGACCTCGGTCTGCCCGCTGGCGCCGATCTCGATCGTCGGCGGGATCAGGGTGATCCTGCCCAGCGAGGTGGTCTGGCCGAGCCCGGCGCCGACCTGCCCCTCGGGCCCGCGCTCCAGCAGCGCCCCGTACATGTAGCCGGCGCGGCGGCCCATCGCCGTGCCGGCGAAGACGTTCTCGCTGACCGCGTGCTCGAGGAAGCCGCTCGGGGCGAGCACCGGCACGCGGCCCGCCTCGACCTCCTCGGCCGAGACGACGCCCTTGGCGCCGCCGAAGTGATCGACGTGGCTGTGGGTGTAGACGAGGCCCGTGACCGGGCGATCGCCGCGGTACTCGCGGTAGAGGGCCAGGGCGGCCGCCGCGGTCTCGGCGGAGATCAGCGGGTCGATCACGACGATCCCCCTCTCGCCCTCGATCACGTGCATGTTGGAGAGGTCGAAGCCGCGCAGCTGGTAGAAGCCCGGCGCCAGCTCGAAGAGGCCGGCGATCCGGGTCAGCCGGCCCTGGCGCCAGAGGTCGGGGTGGACGGTCTCGGGGGGCTCGCCGTCGAGGAACTCGTAGGAGCGCAGGTCCCAGACGGCGCGGCCGCGCTCGTTCTCGACCACGGGCGGGTCGAAGGCGGCGACGAGCCCGCGGCGCGCCTGCTTGAGATCGCCTTCGCTCACCGGCCCCGGCCCCCGGAGGGGGCGAGCCGCGGCGCCAGGCGGTAGGCCTCGCCGTGGCGCCCGCGCAGCTCCTCGAGCAGGGTGGCGGCGCGCTCGGCTCCGATCAGCTCGGTCAGCTCGAGCGGGCCGCGCGGCCAGTTGAAGCCGAGCCGCATCGCCGTGTCCATGTCCTCGGGCGAGCCGACCCGCTCTTCGAGCGCGAAGGCGGCCTCGTTGGCGATCTGGGCGAAGAGGCGGGGCAGGATCGCCTCCGCGGCGGGGTCGATCTTCGCCAGCTCATCAGGATCGAGCGTCATCTCTGTCGTTCCGCTGTGCCTTTCCTTGACATAGCGGGGAGAAGGAACAGCGGAGCGGTTGGGGGCGGCGGGGTTCTCGTCGTAGGCGTAGAACCCGCGGCCGCTCTTGCGGCCGAGCAGGCCTTCGTCGACCATCCGCGCCTGGATCTCGCTCGGCCGCCAGCGCTCCGGCTCGCCGCCCTGGCGATAGAAGGAGCGGGCGACGCTGAGGTTGACGTCGAGCCCGATCAGGTCGATCAGCTCAAACGGCCCCATGCGGAAGCCGCCGCCGAGGCGGACGACGCGGTCGATCGTCGCCGCGTCGGCGACACCCTCGGCGAGCATCCGCAGCGACTCGAGGCCGAACGGGCGGGCGAGGCGGTTGGCGATGAACCCCGGGCTGTCCTTGGCGCGGATCGGGGTTCGCCCCATCCGTCGGCCTGCCTACGTCGTCGCCTCCAGCGCGGTGGCGTTCGAGCGCTCGGTGGCGACGACCTCGACCAGCTTCATCAGCGCCGGCGGGTTGAAGAAATGCATGCCGACGACGCGCTCGGGCTGAGGGACCTCGGCGGCGATCGCGGCCACCGACAGGGAGGAGGTGTTGGTCGCGAGGATCGCGTCGGCATCGCAGGTCGCCGCCAGGGCGGCGAACAGCTCGCGCTTCAGCTTCAGGTCCTCGGGCGCCGCCTCGACGATCAGGTCGCATTCGCCGAGGTCGGAGAGGAGGTCGGCGTCGCCGATCCGGTCGGCGGCCGCCTCGGCTTCGGCCTCGCTCCAGCGCCCCCTATGGGCGCCTTTTGTCAGCGCCGTGCGAAGCCCCTCGACGCCGTGGGCAAGCGCCGCCGGGACGGGGTCGTGCAGGCGGGTCTCGTAACCACCGAGGGCGGCGATCTGGGCGATCCCGGCCCCCATCGTCCCGGCGCCGACGACGCCGACCCGCGCGATGCTCACCGACCCTCGAACTTCGGCTCTCGCTTTTCGAGGAAGGCCTGCATGCCCTCGACCCTGTCCTCGGTCGCCATCGCGATCTCGTACAGCCGCCGCTCGTTCTCGAGCCCGGCGGAGAGCGCCGTCTCCTCGGCCGCGAGCACCGCCTGCTTGCCGAGGCGGGCGGCGATCGGCGGGCGTTCGGCGACCGTGCGGGCCAGCTCCATCGCCTCCTCCAGCCATCGCCTTTTCTTCGCCACCTTGTTGACCAGGCCCATCTCCAGCGCCATCTCGGCGTCGAACTGGCGCCCGGTGAGGACGTACTCCATCGCCAGCTGCTTGCCCAGCACCCGTGCGAGGCGCTGGCTGCCGCCGCCGCCGGGGATGATCCCGAGGGTTATCTCCGGCTGGCCGAAGCGGGCGGTCTCGGAGGCGACGATCATGTCGCAGGCCAGGGCCAGCTCGCAGCCGCCGCCGAGGGCGAAGCCGGAGACGGCGGCGATCAGCGGCGTCTTGACCGCGGCGACGCGGCGCCAGAAGGAGGCGGCCGGGTGGCTCAGCGACTCGGCGAAGCTGCGTTCGCTCAGCGCCTTGATGTCGGCGCCGGCGGCGAAGACCTGCTCGGAGCCGGCGACCACGATGCAGCGCACCTCGGGGTCGGGATCGAGCCGCTCGAGCTCGACGGCGAGGGTCTCCATCACCTCCGGCGAGAGCGCGTTGCGCGCCTGCGGCCGGTTGAGGCGCAGCAGCGCGACGTGGCCGTCGCGCGAGCTCTCGACCAGCTCGGCCACCGGGCGCCTATTCCGCCTCGAGCGGCAGCATCGCGTTGATCCCCGTTGCGGCGCGGCCGATGATCAGTTTCTGGATCTGCGAGGTGCCCTCGTAGAGGGTGGTGACGCGGGCGTCGCGCAGGTAGCGCTCGACCGGGTAGTCGTCGACGTAGCCGGCGCCGCCGTGCACCTGGATCGCCAGGTTGGCGCATTCGACCGCGGACTCGGTCGCGTAGAGCTTCGCGACCGAGGTCTCGGTCGTGTTCGGCACACCTTCGTCCTTTAATAGACCGGCGCGGTAGACCAGCATCCGCGCCGCGTCGCGCTTGACGATCATCTCGGCGATCATCTCCTGGACCAGCTGGAAGCGGGCGAGCGGCACGCCGAACTGCTTGCGCTCGGTCGAGTAGGCGACCGAGGCGTCGACGCAGCCGTCGCAGATCCCGACGCAGCCGGCGGCGACGCTGTAGCGGCCGTTGTCGAGCGCGCTCATCGCGACCTTGAAGCCGTCGCCCACCGCCCCCAACATGGCGTCCTCGCCGACCTCGACGCCGTCGAGCGAGAGCTCCGCCGTGTCGGAGGAGCGCAGGCCTAGCTTGCCGTGGATCTCCTGCGTGGTGAAGCCGTCGGCGGCCGTCGGCACCAGAAAGCAGGCGAGGCCGCGGTGCTTCTTCTCGGGGTCGGTCTGGGCGAAGATCAGCGCGACCTCGGAGAAGTTGCCGAGCGAGATCCACATCTTCTGGCCGCTGATCGACCAGCCCGAGTCGGTCCTGGTCGCGCGGGTGCGCAGGTTGGCGGCGTCGGAGCCGGTGTCGGGCTCGGTCAGGCCG
>Ga0102946_1000543_pt1 | contig 13076 bp, 12 predicted proteins | sample SalPon2A_A_D1_MG_FD_78209 | JGI IMG/M metagenome (GOLD analysis project Ga0102946, IMG submission 78209) | Soil microbial communities from South San Francisco under conditions of wetland restoration - Salt Pond MetaG R2A_A_D1_MG | ecosystem: Environmental > Terrestrial > Soil > Wetlands | place... | reverse complement strand
TGTCGGGGAGATAAGGCAATTTTGTGCGTTGCAGGATGAAGGTCAGAGTTTGATGCGGGCGGCGACATTGTGCTGTGCATGAGTCAGATGAACTTGTCAGCAAGAGCCTATCATCGTATCCTGAAACTGGCACGCACGATTGCAGATCTCGCAGGGAGTGATGAGATCCAATCCCCGCATCTGGTGGAGGCGTTGCAGTATCGCCTGAAGATCATGGTGGGGTGATTATTTGAGAGTGAATTCAGATTGATGTAGCACGATCTGTCATATCAGTAAATTTCAGTAGCGTGGCAGCTTCTACAATCAGTCAGGGAGCTATGCAAGTTTGCCTGGAACGTGTGCCACATCAGCAATTGGCCGAACGACTGTTTCCAAAATATTCTTTTCACCTCTTCGGCTTCATTTGTCATTTATGTTAGGCACTCCCATCAGTCATCATTCAAGCTAAACATCGAATATAATGATGGAATGAAAGATAGACTACTTACAATATTTCGAATCAAGCCGGGCGAACTCAATTTAGTTTTTGCTTTGGGGATAATTCTCCTTGGAAATTATGCTGCTATGGGAATCACCAAGGTCATTGCAGTAAGTGGCTTCCTCAGCGAGGTTAAAGAACAATATATTTTGCTGGTCTGGGCCGTGGATATGGTATTGCTCATTTTAGCTACAGGCTTGCAATCACTTATTATTGATCGCTTCAACCGGATCAAGTTATTGATGGCGGTGTTGTTGATCTTTTCAGGTCTTTATGCTCTGCTTCCGTTGTTTTTCATGTTCAATTTGATTCCCGAGTCTATTTCTTACACGCTAACTTATCTTTTGAATGATCAACAGTGGCGTTTTTTTCCGGTGGTCTTTTGGATATTGGTTAATGATATTTTTGATCCTGCTGCTGGGCGTCGCCTATTACCGGTGATTGCCAACTTTGCCTTTGTTGGGACGATATTGGGCTTAGGCGTTGCCAGTTTGGATGCTCGTGTAGATATTGGCCCAGTCAAATTACTATATCTCAACGCAGCTATTTTCTTGGGGGGCTTTGCACTTGCTTACTTTGGTTTGCGTAAAGTTCGCATTGTTAGGGCTCATCGCACAGCTGTCTCAATAGGGGAGACTTTGTCTGCAGGTTGGAACTTTATTAAAACAGTTCCTGCTTTCGCGTATCAATCATTGGGAATGCTGGCTGCGGGCGCCGTGATGACCATCCTACTATATGATACGCTCTCGGATGCGCATATCGACCTCGGGGATGGCTTCCAGTCTTTTTACGCCAACTATAGCCTGTTAATCGCAGTGGGCTCGATCATGCTTCAATCCTTGACCAGTCGTATCACCGAAAAGTTGAGCCTCAAGAACAGCTTTCTTGTTCAACCTGTAGTGATGACGGTTGCTACAGTGTTGAATTTCTTTATCCCCGGCGTCTCGAGTAGCGCTGCGGCACATGGGGTTGCCCGTGTATCGTATGACACGCTCGATCAGTCGAATCGAAAAGCATTTCAGGCGTTGGTGCCAAACGAAAAGCGCGGACGCGTCAGTATGTTCATTGATGGGTACCTACCTTCGTTGGGGACGATTGTTGGCAGTTTGATCACCTTTGGAATTATCAGTGCGGGTATCGGCTTAAGTTTGACAAGGGGAGTGTTTAGTTGGATATATCTTGGTTTTGGCGTTGTACTATCCCTACTTGCGTTATGGGCGGTGTCTCGTGTTCGGCGGACCTATGATGAGAGCATGCTCAATTGGAAATTGAAACGGCGGACGCGCGGTTCATCAGGCGTACTCGATAAACTTGGTTTTTTGGATGGGGATGAGGAATGACAGCTCGTTTGGTTCGGCAGGATGGATTGCTGAAAGTTTGGGAACTGATTGGTTCAGACGATGAAGTGCGCATTGAAGCCATGCTTGATCTCTACGTACGATTGTTTCCACAGTATCCGCATTACATTTCTCGTATGAGACAGCGCGCGAAGTTTGGAGAGGAACATCGCCCAGGGCATATTGTTCACTATTGGTTAGTTGAAGTGGATGGACAACCTGCGGCACTTCGCACCTTTCGGTATGTGCGCAATCGTAATTGTGGGCTTGCCATTGCGTTAGCGGTAGACCCAGCCTTTCGTGAAGTGTTAGTAGATGGTGAGAGACTCTCAATGTTTCTTTTTCATGCTTGTCTGAATCAGGTCATAGCAGATGCGGAACGCTTGGGCGATCCGCCAGTATTGGGTATGGTAAATGAAGTGGAGTTTCCTCGTTTGATGGAACATTACAAATGCAACGGGATTATAGAACTTCCTCTAGAGTATGTTGAACCTGTTTTTTTGCCTGAGGAAGAAAATTCCCCGCCTCAATTCCTGCCAACTGCACTAGGCTTTTTGCCGAACCCAAAATTGAATGGACGTACATATAACCCCAATCAAGTTGCCGATTTTGCTTTGGCTTTTCTTGTCGATCATTACGGTTTGCCTGTGGATCATCCGCAAATTCAAGCTGTACTTAACTCAATCTCAACTTTGCCTTAGGAGACCAATATGGAAACTGCAGTAAACAAGTCCACGCGGCGTTATGTCAGTTTGCGCGTGCAAATTTGGATAACATTTATTCTTATTTTCACGCCGGTGTTCATTGCCAGTTATTACTGGTTTTATCAATATACAAGCGACCGTGTGTTTCAAACTATTTCTGAAAAGGTGGAAGATACGATTAGTGGTGCGGTGCAGGGTATGGACGTAGACAGTTTTGTGCAGCTTTACCAGGATGAAAATACATCGAATCCGATTTGTTCGCCGTCCACAGGTGATGCAGAAGGTTATTATCCCGAAGACTCTCGTTATGTTGCACATGTGGAATGGCTTCGCACGGTTCAGCAAATCGCATCTTCTGCTGCTCCAGATGATCCCTCCAACATACGTATTTATACGTATGTTGGAGGCCCAGAGCCAGGCGATGTTGTTGGGATTGGAAGCACGGGCTATTTTCGCAGTCCGAAAGGGGGATTTGAGTTTTGCGAATTGTATAACTCACAAGGCAAGACCCAGATCGCAGATGGATTGAATCGACGCGTTGATCGTTGGGATATTTACGACGATAGTTTTGGAAGTTGGATCACGACATACCAACCGATTACTGATCAGAATGGACAGAACGTTGGGGCGATTGGCGTGGATATGCCAGCCAGTTATGTCAATCAAGTGAAACGCAGCATTTTGGTTAGTGGTGCGATCGCATTCATTGTCAGTTATGTATTTATCTTCCTGTTAGTTTATTGGTTTTCCGGTCAATTGACACGCCCTATTGTGGGGTTAGCAGGGGTGGCGGAAGATATAGGTGAAGGTAATTATGATCAGGAATGGTCGATCTCTAAGGGTGAAAAAATCCAAGACGAGATTGATACACTGACCACTGTCTTCCGTTCGATGGTCGAAAAAGTGGCTGAGCGTGAAAAAACCTTGCGAGAACGTGTTACACAGTTGGAAATCATGGTTGATCGCTCGAAATTGGAGTCACAGGTAAGTGAAATTGTAGACAGTGATTTCTTCCAGGATCTAAAATCGAAAGTGAACGATATGCGCAGCCGGTTCAAAGATGAACCAACTGAGAAGAAGCCGAAATCAGACGAAGAATAAAGAACAAGGAGACCCTTTGCTGGAAGGTGGAGGGTCTTCTTATTCTAAAATATACCTCTGTACATAGTTACACTCTAAAAAAGGTTAGGGTCTTTTCCCCGTATGTCTGCTAAATCAAACGCTGCATTAGCACAATTAGCACTAGCTATAAAAGCGGTCGAAGATGGAACGTATAGATCCGAGCTTCTAACTGGCCTGTTGGGTCAAGAAGGTGATGTCGGACAATTAGCCCGCGCCATTGCTGCAATGGAACGCAGCACGGCTTTTCATCGTAATCAATATCAGTTATTGCAAAAAGTTGTTCCAATTGGCGTTTCTCTTTCAGCTGAAAGGAATTTCAATCGACTGTTGGAATCTCTGGTCATCGAAGCGCAAAACATCACCCATGCCGATGCTGGAACGTTGTATCTTCTCGAAGGGGATGTACTCAAATTTGTCATTGTGCGTAATATTTCTCTGAATATCTACATGGGCGGCACGAGCGGAAAGGAAATTACTTTTCCTCCTGTACTGGTTTACCATGCAGATGGTTCAGAGAACCGTGCCAATGTCGCTTCTTATGCAACTCTCACCCGCCGGGAGATTAACATCGAGGATGCCTACAATACGTCCGCAGCTTTTGACTTTTCAGGGACAAAGTCTTTTGACCAGAATACTGGTTATCGCTCGAAATCCTTCTTGACAATCCCGCTCCAAGGCAAGGAAAAAGATGTTATTGGCGTTTTGCAGTTGATTAATGCCAAGGATCTGCATACTGGGGAGATTGTTCCTTTCGCATCTGATGATGGTCTGTGGGCGTTGGTTTTATTGGCAACTGCGGCGCTGGACGGCTATCTTCGGGAGGAAAGACTGCGGGCTGAGATCGCCAAATTACGCATTCAAATTGACGACCAGAATCGCGATTCACAAGTGGCTGAAATTACTGATACGGATTACTTCAAGAATCTGCAAATTAGAGCCAAACAACTGCGCTCTGAGCGCAAAGATGACTGACCAACGTTTTTGTTAGTTCAACCCTTTATTAAGCATTTAGGCAACTAAATTAACGGTTGATAGATAATCACCCATCCATACTATTACTCTGAAATTCAAATAGCACTGTTGTACTAGTATGTGACGACGCCATTTGGTTTATTAAACCGACATTACTGTGGAGATGAATGATAAAAACGAAACCCCAACACACCCTGTTTGTCCTACCCCTCATTATTTTTTTGATGACGGCCTGCAATTTTGGTGACGTTGACCTTTCCGGTGGAGGCGGCCTTTCGTCCACTGAAGAACCTGCCATGGAAACCGCCTCGCCCACGCCGGAAGATACACCTACGCCCGAACCTCCTCCTCCTCCGAGCGGACATATTGCTTTTACCTCTGCACGCGATGGAAACAAGAAACTCTATGTGATGAACGCCGATGGTTCAAATCAATATGCCATTACCAGCGGCCTTTCAGAAGATGAGACTCCTGTATGGTCATTGGATGGCAAGCGTGTTGCCCTAGCTTCCACGCTTGACGGTAACACCGACATCTATATTGTGGACGTTGCCACTGGCGCGCTAATACGTCTTACTGAAGACCCGGCCCGTGATGCTTCACCATCTTGGTCGCCAGATGGCTCGCGAATCACATTTGAATCGTTTCGCGATGGGAATCTCGAAATCTACATGGTCAATGCGGATGGAAGTGGCCTGACACGCCTTACTGATGATCCCGCGGGCGATACTAACCCCGTTTGGTCACCAGATGGAAACAGCATTGCCTTTATGAGCGGTCGTAACAATGGGAATGCGGATATTTATCTTGTTTCACCAGATGGAAGCGGCTTGACACAATTGACCAGTGACACGACTCCAGACTCCGACCCGGTTTGGTCGCCAGATGGAAGTTTGATCGCGTTCCGATCATTTCCCACGCAAGGTGTGGCAAATACCTGTGTTGTGAACCGCGATGGAAGCCAGACTCATTGTTTCACAAATAGCCAATGGGAAAATGGCGTTGCCTCTTGGTCACCAGATGGACAATGGTTGGCATTTCGCTCTCAACATAGTGACCCAGCTATTGACTTGATAAACATTAACGATGGAACGTTGAAGACCCTTAGCAATACCGCACCTGTCAAAGGAGATCCAGTCTGGTCACCGGATGGTGTCCGATTAGCTTATCAAGCTGATGCGGGCGGTAACATGGAACTTTACGAGATCATTGTTTCCACCGATGAAGTGACACAACTCACATACAGCCCCGGATATGATGGGGAACCCGCTTGGACCCCAAATTAAAAAATTAGAGCCGCCTTGAAAAAGGCGGCTCTGTTAGTAATGCGGCAGTCACAATAAAGTGACTGCCGCATTTTATTGATTACTTGCTCAACGAAAATTCCATATTCCCGCTTGTAGCGGTGGAAGGATTCCAATAATCAGCGAACGGGGTAAGGGTCAGGCTGGAATCGGTGAATGTACTGATCATATAGGGGCCGGTCCCACCGTCCTTGCCAGCGCTCATTCCAAACTCTGCAGCGTTCAAAGCCGTGGGATTGACGATCGAGAACGCAGGGTTTGTTAGTTTGGTGAGAAAGTCTGGATCGGGCGTATTCAAATGCAGAAGGATTGTGGTTTCATCCACTTTTTCTCCACCGTCGAACGTGGACTTCGCTTTACCATCTGCATCAACCTCGTCCTTGAACCCGTTAAAGGCTGTGAGCCACGCATCGTATGTTCCAGAGCCGCGTGCGGGGTCGGTTGGGTCGAACCAACGACTAAAATTGGCGATTACTGCGTCGGCGTTGAGTGGTGATCCATCGTGGAACTTCACGCCAGGGCGTAGATTGATCGTGTACTCTAGTCCATCTTGTGAGGGGATGGCCGATATGGCAAGACTTGGAACGGGGGCATTGTCCTGCATTTTGACCAATGTCTCATACACATTGACGACGATCATTTGAGAGTCCGCATCAACAGCCAGGGCGGGGTCTAGAAGAACGCTTTTTGCAATTGACATGCCTGAAACTGCCTGCTGTACTTCGCTGGTGGGCGTGTCCTGCGTAAGCTGCAAGCTTTCACGGGTAGGTGTAGCCTGTCCTCCACAAGCGGCTAGTACAAATATGCTTGTAATCAATAGTATTATGGTGAAAGGTGTTTTATTTTTCATAGGATCTCCTCTGAGTGGGTTGGATTTTGTTTGGGATATTAGTTAACTTCAAGTTATAATCTTTTTATGATGCCGTCCTCTCCTTTATCATCCATTGAAACCCGCTTGCGACCTTTATTGCCTGCGGACTTGTATGCTTCGGTGTGGGTGAATCCCTCGCCTACAATGCTGGAGCGGGTCTTTGAACACTTGCGGACTCTTCAACGCATTTTACATAACTATACTTCACGGCGTCTTTCGCAAAGCGCGCCGCGTCCGGGAGAGGTACGTTACGAGTGGCAGCGCGGCACGCTGATGTTTACCGACCTCGCTGGTTTTACTCGTTTAATGGAAGCCAATGCTTCGCTGGGACATGCTGGTGCAGCCTCGCTTCTAAAAGTGCTCAACGCCTATTTTGCCGAGATGATTGAGATTATCAGTAAATCGGACGGTGATTTGATGGAGTTTACAGGCGATGCACTCTTTGCCTTCTTTCCAGAAACAAATCGCCGCAACGATACGATTCAAGCGGTTCGCGCGGGACTTCGGATGCAGCGCGCCATGGAGCACTTTTCCCAAATTGAGACGCCACAGGGCCCACTTCAACTCCAGATGCGTATCGGTATTCATACTGGACGCTTCCTTACTGCGAATATTGGTACACCGCGCCGTATGGAACATGTTTTGCTAGGAGCTGCTGTGCAGTCAGCCAAACTGACTGAGTCCAACGGCATGAACGAACGCGTCACGCTCTCCTTGAAAGCCTTTGATCGGGTCAAGGATGAATTTCACTTTGAACCGGGCAAGGACGGTTACATGTTGGTCATTGACGATTTGACGGACGATCAACTTGGTGAATACGAGATCACGCCGCGGCGCAGGCAGGCCAGCAAAGTCCTGTTCGAGCGAGGAGCTGCGGGTTTGTTGCGTGAGATTGAGGAGATGGTAAATTCGATTGAACCGCTTGCGAGCTTCATCCCTGCGCCGGTATTGAATTTACTGGTGGAGAGCGCCGCTCAGCGGCGCATCCCGCCTGATTTCCCTGAGCCAACTGTGATGTTCATTAACTTTGTTGGCCTGCCCGAGCTGGTGGACCGTGCCTTGCCAGGCGAGGAACTGAAAGTGGTCAATAGTTTTTCGCGGGCCTTTGCCCTTATCAATGCGGCAGTAGAGGCGCGCGGCGGCGTGTTGAAGAAAATTACCTATCATCTCTCCGGCTCGGATATAGTGATTTATTTCGGTGTCCCCAACGCGCATACCAACGATTCCATTCGTGCGGTGGATGCAGCGCTGGCTATTCGCGAGATCGTGCGAGATATCAAGCCTCCAACAGTGGGTGGCAAGCAACCCGAAGTGACGTGCCAGATCGGGATCAATCAGGGCGCGACTTTTGTTGCTGAGATTGGAGAGCCACGCGGCCGACGAGAGTTCAATGTGTTAGGCGATACGGTCAATACTACCGCGCGTTTGATGAATAAAGCTGCCAAAGATCAGATCATCATCAGCGAAAAGGTTCAAATGACCATCGCTTCACAGTTCGAGACGGAGCCGTTGGGTTCCGTGGCGTTGAAGGGAAAGAATGCCGAGATGCCGATTTTTGAATTGGTTGGTAGAAAAGAATAAATTGTAAAGGTTCTATATTGTCTTTCGTTACGCCTGCACTATTCAATCGGCGTTACTTCTCATAACGAAGTAGGGATTATTTCTTCAATTTTGTATCCAGTGTGCTCCAAACTCCACTGGCGATGGTACTTCCAGCCTTACGGCGCAAGTTGACTTTGTAAATGGCTTTTTCGCCATTACCGATACGGATCAGCCAGGATTGACGGCTTAAAACTTCAAGGGCCTCATCCAGTTCCTGTAACGGGAGCTGGTCTTTATCCGGGAGAGAAGCGATGGTTTCTATCAGCTGGTGATAGCTCAATTTCAGCTCACGTAACATCAAGCGCATGATCTTTCGCAAGGCCGGCGGCAGGTCCGCCAGATCCAGCGCGGTAATACCACCTTCTCCTTGTTTATCCTCAATCTCTTTTTGTAAACGGTCAAATATTCCGGGCATGGCAGTCTCCCTTTAATACAATTCGGGCATAGAAATGGGTTCAGGTTGTGGTTCGCATTCTCCGCACCAGACAACGTTTGCAACTGCCAGGGCTTTTGGTGTATTGTTCTCGCCTACAAAGATAGTCAGAAACGAAGAGAATGGCTTGATGTGTTCTTTACAGACAAAACGGCCACATAAGGAGCATGAGGCGCGGGCAGGTTCTTCACAGTGCCAACATTGCATGGTGGTCTCCTATTTGATTTCCAAAATAGCGTCGGCTACGCCGCGCAACGCTTTTGACCATTCATGATCGGGGAAACGCAGGGAGAAGAGATCTCCGCTGGCGTTATCGGCGAGATCAAAAGATAACGGCAACACGCCTGCTACCTGAGCATTGAATGTATCTTCGATCTTTTTTTTGATATCATCAAAGTCGTATTTGGGCACGGCTTTGTTTGCCATGAGAATTAAATTGGGGACATCGAGACTGCGTGCAATGTCCACCGTGACAGCGGTGCCTTGAAAATCCTGGTTGTCAGGGCGCAGGATGATGATCAGGATATCGGAAATAGCAATGGAGAGCAGGGTCTCTTCATTCAAACCGGGATGTGTATCAATGAAAAGGTAATCGAGGTTGAGCTCCTTGATAATGGTCTGGAAACCTTCATTAAGCCGATTAACATCGTATCCTTCGCGGATGATCTGGCTGATCTCACGCCCGCGGATGGAGGAGGGGAGTAGCCAAATGTCCTTACCTTTAAGCTGGACGCGACCTTCCGAGTCTGCGGCATGTTCGCCAATGTTGAGCGCCACTTCGCCGATGGTGCATTTACCATGCAGAAAATCATTTAGGGTATTACCCATTTTGTTTTCATCCAACCCGAACAATACGTGAATACCCGGTGATTGAATGTCGGTATCCACCATACCGACTCGCTTTCCAGCGAGTGCAGCTTGTGCTGCGAGATTGGCAGTTGTGTTCGATTTGCCGGTTCCTCCGCGAAAGGAGTGGATGGATACAATTTTCCCTTGATTCATTTAGCCTCCGGTTTATTCTTCATCCTGATTTGCAATGCGCTGTTCGCGCATCTTCTTGGCTTGTGCTTTCAGGTTAGCGTAAAAATCAGTGCCGGTCAATTCTTCAAATTCCTGTTTTCGGCGTGATTCATCAATTTTAAGCTCCAGCTTTTCAAGTCGTTGTTTCAAATCGTCTTCGCGGGCTTTAACACTTTCCACCATTTGGAAGAATGCAGAGAGCAGTTGATCTGCTTTGTCTGCGTCGCTTTCAGCGTCTTTGGAGTTTTGTTGTTGAGTATATTCGATAAAACTGTAATCGCCCGCTGCGATTTTCTGACTCCAGTCGATCGCTTTTTGTATGTATGTGGTCGAGAATCTCAATCTGGATGAAATACCGTTGATCAAGGCGAGGGCAACATCAGGACGCTGGTCCAAAATTTCCTGGAAAGCATCTTTCTTTAACTCGAATACTTTTGCAGGTGCCAGTGCGATGACTGTAGCGGAACGCGGTGCTTCATCCAGTAATGCCATTTCACCGATGATCTCACCAGGCCCGGTTTTGTTGATGATAAGTTCTCCGCCATTGGCATCTTCCGTGACAACCTTGAACCATCCGGTGTTGATCATGAAAATTGAATCGCCGGTTTCACCACGGCGCACAAGTACATCGTCTTCAACAAGCTTATGTTCACGGACCATTTGTGCGATGGCATCTAGGGCTTTATCTGAGAGACCTTGGAAAAGGAAGGATCTCTTTAGTTGATTGATTTTCAGACGATCATTCAAATCCCAAATTCCGGTTCCAACTTTGTCTTTGTTGACAGCAGCACTGGCCTCGATGCGGCTCTTCATGAGATTCATTATTGTCGGATCGTTATCAGGGAAAATATTGCGCAAATACAGCATGGCATAAGATCCAACCTGCCTGCGAACGACATCCATTTGTTTACGTGTGTCCTTCATTTGCTTTTCTAATGCGCGGCGCATATTCTCGTCCTGCAATTTGTCCATCATTTTTGTCTGGATGGCAAGTTGCGCTTGCACGAATAGGAATTTTTCGCATTGTGAAGCTTTTTCGACACCAAACCGTTCAGCGAGTGGGGCGAGGAGTTGATTGACATCATCAAGACGTTGCACGACTTCCGCCTCGCCTCGCGTAACTCCTTCGGTGTCAGTGATTTTTTCGTGCACCCAGGATTCTTCGTCTTTGAATCCGCGACGTGCGGCTAAAGCGATAGCCCCTGCACCAGTAAATCCAGCAATAACAGCAAATAACAGGGCAACACGATCATTGACCATGTTATTGAAACCGCTATGAATGGTAATTGCCAGTACCAGTCCACCGATCAGGTAGAGGGCGCGGGAAAGACGCGAACGATCAAAACGGGCCAATCCTAAAGCGATCCCGATCAGTGCGCTGCCTGTGGCATGTATTAGATTTGTTGAAAGAACGCGGGAGATGGCTAACTCGATGGCGACTGAGGAATGGCCAAGTACATATTCAAAATTTTCAAAAATAGCAAAGCCGATGCCGATCGTGAAGCCGTAAATGGCGCCGTCAAGAAAATATTTAAACTCGGTACGGCGAATTAGAACAATAAGGATAATGCCTTTGAGTACTTCTTCAATAATAGGACCGATGTAGCGAAGTACCATATCTCGGCTGGCGAAACCGTTGCTTATTAATGCTGGATTGATCTGCGCGGCCAATAAGTATGCAATGACTCCCCAAACGCCGCTGATAGCGATAAATTTGAGGTTTCCTGTTTGATAAAAGTCAATGGCTTTTATTGCGTACAGAAAGCCCAGCGGCATAAGGGTGGCCATGAGTAAAGCGATAATAATCGTCATAATGAAATCATACTTTATTTGAAAGGTGGATGCAATAGGGATGTGACCGCGGCCATGGCCGCGGTCACATCTTTCTTTATTGGAGCTATAAAACTGGGGCTATAAGCCGTTGGAACCCAGTTCTTTGGAGGGAGACCACTCAGACCATTTATCTGTGGACTGATGGTTCGTGATGTATTCGATGGCGCCGCCGCTCCACGGTACATTGTAAATATCAGGGTTGCCACTGCTGGTGGAGGTGAAGGAGATGTTGTTTCCTCCGCAGTCCCAGGTAGGTGCACTGTCGGGACCTTCAAAAGTGGTCAACTGATATTGCTTGCCGCTGAGCAGATCATATGTGAAGACATCTGTATTGTCGCCGATACCAACTTGATAGGCGATGCGGTTTCCATCTGGCGACCAGGTGGCATTACCGGCACTACCATTATCCGTGAGCCGCTTGACATCTGTGCCGTCAATGTTGGATACATAGAGATCCCAGTTGCCTCCCCAATCGGCTAGGAAGGACATTTGTTTCCCGTTGGGCGACCAGGATGGGAAAATGATGTCGTACGCGCGATCGGTTACCGAATATTCTGTACCGGTGCTGACATTGAGCAAATAGATGTTCCACGTACCAGAGCGATTGCTTTGGAATACCACCCAGTCTTCGTCAGGAGACCAATATGGGTTGATGTCATCTGCAGGGTTGGATGTCAACTGACGTTCGGTGCCGCTGCCGACATCGAGCAGGAATATGTCCCAGTTACCATTGCGGTCGCTCTGATAAATTACCGATTCGTTGTCTGGACCAAACATCGGGTTCACATTGTTTGCATTGGTTTCCGTTAGGCGAGACTGCGATGTGCCTTCGCTGTCTGTAATATACAGCTCAATATTGTTGTTGCGGTTGCTTTGGAATACGACCATTGCATCATTCGGTGACCGTGATGGGCGAGTATCCATGGCAGAGCTGTTTGAGAGGTTGATCAAGTTGGCTTCACTCTCGCCTTCTATTCCATCGAGACGGAAGATTTGCAAGTTGCCTGTGCGGAAGGTATGGAATACGATCCAGTTCGGGCAGCTCAGTTCAGGAGCAGGTGCCGCCTTCACACGAGTGATTGGAGGAGGAGGGGGAAGAGTCGCAGTGGGTGGTGGAGTTGCAGTTGGATTCGATGGAGTTGCGGTTGGCGGAGGTGGAGTCACTGTTGGACCACCTGGAGTCACTGTTGGGCCAACTGGAGTCGCTGTGGCTGGAGGCTCTGGCGTCTCGGTGGGGCACTGCGGATCCACTTCACCTTGTGCAGCGCGGCAGTTGGCATGGAGACTTCCGTTTACGGGATTGCCTTGTCCATGATCGCCGTTGCCGCAGGGCAGTTCACCTTCATCCAGACAGGGGTCAGATGGATCACTCTTCGAGCCGCGTACATCCTGACCGCCGC
>Ga0102946_1000542_pt1 | contig 13080 bp, 10 predicted proteins | sample SalPon2A_A_D1_MG_FD_78209 | JGI IMG/M metagenome (GOLD analysis project Ga0102946, IMG submission 78209) | Soil microbial communities from South San Francisco under conditions of wetland restoration - Salt Pond MetaG R2A_A_D1_MG | ecosystem: Environmental > Terrestrial > Soil > Wetlands | place... | reverse complement strand
GCGGGCGGCACGACGTTCGCGGTGACCGTGCCCGCCGTTAGCTAGCTCGCCGCGAGCGCTTCGCTCGCGGCCTCGTCGGCGTGGTAGCTGGAGCGGACGAGCGGGCCCGCCGCGACCGCCTCGAAGCCGATCTTGCGCGCCTCGCGCTCGAGCGCCTCGAACTCCTCCGGCTCCCAGTAGCGGACAACGGGCAGGTGGCGCTCGGTCGGCCGGAGGTACTGGCCCACGGTCAGCACCTGGACCTTGTGCTCCCGCAGGATCCCGAAGGTCTCGACCATCTCGTCGAAGCTCTCCCCGAGCCCGACCATCAGCCCGGACTTGGTGATGACCTCCTCCCCGCCCATCTCCTTGGCGAGCTCGAGCACGCGCGTCGAGCGCTCGAACCTCGATCCGCGCCGCGCCATCGGGTACAGGCGCGGAACGACCTCGCAGTTGTGGTTGAAGACGTCGGGCCGCTCGGCGATCACCCGTGCGAGGGGCATCTCCTGGCCGCGGAAGTCGGGCGTCAGCACCTCGACCTTGCAGCCCGGCGCCTGGGAGCGGATCGAACGAATGACGCCGACGAAGGCGCTCGCCCCGTAGTCGGGCAGGTCGTCGCGATCGACCGAGGTGATGACGGCGTGGGTGAGGTCCATGCGCTTCACCGACTGGGCGACGCGGGCCGGCTCGAGCGGGTCGTTGTGGGTGGGCACGCCCGTCTGCACATTGCAGAAGCCGCAGCGGCGGGTGCAGGTGTCGCCGAGGATCATGAAGGTCGCGGTCCCGCGCTCCCAGCATTCGCCGACGTTCGGGCAGTTCGCCTCCTCGCAGACGGTGTTCAGGTTCTCCTCCCGCATCATCCCCTTGAGGCGGCGGTAGGTCGGGCCGCCCGGGGCCGGCACCTTGAGCCATGGCGGCTTGCGCTCACGGAAGGGACGGCCCTCGACCTTCTCGGCGGCGATCCCGCCGGGACGCGCTCGCGACCGGGTCACGTGGATCCGCTCCCCCTCCTCGGTCTGCTCGGTAGCGCTCACACGGTCAACGTTAGCGGCCGGGCTCCGCCTGCTCGCCCTCTTCCAGCGCATCGTGATCGGTCGCATCCGGAACCCGGCGCGCCCCTCCGGGAAGCCGATCGACGGCGCGGCCGATGCGCTCCACCGCTCCCTCCAGGGGCGAGACGATCGTCACCGCCTGCTCGAGCGTGGGCAACGCCGCGACGATCTCGGCCCCGACCGCCTCGACCTGGCGTGCGTGCTCGTCCATGACCCGCGCCTGCGTGTGCAGCTCGCGGCCGAGTTGCTCGAAGGAGGTGCCGAACTCCAGGATCTCCGCGCCGCGAGCGTCCAGTCGCTCGCCGACCGCAAGGAACCGCTCGCCCAGCTCCTCGATCCGCGCCCCGCGGCGGTCGAGGTCGTCGAGCTTCGCCACACCGCGGTCAGCGCTCCGCGCGATCGTGTGCAGATCGTCCAGCGCTCGCAGGAGCAGCTTGCCGGGGATCAGCGTGTCCGAGAGGCTGGGCACGCTCCGACTGTAACGGCGGGCGGGCGCGGGGTGACGGCTACCGGCGTTCGTGCAAACGGACCCGCAGCCCGCCCTTGGGAGAGAGCGTCGGCGCCTGCGTGATCTTGATGTCGGGATCGTCGACCAGCTCCCACTCGAATCGCTGCAGCAGCCCCGCGGCGATCGCGTGGACCTCGGTGTAGCCAAAGCGCTTGCCGATGCAGACCCGCGGGCCCATGCCGAATGGGACGTAGGCCCCGGTCGGCAGCTTCGCGCGGGCCTCTGGCTCGAAGCGATCGGGCCGGAACGAATCGGGCTCGTCCCAGACGTCCGGCAGCCTGTGGCTGACCCAGGAGCAGTAGGAGATCGGCAGGCCGGCCGGGACGCCGATGCCCTTGAACTCGAAGTCCCGAACGACCCGGCGCGGTCCGATCCAGGCCGGTGGGTAGAGCCGCAGCGTCTCGTCGATCGCCTTGGTCAACTCGGGCAGGCCGCTGAACAGATGCTCGGGCCCCGGCGCGTCTCCGCCGACGGTCTCGCCGAGCTCCTGCTGGAGCGGCTGAAAGCAGGAGGGGTTGCGGGCGAGCTCGTAGGCGAGGAAGGTGACGGTGGCGGTCGTGGTGTCGTGGCCGGCGAACAGCAGGGTGAGCACGTGGTCGAGCACCTGGGTGTCGGTGAAGGAGTTGCCCTCGTCGTCGGTCGCCGCGAGGAGCGAGCTGAGGATGTCGCCGCGGCCATCGGGATCGTCGCCGCGCTCGCGCCGCGCCCGAATCTCGCCGCCGACCAGCCGCTCGAGCTCGGCCCGGGCCGACTTGAGCCGCTCGTACGGGGTGCCGGGGCCGACGGCGATCTGCAGGACGAACTCCTCGCCGTGGAACGAGAGCCCGCGCTCGAACTCACTCACCGTCTCGTGGGCGCGGGCCGAGTCGGGATCGAAACCGAACAGTGCGCGCATCGCGACCCGCATCGCGAGCTCGCGGGTCCAGTCGTAGATGTCGATCACGTCACCGTCGTCGAGCCGATCGAGCGCGGCCCCGGCCTCGCCCGTCATCGTCTCGGTCGCGCTGACGATCCGCTCCCTGTGGAAGGCGGGCATCATGATCGCCCGAGAGGCGTCGTGGTAGTCACCGTCGATCGTCAGCAGCCCATCCCCGAGCAGCGTGATCAGATCGCCGAAGCGGCCGTAACGCCAGACGAAGTTCTCCCGGCCGGAAACCAGCACGAAGTGGTTGGCCTCGGGCCCGATCATGAAGGCCTGGCGGTCGTGCAGGATCCGCATCCCGAAGATCGGCCCGTACTTGAAGTACGACTCGCGCAGGAGGTTCAGGACGTCGTGCCGGGCGCGCCAGGTTCGCTTCAGGCTCAGGTTGTTGGGCCCGCGCGGCATCGGCATCCGCTTCATCGCCGCCCGCGCCCGGCGGACGTCCGAAGCCATCGCGATCGGCCCCGGGGCGGCGGGCCGGGGGCCGGGATCGGCGAGCCTCGTCCCCATCAGCTCCGCCCGTCCGGGTAGATCGCGTGCCAGATGATCGAGGTGGCCGCCTCGGCCAGCCGGTCGAGCTGCTCGGGATCGGCCCCGCGCGCGAGGTGGTAGCAGGAGCCCTGCAGCATCCAGGAGAGCGCCGCGACCGTCTCGTGAGTGTGGACGTCGCGGACCTCGTCGCCCCTGCCCGACTCGATCAGCTCCTCAAGCGGCCGCGCGTGCCGCGCGACCATCTCGACCTGCATCGCCCGCATCTCGGCGTCGTAGGCCGCCGTCTCGGTCAGCGCCGCGAACAGGCTGCCGTGGCGGGCGTAGATGTCGATCACCTCGCGGGTGGCGCCGAGCACCTCCGAGCGCGCGGCCCCGGGCCGCCACCAGTTCGAGGCCGCCTCCGAGAGCTGGCCGACCATCTCCTCGGCGAGCCGGCCCACGAGGTCGCTCTTGTCGCGGAAGTAGACGTAGAAGGTCGACCGGGCGATCCCCGCCTCCGAGCAGAGCTGCTGGATCGAGAGCTCGGTGTAGGGGGTGCCGTCGGAGAGCAGCCCCTCCGTCGCCGCGAGCAGCCTCGCCTCGATCGCGGGCCGTCGATCCTCGGCGGCGCTGGCACGACTCTTGCGCGTGATCGAAGCGATGGACTGAGCCTACACGGTGATCGGACACCCTGTCCGATTAGCCCGACCTGCCGCGGAGACGCCAGATCTGGGGCGGTTCCGCGGAACCGGGGGCGGAACCCAGCCCCGAGACGCCGAGCGGTACCTAACGACCACATATCGGCCGAGACTGACCGCTCGGCACCTGGGGGCAGCAGGCGGACCCCCGGGCTCTCCGCGCCCACCGACCCCTCAGCCGCACCCACACTCCCGCATGGGCCCAACAGCCGGTTCGGCTACTTTCGGCGCCTGCGCGCCGCAACCCCCGCGCCGATGCCCAGGGCCGTCAGGCCCGCGGCGATCACGCCCGGGTGGGTGAGCAGGCGCTCGCGCTCGCGCTCCACCTCGGGCCACACCTGTCCCCGCAGCAGCTCCTCGGCGGCCTCGGGGGTCGGCTCCGCCGCTGCGACGTCGACCGGTTCGCCGAACGAGACCCGGACCCGCCCGGGCCGGGGGAGGGGGCCGGCAAAGAGCCTCTCCGTGCCGGTGATCGCGGCCGGGACGATCGTCGCGCCGGTCTCGAGCGCGAGGCGCGCGGCGCCCTTGTGCGGCGTACCGAGCGTGGCGGGATCGCGGACGCGGGTGCCCTCGGGGAAGAGGGCGAGCAGCCCGCCGCCGCGGAGGATCTCCCTCGCGGTCTCGATCGCCTCTTCGTCAGAGGTACCGCGGCGAACGGGGAATGCCCCGAGCCGGATCAGCGTCTTGCCGGCGGGGCCCTCGAACAGCTCCGACTTCCCCATGAAGCGGATCGGGCGCTTGGTCGCGGCGGCGACGAAGAACGCGTCCCAGAAGCTCTTGTGGTTGGGGGTGACGATTACCGGCCCCTCGGCGGGGATGTTCTCGGCCCCGTCGATCGTCAGCGCGTAGACGAGCTTCATGTAGGGAATCGCGACGCCCCTGGCGGTCTTGACCACCGGCCTGCTGGTCCCCTGCTCGCGGGCGAACTCGTGCGCCTCAGCCACTTCCACGGCGCCAACCCTATGCCCGCGCCCCGACAGCCCGAACCGGGAGCTCTCGGACCTCGCTTATCGGCTCGCGCCCACGGCGGCGCGCTCGCGGGCGAGCTCACCCGCGACCACGGCGCCGAGGAAGCGCCCGATCCCGTCGGCGACGCGCGCGGTGCGGACCGACGGCCAGAGGTCGAACGCGTGCTCGGCCCCGGGTAGCTCGATGTAGCGGGCCTCTGCGCCGGAGACGTCGCCGAGCCGCGCGACGAAGTCGCGGGCATCGCCGACCGGCGTCAGCGTGTCCCGTTCCCCGTGGATGACGAGGAATGGGGGCGCGCCGGCGTGCACCTGATGGAGCGGGGAGGCGTGCTCGTAGAGCTCCCGGTTGCCCTCCAGCGGCTGCTTGATCACGACCTTCTCAAAGACCCAATCGCCGAGCTCGGGGTAGTAGTGACCCGCGTCGTTGGTGAGGTCGTAGATCCCGTAGAAGGGAACCGCCGCCAGCAGCGACGTGTCCGCGTCCTCGAATCCGGGCTGGAACTCCGGGTCGTTCTCGGTCAGCCCAGCGAGCGCTGTCAGGTGGCCCCCGGCGGAGCCGCCGGTGATCGCGATCAGCTCGGGATCGATCCCGAGCTCCTCGGCGTTCTCCCGAACCCAGGCGATCGCCCGCTTGACATCGACGATGTGGTCGGGCCAGGTCGCCTGGGGGCTGAGGCGGTAGTCGATGTTGAAGCCGACCCAGCCGAGCGCCGCCAGGTGGTTGAGGAGCGGGATTCCCTGCTCGAAGCGGGAGCCCGAGAGCCAGCCGCCACCGTGGACCTGGATGATCGCCGGACGCCGCTCGCGCGTCGCCGGCGCGGGCGGGGCGAGCCCGGGGTGCGGCCGGTAGACGTCGAGTCGCAGGCGGGTCCCGTCGACCTCGGAGTAGACGCGCCCCCGCTCGACCCCCAGGTGTCCAGCCCGGAACATCAGCGGCGGCAGCGCGATGTGCCGCCTCGGGACGCCCGGGCCGGTCTCGCTGGCCGGCATGTCCTCGAGCGCCGCATCCACGGAACCGGCGCTGCGGTGTGCGGTGACCGCGTGCCGAAGGTGGAAGAGCAGCGTGAGCCCGAGCGCCGAGCCGATCACCTTCCCGATCCGGGTCCGGAGCCCGCCGATGGCGCCCAGTGCCCCGAGCAGCAGGCCGTCCACCAGCGACAGCTGCCAGGCGAGCTCGCGGGTGAACGTCGCCCCGAACCAACGCCCGAGGCGACGCAGCAGCGACGGTGGGGCCTGCGGCTCGATCCCGAACACGCGCCGCTGCTCCTGCGCCTGGGCGCGGAGGAACCTGCGCGGTCCCTCGATCGGGGTCATCGCCGCATCACCCGCCGTCGCCGGCCCTACGCGGTCGCGAGCTGCTTGTCGCTGAACGGCTCGCCCGACTCCGCCCGGGAGACGAGCGACTCCGGCGGCTCGAAGCGGTCGCCGTAGCGCTCGGCCAGCTCCCGGGAGCGCGCGACAAAGCCGCTCAGGCCCCGGCGATCGCCGCTCCCGACGTAGCCGTTCATGTACTGGACGACACCGCCGGTCCAGGGCGGGTAGCCGATTCCCATGATCGAGCCGATGTTGGCGTCCGCGACCGTCTCGATCACGCCCTCGTCGAGGCAGCGCACCGTCTCGAGCGCCTCGACGAAGAGCATCCGCTCCTTCAGGTCCTCGAACGGCACGGCGGTGTTCTCGCCGCCCCAGATCTCCTTCAGGCCGCTCCACAGGCCGGCCCGCTTGCCGTCCTCGTACTCGTAGAAGCCGGCGCCCTCGACCTTGGCGGGGCGACCCTCCTCGACCATCCGGTCGACGACCTCCTTCGAGGGATCGTCGGGGACCTCCACGCCCTCCTCGGCGAGCGCCTCCTCCGTCGCCTTGCGGATGCGCTGCATCAGGTTCATGTTGAGCTCGTCGGAGAGCTGCAGCACGGGAGCCGGGTAGCCGGCCTGCGAGGAGGCCTGCTCGATCGACGGCGCCGGGATGCCCTCGGCGAGCATCGCGATGCCCTCGCGGACCATGGTCCCGATCACACGGCTCGTGAAGAAGCCGCGACTGTCGTTGACGACGATCGGCGTCTTCTTGATCTGCTTGGCGAAGTCGAGCGACCTGTAGAGGACCTCGTCGCCGGTCTTCTCACCCTTGATGATCTCGAGCAGCGGCATCTTGTCCACGGGGGAGAAGAAGTGCAGCCCGATGAAGTCATCGGGTCGGCCGACGAACTCGGCCAGGCCGGTGATCGGCAGGGTCGAGGTGTTCGAGCCGAGCACCGCGTCGGGCGCCAGGTGCGGCTCGATCTCAGCGAACACCTGCTCCTTGACCTTCGGGTCCTCGAAGACCGCCTCGATCACCAGGTCCGCGCCCGCCGCATCCTCGGGCTTGTCCGACGGCGTGATCCGCGCGAGCAGGGCGTCGCCCTTCTCCTGCGTGGTCTTGCCGCGCTCGACGCCCTTGGCGACGAGCTGCTCCGAGTAGCCCTTCCCGCGCTCGGCGGCCTCCTGGTCGACGTCCTTGAGCACGACCTCGATCCCGGCCTTGGCGCAGACGTACGCGATCGCGGCGCCCATCATTCCCGCGCCGAGCACCACGGCCTTCTTGGCCGAATACGGCTCGATGTCCTCGGGCCGGTCGCGATCTCCGTTGACCTGCTGAAGATCGAAGAAGAACGCCTGGATCATGTTCTTCGCCACCTGGCCGGTGACCAGGTCGACGAAGTAGCGGCCCTCGATCTCGAACGCGTTGTCGATGTCGACCTGCGCACCCTCGACCGCCGCGGCCATGATGTGGTGCGGCGCCGGCATGTTTGCCCCCTTGAGCTGCTTGCGCAGGTTCGCGGGGAAGGCGGGCAGGTTCTGAGCGAGCGCGGGGTGCGACGGCTTGCCACCGGGCAGCTTGTAGCCGTCCTGATCCCAGGGCTGCTTCGCCTCGGGGTTCTCGCCGATCCACTTCTTGGCGGCCGGCACGAGCTCATCCTGGGAGGCGACGATCTCGTCGACGATCCCGATCTCCTTCGCCTTGTCCGGGCGGTAGCGCTTGCCCTCCATGAGGATCTTCATCAGCGCGTCGACGATGCCGAGCATCCGCACGGTGCGGACCACGCCGCCGCCGCCGGGGAGCAGGCCGAGCTGCACCTCTGGTGTGCCGAGCTGCACCTTGGGGTCGTCGACCGCGATCCGGTGATGGCAGGCGAGACAGATCTCGAGGCCGCCGCCGAGCGCCGCCCCGTTGATCGCCGCGACGACTGGGACGCCGAGCGTCTCCAACTTGCGGAGCTGACCCTTGATCACCCGTCCGCCCTCGGCGATCTGCTCAGCGTCCTCGGGCCCCGCTTTCAGCAGATCGTTGAGGTCGCCGCCGGCGAAGAACGTCTTCTTCGCGGAGGTGATGACGACGCCGGATACCTGGTCGTCCGCCACCTCCTGCTCGAGCCGCTCGACCGCGTTGCCCATCGAGGCGACGTAGTCGGCGTTCATCGTGTTGGCGCTCTGCTTCGGGTCGTCGAGGGTGAGGACGACGATGCCGTCGTCCCCGCGCTCGTAGTTGATCGTGTTGGTCTCGCTCATTGGAGATCCGCCTTTCAGTTCAGGTGTTGATCGTGCTGCTAGACGCGCTCGACGACGGTGGCGATACCCATGCCGCCGCCGACGCAGAGCGTGGCGAGGCCGTAGCGGCCGCCGGTGCGCTCGAGCTCATCGATCAGCGTGCCGAGGATCATTCCGCCGGTCGCGCCGAGCGGGTGGCCCATCGCGATCGCGCCGCCGTTGACGTTGACCTTCTCCATGTTCAGGCCCATGTCGCGGACGAAGCGGAGGACGACGGCCGCGAAGGCCTCGTTGATCTCGACCAGGTCGAGGTCGTCCACGCCCAGCCCGGCCTTCTCCAGCGCCTTCTTCGACGCGGGGGCGGGCCCGGTGAGCATGATCGTCGGGTCGGAGCCGGAGAGCGCGGTCGCGAGGATCCGCGCGCGCGGCTCCATGCCCTGCTCGGAGGCGGTCTTCTCGCTGCCGATCATCACCAGCGAGGCGCCGTCGACGATCCCCGAGGAGTTGCCGGGGGTGTGGACGTGGTCGATCTTCTCGACCCAGTGGTACTTCTGGAGCGCCACCGCGTCGAAGCCACCGGCTTCGCCCATCATCGCGAAGGAGGGATTGAGCTTGCCCAGAGCCTCCGCGGTCGTGCCGGGGCGGATGAACTCGTCCTGCTCGAGGACGACGTTCTCGTTGATGTCGGTGACCGGGACGACCGAGCCGTCGAACTTGCCCTCATCGCGGGCGGCCGCCGCGCGCTCCTGCGAGCGGGCGGCGTAGGAGTCCACGTCGTCGCGGGAGAACTCCTCGATGGTCGCGATCAGGTCGGCGCCGACGCCCTGCGGGATGAACGAGGTGTCGTAGTTGGTCTCGGGGTCCATCGCCCAGGCGCCGCCGTCGGTGCCCATCGGAACCCGCGACATCGACTCGACGCCGCCCGCCATCACCAGGTCCTCCCAGCCCGAAGCAACCTTCTGTGCTGCCACGTTCACGGCCTCGAGGCCTGAGGCGCAGAAGCGGTTGAGCTGCACGCCGGCGGTGGTGTCAGGGAGCCCCGCCTTGATCGCTGCGGTCTTGGCGATGTCGGCGCCCTGGTCGCCGACCGGGGTCACGCAGCCCAAGACCACGTCTTCGATCGCCTCGGGGTCGAGCTTTTCGTTGCGGGCGAGGGACTCGTGCATGAGGCCGACGACGAGGTCGACGGGCTTGGTCGAGTGCAGCGATCCGTTCACCTTCCCCTTGCCGCGGGGCGTGCGGATGGCATCGAATACGAGTGCGTCGGTGGCGGGCATCTGTTGGTTCTCCTTGTGGTTGTTTTGGAAGTCGGTCGAGGTCTGGTGGTCGGCGGGCCGCTACTACAGCCCGTAGGTCTTCGAGATGATCTCGCGCTGGATCTCGTTGGTGCCGGCGTAGATCGGCATCACGAGCGCTGCGCGAACGTGACGCTCCATGTCGTACTCGGTCGCGTATCCGTAGCCGCCCATCATCTGCATGCCCTCCAGGCTCACGTCCTTGGCGAGCTGGGTGGCCTTGAGCTTGGTCATCGAGGCCTCGCGCGGGAGCATCTGCTGCGGGTCCGCGTCGACCTTGCGGGCGACGTCGTAGACCAGCAGCCGGGTGGCCTCGATCTCGGTCGCGAGATCGGCGATCCGGTGCTTGATCGTCTGGAAGGAGCCGATCGGGCGGTCGAACTGCTTGCGCTCCTTCACATAGGCGAGGACGTCGTCGAAGGCTCGTTGTGCGATCCCGAGCGCGTTGGCGGCGACGATCAGCCGCTCGACGTTGAGGCCGCTCATCAGCTGCATCCAGCCGCCGCCGACCTCACCGACGATCGCGGAGTCATCCAGGTGGCAGTCGGTGAAGAACATGTCGTTGACCTCCTTGCCGCCCATCGTGTCGATCTGGTTGATCTCGAGGCCGTCGGCATCGGAGGGGACCAGGAACATCGTCAGCCCCTCGTGCTTGGAGCCTGACTTGTCGGTGCGGACGACGGTCAGGATCTGGTCGGCGATGTGGGCGGCCGAGATCCAGGTCTTCTGGCCGTTGAGCACGTAGCCGCCGCCGTTGCCGTCGAGCTTCTCCGCCCGGCATGAGAGGTTGCCGACGTCGGAGCCGGCCTCGGGCTCGCTCATCGCGATCGCCGAGACGCGGCCCTCGCACATCCCGCCGATCACCTGTTCCTTCTGCTCCGGGGTGCCGAACTTCTCGACCGCGCCGGAGGTGATCAGGGTGACCGGGTAGCCGCCGATCGGTAGCAGCCCGCGGAAGGCCTCCTCGAGCAGGAGGCACGCGTCGACCATCCCGCCGCCGATCCCGCCGTATTCCTCCGGCACGGAGGCGCCGAGCCAGCCCAGCTCGCCGAGCTTGGCCGCGATGCCGGGGTTGTGGAGCTCCTCGTAGTTTTCGGTCAGGTGCTCGCGCTGTTCGGCGGTGCCGCACTCGCGCTTGGCGAAGTCGCGGATCGCCTCCACGAAGTCCTGCTGCTCATCGGTCAGCCCGCTGACGGGGGAGGTGGTGGTCGCGGTAGCTGCGGTCATCGGTGTGGACGCTCCTTGGTCGGTGTGGGCTCGATCGGAAGTGAGGGCGGGCGTTCCTCCGCGGCGAGGACGGTGTCGAGCAATCCCTCGGCGAGCCGCGTCGCGGAGACGGTGAGCAGCGCAGCGACCTGCTCGCGGGTGAGCCGCTGGTGGACGAGCCACTGCACGGTGGCCGCCTCGGCCATGCCGCCGTAGGCGCGGAGCAGGGCGAGCTGCTCCCTCGGCGCGTCGCCGGCGGGCCCGAGGCCGAGCACCGCGAGCATCCGCACCGCGGCGTCCTCCCGGGCCTCCTCGAAGATCGCGGCGATCTCGGGATCGCCGAGACCCTGCGTCCGCATCGAGTCGAGCCAGGTCTCCCGGTTGCGCGCGATCATCTCGAGCCAGCCGTCGATGCTCACCCGGATCCGCTCCTCGACGGTCGTGCCCTGTACGTACTCGGGGACCGGGGGTGGGGGCACGCGGACCATCTCGCGGACGACCTCGACGTAGAGGTCACGCTTGGTCCCAAAGTAGTGGTTGATCAGCCCCCGGGCGACGCCGGCCTCGCTCGCGATCTCCTCGAGGGGCACGGCGCCGTAGTGCCGTTCGCTGAACAGGTGCTGTGCCGCGGCGAGGATCTGGCGGCGGCGCTCGTCGCCGTCCAGGCGGGCGCCGCGCGCGGGAGAGGTGCCGTTGGAGTGCGCTCGCTTGGCAGCCACGGCGGCACAGGCTAGCAAGGGAGTTGGCAGTCCGCCAACAGATGCTGGCGGGTCGTCAGAGGCCCAGCGCTGCCGTTCGCGCGGCCGCGCCGCTGCGCTCAAGAGCGTCTCTCGCCGACCGGTTGCCGTAGCGGACGAGATAGCCTCGGCGCAAGCGACAGCGGGTTGAGAGGAGTTGCATGAGCACGGTTCGAGAGGCGACCTACGACCTGTGGCGCGCGCATGGGATGACGACGGTCTTCGGCAACCCGGGATCGACCGAGCTGCCAATGCTCGCTGAGTTCCCCGACGACTTCAGCTACATCCTCGGCCTGCAGGAGGCGGTCGTCGTCGGCATGGCGGACGGCTACGCGCAGGCGTCCGGAACCGTGGGGCACGCGAACCTGCACACCGCGCCTGGCGTCGGCAACGCGATGGGGGCGATCTTCAACGCGCAGGCCAACCACACGCCGCTGCTGCTCACGGCGGGCCAGCAGGTCCGAGCGCAGATGACGATGCAGGCGAACCTGACCAACCGCGACGCGACGCGGATGCCGCACCCGCTGGTCAAGTGGAGCTACGAGCCGCCGCGGGCGGAGGACGTTCCCGCCGCCATGGCCCGGGCTATCCATAGCGCCGCGATCGCACCCCGGGGCCCGGCTTTCGTCTCGGTCCCGATGGACGACTGGTACGCGGAGGCGCCCGAGGCCGCGGCGGACCACGTGATCGCCCGCGAGGTCACTCACCGCGCGCACCCGCCCGCCACCGAGATCTCCCGGCTGGCCGAGCGGCTCGGCCGGGCTGAGCGGCCGGTGCTCGTTGCCGGGCCGGAGATCGACGCGGCCGGTGGCTGGGACCATGTCGTGGCGCTCGCCGAGTCCCAGCGCCTGCCGGTCTGGGCGATTCCGGCGCCGGGCGGCGGCCGGATCGGCTTCCCGGAGGATCACGCCCTCTTTCAGGGCGTGCTGCCGCCGGCGATCGGCCCGCTCGCCGAGACCCTGGCCGGGCACGACCTGATCCTGGTCGCCGGATCCTCGGTCTTCAGCTACTACCCCTACATCCCGGGCGACCTTCTCCCCGAGGGCGCGGAGCTCGTCGTGATCACCTCGGACCCCGACGAGGCCGCGCGGGCGCCGATGGGCGAGGCGATGATCGCCGACGTCGGCCTGACGCTCGAGCAGCTCGCGGGAGCGTGTGGCGCCACCGACCGCCAGGCGCCGGCGGAGCGCGATGGGCCGCTCGAGCCGCCCGACGCGGATCCGATGAGCGGCACCGAGGCGATGGCGACGCTGGCCGAGGTCTTTCCCGAGGACGGAATCGTGGTCCTGGAGGCCCCGTCGAGCACCCTCGCGCTGCGTAACCAACTCCGGCTCTCGCGGCCGGGCAGCTACTACTTCGGCGCCGGCGGCGGCCTCGGCTTCGGGCTCGCAGCCTCGGTTGGCGTGCAGCTCGCACAGCCGGATCGCCCGGTCGTCTGCGTGGTCGGCGAGGGATCGGCCCAGTACGCGATCACGGCGTTCTGGTCGGCGGTGGCCTACGACGCGCCGGTTACGTTCCTCGTCCTCCGCAACTCCGAGTACGCGATCCTCAAGTGGTTCGCGCTCGCCGAGGAGGTGCAGGGGGCGCCCGGCCTCGACCTCCCGGCGCTCGACGTTGCCGCGGTCGCCGAGGGCTACGGCGTCCCCGCACGGAAGGTGGAGGGCGCCGAGGAGCTGCACGCGGCGCTGGGCGAGGCGCTCGCAGCGAAGGGCCCATCGCT
>Ga0102946_1000541_pt1 | contig 13088 bp, 10 predicted proteins | sample SalPon2A_A_D1_MG_FD_78209 | JGI IMG/M metagenome (GOLD analysis project Ga0102946, IMG submission 78209) | Soil microbial communities from South San Francisco under conditions of wetland restoration - Salt Pond MetaG R2A_A_D1_MG | ecosystem: Environmental > Terrestrial > Soil > Wetlands | place... | reverse complement strand
AGGATATTCATGGATGAGACTCAAGCCCATGAGCACATCCACCCAGTCCTCGGACGTCAGTAGATTTGCAAATACCGCTTTATATTCTGGATCGAGCACGGGGAGTTTAACCAGATTTTTAACTTCAGCCAAAGCCAGGGCCGGTGTGGGACTTTCAAGCAGGGGAAGCATGGCATTAAAGGTTTTGCGATCCAGAATATCACTTAATAATTCAATGGAGTTGGCCTTTTGACGGGTTTCAGTAGAAAAAATGCCCCTCCAGACTGTTTTCATTCGGCCCGAACCGTCATGAATGGCCAGGACCCGGATAATGTTCTCCAGCACCCGTTCTTTCTGTTGGAAGAGATGCTCAATGACCAGGTCCTTTATTCTTGCCTGGGGCAGCTGGCTTAAGTTTTCTCCCATGGCCAGCAAAGCATAACACTTGTTCAAGTTTTCCTTGGCAAACATCAACACATCAAATTCTTTGATGTCGAGGGTCTCAAGGAGTTCAAACAACTCTCTTCTGACTTTTGTGCTGGGTAGGCCCAGGGATTCCACAAGAAACTTGTGGTTTTGATAAGGGGCTTCCCGGATCTTTTTTTTGGCAATATCATTGACGGTATCGTCGATGTCACCCAAGAGCAAAATGGCTTTTTTCATGGATAAAGCATCATTGATCTCCAGGGCATTCAGGGCAGCGCTTCGAATCTCCTTCTTTGCATGGGAAAGATAAGGGGAAATTACATTATTCAATGCCTTGGCCTTTAAGCGGGAGAGGGCGATAATAACGTCCGGAATCAGAGAATCACTATTTTCTTCTGATAAGATGGCAAGTAAGGGGCCTGTGAACCTCTGATCCTGAGTTAAGCCGGTACATATAATGCCCGACTGGCGCTGATCCATGTGGGGGGACTTTAACCAAGCCTTCATCATGGGCCCGTAGAGTTCAGGATTGCCGGAGTAAAGGCAGGCGCCCGCCGAGCCTCTGATGATGGGATTGGAGCTGTCCAGATAAGGGGTCAAGTCGGTCTCTTTGATTACTTCAACTTTATGCTGGCAAATCAAGTTCAAGATGGTAATTGTCAGCTCTGGTTTTTGGGAGTCTAACAATTTAACCAATTTTTTTACTGCCAAGGCTTGAGATTCCGGGGCGAGCATTTTGATCAGAAGGGCCTGGGTTTCCTGATTCTGTCCTCTCAGGTTCTGAAGGATAAGGGGATCCAATTTTTCCGGAAAAAGCTTTTTGAGTAGTTTGCCATACCAGATGGCATCTTTCCCGCGGGCAGCTAAAAAGGAGGCTTCGAGGTCTGATAAAATTTTTTCCTGTTTGAAAACATGCCGCAGTTCTTTGGTGTCAAGGCTTTTGATATCCAAAAGGTTTTTTGATATCAGGTCACGGAGGATCATGGCATATTTTGATTTGAGAATAATGGGGGCTGCTATCCAGGCCAGTACAAAGGGTAGCGCTACCAGGGTCAGATATCTGGGGTGGAATAGGGGTTCAGAGATTAAAATCAGAGAAGATCCTGTAAACAAGGCGATTCTTACCACTGTCCCCCTGAGGAAGGGGCGGATCATATTCCGGTAGGATTCAGGAAAGAGCCCGATCAGGATGGAATTTGCCGGTACATTGATGGTAGTTCTGATAATAGTGGTGGACATCCTGGCATAGGCAGCTGAGATCACATCAAACCGGAAGAGAAAGCCAAAAAAGGCAATCATATAGTTAAAGGGATGGAACATCAGGGCTACGGGCAGGCCCCATCGTCCGTAGATTCTTCCAACAAACAGGAGGATGAACAAGCTGACTGTATTCAAGCCTCCTCGAAAATAGCCAAAGAACTGAATCATGGCAGTTTCCGAGGCAAACTGGTCATTGACCGCATAATTAAACTGATAATTCATGATGGGGATGACCACGTTTGGCATAAAGGTCAGAACCAGCATAATCTTGATCAGTATTGAATCTTTTACCAAAGGATAGACATCTTTGAATGCCTGAATCATGGACGACTTTTTTTTGTCGGGTATGTGGGTTTTTTCCGAAAATATCAGTGTGGAATAACTTTTTCCCATTGCACGAACAAGGATGAATCCTGTCAGGCAGGTGGCAAGATACAGATAGAGAAGATTATCCAGGTTAAATATCTTGGCGAAATGAGGAGTGCCGACACTGCCGAGAATAAGGCCGATAAGCCCTCCGGCAGTCAGAAGGGGAAAAAGCCTTTTGGACTGCCGAGTATTGAAAAGATCGTTGCACATGTTCCAGAACAGCATGGTATGGAGCAGTTCAAACTGGCTTTTGATCATGAAGAGCGTAGGATACAAAAGGTCAAAGCCAAGAGGGATAAGCTGCCTTATTAGAGCCACGCTGAGGCCTGAGAATATAAAAACATAGGAGAGCAGCCTGGCACCGGAGATTCTTCCCATAAAAACAGTGAGCACCCCTATGATAAAAGAGGTTGCCACGGCATTGAGCATATTCACAACGGGCAGGTATTCAACCCCGTAGCGCTTTAAAAAAGTGGTTTCCGCATAGTTGTTCAGGATGACGCCGGAGCTACTAATGACAAACAGCAAGGCTGCTGTCCATAGCAGAAGGCTGGTTTCTTCTTCATAGACTTTTAAGAGACTTAAGATTTTGACGCGCATTAATGGCCTCAATGAGGGGCTGAAATCGCTGTCTCTGAAACGAAACCTAATTTAAAAAAGTTGCATTTTAGGGGTAATTATCTACAGTATCGCAAATCCATTGGTTAAAAAATGATGATTTGCAAAAAAAAGGGATATTCTTCACGGCGGCACTCAGTCATTGAATATCGGGGGCGAACACAATGAAGGTCCAGTTTCTTGGCGTAGGGGATCAGTTTTCAGCTCATGATCAGTATCACTCCAACATGGTCATAACTGCAGGTTCGGGTGCAAAGATTCTCGTTGATTGTGGTAGCGATGTAAAATATTCATTGATGGAGAGCAAGATAAAACCGACCGACATCGATGCGGTTTATATCTCGCACCTGCATGCTGATCATATCGGTGGTCTGGAGTGGCTTGCATTAAGCACATATTTCGGTAGAGAGAACAAGCGTCTCAAATTGTTCTGTGAAGAAAAACTCCAGTCGAATCTGTGGAACAATTCCCTGAAAGGAGGGCTTGAATGCATTGGCATTAAATGCATGGAGCTCTCAGATTACTTCGATTGTTATCCATTAGCAGAGGGTGGTAGTTTTGACTGGCAAGGCATTCATTTTGAACTAGTAAAAATGCCTCATGTCATGGGAGGGGGCTGCAATATGTATAGTTACGGACTGCTGGTAGCAACCGCTGACAAAGAAAAATCGCTATTCTTATCGACTGATACGCAATTTCAACCTGGCTTGATTGAAAGTATAGCTGAAAGGACCTCCTTGATTTTTCACGATTGCGAAACTTCCGCCGTCAAATCGACAGTTCATTCTCACTACGAACAACTTCTGACCCTGCCTGAAACTGTTAAAAATAAAATGTGGCTCTACCATTATCAACGAGATTCAAAATACTGTCCTCATCAAGATGGTTTCCTGGGGTTTGTCCTTAAAGGGCAGGAGTATACCATCACGGATATTCCTTAAGCGTTACATTCGCTCCTTGTAATAATTTCGTAATTATTCTGATTCATGTGCGCCGAACAGTTTAGAAGGAATTATAGGAAGGAAACCTTTACCTCCCACCATTTTTAGAGTAGATTAGTCGTGCCTTATATTATGCTTTCCATGGTGGATGGAATGACCAATACATTGCAGGCAATAGGAAGAATCTGAAACCGCTGATGTTGGCTTATTGCTGACCAGCGGTTTTGGTTTGATAGCTAAAGTTTTGAAGTGTCTATTTTTGGGGAAGTTTACGTTGTGGTTGAATTGTTTCACATTATTTTATTACCTCATGACAAGATATTGAAAGCCTTGTTATTGGTCCTCCTTTTTGTCCTGTTTGACGCAAAAACCCAAGCTTTTGCCAGCGATGCGAGAATTGGTGTCGGTGCTGGGATATTTGACACTCTAGATGATAAGGACAACTTGACGGGCTCGTTAATTCTTGAGGCAAAACCACTTTCAGGAATATGGGGTTTGAGACCGACTATGCAGCTGCTGGTGATAGACGATAGTGGCTACTATTTGGGCATGGGGATTCTGAAAGATTTCTTTATCAATGAAGACTGGATGTGCGGTCTCGGCTTCAGTGCAGGATTTGCCCACGATTCAGAAGAGAGCAAGGCCCTGGATTATGATCTGGAATTATATTCCAGGGTGTTTCTAAGTAGACAGATTAATGTAAACAATTCCCTGCGTCTGGAATTTGGGCACATCTCTAACGGCGGTCTCGATGAAACAAACCCAGGCACGGAACCTTTAGTGTTGTTTTGGATTCACAGTTTCTAAGCACTCTGTCGTCACTGCAGCAAAAGTCTGAATGTAAACCGATCGCATTTCTTAGAAATCACGACTTCTGATACGAAAATTGGCGTCTTATTGATAGCATTATTTAGGAGACAATAGACAGCACACAAAAACCTGTTACAAGTGTATATACTCTTCTGCCTTATGACCCTCTCATAAGGCTAGTAAGATTTGCCCTGCTCCCACCCCCCTCCGGTGAGCGGGGCTTTTTTATTTGTCAGGCTTTCTGCTAAACATCCTCCATCGACCAGTTTTAAAGCCTCAAATTCTGGAGGATGATTTTTAGCAACTCACCTGGCGTTGCCTTTAAAACTTTGGCATTTTCGGAATCAGGAAAAATCGATTGTTATCGATTGGTTTGAATTGTTTTATTTTATTTGGAAAACAGTCGTTAAAGAGGCCACGTTTAAATGATCTTGTCGGAGTTGCAATCGTTAAATTTAAATAATTTTATAAAAACAGACAGACTAGTCTGTATGTGTTACTTTCAAATCATGAAAACTAGAGAGAACCAATCAAAAGCGAGGGAGAGAATCATGGAAACGGCAGCCGAATTGTTTTTTTACAAGGGCTATCGTGCCACCGGGATCAACGAAGTGATTGCCAAGTCGGATGTTGCTAAAGCGACTTTTTACAACCACTTCCCGACCAAGGAAGATCTTTGCCTGGCTTACCTGGAAGAGCGCAACACCTCTGAATATGAAAATATCGTTGCCTACGTTAACGACCACGATGATCCCCGTGAACGGTTCATGGCAGTTATTGAGGCAGTCGAGCCCTGGCTCGAAGCAAACGCGATGCGCGGCTGCTGCTTTCTCAATATGGTGGCCGAGATCCCGGATCCAGGCAACCGACTGCGGAAGAAGGGGGATCAGCATTACGACATGGTTCACGATCTGATCGTTAATGTGACCCGTCAACTGGTTGCTTCGGATAAAGAGCGCTATAGCAGACTTAGCGTTGACGATGTCGCAAACGATTACATGCTCATTCTGGTCGGTGCTATCGCCATGACCGAGGTTTACAACAGCACCTGGCCCGCACAGCATGCAGTCGAAACGGTCAAGCGACTGGTTGAGTAGTATATATTTTTAGACAACTAAAGACAGACCTGTCTGTCTTTAGTTGTGATGACATAACAACTTAGGAGTACAGAGGACAAAAGAAAAAGGAGATATTGTCATGGTAACAACCGCATTCATCCAGAAAGCATGGAGAAAAACAAAAGAATGGTATCAGATCTCTCAACAGCGAAGGAAACTAAGATGTCTCGGCGATGAGATTTTAAAAGACATCGGCATCAGCCGTTCGGATGCAGATTTTGAGGCAAATCGTCATTTTTGGGACATCTCCCGAAACAGTGACGTCACCATGCGAAAGGCACAGACCACTGAAATCGCGTCTGTTGCCAAAACCGAATGCCAAGTGTGTTGGCTGTAACCTCTCTGTGTGAGGAATAGACGTTTTGCATCTTCCTTGGTAATTCAGCAAGCCAGGTATTAAAGCCTGCGAAATGAAAGGACAAAACCAATGAGTAATGAAACCAAAACAAGCCAAGTCGTGAATGGTGTCAATGTGACCGATCTGTTCAATACCATCAGCTTGATTAAGGAAACCCCGGAAATTTCCCAATTTAAATTCCGGACGACCAATAAATGGCAAAACGGAACTTACAGTCAGGCGACAGTGAAAGATTTTTACGGAGCACTACAGGAAGATGACACTCGTGATCCCATGGTCTTCAATATTGATGAACCACCGGTACTGCTGGGGGACAACAAGGGGGTCAACCCCGTCGAATATCTCCTGGTTGGTCTTTCGGGGTGTCTGACAACTGCGATGGTTGCACACGCGTCAGCGAAAGGTATTGCACTGAGGTCGGTTGAATCGCGCCTGGAAGGCGATCTCGATGTGCAGGGTTTTTTGGGACTGTCGCAAGACATTCCGGTCGAATACCAGGAAATACGGGTCAGTTTTAAAATCGATGCCGACATCTCCACAGCAGAGAAACAAGAATTGATTGAAATGGCACAGAAATATTCGCCTGTTTTTAACTCGGTATCGAAGCCAGTCACAGTGAAGGTGGGTCTGGATAACGCGTAACAACAAGGAGCACAAGCATGACTATCATTACGGTCTGCTGTCATCTCCGGGTTTCGTCATCCATGGCCAAGTTTAGTCTGCGGGGAAGTTATCTTACTACTAAGAAGGTTATTGCAATGATTGAGGCAAATAATATATCCGCATATAGAAATGAGGAACAGGCCACATGAGTTCATGTGGCCGTCCTTAACTTAACCAGAAAGGACATAAACGAAGAGGCACGATTATGGTAATTCGTCCATATCGACATAGAGACCTTGAGGCCGTGTTTGCCTGTTTCAATCAACGAGAATTTATCCATTCAATTTAAACGTTTCAGTTTGGTTGAGTTGTAACAGCTCTCATTCAAGGAACTGCTTTTCATATTTTGCAAAATTGATGGCCACCTGGAAACGGGCGGCCTTTTTGTATTGATTATAGATTCAACCGACAATGGCAATGTGGGGATTGCTGCTTGAATCCCTGCAGTGCTAAAGGTTTTGAAGCATGAGCAAACCAATCCTCAAAATTTGCCTTTGTGCTCATCAGTGGTAACGTCTGGTAGTAATCGGATTTCACCTGTTCTGCTCTTCTACTCCGTACGAACACCTGAGACGTAAATTGGAGATTATGATGAATACTCAAGTGGTTGAAATTGCTCCTGACCTTTTCCGTATCTCAACGTATATTGTTAAGTTTGACCTCCAGTTCAACCAGTTTCTGGTTCGAGACGAAGAGCCTTTACTCTTTCATACCGGCATGAAAGGGATGTTTGAACAAGTCTACAAGGCTGTAGAGAAAATAATCGACCCAGCGGCCCTTCGCTGGATCAGCTTCAGTCACTTCGAGGCAGACGAGTGTGGTTCGTTGAACTCATGGCTTGCCATCGCCCCGCAAGCGAAACCAATTTGCGGCATAATCGGCGCAACGATCAACATTAACGACTTGACTGACCACCAGGCACATGTGCTGGCTGAAGATGACGTCTTGGTGACCGGCCAGAACCGTTACCGTTTCTTGGAAACACCTCAGGTACCTCATGGTTGGGATGCCGGCCTGCTTTTCGAAGAGACCAGCAGGACCCTTTTCTGCTCCGACTTATTCCTTCAGAATGGCAATGTCGAGGCTACTACTGAGCAGGATGTCTTGGAGCGGGCCAGAGAGTCCCTGCTTGGCTTCGAAGCAAGTCCTCTAGCCAATTCGACCCCCTATACAGCGAAAACCGAAGGAATCCTACATCATCTGGCTAAACTTGAACCGCAACGTCTTGCCGTTATGCACGGCTCAACCTTCGTTGGCGACGGCGGTAACGCATTGCGCAACCTGGCGGTCATGATGAAAGACGTTCTGGCTCCATAGTCTTTATTTTGGGCGTTCTGTGCGTTATTTTTTTTCTGGAGGTTATCAACCGTCTTCCCAAGGCCCTGCTGATAACGGACAGTTTTATAGAAATGATAGCTTTGTAAGTTTTTTATCCTCGGAGCGGGAGGCATATAAATCACGACTTCTGCAACGAAAACCGGCTTCTTATTGATAGAAATTTTTGAGAGGCTCTTTAATCTAAGCGGAAAAGGCCACCTGGAAACAGGTGGCCTTATCTTGTATGTCACGATTTCGGGGTTTTGGTGTTGCGTGTCATGATCGAGGTGTTTTGGCCCTGTTGATCTCTTTATGGTCATGAGAATCGTTGTGTTGCGCCACTCCAAATCAATGGTAACGTTACTATAAATACCATCGAAGGAGAGCCATCATGGGAACACACTGGATTGATGAAGGGTGTATCAATTGCGCTGCGTGTGCAGAAGTATGTCCGGTAGAAGCTATCAGTGAGCAAGGTGAGGTTCATGTGATCGACAAGGATGTCTGCACCGATTGTGGCGCATGTGATGAAGTCTGTCCTGTCGATGTTATCAAATGGGACACAACTGCCTGAAGCCTTATGATTATAGGGTTGTGCAAATCTACTCCATAAGGATCGATCATGGACTTTGAAAAAGCATTATTGAATCCAGCCAAGGAGTTTGCTCATCCAAGGGATGTTCTTACTGAACAATCCTTTACGCTAGAGCAAAAAGTAAAAGTTTTACGGCATTGGGAATACGATGCTTTAGAACGAAAGGTTGCAGAAGAAGAAAACATGGGAGGAGATTCTCCGAGCATTTTAAGTGAAGTTTTGGATGCTCTGCATAGACTTGATGCCGAAATAGATACTGAGCATTCGCCACCAACGAAACAGGGTGGAGTGTAGCCAATATAATAAATATCAGAGGTTAAACGGAAGATCGGTGCATTCACAGCATGACTGCACGAAATACAGGGGCTGTGTCAGAAGCATGGAATTCAAGACTGGATATTTTTATGAAGGTATACGGGTACTCAAGTAAGGTTGATATTGGAGAAGGGCACTAACACAGACGGAAATCTCGTTCTGGGGGGGACCAGGGGTTTTGCGTGAGGTTGCAAAATTAATTGAACTAATGGCGAATGAGATACAGTGCAATCCAGACTTTGACTATAGGAATTTACGTGATAGTTGGGATAAATGGACTGAAGAATATCCTGATGTCATCATAGGACGATCGAAATGATTGACCCCAAGGTGACAAAATCGGTTACATTTACTTGAAGCAAGGTAGTGACCTTGCCGCAACACACAACCTGCCTCACAGTCTCTCTCCCTCCAAGGCTGTGGGGCTTTTTTCATATTTGTCAGAGTCAGTAAGAATTTCGTATTTGGCCCAAATTCTCTTCCTGCGAACAATGCAGGATTACAAATAAGAACCCCACGCCTTTGAACTACACTCCGATCTGGGTATAATTACCTCTAGATGTTTGTCGCGCAATTCAAGAATCTGACTTTAGGATTTACCGTGTCACAAATGCGTTATTACAAGACCCTTTCCCATCCTGAATTGCATGGTTTAGCGAAAAAAATATTCTTTCGTTTATTAGTTGTGGGTTGTCTAGTGACTGGTTTGGTTTTCGCTGGTCCGGCACTTGCCTCAGATCAGGAAGAGACGATCCCACCTTTGTCCAAAAGCCTCCGGTTGGAACAAACGCTATCTTTTTGCGGTGAGGCTGTTCCCATAGAAGATTCTGAAGTGCGGGAACGTCTGGAAAAGGAGCTTCTACTATCTCTCTGGGATCGGGACCAGGCAATTTTATGGTTGAAGCGATCCACCCGCTATCTTCCTGCTATCGAATTGATAATTTCCCAAGCTGGACTACCCGATGACCTGAAATATGTCGCACTTGCTGAAAGCGCCTTGCGACCGCACGTCGGGTCTCCAAAAGGGGCTATCGGGTTTTGGCAGTTTTTGCCAGAGACAGGTCGCCTATACGGATTGACGATCAATGACCAAATCGATCAGCGAAGAAGCCTGATCGCTTCGACCAGGGCAGCAGTGGGTTATTTCTCAGAACTTTATGAAAAATTTAAATCTTGGAGCCTGGCGGTAGCGGCATACAACATGGGGGAGGAAGGTCTTCAGGCAGAAATCCTGGCCCAGGGTGTCAGTAACTTCTATCGTCTCTACTTACCGTTAGAAACCCAGCGCTACCTATTCCGTATCCTGTCGGCCAAACTGATTCTTACGCAACCGGAGCGTTACGGCTTTCACTTGCAGGATAGCGATTATTATCCTCCCATCAGGTTTACTACCGTCGAATTGACCTGCTACGAGGAAACCAGTCTGACGGTGGTAGCACAGGCAGCACAGACCGATTTCAAACGGATCAAGGATTTAAACCCGGAGTTGCGAGGACATTATCTAGCGGCGGGGACCTATACGTTAGCCGTCCCCGAAAATTCACCTCCTGAGTTTCAAAAGCGTTTCGAAAAAATCCATCAGGAATGGAGTCAGAAGAGGCAGAAACAGATTTACATCGTTCAGTCCGGTGATAACCTCTCGACTATTGCAGAAAAATTTCGCGTACCATTGCCCGCGATATTGATATGGAACCGCATCAACGTCAATCGCCCGATTTATCCAGGTGATCGTCTGATTATCTACCCGAATGGGACTCGCACCGATGACCTCTGAAGTCAGATCTCGCTGCTGTATTACTCCCCAATGACAAAATCTTCGGAGTGTTTATATCTTATAAACGCAAAGCCCTCAATCTTCGGATCTGGGCTTTTTTATAATGCTAGGGTCAGCAAGAAACTTTGCGTTTTGACGGGTCTGGAACTGTAATTCAATATGAGAGGGTAAATAATAGATCAGGATAACGGGGTTCGGGTTAGATACTCTTGTACATAAACCCTTGAAGGAATAGACTTTTGCTCAGTATTGGGCTGATCATAACATCGTGTATAATTAATCCTAGCTTTATGCAATGAATTCATATTCATCTGGGATAGGAATCTTTCATGTCGAATGATCAGGAACGTTTCAGAAATATGGTTGAATGCTCCCAAGACTGGTTCTGGGAGTTTGATGAAAATGCAAACTTTACGTATGTAAGTCCTAAAATTAGAGATTTATTAGGGTATGAACCCGAAGAATTGATTGGCCTAAATGCCTTCGATTTAATGTCCGCGGACGAAGCGAAGCGTGTTCATAGACACTTCGACCCAATCGCAAGAAAATATCTACCTTTTAACAATTTGATAAATATAAACCGTCACAAAGATGGCCATGAGGTCGTGATTGAATCGAATGGCACGCCTATCTTCGATGAGAAAGGTCAATTCCGAGGATACCGAGGTATCGACCGTGATATCACCATGCGCAAGAAAATGGAGGATGAATTACGGGAAAACAAAAATAAACTCCAAAATATTTTTGACACTTCTTCGGAGTGGATTTGGGAAATTGATATTTCCGGGCGACATACCTACTCAAACCAAAGTCTTTTGCATCTGTTGGGTTATCATCCAGAAGAATTTATCGGCAAGGACTCCTTTGATTTTCTGCACGAAGAAGATGCACAAAAGGTAAAAAAAGCTCTCCCCAAGCTCATTGCTGAGAAGCGGGGCTGGAACGGCTGGATATTGCGCTGGCGACATAGGGACGGGAGTTATCGTTTTCTTGAGAGCAATGCGAAGCCAATAGTTAATTCAGCCGGTGAGATCGAGGGTTATCGTGGCGCTGATCGTGACATCACTGAGCGTAAGGCCATGGAAGAAAACTATCGCCTATTGGCCAGCCTCACTTCGGATTACGTTCATTACTGTACCCGGTCTGGGAAGTCTGAGTTCAAGGTTAAATGGATAGGCGGTGCGATCAATTCCATTTCCGGTTACCGCATAGAGGAAGTACTTAAACTGGGATGCTTCCTTCCAATGGTTCATCCGGACGACCGACAACGCGTTTCCGATTATCTTCTAAGCCTCGTGCCGGGTGATTGCAAGACGATCGAGTTCCGGATTGTAACTCAACAACAGGAGATCCGTTGGGTCTCCGAGAAAAGCCAATGCAAGACGGGAATTTCTGCAGGAGAGCTGATCCTGCTGGGCGCTGTCACCGACATCACCGAACGTAAGTTAGCGGAATTGCGTTTGCGGGAGAGCGAGGAACGATTCAGGAATATTGCGGAAATGTTGCCTGAGGTGGTCTTTGAACTCGATCTGAACGGCAACCTAAGGTTTGCAAACAGGAAAGCTTTTGAACTATTCGGCTACTCTGAGGAGGACTTTGAGCGGGGCTTGAAAGCCTTCGATATGGTTGTCCCCGAGGAAAGGACCCTCGTTGGAGAAAGAATACTTCAGAGACTGGCCGGTGAGGAAGTCGGTTCTAAAGAGTACACCGCCTTGAGAAAAGATGGTTCGACCTTCCCGGTGATTTTAAATGCGATCCCGATCATAAAGGAGTTAGAACCTGTCGGTATTCTAGGTGTTATGACGGATATCACAGAGCGCAAGTCAAATGAAATGGCATTGATTGCAGCAACACAGGCCGCTGAGGCAGCCAATCAAACCAAAGATATGTTCCTGGCAAAAGCGAGCCACGAAATCCGCTCTCCCTTGACGACAATTGTCGGCTTTGGTGAGTTGCTGGAAGACGCCGACCTGACTCCAGAGCATGAAAAATATCTTGCAGCAATTAACACCTCCGGAAGCGTCCTGGCATCCTTGATCGACGATATCCTTGACCTTTCCAAAGTCGAGGCGGGAAAACTTACCCTTAAGCCGACAGATTTCAGTTTGCATAACCTCATCACCAAGATAGTTACAACACTAGCGCATCAAATTGAGGAAAAAAACCTGTCGGTTAACTTCAACATAGATCCTGATATTCCTGGTTTGCTGAATGGTGACTCGTTGAGAATCAAACAGGTGGTGCTCAACCTGCTTGGCAACGCGATCAAGTTCACTGAAAAAGGTGAAATCAGCATTGCAGCAACCATGGTAGAAAAATCTGGTCGCAGAGTTCTACTGGATATTGCTGTAAAAGACACTGGTATTGGCATCTCGGCAGATTCGATGGAACATATATTTGAGCCGTTTGCCCAGATTTTAGATTCTACCTCCCAGAACAACAGTGGTTCTGGCCTGGGATTGGCCATCAGTAGGAGCCTTGCCGGTTTGATGGGTGGCTCTATCCGCGTGGAGAGCCGAGAGGGTGTCGGCAGTACTTTCCACTT
>Ga0102946_1000540_pt1 | contig 13103 bp, 10 predicted proteins | sample SalPon2A_A_D1_MG_FD_78209 | JGI IMG/M metagenome (GOLD analysis project Ga0102946, IMG submission 78209) | Soil microbial communities from South San Francisco under conditions of wetland restoration - Salt Pond MetaG R2A_A_D1_MG | ecosystem: Environmental > Terrestrial > Soil > Wetlands | place... | reverse complement strand
GGATGCTCAATTGATCGATTCATGCATTTCGTAAAACACTGACTGGCGCCCTGGTCACCACTCGCCAGGTGGCAGCGGTACCGGCGATCCCAACGATTGCCATGCCGAACAACGGACCTGCAATCCACAACACAGGATTGAAATTGTAGGCGAGTTCCAGCAGTTGTGTTGAAAACATCCAGGCCATCAGGCTGGCGCCGCCAGCTGCAAGTACACCGGAAAGCAGGCCGATTGCAATGAATTCGCTGGCAACACCTGAGAGCACACGTGAGCGGGTTGCACCAAAGGTTCTTAGCATTGCGCTCTCGTAGCGGCGTTCGTCGCGAGTCGACTGAACAGCGGCCCACAGCACCACCAGGCCGGCCAGCAATGTAAATACGAACACTGCCTGTACTGCCAGCGCGGCTTTATCCATAACATCACGGACCTGGCCAAGGATGGCGTCAAGATCAATGGCTGTGATGGAGGGGTATTCACGCATCAGGTCAAGTACAGCGCGCTTCTGACTTTCTTCAACGAAGACGGCGGTAATCCAGGTTGCGGGATAATCATCGAGCATGCCTGGTGCAAATACGACAAAGAAATTGGGCTGAAAGGAATCCCATTCGACCTGTCGGATGCTGGTGACCGCACCTTGAACTGGCTCTCCGGCTACATCAAATTCCAGAACATCACCCAGCCCAACGCCGAGATCAGCAGCAAAGTCTGACTCAAGCGACAACTCATCTCCCGGTTCCCGTTCAGACCAGAATGAGCCTTCCAGGACCTGGTTATCCGGGCGTAGTCCTGCTGCCCAGGTCAGATTTGCATCCCTCACAGCCCAGCGACGACCCTGGGGGTTCGGAAAAGACATTTCGCTGACTTCCTGGCCGTTGATCTTTGTCATGCGGGCACGAACCATGGGTGACAGCCTGGGCTCAGCCAGCCCACGATCGGTGAAGAACTCACGGACGCCTTCGACCTCGTGTGTCTGAATATTAATCATGAACTGGTTGGGTGCGTTTTCCGGAAGGCTGGCTCGCCAGGTATCCATCAGTTCGTTCCGGACTGTGGTGAGCAAAAGCAGCACCATGATGCCAAGTCCGAACGCGACGATTTGCGCGATGCTTTCCCTGCCACGGCGTGCGAGGCTGGCAAGGCCAAATCGCCATGCGATGCCGGCTGCACCCCGGAAACCCTGGAGACTTTTTACCAGTAACCAACCCGCCAGAGCCAGAATCAGCAAAGTAGCAAGTGCCCCTCCGAATATCATCAATACCAGCCGGGTATCACCGGCAATCCACAGCAGCAACGCCAGGACGGAACCGATCGCCGCAATCCAGCTCAGGCCGTATCGCATCGGAGGCGGTGCAACATCATGACGCAATACTCGCAATGGTGGCGTTTTGCGAAGCTGAAGCAGGTCGGGTAATGCAAATCCCACCAGTATCAGGACTGCTGTGACAAGACCCAGTCCAACCGGAGCCCACCCCGGAGAGGGGAGTGTCTGTTGGATCATGTCCCGCATCAGCCAGGCAAGACCACTGTGAGAAATGTAACCCAAAACAGCACCAATGGCGCCTGAAGCCAGCGCCAGCAATAGTATCTGGGCAAGGCTGGAATACAGGATTTGTCGCTGGCTCGCTCCCAGGCACTTCATCAGGGCCACCCTGTCGCGGTGCCGATGTGAATAGCGCCTTGCAGACATTGCAACAGCCACGGCTGCAAGCAGAACAGAAACCAGAGAAGCGAGGTTCAGGAATCGTTCCGCACGATCCATCGAGGACCTGATTTGCGGATTGGCGTCCCGCACATCTTCCAGTTCCTCTCCTTCTTCCATCATTCCTTCCAGAACCGGTTTGAATGTCTCAACGGCGGAGCGGGTGCCTGAAAAGACCGCACGGTAAGCCACGCGGCTGCCGGGCTGGATCAAGCCGGTCGAGTCCAGGTCAGAAGCATTAATCAGCAAGGATGGTGCAAAGTCGGTAAAGCTAAAGCCTTCGTCAGGTCTGGTAATCAAAACCTTGCTGATCAGAAGGGTGGTCTTGCCAACATCCAGCCTTGCGCCAACCTGTGTGTCGAGACGGGTCAGTAAGCGCGGAGATGCCCAGGCTTCGCCTGGTGATGGTGCACCACTGGCGAGGTACTCCTCACCCAGGAGTTGGTCTGACAGCTTTAACTGACCTCGCAACGGATAGTCATCAGATGCAGCACGAATGGCTGCAAGCGTACTTCCTGGGACGCTTTCCGTGTTGCTTTGTTCATTGACGAATACAACGCTCGGCATCGAGGTGATGGTCGCTGCCAGTAAACCAAACTCGCTCGCCGCGCTGGCATATTCCTGGCTGATTGGCCTGGTTGAAGCCAGGCGCAGATCGCCTGCGAGAGACTCGGTCGCTCGCTGTGCCACAGCCTGGGAGACCCGGTCAGTCAGAAATGCAACGGCTGTCAGGGACGAGACCGCGATGATCAGGGCGGTGATCAGGACACTCAGTTCACGAGATCGCCAGTCACGCGCCAGCATGCGCAGCGCCTGACGTGTCTGTGTCAGCACGCTGAGCCTTGCGGGTTTTTCCATTGACATGCTGGTGTTCAAGCGGCGAGTCCGCTGGCAGGGTCAATAAAACGGCCACCATCCATGTGCAAAACCCGATCACAACGCTCTGCCAGGATATGATCATGGGTGACGAGTATCAGGGTAGTGCCAGATTCCTTATTGATTCTGAAAAGCAGGTCCGCAACTGTATCGCCCGTTCGCTGGTCGAGATTGCCTGTTGGTTCATCGGCAAACAACACCGCTGGCTGGACCACGAAAGCTCTGGCTATTGCCACTCTTTGCTTTTCTCCTCCGGAAAGCTGATGTGGGTAATGAGATACCCGGTGATCCAGTTTGACCATCTCCAGCGCGCTGAGTGCAGCAGGTCGGGGGTTGTTGTGTCCGCTCAGTTCCAGGGGCAGCATGACGTTTTCCATGGCTGTGAGTGATGGAACAAGGTGGAAAGATTGAAAAACAAACCCCACATTTCTTGCACGCAAGGCTGCACGACCGTCCTCGTCGAGAGCGGTAAGCTCGCTGTCGTTGAGCATTACTGTGCCGCTCGACGGAACATCAAGGCCAGCCAGCAGTCCCAGCAACGTGGATTTGCCCGCGCCGGATGCACCCACGATCGCCAGGGATTCGCTTCGGCGGACTTCCATGTCGACGTTGTCGAGAATGGTAAGGTCGCCTTCAGGGCTTGGGACATGCTTGCTTAGTCCATTAACTTTTAAAATAATATCAGATGGATACATGATTATTTATAGAAAATACCTTGTAATATTGCTGGCGCTTGTACTGCTCAGTGCGCAATTCGCTGTTTCCGCGGATAACATTCCAGGTTCCGAATCACAGCCGCGAATACTGGTGATTGGAGATTCTTTGAGTGCCGCATACAATATGCCCTCCAGGGACGCCTGGCCCAGCCTGCTTGAAACCCGACTGATTGAACATGGCTACCCATGGCAGGTTTTCAACTCAAGCATCACAGGTGACACGACGGAAGGTGCATTAGCAAGGTTGCCACGTTTGCTTGAACGTCACGCCCCGAAAATCGTCATTATCGAGTTGGGAGGCAACGACGGACTTCGCGGGTTATCGCCCGAAGTGACACGTTCCAATATGGCGAAAATGATCGAAATGTCACAATCCCAGGGTGCCGAGGTCCTGCTGACCGGAATTCGTATTCCTCCCAATTATGGCGATCAGTACGTGCGTCAGTTTGAAGGCATTTACCCGCATCTTGCCGGACAATATGACGCAGCGCTTGTGCCATTCTTCATGGAAGGAGTGGCACTTGATCCGAACCTGATGCAGGCCGATGGCATCCACCCTTCTGTCGAGGCGCAACCGATCTTGCTGGATAATGTCTGGCCTGCACTGGAACCTTTACTGAATTCTAATGGCACGAAAATGAAAAATGAGTGAAAAAACAAATACCGGCGATGCATTTGTTCTGATTCTCATGGCGGTGCTGATCGCGGCCTGGGGTGTTGCCGGCAGTCTTGATGTTTCAAAACGCACTCAGCCGGGATTCAGTACAAATGAGAACCATGAAATTGTCACGCTCAAGCCCAACGGGTCGGCCGAGCAAATCAATATGCAGGTTGGGGACCGCATCATAGGGATCGACGGTAACCGCATTGAGGATACTTCCACGATCGTTCGTTTGCCACGTGTCCCCGAGGGAGAGCGGCGCAGTTTTACCGTTACGCGGGGTGAGCAGACCATTCGCTACAGGCCGGTTTTTACAAGCCTGAATGACCGGGAAATGGCGCGAGAACAACTTTCAATTATTGTCGGTTTCGCATTTTTATTGATTCCTCTCGTGGCTTGCGTAACGAGGCCCGCACCAGCCACGCGCGTGCTTGCCCTGATGGGCCTGGGCTTGTCGCTGCACTTTTTTGACGGGCCATACCTGGTTAGTTACGACGTACATGCCGTGGCCCTGACCGTCGTGCAGCTTTTCGTGTTGCTGGGATTGGCCGCCATGATTCACTTTCTGCATCTTTTTCCTCTGAAACGATCATTGATTCAGAAGCCCTGGGGTAAAAAACTGATTTACTTTCCGGTGTTGCTGATCTGGTTCGCAGATGCCTGGCGAATTTTATTTACGCCACCGGCAAGCTCTGTTCCGGCTCAATTGGCAAAGGGCTTCAGCGAAACCGGGATGATTGCGTACTTTATGCTTGGATTGATTCTGGTGGTGGCTAATTACATTTCTGCACAAGGAGCCGAACGCAGCAGACTGGCTTTGAACCAGATGCTGCTGGCCAGCCTGGTTGCATCTGTACCAATCGTGACTGCACTTCTTGCCGGTTCGTTTTTACCCGAATTGATATTGCCCTGGCAGAATTACTATTTTGTACTTCTGGCATTGGTACCCATGGCCTGGTCTTACTCTGCGAGCCGAATCCCCCGACGATGAAGTTGCCGAAATTCGCGCAGCCAAACGGGACTGGGATTATAATAGGCGGTTCCCGAAAGCAGTTTCCTTCCCGGGGCCAGTGATGGTACACAACGATATGAGCGCACAACCAAAAATACATATTCCACATCCCACTGCACGTCCGGGTGAAGAGCCTGACTTTAGTTACCTGGCGCTGTCAGGGGCTGGAGAAATTGAACGACCGCCGACAGATTCATCTGTAGAAGATATTGAACACCTGAGTTTCAAGCTTGTTCGGGTTCTGGATGAAGACTTCGAACTCAAAGGTCCGTGGGTGCCGGATATCAGCAAGGAGCAGTTGCTGGAGTCACTAAAAATGATGACTCTTGTTCGCGCTTACGATGATCGTATGTACCGGATGCAACGTCAGGGCAAGATTTCTTTTTACATGCAGTCGCTCGGTGAGGAAGCGTGCTCAATTGGACCTGGGATGGTGCTCAGGGACAGTGACATGTGTTTTCCGCACTATCGACAACAAGCTTTGTACCTGATGCGGGGTACCGGGCTGCTAAACATGATGTGTCACTGCCTCTCAAATACACGTGATTTTTGCCGTGGAAGGCAAATGCCCGTGTTCTATCAGCATGCCAAGGGAAATGTGTTCACCATTTCCGGAAACCTGACCACACAGTATCCGCAGGCTGTGGGATGGGCGATGGCATCAGCGATCAAGGGCAGTGAAGATATTGCAGCTTCATGGATTGGAGACGGCAGCACAGCAGAATCTGATTTTCACCAGGCACTGACATTTGCTGCTGTTTACCAGGCGCCGGTGATTTTGAATGTTGTTAACAACCAGTGGGCTATTTCAACTTTCCAGGCCTTTGCAGGCGGTGAACTACGGCCGTTTGCTGCCCGTGGCCCGGGCTATGGAATTCCAGGCCTCAGGGTTGACGGCAATGACCTTTTTGCGACTTACGCTGCAACTGAATGGGCTGCTGAAAGGGCGCGCAACGGTGGAGGCCCGACACTGATTGAGTTTGTCACTTATCGGGGTGGTGCACACTCCACCAGTGATGATCCATCACGTTACAGACCAAAAGACGAATGGGCGGCGTTTCCGCTTGGCGATCCATTGGCAAGGCTCCGCGGTCACCTGGAAAAACTGGGATACTGGAGCGAGGATCAACAGGCTGACCTTGAGGCCGAGATGAAGCAGCATGTTACTGACACATGGAAAGAGGCTTGTAGCTACGGAACCATGACAGATGGTCCCTGGCTTGACCCTCGCGAGATGTTCGAGGATGTTTACGAGGAAATGCCCGAGCACCTGAAAGAGCAACAACAGGAAATGCTCAGCCTGGAGGAAGATTAATGGCCCAGATGAACATGATTCAGGCGATCAATTCCGCCATGGATGTCATGCTGGATCGTGATGAAGACGTCGTCGTGATGGGGCAGGACGTTGGCTACTTTGGTGGCGTATTCAGGTGTACTGATGGTTTGCAGGAGCGACATGGCGAACATCGTGTCCTGGATTCCCCAATCTCTGAAGGTGGCATTGTTGCCACAGCCATCGGAATGGGTGTGAACGGCTTGCGCCCGGTTGCCGAAATCCAGTTTGCCGATTACATCTATCCGGGGTTTGATCAGATTGCCAGCGAACTGGCTCGAATCAGATATCGCAGCGACGCAACATTTACAGCACCGGTTACTATTCGCACACCTTGTGGGGGTGGCATTCGCGGCGGCCAGACGCACTCACAGAGCCCAGAAGGCATATTTGCTCATGTTACCGGCATCAAGACGGTCATGCCGTCGAATCCGCATGAAGCGAAAGGTTTGCTGATCAGCGCAATTGAGTCCAACGATCCGGTGGTGTTCTTCGAGCCCAAGCGCATTTATAACGGCCCATTCGATGGTGATCCTGACAAGCCAGCTCAGTCATGGTCATCGCATCCGATGGGTGAGGTACCGGAAGATTATTTCAACATTCCATTGGGGCAGGCCAATGTCGTGGAAGAGGGCGACGAGCTGACGATTGTCACCTACGGCACCATTGTTCACGTCGCTCAGGCCACCGCAAAGAAACTGGGAGTTCGTGCTGAAATCATTGATGTCAGAACGCTTATGCCACTTGATATGACCACGTTGCAGGCCTCTGTTGAGAAGACAGGTCGCTGTCTTGTGGCTCATGAAGCCACTCGCTTTTGCGGTTACGGGGCGGAACTGGTCGCTTCTATTCAGCAGGCCTGTTTCTGGCATCTTGAAGCACCAATTGAACGGATCGCAGGCTGGGATACGCCTTATCCGCATGCATTTGAATGGCAGTATTTTCCCGGTCAGAAAAGAATGGCAGCCGGAATTCGCCGCGTGATGGAGGCGGGATGAGCGAATACATTTTCAAATTGCCGGACCTTGGTGAAGGAACAGTGGAATCAGAGATCGCAGAGTGGATGATCAAAGTGGGCGATGTCGTCCAGGAAGAGGATCCGGTCTGCTCCATGCTCACAGACAAGGCTGCCGTGGAGTTATCGGCACCGGTTAACGGTAAGGTCGTGGCCCTTGCGGGTGAACTTGGTGATGTTGTCCCAGTGGGGGCGCCATTGATCACTTTTGCAATTGAAGGCGACGGCCATGCAAAGGACGCAAGATCAGAGGGGTCAACGGAACCGCACGCTGAGGCAGCAACAGCGCCCGCAGTCAGCAAGGTGGTCGACCAGCCGAAAACTGCGGACACTGCGCTCAACGACAAGGTCATGACCTCTCCATCGATTCGCAGGCGTGCTCGCGAGGCAGGGGTGGACCTGACCAGAGTTCACGGCAGCGGCCCGCGCGGCCGCATACTGAAAACCGATTTTGAAGCTTTTGTTACCAGCGGTGGGCAAGCATCGGCCGGTCCATCTGCAGTGCGACCCGAATTTGCTGCAAGAAGCGGGGCCGATGAAATCAAAGTGGTGGGTTTGCGGCGCAAGATAGCGCAACGTATGGAAGCTGCTAATCGCGAAATTCCACATTTTGCTTATGTCGAGGAAGTCGATCTGACTGCCCTGGAAGATTTACGCAAACACCTCAACCAACGCAAGGGAGCAGACGAAAAGCGCCTGACCCTTCTGCCATTCCTGGCGATGGCGCTGGCACGAGTGGTTGCAGACTATCCACAATGTAACGCGCATTATGATGCCGAACGCGGTGTACTGATTCAGCATCATCCGGTTCACCTCGGAATCGCGACCCAGACAGAGGATGGACTCAAGGTACCCGTGGTCAGAAATGCGGAGGGCCGTTCACTTGAGGATATGGCCGCTGAAATCAGGCGGGTCACCCAGGCTGCCCGCGATAACACTGCGAAAAGAGATGAGTTGATGGGCTCAACCATTACCATTACAAGTCTTGGAAAGCTTGGGGGTATCGTCAGCACCCCGATTATCAACCAGCCGGAAGTCGGTATTATCGGGGTCAACAAGGCAGTTGAACGCCCAATGATTGTTGATGGTGAGGTGGAAGTTCGCACGATGATGAACCTTTCATCTTCATTCGATCATCGGTTTGTTGACGGTTTCGATGCCGCCTCCATGATCCAGTCGCTACGAGAAATGCTCGAGCAGCCAGCCACCATCTTTATCTGAACATTTTTCGAGCCGTCTTAATCGCGTCATCTCTGCCGTATATTCGGATCACCAGACAGTGGCTTGGGCCCCAGTACCACTTCACCCGCAGGGCAGTCCATGGTCAGGGTTATGGATTCAACTTCCTCTCCTTCCACATCAATATCAACCTGCATGGTTGCGGCAAGTGCATGCACCGATTTGAAAGATCTGGAATACGCATGCAGCGCCTCCAGACTGCAGCCTTCAGGTGCACGATCCTGAGGTCGTTTTTCTTCATTTTTCCATTGAACAAAGATGGGCATTACACTTGACTCCGGTAGCCTGACGCTGAACCAGGTCCACTGCTCTTTTCTACCCCAGCCGCGCTTTCTTGAGCCTTCCATAATGTCTGTGGCCCTGCTGCCTGCTCGCCGGGCGAAAAATGATGTCCGCTCCAGGTTGCTGGTGCCGACCGCCCACTTGAAAGGTGTCAGTTCGTTCATGCTTTTAAGACGATCGTAAATAAAATCTCTCAGGTCAGGATCAAGCGAATCGGGATCTGCTTTCGGATCTGGTGCAATGATTTCAAGAAACATGTTTTCACCAAGCCCCACGATTGCGCTTTCCGTACCAAGTTGAGTGTCACGACCGTCTTTTTTCGGCGTAACACCGGCAAGCTGTTCGAATGCCTGAATGCCCGCGTCAAGGTTGTTAATCCCCAGCACCACGTGATCAAGGTAATGGTTGGCGCGTTTCTCAAGGTCAGCTTCCTGCGCAGCCAATGGCACTGATAAAACAGCCGTGATCAGCAATGCGATGACAGTTCTCATTATCGGTCAGTACTCCGGTGTAGAATTGGCAGGGTGGATACTACCTGCAGCTCGTTCATTTGACGAGAGCAACGTAAATTTGCATCTCGTTTTTTCCGTAATATGATTGACCGGATTTTCACCGAATCATTCCCTATTCAAGGAGAGTTTTCTTGCCAAATGCCCTGATCAGTAAGCTTGTTGATCTGCGGGATAACAACGAGCAGGCCGGAATGTTGTGGGCCACAGCTTACGGCTTCTTCATCATGTTCTCGTACTACATTCTGCGCGCTGTACGTGATGAAATTTCTTCAGCGGACCGGGGGAATCTGCAGATACTCTGGACCGTTGTCTTCCTTGCGATGATGGTGGCAGTGCCGCTGTATTCGTGGCTGACATCGAAGGTTTCACGTGGGGTATTCGTGCCTCTTGCCAATCGTTTTTTCATAGCCTGCCTGGTGGGATTCTGGTTGTGTCTTGTTTTTCTTCCGGAGAGCGCACGTCCCTGGATCGACCGGACGTTCTATGTCTGGACCAGTGTTTTTGCATTGTTTGTCGTCACGGTTTTCTGGGGGCTGGTCGCTGATTGCTTCACCAATAAGCAAGGCAAGAGACTGTTTGCCTTTATTGCCGTGGGTAGTTCACTGGGTGGCATCGTTGGTTCGACTGTAACCGCGACCCTTGCTGAATCGGTTCCGGTGTTTTCGTTATTGCTGATGGCGTGTGTACCCCTGGAAATTGCGTCCTGGTGCGCCAAAGTGCTGCACAACAGGTTTAACACCGGATCTGTGGATATTGAGGGCGAGAAAGATAAAGTAGTTGAAGGTAATGCGATCAGCGGTATGAAGGCAGTTTTCAGTTCTCGCTACCTGATGGCCATTGCCGGATTTATTGCACTGATGACATTCGTTTCCACGATGCTCTATTTTCAACAGGCGCACCTGATCGCTGAAGCATTCGATGACCGTGGCGAACGGCGGGCATTGTTCGCCAAAATAGATCTTGCGGTGAATATCCTGACCATCGTGTTCCAGGTCTACCTGACTGCCCGGATCATGAAGTGGATCGGTGTCGGTGTCACGTTGGCGGCCATTCCAGTCCTGATGACCCTGGGTTTTGTATCTCTGGGAATTTACCCGACACTGGCAATCCTGGTGGTGGTGCAGGTGATATACCGGGCGGGACGATACGGTTTGACCAAACCTGCCCGCGAAGTGCTCTGGACTGTGCTTGACAGGCAAGCGAAGTACAAGTCGAAACCATTTATTGATGCAGCCGTTTATCGTGGAGGGGATCTTGTCAGCGGCTGGATATATGCCGGGCTGGCAGCGATCGGTCTGTCCATTGGCGCAATCGCCCTGGTGGCGGCCCCTGTCGCTGCGGTATGGGCGATGCTGGCGATTTACCTGGGGCGCGAACAGGAAACCCTGGCTGGTTCCGATACAGTCGTGCCTTTACCAGACAAAAGAGTGTAAAAATGTTTAATAAAATACTGATATTTATATTATTTGTATCTATTTATTCGATATGCCAGGGTGACGTTTCAGGGCCTGATGCTACGACGCAGGCGCTGATGCAGGAGCTACGACTCAAAGAATCTCCGGTTGCATCCAGGGACATGAAGGGATGGCGGGAGCCAAAGAAGATTGTCATCCGGGTCACCAATGAATCACAGGCCGCAATGATGTCAGAAGTGGCGCCCGGGGTTGAGATTATTCCGGTCACTTCACAGGAAGAAGCATTGTCGGCAATATCCGGTGCGGATGCGATACTTGGATATTGCGATGAGGATCTGGTGCAGGCTGGTGATAACCTCAACTGGATTCAGGTTTATTCAGCAGGGGTCGAATATTGCACCGGTCTGGAGGAAGTGCAGCATGGCAGTTATGTGCTGACCAACGGGCAACATGTGTCTTCGCCAGCTTTGGCAGAAACCAGTATTGCCATGATGATGGCGCTGGTGCGCGGATTTGATCTTTATTACCAGAACCAGATGAAAGGTGAATGGGTTCGTGATGTGGGAGATCCGGCAGGGACTTTCATGGAACTGACCGGCCGCACAATGCTGGTAGTAGGGCTGGGGGGAATCGGCACAGAAGTGGCTAAACGTGCCCATGGCCTCGGGATGAAAGTCGTTGCCACGCGGGGCAGCAGTCGCGAGGGACCGGATTATGTAGATTATGTCGGACTGGCACATGAGGTTCATGACCTGGCCAGCCAGGCTGATGTTGTCGTTAACGCTGCGCCACTGACTGATGAAACACGTGGCATGTTCGATGAGGCGTTTTTCAATCTGATGAAACCCACTGCATTTTTTATCTCGGTGGGACGAGGCGGTAGCACGGTAACAGACGACCTGCTTTCAGCCCTGGAAAACGGAGACATTGCAGGTGCCGGTCTGGATGTAACTGATCCTGAGCCATTACCGGCAGGGCATCCTTTGTGGTCTGCGCCCCGGATCATCATCACGCCGCACACAGCCGGGCGAGGCGACCGCGGTCGTGATCGCCTTCTCCTGGTGGTCAGGGAAAACCTGAGACGTTACGTTGCGGGCGAGCCCATGCTCTCAGTGGTTGATATTCAACGCGGCTATTAGAAATTGATCGACCGGCGAGGTGACGAGGGTATTGCGGGTTGTGATATAACTTGTCTGGTCATCCGAATGCCCGGTCATCTTTGAAAAACAGCCAACGTCCAGAAACTTCAAAAACAGCAGGTCGGGATACCGACTGCAGAAAAATGGTGAAAAACATGCTTACTATTCGTCCTTTGGTTCCATTTAAGCTGAAGGCGTTGCCTGCAGCCTTGAGTGCTTCACTTTTAATGCTTAGTGCGCCTTCATTTGCACAGGAAAGCGGTAACACGCTGGAAGAGGTCCTGGTCACTGCCCAGAAACGTGAGCAGACTCTCCAGGAGATTCCAGCCGCAGTCAGCGTGATATCGGGCGAGCAGGTCCGTGATTATTTAACCGGTGCCCAGGATGTGCGTGCCCTGGCAGCCCGGGTTCCGGGTTTGAATGTTGAGACTTCAAACGGCAGAACGCAGCCGAGATTTTATTTGAGAGGACAGGGTAATATTGATTTCGATGTCAATGCCAACCAGCCAGTGGCCTATGTGTTCGATGATGTTGCACTCGAGAGTAATACCCTTCGAAGCATCCCGGTATTTGACATCGAGCGAATTGAGGTCCTGAGAGGTCCACAGGGTACGCTGTTTGGCCGCAACACCAATGCGGGCGTGATCAAGATTGATACGGTCAGGCCGACCGAGGAACGCGATGCCTATGTGAGTCTTTCGTATGGTTCGCGCAGCACGTTTATAGGGGAGGGTGCTACTAACTTCTCGTTATCGGACACTCTGCATGCGCGAGTCTCATTTAAATACCAGGATCGAAGCGCCTGGATCGACAACACACTGAATGGTCCCGGCGACGATTTCGGGTCATTTGAAGAAACCGCATATCGTTTGCAACTGGCATGGGAGCCAAATGACAGCTTCCGCGGGTATTTCAAGTTCCACGGCTTTAACCAGGAAGGAAGCGATCCCAATGTTTTCTACGCCAACGCGCTTGAGGTAGGTAGTTCCGGATTGCGGCCGGGATTTGACGAGAAAACGGTGACACACGACAGCGGAGATATCGCCAGCATGGATCTGGATCACTATGGCGGCGTGATGAACCTGCAGTGGAACCTGGACAGCGGCATGACATTTACCTCGATTACGGGCTACGACAAGGTCGACAACTTCCAAAGTGCCGATGTCGACGGAGGTGAAGTCACGTTTGATTTTGCTGATATCGG
>Ga0102946_1000539_pt1 | contig 13103 bp, 10 predicted proteins | sample SalPon2A_A_D1_MG_FD_78209 | JGI IMG/M metagenome (GOLD analysis project Ga0102946, IMG submission 78209) | Soil microbial communities from South San Francisco under conditions of wetland restoration - Salt Pond MetaG R2A_A_D1_MG | ecosystem: Environmental > Terrestrial > Soil > Wetlands | place... | reverse complement strand
GGATAGTCCCAGACTGATTCCTGGCCAGGGCCAGGTTCTATGGCGAACCCAGGTCGTTTTTGTCCTGTGTGCTTCCACATGATTAAAGCAAGCTCCCAATTTGATCAACAACCTGGGCCAGGGTAAAAATTCGGGACTTTTACTCTGGCTTCATTTTTTTGACCCCAATGATTCAGCCAGACATGGTCTCTATGGCCGCTTGTTCCTGCTCAGGCGTTGGCCACCGACGTGGATTGGCACGGCGGTCCTCTGGTTGAGATTGCCACCACTCAAGTGTGGCCGCGGCTGTGTCGGCCAGCGACCGGTAGTGCAGCCCAGCTGCCATCGACGCTGTATTAACGAAATGATATGAGTCCTCACGGCCCATCATTGGCTGATTGATGTCCAGTTCTTCAACCAGCTCGTCGCTGGGCCAATGAAGTGTTACCGGCGCTGAAGTCATGGCACGCAGCCCCCACATCAGCCCCTCGCGGTCTACAGGAGAGGATGGTCCTGCGGCGTTAAATATTCCGGGCGTATCGTTTTCCGCCAACTCGATAATGAATGGGCACAAATCTCGCGCATCGACCCACTGCACTTCACGTGCTGGTCCGGCCGGAGCCAACACATCACCACCACGATTAACGCGATCCACCCAGTAAGTGAAGCGGTCGGTGGTGTCACCGGGGCCCACGATATAGGTCGGACGAACGATGGTGCAACGATCGCCAAAGATTTCCTGTACGGCGAGATCACATGCTGCTTTTAGCGGACCGTAAGTCTCACCTGTGACCTCTTCCACAGTCGGATCATCAAGATCGGCAAGCTCTGCATTTTCCGGAAAGACCGTAGCTGCATCGAAATCATAAACCGCAACCGTGGAAACATAGACATAACGTTTGCACCGGTCTTTCAGTAATTCGGCGCTGTCAATCACATGCCGGGGAACATAACCGGAGTTATCCACGACCACGTCCCATGTGCGATCACTTCGCAGGACTGCAAGTCCGTCATCGATGTTGTCATCCCTGTTACCGATAAGTTCTTCAACCGCATCGCCATACATGTTCGGACTGGAACCCCGATTGAACATTGTGACCTTGTGTCCGCGCGCCAATGCGTAATTGATCTGGTGCGGACCGATAAATCCGGTGCCGCCAAGAAAAAGTATGCTCAGCGGTTCTGTAGCTTTATCGACAGCAGCCTGGCCTGCCGAAGCGGTCATCGCCAAGAGGGGGGATGCAGCCAAAACGCCTGCTGTCAATTCAATAAAATTTCTCCGGGTCGGCATGATTATTATCCTGTTCCTGATTGATGGCGAGTGGGAAGTATAAGGCAATATTTTTCAATGAAAGAGGTGCCGCGACAAGCCCGGTACTGTCCCGCCGGCAACCTGATTCACCTGATTCCTAGGGGCACCATCTATTTTGACGGTTCTGCATCCCCGGCGATCTCAAGACCGGCCTTACGGAGTCCATCCATTAACTGCTCAACCAGTTCCGGTTGAATCCACTTGCCGTGCAACTGTCGCGCGACCTCACCGTAGTCAGGTTTGAGCGAGAGCGTTTGTTGGAGCGACTTGTGAGCCGCATCAATCTCGCCCAACTGGGCGTAGCACATGGCAAGCACAGCGTGCTGATAGAAGTTGTCCGGCGTGTTGAGCCTGAGCGCAATGCCCAGCGCCAACTGATAGTCCTTGCGGCGATAGGCATCGTGCCAGGCGGTGTAGTTATACATGCCCGGAAGGTTCGGATTCAGTTTTAAGCCTCGCTCCGAAAGTTCACAGCCTCGGGGCCAGTCACCCGAGTAGGCGATCAACAACCCCATGAACGCAGCCGTTGCCGCATCCAGCGGATTCAGGGCAATAGCCCGCTCCGCCGCTGTGCGAGCCGCGGGGAATTCACGCCGGAAAAACAGAGCCTGGGCCAGTGCATAGTGCGGCAGGGAATGCATTGGCGCCGACAGAACCGCCTTACGTGCTGCACGCAGCGCTTTTTCGAAAGAATCCGGAATCCGGATGTCCCAATGACCGAACTCGTTTGAGTACATGAGCGACAGCATGGCCCAACAGTCGCCATTGTCCGGATCCTGCTGAATGGCTCTTTCAAGGCAGGACCGTGCCTCGGCAAGCGCTTCCATCGTAAAGCGTTCGTTGTAACCGAAGCTGTGCAGCAGTGCTTCATACGGGGTGAGCTGGTCAGCAGACTTTTTTCGAACAGCATCACTCATGCTGCGCGGCAGGACCCCGTGCATGTCCGCAACGGTTGAAACGATCTGGGGCGCCAGGTCGTCCTGCAGCTCAAATACGACGTCCGGGCCGAACGGCCGATCATATGTCTCGGCCCACAGGTGAGCCCCGGTAACAGAGTCGAGGAGCTGCACTCCCAGACGCACCCTGCCCCCCGCCTGGCGGATACTGCCGTCCATCACATAGCGTGCGCCGAGCTCGGTGCCCACGGCACGGACGTCCATCGATTCGTCAGCGTACTGCCGGGTTGAATTTCGCGAGATCACGCGAAGGTACGAAAAGCGTGCAAGGCCGGTGACAACGCCCTCGGACAGCCCTTCAGCCAGGGATTCAAGGTCCGCATCGGTGCCGCGATGCTTGAACGGCAGCACTGCCACCCAGAATCCGTCTTCCGTGTGTGCCTCCCGGGCAACCGACGCCAACGGCTTTTTCGGGGTTGGCAATACGCCAGCACTTTCGGATTTACCGGTGAGCAGGCCTGCCACACGTTCGACAAATTCAGCAGTCACTTCGCTCTGCGGCAGCATCACCCAGTGTCGCTCGCGAAAACGGTCCGGCACACGAGCCGCCGGTTCCGGCGTGTCGTCGATCAGTACCGGTAGCAGGAAGGGCTGATCATCGGCCATATCCATCATGCGATGCACAGCCAGGTTCCATTCGCGGCGGAAATAGCCTTCGCTGCGCGCATTTGTGTTAGCTGAGACCAGCGCGACAAAAAGTGCGCACTCCTTGACCTGCCTGCGAATCGCAGCATCCCATGCATCACCGCTTCGCAGTTCGCTCTGGTCAAACCACACCTCGATCCCCGCATCAGCCAGCGCGTCGCGGATGCGCCGTGCGATATCGACGTCCTGTGATGCATAACTAAGGAAGACGGCTTGAGAGGGATTATTCATGCAGCGGCAACCAGACAACAGGCATCCAGATTCAACTTCCCGTTCAAAGGTGAGGACAAGAATTATAAAGCACCCTTATTGAGGAATTGGAAAGTGCGTGGCGCTTTCAGAAAAGAGCTTTGATCTCTTTTAAAAATTAAAACGGAGAACTAACGGAACCCGACAAGTTTCAAGGCTGACGAAACACGCCCTCGTGTTGTATCTGACTTCATTGGAAAAGCACTGAAGAAGTCATCTCTCGTCAGTGCCGGGTTACGCGCACGCGCATCGTCAGCCCAACCTTTCCCGCGATCACGATCACCTGCCAGAGTCTGTGCGGCGGCAGCGATCATGGCAATCAGCGGGTGAGCACCAGGAGAGCGGGCCCCGCGGTCCGCCCACTCCGCCGCCTCAGTATCTTCACTCAACTCGATATGAGTCAGCCCCCGCGCCGCCAGCATGGCGTAATAGAGAGGATCGAGCGGACTCAGGCGCATCGCAAGATCGAGATGCTCCCGCGCCTTATGCACGCTTCCCGCCATGGTTTCTGTCCAGGCGCGGGCATAAATACCCTGTGCAAAATTCGGGCTGAGTGAAGTCGAGCGCTCAAGCCACACCAGTGCCCTGTCGAGATCGCCTTCCAGCCAGTAACTGCGGCCCATCGTGAAATTCACGAACGGATCCAGCGGATCGATGTCGACGCCTGTCTGGGCATGACTTCGCGCCAGTGCCAGGTCTCTCGGAGGATCGTCTGACTGGCGCAGGAATGCTGTTTGAAAATGCACAAAAGACAGTCCGGCATGAGCACGCGCGAAGTTTGGATCCTGGCCCACGGCCTGCCCGAACAACTGCGCTGCAATCGCGTTGTCCTTCTTGTTGAATCGATAAATGTGCTGAAGGCCAAGATGATATGCAGACCAGGCGTCGAGGTTTTTGGGGTCTCTTAACCTTGCATTTGCTGCCTCGTGCAGCGGAATCTGGATTTCAAGAGACGCCAGGATGCTGTCGCGAATCTCTGCGCGTATTTCATGTACCGCGCCAACGAGATTCGAATAGCGTTCCGCCCAGACCACATCCCCCCCACCAGTATCGACCAGTTCTGCAGAAACTGTCAGTTGCTTGCCAGAGACCTCAACCGTGCCAGCCAGGCAATAACGGACGTTGAGCAAACGGCCAACGTCGCGCGGATCTACATCTTCGCCACGAAATCGGAACGATGACCCACGCGCCACAACAAAAAGCCACCGCAACCGCGCCAACTCGGTTATCAATTCGTGCGGAATACCATCCGCGATGGTGACATCTTCGCCAATATTGCCTAGAGACCGAAAGGGCAATACTGCAATCGAGGGCCTTGATTCAGTCGCAAGCTCCGCGTCCTGGCCTGGTTGCGCAGCGACATTTTCGCCATCTCCGCCCGTGACATGCAGGTCATCGGCAGAGTCGTGTTGCAAACGGACATTGCCAACAAAGCGTAGACCCTGACCATGAACGGTCCTGATGTAGTTCTGGCTGCGACCATCATCACCCAACAACTGGCGCGCCTTCTTGATCCGGGTGGACAGTGCAGAATCAGTGACGATACGGCCATGCCAGATCTTTTCGAAGATTTCTTCTTTTGAAACCATTCGCTCGCGATTCTCAACCAGCAATGCGAGCAGCGCGAACACCTGTGGTTCAACGTTACAGGGCTGGCCGTTCTCGCGAAGTTCGACCCTGGCAAGATCAAGCTCGAATGCATCAAAACTGTAGATCATGTTGCCAAGCATAAATCAACAACATCGCCGCTCCCAGAAATGGTCAGGAAATCTCCAGATTATCTTCAAGTTTGCACTGCCACGATGGTTTCTAATGCACTCACTGGCAGCGACAACGCTGTTTAAACAAGCACTAAAACTTGAAACAATCAAAGGAGAACTAATATGCCTCTCGTAACTATCGACGTCATCAAGAACGTATTCACACCGGATCAGAAAGAAGATCTGATCGAAAAAGTCACCGAGGCCATGGTGGCCGTTGAAGGCGAAAACATGCGCCCTGTGACATGGGTTCGTATCAAGGAATTTGAAAGTGGTGACTGGGCCATCGGCGGACAGCGCCTGGGCACAGCTGATGTACTTGAACTGGCAAGAGGAAAAGCAGCCTAGCCAGGACGCACTTTAGCAAGTCAATGGCCTCGCCCGAAATCGGCGAGGCCATTTCTTTATCAGGTCCTGATACTCTGAATTCTCACTCCGTCACGAAACAACTCACTACTCTTTGAGAAAATACATTGGTTCGTGTCGGTATACGCTTCGTTTGGAGGTGGGCACATGCACCGCTTATTCCGGGCACCTTTCGTGAGGATCCGTAATTTGCATCCCAACCTTAAATTCTGAAGGATAAAATGTTCTAACCCTCTCATCCCGGTTTTCAAAAGGCGGGTTGCTTATGAGATGGAGCAGGACTTATGAAACCACGTTTTCTGAATTATTTACTGGCGTTTATTTTGGCGGTATTGGTCAATACTGGTTGCACCCCATCGCAGGTCCGCCAGGTCAGCATTACCCCCGGTCTTTCAGGCGATGAGTTTGCTCTTGTCGCATTTTCGATAGACAGCACTCAGCCCGTTGCATTTCGCAGCCTGGAAATTATGACTTTCTCTTCAGGGAATCGACCAAGGAGGGCGGGCGAGGTTTCGATTCATCCAATCAACGGCACCGGGCAATTGTTTTTCTATGAATTTTCAGTCGAAACTGCCCGGTTCGGGGTTGCACGATTCGAGTACGAGGGAGATTTTTGGGAGTCGGTTGACCCGGGGCCCGAATTTTCCGTTAAGCCCGGCACCCTGACCTACCTGGGCAGGATTCAATTACCACTGGTCCAACTGGGTACATTCGCAGATTCGGGCAGGGATTTTCCTGCAAGCGCACGTATCGTGATGACGGATGCGAGTGAAGATGATCTGCAACGATTGAGGGCTCACTTTCCGTCAACCAGGAACATGCCATTGAATAAAGCAATTCCCGTGACTTGGGCAGATTCCGAAAAGGTCAGCCTGCGTTACGCACCCATCCGCAACGTCCGCCCAAAAAAAGAAGGCCCCGATCCCTTGCATGATCCACCCATCCCGACCGAAGAAATTTTTGAGCCCACCGAAATACCGCCTGATTAATCAGAAGATTGTCAGGTATCTGAGCCAGGGGGCCAGAGTAAACCCTGTTTGCCTGAAAAATCCCTCAAAGCTTATTGACCTTAAGACGATCGGGTTAGATTGCATTGGGTAAAACCGAGAATAGTTACACTGACCCCAATTATTTGTCACGAAACCCTGGATGCTTTGCGGGAACAAGAATAGTCAGGAAGGGACGAGGATATCCTGACGATCTGCCGGTCGTTGTATTGCAGGAGGACCGGAAGCAACCCAGACCCTCCTCGAAGAGTCTCCAGGCCCGGTTACCAGCACCCGTTTCAAGCAGCATAATTTTCGTCCCGCTTTTATTGGTGACCTGTATACTGCTGCCAAATATAAATTGCCGGGCAAGCGAGGACATTCCAGGGAGTAATGTGGCCTGCCTGCTAATTGAGGAGAATTTTATGCGCGCTCGACTGAATCACATCATCTATATTTTTCTTGGACTGTTCGGCGTGCAGGCACCTGCGGCAAATGCTGAAACTTTCCTGTGCTTCGACGATGCAGCCCTGGCGGGTGAGGTGACTTTAAAAGGCCGAGAAGGTTGTATTGATGTGTTTTCCTTCCAGTGGGGCCTGGGGTCTCCCCCAGGCGGACAGCCTTCTTTTAGCGAAGTCACCATGACCAAGAACATGGACATTTCATCACCTGCAATTGTAGCCAAAATAAGTTCCACAAAAAATGCAGGTGACGCGGATGTCTTTATACACACAAGCTGTGGGCCTGATTGTCTGGGCGATCTTGTGTTCGAAATGAATCTGACGGCAGTCTTCATCACGAGCCTCAGCGATAGCTCTGGAGGATCGCCACCTCTTACTGAGTCACTTAGTTTGGGTGGGTATTCTCAATTAACATACTGTTATACACCCACAGGCGGGTCTCAGGTTTGCGAAACGGTCACCCCGCCGTAAGGCCAAGGGCTTTATTGGTGCTTCGAAAACTTTTGTTGGGATTGCCGCTTTGGATGATTGCGTCAGGCCAACTCATGGCCAGCACAAACCAGGTTTTTCAAAGCCCGCTGATCACTGAAGCTGCCATTGTGTTCAGAGCGGGAAAGCTGGCACCAGGAAAAATGGCGTCCGTAAATATCCCTCAAATAGTCACAGCACCCGGTATATCAGCCGTTTTTCGTAACCAACTGATCCTTGCATGTATAACGATCCCATCGTCTGATGATGCTTTACTGGTGTTCTCACCTGCAACCGGGTCATGTGCAAAGCTGGATGATGGGTTTTATGGGCTGGCCGGGGAGCGCAGCCGCATAGAGGAAAAACTCGAAGATGGACCCTACATCATTGTGATGGCCCAGGTCAGGCCCAGCCCTCCTGCTGGCACCTGCTCATGCCCTGGCGAGCCGGTCGAGGTAGTGGTGACCGCAGGAGAGAGCCAAACCGTTGCGCCCGGCGAGATCATCACGACCATCGTTTTCGCCGCCACTGATGCCGATTCTGACATGCTGACTGAAGAGTTCAGCCACACCTTCGATGGAGGCAGCACACAATCCGGCGTTCCGCTGCCACTGATCAATTCCTGCGACTTCGCCCCGGGTACAGCGGACTGCACGGTGAGCGGAAATGCGCCGGCTTTGGAAGGTCAGTATCTGATCCGGCTTGAAGTCACTGACGGACTGAGTCCCGGTTTTGCAATTGCCACGCTGAATGTTGAATCTGACCCTCCGCCGATGGGACTGTTTTCCGACGGATTTGAAAATCAGCCTTGAATTCAACCGAAAAGAAATTACATCGCGCGGTCGAACTTAATCGACATGGCAATACCGGATCTGCAAAGAAAATACTTAAGTCTGTTCTCAAGGCGCAACCCGGACATTCCGATGCGCTGAACCAGCTGGGCATTGTTCACTATCGGGATGGCGATGTTGCAGCTGCAGCAAAATTCTTTAGCCAGTCAATCAAATCGGATTCGAAAAACCTCGCGGCGATTCAGAACCTTGGCAACGTTTGGGCCGATCTCAACCGGCTGGAGGAGGCAGAATCCTGTTACAAAAAGGTACTGGAGCAAACGCCCAATGACGGTCAGCTGCTGGCCAATTTATGCGTGGTTTTCAGGAAGAGCGGCCGGTTTAAAGAAGCCATCAGGGTGGGACGGAAGAGCACAAAACTCGCACCTGATCACCCGGTCACCTGGTATTCACTTGGTCTTGCGCTGATCGCAAATCGCCAGGACCGAAAAGCCGTGACCAGCCTTGAAAAAGCGATTGCGCTCAAGCCGGATTTCACACTTGCTCACAACATGTTGTGTCAGGCCACTTATCGTATTGAGAAGAAACGTTTACTTGGTGTCAGAGATTTCCCAAAGACAAAAATGGCTTATGAACGCTGGCATGAATCTGACAAGAAAAATCCAATAGCGGAGTTCATGTTGCAGGCACTGGCTGGTAACGATGTCATCGATCGGTCACCCGACCAGGTAACACGCCGAATATTCGATGACTTTGCCGAAAATTTTGAAGAACAACTTGGCAGGCTGGAATATCGCGCACCCAGGATCGTTGCGGAAACAGTAGGCAACCACCTCGGAGAAGCAAACGGTCTGCTTATCGTTGATGGCGGTTGTGGCACAGGCCTGATGGGGCAGTTTCTACGACCCATGGCCGACACACTGCAAGGCATCGATCTGTCTCCGGCCATGTTACGAAAGGCCAGAACGACCGGGCTCTATGACAACCTGCACGAGGCAGAGCTGACCACATGGTTGTCTGAGCATCCCGGTTGTTGCAATCTGCTGACTATTGTTGACACCCTGGTTTATTTCGGGGCCCTGGAAAATGTTCTGGCTGCCGCCAGAACCTCTCTTTGTCCTGATGCGCTGTTGGTCTTTACACTGGAAAAACTTGAAACAACAAAAAGCAAGCGAAGCTGGGTGTTACACCCCACCGGCCGATACAGTCACTCGCGGGAATACGTGGAAAAGGCCATCGACCATGCCGGACTGCACCAAATTGAGATTCAGGAGCGCGTGCTTCGCAAGGAATCCGGCAATCCGGTAATCGGTCTTGTCGCAGCAGCCAGGAAATAACCACCATATGCTCCCTATCCTCTATTCATTCCGCAGATGCCCCTATGCCATCCGTGCAAGGATGGCGCTCGCCTATTCAGGAATCGAGGTAGAGCTACGAGAAGTATTCCTCAAGGAAAAACCAGACGCCATGTTGAAGGCTTCACCCAAGGGGACCGTACCGATTCTGGTGCTCAGCAATGGGACCGTCATTGAAGAAAGCCTCGATATCATGCTTTGGGCCGTCCAACAGACTGATCCTGACGGTTGGCTGCGCGATGAGCTGGAAACACGCGCGCTTTCAATGATCGACGAGAACGACACCGTTTTCAAAGATAACCTGGACAAATACAAGTACTGGCAACCCCACTCAGAATTTACGCGAGAGCATTATCGCGGGGAGGCTGAAAATTTTCTGCAGGATCTGGAAAAGAAGCTCGAACAACAGGCTTTTTTGCTATCACCCTCAATGACGCTGGTTGACGTTGCAATTTTTCCCTTTATCCGCCAGTTTTGTTTCGTCGACAAACCCTGGTTCGACCAGGCGCCCTACCCTTTATTGCAGGATTGGCTGAAGTTTATGCTTGAGTCTTCACTTTTTACAGGAGTCATGGGCAAGCAACCCTTTTGGAAAGAAAACGCCTGAATTAAAAAGAGTCATGAAAAGTGGTCAGGGCCCTTTTTTGACCGACCCCATGATTGGTTTTGGTCTAGCGCAAACCATTCCTCAGATACCTCCCCGCGCCCGTGCGGGCGCGGGGAAGCTGAGCATCAGAAGCTCTGGCAATCAGGCGTGCTCGGAGTGTAGCTCAAACCCGAAACGCCAGTAATTGAATCCACGCAGAAGGTGAAGGAAACACCTCCCTTCTTCGTGCCAACCGTGGTCAGTGTAGTCAACCCACCTCCGGTCGTGTTGCCGGCGATCGTCTCGTTGTAGCTGCCAGTGAAGGTACCCGTGACGCTGGCCCCGCTGATGGCATTGCCAAAGTCATCAACCACGGTCACCACCGCCTGGCCCCTCTTCTGGCCCCTTCCGGCATTTACGGTGCTAAGCGAGATTGAATTGACCAGCAGTTCAGACGGACCAGAACTGTTGGAAGTGGTGAAGTTCCATTCGACACCAGTCGTGGTGCCGACGGCATTTTGCTCATCAACCCGCCAGAAGTAGGTCGTGCCAGTATTGAGTGGGCCAGGATCATAGCTGGATCCGGCCTGGTCATTGCTGACCAGCGACAAGCTGCCGGAAACAGCACCGAAGTAAACATCATGCACATCGGTACCCGCGCCTGCTGTCCAACTTAGTATTGTGTTGACCGGGACTGACGAGGTGCCATTACCCGGATTGGGGTTGGCAGCCTGCGCCGGTGGTTCGGTCGGTGGCGTGGCACCGTCAAAGTACATATGGTCCACGCTGATGGTGCTGTACACCGTATTGCTCTGATCGGTGTTGTTATCGATCACCCGGACATAAACGGTGCCGCTGACACCATCACCAATATCGAAAGTGCTCGATCCGCCAGGCACGGTCAACATGGTTTGCCAGCCGCCATTGCTGCTGGTCGACCACTGGAACTCAAACGCAGTGTCAGCATCGCCGTTCGGGAAGCTCGCCTGGGCGTCTACATTAAAGTGGGTATTACCCGACGCCAGGTTAAACTGCCAGATGTGCTCCAGGCTGTCGGAGCGTCGGCTCGGCTTGCCACCGTTGTGGTCCTCGGTGATCGACTCTACGCCACCACCATCAGCCCGGGTGTCCAGGTACGAGCCACTGCGAGTGCCTTTAACCGTGTTGAAATCAGCTACAGCGACGTCCGGCTCAACCGGATTTGCGGTTGCTGTCACCTGGTCAGAGTAGTCGTCGGTCGCTGACAGGTTATCCGTCACGGTCAGCGTGACCGTGTAGGTGCCAGGTGCGCCATAACTATGGTTGGGCGTCTGGCCAGTGCCGTTGTTGCCATCGCCAAAGTCCCAGTCATAGCTGGTGATGGTTCCATCCGGATCGGAAGAACCGGAGGCATCGAAATCACAACTCTGGTTGTTGCACGAACCGGTAAAGAACGCGGTTGGTGACTGATTTGGCGCCGTCACGGTGAGCGACACGTTTGCATTGTCCGTGCCACCATTACCATCCGAGACCGTATAACCGAAATTGTCGGCGCCGGTGGCGCCTGGGTTTGGCTGGTAAGTGACAAAGCCGTTGTTGTTGGTCACCGTTCCGATTAAGCCATTGCTGACCGTTGAAACGTTTAGCGGGTCCCCGTCAACATCGCTGTCATTGTCGAGGACGAAAATATTCACGGCGTTGTCCTGCTCCGTAAAGATTCCGGAGTCATCCGTTGCGACCGGCAGGTCGTTGACCGGATTAATCGTCATACTGACATTTGCCGAGTCACTGCCGCCATTGCCATCCGACACTGTGTAGCTAAAGCTGTCGTTACCGTTGTAATTGCTGTCCGGCTCGTAGCGAATGGTGTCATCAGGATTAATTGAGGCGCTGCCGTTGGGCGGATTACCCACGCTGGTGACGCTCAGGGAATCGCCTTCCGGATCACTGTCGTTACCCAGCACTGCGACATCAACGACGCTATCCTCGTCCACTGAACCGGAATCGTCCCCGGCCACCGGTGGCTGATTGCCGCCACCACGCGGTTCGGTGTTGAAGTGCCAGCTGTAGTTGCTGCCTAGCTGGATTGTGGCCGTTGTGATACGTATATGCCCATTGCCGAGGAAAGAACCATTGGTGCTGCAGGAGGCAAAGCCGGAAGATGTTGACATGGTCACTGTGATGTCACACTGCGACCCAGTGGTAATCCCCTCGTAAACAAGGTTCAGCTGGTAATCGTCCGCCGTTCCGGCTGTTTCATCGATGCCGCTTTCAGCCAGCATGATGGTCGTGGCACCGTCACTGATGATTTCGCGCTGCGTCTCGCCGGAGTACGTAAGCTGCTGCATAACCGCCTCGGCGGGTGCCAATCCAAGGTCTGCCGCCAGCTCTCGCGAAGCATTTGCCGCGAAGTTGTCACCACCCGGCAAAAATGCCGAATCTCGCTGATACACGGTGGTATCAACCGGTGTTGCAATCGGAAGCTGGAATGGGTCGTTGTTCGGGTTGAACCAGTGCAGGTTGACGTCATCCCCCCGAATATCATCAGCACTGCCCGGAACACCGTCGGGACCAGGATTCACGTCAAAAATGTTATTGCCCCCGTCGGTGGCCTTGGTGTAGTCGTTTTCGCTCAGGCCGGATTCCGACGCCGCATTGACGTGTGCCAGGCCCACGCAATGGCCAAGTTCGTGCAACAGTACGGACTCGACATCCAGGCCGCTGACTGCCCCCGGATCGAGATTACTGGCTACAGGTTGCAGGTCGTTCCAAACGGCAATGTTGTTCTGAAGCGGTATCACCAATTGCTGCGCATTGTCTGAAGTGGGTTGGATGCAGACCCCGACATTCAAGACTCCGCCATTACCGGTGTAGCCCGAAGGGTGTGTGATCGCATCCACACCATTGCCTTCACCGGCAAAAATGTACGCGCCAGCCTGAACGACCGGGCTAAGCACGATTGAATGAATAAATATCAACGCCAGCGCAAAACGCCAGGTGCGCTGACTCCTGGACATGGTTGTCCCGTGTTTAAAATTACGTTTGTTCACTGTTATCCCCTGAGATTCGTTGTTGAAGCCCACATGGTTCAGTCAACCACCGCGGTCGCGGTGGGATGCTGGTCAAGTTTCAAGAGTTCCGCTTCGATTTCGGCAAGTTTCCGAAACGCACCGATTTCCGGATAGCGGTCGGCATCAATGGGCAGATTGG
>Ga0102946_1000538_pt1 | contig 13136 bp, 13 predicted proteins | sample SalPon2A_A_D1_MG_FD_78209 | JGI IMG/M metagenome (GOLD analysis project Ga0102946, IMG submission 78209) | Soil microbial communities from South San Francisco under conditions of wetland restoration - Salt Pond MetaG R2A_A_D1_MG | ecosystem: Environmental > Terrestrial > Soil > Wetlands | place... | reverse complement strand
GATTGGATAATCGGGTTCGACAAGTCGGCGCAGTCGACTTGGACGCACGAAGTGCGCCCCGAAGGGGTGAGCGAGCGGCGCGAGCGAATCAATCCCTCTCTCTCCGCCACTCCTTCTCTGTCATCTATTTACCGAAGCCCGCGCAAGCGATTTCCCCGGGTCAATAAAGGGTGTCTTCACGACCGTCGCATCGACTTCGTCCGAGTCGATGCGAACGCCCAGTTTCGATCCGATTGCTGACCCGTCTAATGCGACCATCGCCAGGGCAATATTTCGTTCGAGTCGCGGCGAGTAGACCGCTGAAGTCACGATGCCAGCATCCTCATCGTCGACAATCACCGGCCAATAACGCGTATTCGGCCCTGCAAGCGGCGGACAATCAATTTCGAGTCCGACTAACTGTCTGCGCACGCCGTTTTCGTGGATGCGCTGCAACGCCGCTTTGCCAATAAATTCGGCATCCAGAGACAAGTCGACCAGCCGATCCATGCCCAATTCGAAAGGATTCGTATTGATATTCATATCGGCGTGGTAGGAAAGCATTGCCCCTTCGATGCGGCGAATTGTCGACGTGTGTCCCGCCCGCAGGCCTGAGGGCTGTCCGGCGGCCATAATGCGCTCCCAAAGTTTGTCGCCTTTATCGCCGTCTCGCAAATAGAGTTCATAGCCCAACTCGCTCGACCAGCCAGTGCGCGATACGACGAGTGGAATGTCATCCAGCATCAATTCCCGCGACCAGAAATAGCGGAGATCGGCAATCTCGTCACCAAACAATGACTGCATGATGTGCAGCGATTTTGGCCCCTGCAGTTGCAGTGGAGAAACATCCGGCTCGTGTATCGCTACGTCCATCCCGGCGTATACCGCAACGCCCTTGGCCCAGAGCAACAGGTCGCTATCCGATGTCGACAACCAGAATCGGTCTTCCGCGAGGCGCAGCAGGACCGGATCGTTGATGATGCCGCCTTCATGGCTGGTAATCAGGACATACTTGCATTGGCCAACCTCGCACTGCGATAGATTCCGGGGTGTCAAAAGCTGTACGAAGCGCGCGGCGTCCGGACCATTGATCTCGACCTGACGCTCGACCGCCACGTCACATAAAATTGCAGCATTGATCAGGTTCCAGTAGTTCTCCGCCGGGTCGCCAAAATCCCGCGGGATATACATGTGGTTATAGACCGAAAAATTCTTTGCACCATGACGCAACGTTGCATCAAAAAAAGGTGACTTGCGGATTTGCGTTCCGAATCCTACGTTGTCTGCCATCTTGCTTACGCTCTTGTGAAATCGGGGTCTCTGCATAATTACAGCCTATTACAGACTAAACGATTTTCTTCGGATTATCCGGCTTGCGTCCGGGTTTCGGTGGTTCTTTGACCGGCTCACCGGGCTCTTTATCCGGCGGCACGGGTTGTGGATCGTCTGAGGGATTGTCCTTGTCTGGCTCATCTTTCTTCTGGAGTTTCATTGCTCACCCATAACTTTGTCCGGAAAGTCGAGTTTTTCGTGTACATCGCCATCGAGGTCAGGTGGTTCCCGGGTTACAACACTCTTGCCGATTTTTAGCGTCGCTTCGAAACCTTTGACTCCGGACCTGTCCCAGTATTCTGCATACGTGGGTACAATTTCGAGTGCGATAATCGTGGGATCGTCTTTGCCTTCGGGAAACCAGGCGTTGTCGCTGGCCGACCACAGTTTATCGATCTTGTCTGAGTCGCGGGTTGCAACGGCACTTCCGGAGATCGACAAAAACTTTGAGTCTGCCTGCATGGTCACATTGACCATTGGCGAATCTGTTATCTCCTCCAGCTTGCCACTTTCAACACTTGTAAGAAACCAAAGTCGGCCATCAGGTGACGTGTCCGCAATGGCCATCGGCCTCGAACGAATTTCTTCGCCACGCAGCGTGACCAGCATGGCTGTATCAAATGACGTCAGTACCTCGAGGTAATGTTCCAAATCGCTTTTCTTCATTTGAGTCTCCAGGCTCGTATCAGTCGTGCTTTGCAAATTTGACCATCGTTGATGGCCATACCTAACAATAGAAATTGCAATCGCCGTGCCAGAATGTCGAGACCCGGCTTGCCGCTATAATTGGGCGTTGTACGCCGCGTTTCCGGCATTTTTCTGTAAAAGCTACGTTAGTTTTGCAATTGCTACACTAAGCGGCTACCAACAAAGAGGTCTCCTATGTTTGTTCGAAAAAGAATCAGGCCCGCGTGGCAGCTGCGAGGGACTGCGATCGTGCTGTTAGCAGTTTTCGTCGATTCCGCGGCTGATGAATCATGGTCGATCGAGTGTGTGGCAGAGCAAATGGAGACCGCGGCACCGACGACCACGGTCGCGGAACTAAAAACTATCTGTGCAAATGCGTCAGATAGCGCCGGTCCCGAAGACAAACTGATTGAGAATCGGATACAGGCGGAACAAGCGGCTGCCCGAAGTCGATTTGCGGTAACGGCACATCGGCGCAATTTCTTCTTGCCCGTGACGTACATGGCCGATCCGAACGACGAGCCGTTTCCGGACAATGGCCCTGAACAAAGTGGCGATTTCGACAACCTTGAGGCGAAATTCCAACTCAGCGTTAAGACGACGTTGTTTGACAAGGTTTTGCTGCGAAACGATGCCATACAGTTCGGTTTTACGGCGGCATCGTTTTGGCAAATGTACAACAAGGAGCTCTCGTCGCCATTTCGTGAAACCAACTATGAGCCCGAACTTTTCTGGCTGGCGCCGATGAATTGGACACCCTGGGGCGTCGACACAACCTTGTTGACGATCGGGCTAAGTCATCAGTCAAATGGCCGGGGAGGATCACTTTCGCGAAGCTGGAATCGTCTATACGCGAACTTTATCTGGGAGAAAGGCGACTATGTCTTCAGCTTAAAGCCGTGGTACCGGTTGCCGGAGAGCAAGAAAAAGGAACCGGGCGACCCGCGCGGCGACGACAATCCCGATATTGAAGATTTCATGGGGAATTTTGAGTTCACGACCGTGTACAAGCGCGGGAGTCATGAGTTTTCCGCCATGTTGCGCAATAATTTAAGTTCAGACAACAAGGGCGCGATTCAGATTGAATGGACCTTTCCACTCTTAAAGAATGTGCGGGGCTATGCTCAATACTTCAATGGTTACGGTGAGAGTCTGATTGACTACAATGCACGCATTGAGCGAATCGGCATTGGGTTCCTGATGACCGACTTGCTCTGAGTCACAGCGGCCGATTCGACGTTTCTTCTATATACTGCCGGCGGTAATGGAGAAAACCCGCGACATCGGCGAGTTAATTGACTCGGCCAGGCTGACCCGCCTGCAGATAACCGTTCTTGCTGTTTGTTACTTCCTCAACATGCTCGATGGCATGGACGTCCTCGCCATTGCCTTCGCGGCACCTTCAATTTCGACGGACTGGGCGATTTCACCGCAGTCGCTGGGCGTCGTTTTCAGTGCGGCACTGATCGGCATGACCACAGGTGCCGCGTTCCTATCACCATTCTCAGACAAGATCGGCCGACGTAACGTCATATTGCTTAGCCTGGTCCTGATTTCGGCGGGCATGGTCGCCACCGCTCTCGCAAATTCGGTGCCGCAACTGATCGTGCTGCGCTTTATCGCCGGGCTCGGTATCGGCTCAATGCTGGCAAGTATGACGTCGCTGGTCTCGGAGTATGCGCCGGACCGGCATCGTAATCTGTTCATCCTGATTCTGCAGGCAGGCTATCCGATCGGCGCGATTATCACCGGCTTCATCGCCGCAGCCATCTTGCCCGAGCACGGCTGGCGGCCCCTGTTTGTCATCGCGGGTGTTGTTTCCCTGCTGGGCATTCCGCTGGTGATGTTGCTGCTGCCAGAATCACTCACTTTCCTGGCAAAAAAACAACCCCGCAACGCTCTGCAGAAAATCAACTCGACATTGAAGAAAATGGCTGTCGCACCGCTCGATGCATTACCAACCTTGACAGAAAAACAGGCACTCAAGGTCAGTCTGCGATCGTTGCTGCACAGCGACTATCGGGCGGCCACACTGAGTCTATGGGGCGCGTTTTTCATGAGCTTTGCGACCCTGTACTTTCTCCTGAGCTGGGTGGTCAAGCTGGCTATTGAGTCGGGCCTGCCACTCGAGAGCGCTATTTATGCCGGTGTCAGCTTGAATCTGGGTGGCTTCGCCGGCGGCATTTTCCTGGGCGCAATATCAAATCGCGTTGGTTTGACACGTATCATCGCAATATTTGCGGTCATCGGGTCGCTATTCAGCGTGGTTTACGGAACGGTTGATGCGAGCGTTTCTACCATGTTGCTGCTGGTGTTCCTGTTGATGTTTTTTGTCCAGGGATCTTTCACCGGGTTGTTTGCGGTGGCTGTCCGAATCTACCCGACAGAGATTCGGACAACCGGCATCGGTTGGGCCATTGGCGCCGGTCGAACGGGTGCGATCCTGGGTCCGATTGTCGCAGGCGTTCTGCTGGGCGCTGGCTTGTCGATCAGTTGGACCTTTGTCGTTTTCGCTGGCCCGATGCTGCTGGCGGCGCTGTTTGCTTTGAAGATTCGACTGGGCAGCACTGGCTGATCGTCCGCGCTAGAATCCGCAGTGTTCCAACAAAAACAAAGGCAGTGCGATGAATGCTCACGATCAAATCCAGGAACTACAAAAACGCATGGCCGAGTCCATCATTGGCCAGGCAGACGTCGTCGAGCGCATCGTCATCGGCTTGCTCGCCAACGGCAATATCCTGGTCGAAGGCTTGCCGGGTCTTGCCAAGACACGTGCCATCAAGGCGCTCGCGACAAACATGGAAGCGGACTTCAGCCGCATCCAGTTCACGCCGGATCTGTTGCCGGCTGATGTGACCGGCACCGAGGTTTATTACCAAAAAGACGGGGCGGGCGAGTTTCGATTTGAAGCCGGGCCCATCTTCGCCAACATAGTGCTCGGTGATGAGATCAACCGCGCGCCTGCCAAGGTGCAGGCGGCCATGCTCGAAGCCATGGAAGAACGGCAGGTCACGGTTGCTGGCACAACGCACAAAATGCCGCCGTTATTCATGGTGATGGCAACGCAAAACCCGGTGGAACAGGAAGGCACCTACCCATTGCCTGAAGCACAGCTCGATCGTTTCCTGATGCACATTAATATTCATTACACGTCAGTCGAGGATGAGGTGCGGATCATTTCTCTGGTGCGCGGTGAAGAATCCGCGCAACCGGAAGAAGCCGGCGACGACAACAAGCCGGAGCGCGAGCGCATTGCGCAGGACGCGGTGTTCGCGGCGCGCGAGGAAATCGCCGCCATCCACGTATCGGACGCAGTACAGCGCTACATGGCGGACCTGGTCTACGCGACCCGGACGCCTGACAAATACAGCGAAGACCTCGATCGCTGGATCGATGTTGGCGGCAGTCCGCGGGCTTCATTGGCATTGGACAAATGCAGCCGGGCGCATGCGTGGCTCAGCGGTAACGACTTTGTGGATCCAGGCAATGTTCGCGCGGTGGCACACAATGTGCTGCGGCACCGCCTGATGTTGTCCTACGAAGCACAGGGCGAGGGCGTGTCGGCCGATAAGGTCATCGATACCCTGCTTGAACTGGTGGCCTTGCCCTGAACAATGACGGATCCACGCATTCATGTCTCGCTATCACATCTGCGTCAGCTGCAGGGGCAGGCGCGAGGATTGAGCTTCCTGCCGAAGCAACCGTCGGCCAGTGTCCTGAATGGCCGGCATGCGTCGCGCCTGCGCGGGCGAGGACTGAACTTCGAGGAAATGCGCGATTACCTGCCCGGTGATGACGTCCGTTCAATTGACTGGAAGGCGACGGCCAGAACCGGCTCGCCCCATGTACGGGTCTTCACGGAAGAGCGTGATCGACCGGCACTGCTGGTCGTCGACCAGCGCATGTCGATGTTCTTTGGTTCCCGCCTTAACATGAAGTCGGTCAGTGCCGCTGAGGCTGCCGCGATCGCTGCCTTCCGGGTTCTGGGTGCGGGCGATCGCGTTGGCGGCGTGATTTTTGACGACGAAGAACAGGTTGACTTCAAACCGCAACGCAGTCGCCGCACCGTGTATGCACTGCTTGAGACCATTGCGCGCATGAACAATCGCTTGCATGCCGACCGATTGGTGACAAACCAGCCCGGTAAGCTGAACGATGTCCTGCAGAGTGCCGCGCGCCTGGCGCATCACGACCACCTGATCATCGTCATGAGTGATTTTGAAGGAATAGACGCCAACACGCGCCGGCATGTCAGCAACATGGCGCAGCACAATGACGTCATACTGATGCACGTCTACGACCCGGCAGCGCTGGAGTTGCCGTCCAGCGCGAAAGCGGTGCTCGGTGATGCGCGACAACAGGCCGAAGTTGACTTGCGTTCAGCCACCGTTCGCCAGACGTTGCAGACGCTGGGTCAACGCCGCCTGCAACGAATAACAGACTGGCAGGCCGAAATTCGGTTGTCCGTTGTGCCGCTCAGCGCCGGCGAAGAGACCTTGCCACAGATCAGGCGGCTCCTCGCCAGCGCAGCACCACGGCGAAAGATTCGATGACCCGCTACGAAGGCCTGTCATTACCGCAGCTGCTCGACCTGATGCACGACCTGGTGCGACCGGAGGCGATTGCGTGGACGCCGCAAACCGTTGGATGGGCCGTCGCAGGCCTATGGTTGTTGGTCGTTATATTGATGCTGGCCTGGCACCGAATCCAGGTATGGCGTCGCAATCGCTATCGACGTGAGGCCCTGGCAGAGCTGCAGGCGATCCAGGCGCAACCGGACCTCGATCCGCAGTCCATGGCGTCGCAAATTGCGACCCTGTTGAAGCGCACGGCGCTGGCTGCATATTCGCGCGAGCAGGTTGCAAACCTCTATGGAGCCGAGTGGGCAAGATTCCTGCGCGAGTCATCGTCCAGCGACAGGCTGGTCTCGAACAACGCTGAAGCGCTTGGCAATGCGGCCTATCAAAAGGACGCGAACGGCGCTGACCTGCTGGCGCCGGCACGGCGCTGGATCAAGGTGCATCGTGCTTGAGTTGGCATATCCGTGGGCGTTGCTGGCGTTGCCATTACCGTTGCTGGTTTGGTGGCTGGCGCCGCCGCATCGCGAAGTAGTCAGCGCACTCCGTATCCCGTTCTTTGCCCAAACACTCGAAGCGGTGGGGGCGAACCCACAAAGCGGCGCGATGATAGTGCGCCGTCGCTGGTTACAACGCATCGTCACAGCCCTGGTCTGGTGCCTGCTGGTTCTTGGCCTGACGAAGCCACAGTTGATTGGCGAGCCGATTGTGCGGACCGAAGCATCACGTGATGTCATGCTCGCGATTGATCTGTCCGGGTCGATGGACTACAAGGATTTTCCGGATGCCGATGGCACGATGTCGCGGCGTCTCGACGGCGTACAGCGCGTAGTGGATGAATTTGTTGCCGCGCGCAGCGAAGATCGTATAGGACTCATCGTGTTCGGCGATTCGGCCTACCTGCAACTGCCATTCACGCGGGACCTCAAAAGTGCGCGGACGCTGGTCGAGCTGATGGACGTCGGCATGGCCGGGCCGCGCACAGCGATTGGTGATGCCATTGGTCTCTCGATCAAAAGCTTTGAGAACAGCGAGTTGGACAAGAAACTGTTGATCCTGCTGACCGACGGCAACGACACGGCCAGCAAGATGACGCCGATCAACGCCGCGGCGATCGCGGCAGAAAACGATATCGTCATCTATACAATTGGTGTCGGTGACGAGCAGGCGACCGGCGAGGACCGGGTTGACTTTGCCGCGCTGCAATCTGTCGCAGACCGGACCGGAGGTGCGTTCTTCAATGCGACGGATGAGGCCTCGCTCGCCGAGGTCTATGCACGTATCGACGAACTCGCGGTGGCCGACGTTAAGACGACCGAGTGGCGGCCGCGCGAGTCACTGATGCACTGGCCGGTTGGCGTAGTACTGCTGCTGGCGTTCATGATGTATGCGGCACTGCTGCTGGACGCGCGGCGGCGCAGGTCGGCGGCCGCATGACTGATTTTTCCCTGTTTCATTTCCTGCGACCGCTCTGGTTGTTATTGATACCGGCGGTTGTATTCACCTGGTGGCTGGTACGTCGCCGGAGTGCGCAAGCCGAGTTGCCCGACGGCGTGGTCGAGCCGCATTTGCAGGCTGCGCTGACGATTGGCAAGTTGTCGAAGTCGCGCATCAAGCCGGTGGATGGCGTCGTACTTGGATTGCTGGCTGCCGTCATCGCGGCGGCGGGCCCGACCTGGAGCAAGCAACCCAGCCCCTGGTTCAGCGAGACGGCACCGCTGGTTGTCGCGATCGAAGTTACTGACTCGATGCGTAGCAACGATTTGCAGCCCACTCGCCTCGACCGGGCCCGCTTCAAAGTGCTGGATCTGCTGGAGCAACGGACCGGATCGCGCACGGCATTGATTGCCTATGCGGGCAGCGCCCATATCGTGATGCCGCCCAGTACGGATGCCGCTGTTCTGAAACTGTTTCTTGATAGCCTGGACCCGGCCATCATGCCGAATGCAGGCACGAACGCAGCGTCGGTGCTGCCGGTGGCCGACCAGGTACTCGCGGATGAAACCGCGATCGGCACGATCCTGTTTGTGACGGATGGCTTTGCGGCACAGGATGTTCCGGCACTCGCCGAGTATTCAGCAAAACCCGACGCTGCGGCGTTGGTAGCACTCGTTGTTGGCTCGGACAAGGGCGGCGTTGCGTTGCTGCCAGATGGCTCGGCTGTAATGGGCCCGGCCGGCGGGAGACTGGACACGACCATCGACTCCGGCTTACTGCGTCGCGCGGAGTCTGAAGCTGGCGTTAAGGTCGTGCGTGCCAACACGGATGATGGCGACGTACGCCGGCTCGTTCGCGAGATTAACTCCAACCTGCAGATGGCCGATGATCCGAACGCGCAGTGGCTCGACCAGGCCTGGTGGTTTGTGTTGCTGGCAGCGCTTCTGACCCTGCCAGCGTTTCGGCGAGGCTGGACGATGCAATGGTGAAGCGTCTAGGCATCGTTACTCTCCTGGCACTGGTCGCACTGGCTGTGCTGAGCGTGCGTGCGGAGCACCCGATCGATATCTGGATGACAGCCGACCAACAGGGGCGGCTGGCTGTCGAGAAGCGCGACTGGCAAAAAGCGATGGAGTTATTTGAAGACCCGATGTGGGGTGGCGTGGCGGCGTATTCGGACGGCAAGTACCCGGCGGCGGCAGAAAGTTTCGGGCGTATACCGTCGGCCATTGGTTTCTACAACCGGGGCAATGCGTTCATGAAGGGATTCGACTACGCCAAGGCCGTATCGGCCTACGAGCAAGCAGTTGCCGAAGACCCGGACTGGGAAGAAGCAGCCGATAATCTGGCGCTGGCCAGATATACGCTGGAATACATACTCGATACACGTGAAGCGTCGGACACAGGTGAGCAGTCTGAATTGGAGGCCGATGGCTACAAGTTCGACAACACTGAAGACCGCGGCAAGGAAATAACGATCACGCAGGAAAGTACGATGGATCTCGCCGCAGCCGAGAAATGGATGCGCGCAGTGGACACGGAAACACGCGATTTCCTGCGCTCCCGGTTTCAGCTGGAAGTTGCCCGCGAGGAGGCAGGACGGTGAGATACCTTGCCTTGTTGACCGTGTTGTTCGCAACCGCTGCGAATAGTGCGGACACGCCAACGGTAAGCGTTGAGGTGAGCCCGGAATCTGTCACGGTCGGCGAGTCTATCCGCCTACGAGTCTCTGTGCTGGGGCCGACGTGGTTTCTTCAACCGCCAAGGTTCCCGTCGTTTGAAGTGACCAACGCCGTGGTGCGGTTGCCGCCAGACAGCTCGTTCCCGTTGTCGCAGCGAGTGAACGGCGATACCTGGACGGGTGTGGTGCGCAACTATGAAGTCATCCCGCTCATTGGCGGCATCTTCCGAATGGACGGCCTGGTCATGCAGGTGACGTATGCGGATCCGGAAACCATCAAGCCGGTCGTGATGAAATTAGACGTACCGCCCATCGCGTTCACGGCGGTCGTGCCTGCAGGTGCGGAAGACCTCGATCCCTACATTGCAGGAACAGGCCTGCAGTTGCGACGTGAGCTGGATGGCGAAACTGACAATTTGCAGGCAGGCGATGCACTCGTCGTGCAATACAGTGCCGAGCTCGAGGGTTTGCCATCCATGTTTATTCCGGATTTCGTGGAGATGGTCGATATCGCCGGCGTTTCCGTTTACACGGCAGAGCCCAGATTTTCAGACGACGGTGTCGCGACGCGAACAGAAGAACTGACTTTCGTTTTTGAGGCAGGCGGCGAGTTTACGATTCCCGGCGTGTCGCTTGAATGGTGGAATATGGCGACAACGACGGTCGAGTCAGCGAATTTGCCAGCGATCTCCGTGAATGTGACCGGTCCCCCGGTGACTACGCCACCAGCGGTGCAAGCGCAGCGCGAGTTACATCCGTGGCGTATTGCCGCGATTCTGCTGCTCGCTGTGGCAGCTGCCTGGTTTTTGGGTCGCGTACTGGGCATCACCAAGAAACGCCGGGCCGAACGCAGGCAGCAAGAGCTGGCATCGGAAGCGTATGCATTTGGCCAACTTCAGCGCGCGCTGTTATCGGGTGACCCACGTCTTGGCTATCAGCGTTTGCTGGGATGGGTTGGTCGCCTGGAAGGTGTGCAAGACGCTGCTAGTTTTGCCGCGGAATATGGTGACGAGACACTACAACAAGGCATTCGCACATTGCGCGCGGCTTTGTACTCAGAAGCCGTCACGGAGCCGGATCTGCAGGTGCTGGCGGCCTCGCTGGGAAGTGCCAACAGGTCTTTTCACCGGGATAAACGCCGGGCTGCACGGGCTTTGCCTCCCGGGCTAAACCCGTGATGCCGGCAACAATCGACAAATTAGAAAAAGCCGTGCAGTTCTGCAAATATGGTTTCTTTATCCGTGTCGGTGAATTCCGGCGGGCCGTCATTTGCTCGCGCACCGAAGCGTGCCTGTAGAAACGGCAATGGTGTCCATTCGTACAGCAAGCTCCAGCGTGTTTCGTGATCCTCACTCAGGTCGCTGTCCGGGTCAAAATATTCGTACGTCAGTTTCAGATTATGACCGCGGCGGAATCGCCAGTTGCCCTCAACCAGTCCCGCCACGGCGTCTTGAACTTCGCCGCCTGGCAGTTCATCGCGAATCGCGTCCACTTCGAATAGCCAAGTGACCTGTCCGGTCCCGATGCCGCCGAACAGGTTGGCCATGCTGCGGTCGCCGGCATCGGCATCATTGTGATTGGCACTCGCGCCAAGGCGCCAACGACCGGCCACGTAGGACGTCATAAGACTGACTTGCTTGCCATTGTCAGTTTCCGAGCCGCCGCCGCTGCCGTTAGTGATCGACACGGCATGGGACCAGCGCGAGCTTTCGTATCCCAGTTGTACACCCCGGTCCGGGTTGGTGAAATTGATGCCGGTCGCCCGGCGAACAAAGGCCGAGTCGTCCTGCAGGCGCCAGCCATACGGCAGGTAAAACTGCCCGGCCGTGAATCGGAACGACTGGCCCTTGAGCAGGACATAGGCTTCGCGATTTATGCTGCCGCCCGGAGCAACCTGCTGGTCGATGTAGACAGAGAGCTTGTTGGTGAGCAGGCTGGCTTCGACATAGAGGTTGCCGCGGCTAACCTCAAAGGACGAGCGGTCCTGTTCGTCGTCAGCGTCACTGTACTCGAATTGACTGCGCAAATTCCCGCCGACAGCCAGCCACTCATTTACCTGGCCATTCCAATAATTACCGTCCTTTTCGGCGAGCCACGATGACAGTTCTGTTTGTGCATAGACATTGCCGTAGGCCGTGCGCTTGCCGCCGCCGGCCGAATGCGTATGGCAAGCTGAACACTGCAAGCCTTTGTCGACCGCGATGTAGGGTTCGCTTTGCGCGCCTGAGCAAGAGAAAGTCAGAACCGCGGCGCAAACGAGTAGCAACCGTCGCATTTTCATTTACTCGGGCGCGCCATCGGTAATCCATTGCCGTATATCCGTTATCAGCGCCGGATCCAGTGGTCCGCCGCCGAAGGGCATGCGCGCGCCGACTGCTGCCGTGCCTTCGAGTTTCTGTACCAGGTAGCTGTTGTCGGGATTCCCCGGATCGACACGCAGCAGGCCCGGCACCTCCGTGCTGGGGACGTTAACCAGGTTGGCAAACGCGTTGCCGGCTTCGAGATTCAGCCCTTGCTGCGGTGCGGCTCCGCCATGACACCCGGCAGTTGCGCAGTTCGGCGTGAACACGTTGGCCTGGATCGCTTCCAGCGATGCGGTGCTCATCGGCGTTGCTACGACGAACTCTGCTATGAAGTCGCCTCCGGCCGAGCCGTCGCCGCTGGGGAACGTACCACCGAATTCACCGTCGAGTGCGTTGGCATCGATGTCGAGTACAACAGACGCACCGGAACCGAAGATTTCAATCCGATAAGTATCGTCGGCGAGTGCGGCCGCAGCGATATCCATGGTTGCACTCATCGGCATCATTGCCGGCGTAGTGAGCGAAGTTGGCGTGATAACCGACTCGTTACCGTCGGCAAAGGTCCCGTCGCCGCCGCTGGCGGTGAGTACAAAGGTCATCGAGTTGATGGTTGAAACATCGAGTTCTCGATCGAACATGGCGACGATTTCGGTGGGCGCTGCCGTCAGGTTACTGTCCGGGACGGGTGACAGCGACGTTACCCGGATCGGTTCGGCTGATGGCGCACGATCGTCGAGAGCGCCGTCAGTGATCCACTGCCGAATGATATCGATCCGGTCCTGGGGCAACGGCGTGCCTCCCAGGGGCATCTGCTCCCCGACCGCGGCCGTTCCCTCAAGTTTCTGAATGAGGTAGCTGTTATCCGGATCCCCCGGCGCAACCCGCTTCAGCGTCGGGGCCTCGCTGCTGTCAACGTCGACGAGCAGGCCATAACTGTTGGCCTCATCGAGGCGCAGGCCCTGCGGTGCACCGGCGCCCTGATGGCAGCCTGACGTTGCACAGTCAGGATTGAAAACCTCGCTCTGTATTTCGGAGAACACGGGATTAAAGACCGGCGGCTGTGGCGGGTCGTCATTGCCATTGCCACCGCCGCCACCGCTGCCGCCACTGCACGCTGCTAATGCAGCCAGCACGGGAAGT
>Ga0102946_1000537_pt1 | contig 13144 bp, 10 predicted proteins | sample SalPon2A_A_D1_MG_FD_78209 | JGI IMG/M metagenome (GOLD analysis project Ga0102946, IMG submission 78209) | Soil microbial communities from South San Francisco under conditions of wetland restoration - Salt Pond MetaG R2A_A_D1_MG | ecosystem: Environmental > Terrestrial > Soil > Wetlands | place... | reverse complement strand
GCGAGACCCGGTCGGAGGAAGAGGCCATGGCCGCACGCTAGAAACGCGCAGCCCGGTCCGACCTGTTCTGCGGCACCTCTGGGGACTGTGAGGCGAAGACGAGCGGGGTGTGGACGAGGCCCCTCAGCGGCCGGCCGCCGAACGGCGGCTCAGTCCGGGGCCGGCCCGGGGCAGACGACGACGGCGACGGTGCCGGGTCCGGTGTGAACCCCGATGACGGCACCGAGCTCGACGATGTCCACCGGGACCTCTGCGTCTGCCGCCAGGTCCGCCTGCAGGGCCGCGGCGAAGCCCTCCGCCCGGTCGGCGGCGTCGAGGTGGTGGATGCCGACCCGCACCGGGCGGCCTGCGGCCCGGTGCGCACCGATGTCGCTCACCGTCTGCGCGCGCAGCCGCGCCAGGGCCTTGGCCCGGGTGCGCACCCGCTCCCACGGCTGCACCTCCCCGTCGGCCACGGTGAGCAGCGGCTTGATGGCCAGGGCGCCACCCAGCAGCGCCGACGCCTTGCCGATGCGCCCCCCGTGGCGCAGGTACTCCAGGGTGTCGACGTAGAAGTAGGCCGAGCAGGCGGCCGCACGCTCGGCGACCGTGTCGGCCACCACCTGCGCCGGCTGACCGGCGGTGGCCAGGTCGGCACCGGCGCAGACGGCATACCCCATGGCGAGCCCGAGGGTCCGCGAGTCCACCACGGTGACCTCGATCTGCTCCGCCACCTCGGCTGCGGCCAGCCGCGCGGACTCCACGGTGCGGCTGATGCGGCTGGAGAGGTGCACCGAGACCAGGCTGCGCACCCCGCGACGGCGGGCCACCTCGCCGTAGAAGTGCGCCAGCTGCCCCGGCGAGGGCCCCGAGGTGCTCAGCGGGTACTCCTGGCCGCGCAACAGTGACGCCACCTCGCGGCCGGAGATGTCGACCCCCTCGGAGTAGGTCCGTGCCCCGACGATCACGTGGAGGGGGACGAGCTCGACGCCGTGCTGCCCGGCCATGGCAGCCGACAGGCTGGCCGTCGAGTCGCAGACGACGGCCACACCGTCGGAGGCTGGAACGGGTGCCATACGAGGAACCGCCCTAGGCGGGGACGATGTTCACGAGCTTGGGCGCACGGACGATGACCGTGCGCGGCTCGACGCCGCCCAACAGCTGCTGGATCCGCTCGGTCCCCAGGGCCAGGTCTCGCAGCGCCGTCTCGTCGATGTCGGCGGCCACCTGGATGCGGTCACGCACCTTGCCCTTGACCTGCACCACACAGGTCACCGACTCCTGGACGAGCCACGCGGGGTCGGCCTGCGGGAAGGGCGCGAAGGCCAGCGACTGGGCATGTCCGAGGCGCGACCACAGCTCCTCGGCCAGGTGCGGGGCCACCGGCGCCACCATCTGGACCAGTGGCTCCGCCGCCGCCCGCGGTACGGCCTCGAGCTTCGTGAGTGCGTTGTTGAGCTCGATCATCTTGGCGATCGCGGTGTTGAACCGGATGGCCTCGTAGTCGGCACGTACCCCCTCGATCGTGCGGTGCAGCGTCCGGGACAGCTCGTCCGACAGCGGGGCCTCGACCACCCGGGGTTCGCCGGTCTCCTCGTCGACGACGTTGCGCCACAGCCGTTGCAGGAAGCGCTGGGAGCCCACCACGGCACGGGTCTCCCAGGGCCGGTACTGCTCCAGGGGACCCATCGACATCTCGTAGACCCGGAACGTGTCCGCGCCGTACTGCTCGCACATCTCGTCCGGTGTCACCACGTTCTTCAGCGACTTGCCCATCTTGCCGTGCTCCTGGGTCACCACCTGGCCCTGCCACGTGTGGGTGGGCGTCCCTCCTTCGGGGTCGGCGACCTCCACCACCTCATGCGCCGGAACCGGCTGGCCTCGGGAGTCCCGGTAGACGTAGGCCTCGACCATGCCCTGGTTGATCAGCCGGCGGAACGGCTCTTCGCTGCTGAGGTAGCCCAGGTCGTAGAGGACCTTGTGCCAGAAGCGCGCGTACAGCAGATGCAGCACCGCGTGCTCGACCCCGCCGATGTACAGGTCCACACCGCCGGGGTCGCGAGCACCGTCGGGAGCGCCGGCCACCGGCCGTTCGCGCGGCCCGATCCAGTAGCGCTCGACCTCCGGGTCGACCGGGAGCTGGGTGTTCGCAGGGTCCAGGTAGCGCAGGTGGTACCAGCAGGACCCGGCCCAGTTGGGCATGGTGTTGGTGTCCCGTCGGTAGGTCTGCACCCCGCGCCCGTCACCCAGGTCCAGCTCGACCTCGAGCCAGTCGCTCGCTCGCGCCAACGGCGCCTCGGGCATCGACTCCGCGTCGTGCGGGTCGAAGGTGCGTGGGCTGTAGTCAGGCACCTCGGGCAGTTCCACCGGCAGCATCGCGTCCGGCACCGCGTGAGCCACGCCGTCTGCGTCCCAGAGCACCGGGAACGGCTCGCCCCAGTACCGCTGGCGGCTGAACAGCCAGTCGCGCAGCCGGTAGGTCACCGTCGGCGCGCCCGTGCCGTGCTCGGTCAGCCAGGCGACGATCGTCTCCTTGGCCTGCTCGACACCCATGCCGTCCAGACTCACGGTCTCGTTGGCCGAGTTGATCGCCGGGCCGTCGCCGACGAAGGCCTCGTCTTCGGGGTGGCCCTCCGGCGGCTGCACCGTGCGCACGATGGGCAGCCCGTAGGCCTGGGCGAAGTCCCAGTCGCGCTCGTCCTGCCCGGGCACCGCCATGATGGCGCCCGTGCCGTAGCCCATCAGGACGTAGTCGGCGACGAAGACCGGCAGCGCCGCGCCGTTGACGGGGTTGGTGGCGAAGGCGCCGGTGAACACGCCCGACTTGCTCCGGGTGTCGGACTGGCGCTCCAGGTCGCTCTTCATGGAGGCGTGGCGCTGGTAGGTCTCGACCGCCGAGCGCGGGTCCGGCGCACCCGCAGTCCACGACGCCGGGACGCCGGAGGGCCAATCCGGCGGCACCAGCTGCTCCAGCAGCGGGTGCTCGGGAGCCAGCACCATGAACGTCGCTCCGAACAGGGTGTCCGGACGGGTGGTGAATACCTCGATCTCCGCTCCGGGCGCTGCGGTGGCGAACCGCACCATCGCACCGGTCGAACGTCCGATCCAGTTGCGCTGCATGGCTTTGACCCGCTCGGGCCAGTCCAGCCGGTCCAGGTCGTCCACGAGCCGGTCGGCGTAGGCGGTGATCCGCATCATCCACTGGCTGAGGTTGCGCCGGAAGACCGGGAAGTCGCCGCGCTCGGTCAGGCCCTCGTTGGTGACCTCCTCGTTCGAGACGACGGTGCCCAGGCCGGGAGCCCAGTTGACCGGGGCCGAGGAGACGTAGGCCAGTCGGTAGTCGTCCAACACCCGCGACTGCTCGACGGGGGTGAGCTCATCCCACGGCTGACCGCCCGGCGTGCGGCGCTCCCCGGACGCGAACTGCGCGACGAGCTCACCGATCGGGCGTGCTCGCCCCCGCTCCCCGGAGTCGCGGAGCGCCTCGGTGTCGTACCAGGACTCGTAGATCTGGGTGAAGATCCACTGTGTCCAGCGGTAGTAGTCCGGGTCGATCGTGGCGAACCCGCGACGCCTCTCGTGCCCCATTCCCAGGCGCCGCAGCTGGGCGCGGTAGCCCACCATGTTGGCCTCGGTGGTCGTGCGCGGATGCTGACCCGTCTGGACGGCGTACTGCTCGGCCGGCAGCCCGAACGCGTCGAAGCCCATGGTGTGCAGCACGTTGGTGCCGGTGGTCCGTTGGAAGCGGCAGTACACGTCGGTGGCGATGAAGCCCAGCGGGTGTCCCACGTGCAGCCCGGCCCCCGAGGGGTAGGGAAACATGTCCATGACCATGAGGTGGGGCCGGCCTGGGGCCACCCGCGGATCGTCGGGACGCCCCCACGGCCCGGCGGGATTGACCGAGCTGAAGGTGTCCTCGGCCTCCCACCGGTCCTGCCAGCGCCGTTCGATCTCGTTCGCGACGGCCGCGGTGTAGCGGTGGGCGGGTATGTCCTCACTCATCCGGGTGGTCTTCTCCTCGGTCGTCGGCGGTGGATGCACAAAAAAGCCCCTCGTAGCACGAGGGGTCGGCCGCACTGGGTGGTGCCCGCGTCAGCGCAGCCGGGTCACCAGGAGCCGGGGATGGGTCGGTCCGGTCATGGTGTCGTCATGGTAGCGCAGAGGGCACCGAACCCGTCCCGGGTCGGTGCCCTCGACAACACGAGGTCCTGCGGTCAGCCGAGGGTCTTCGCCTGCTTGGCCATGGCCGACTTCTTGTTGGCGGCCGTGTTCGGGTGCAGCACGCCCTTGCTGACGGCCTTGTCGAGCTTGCGGGACGCCTGGCGCAGGGCCTGCTGGGTCGCCTCCACGTCGCCGCTGGCGTGGGCACGGCGGAACTTGCGGATCCAGGTGCGCAGCTCGGACTTGTACGCGCGGTTGCGCTCGGTGCGCTCGGCGTTGGTCTTGACGCGCTTGATCTGCTGCTTGATGTTTGCCACGTAGGTTCTTCCTGCTGGGTGACGGGCCGGTGGTTCGTGTTGCGAAGGATGTGGGCCGCCGCGTGGGCAGCGGAGCCAACCGCCCACCATACGCGCAGGTTCAGACCAAGACCAATCCGATGGTCGTATCCTCCGCAGATGTCCGGTGCGTCCTCGTTGCCCCGCGTCGCGTGGGCGATGCAACCCCTCTATGTCGTGGCGGAGGTGGTCATCGGGGCCACGCTCGGTGTGTCCTACTCCTTCCGGGACGACACCATCAGCGCACTGGGCACGACCTGCCCGCCCGGGGGGACCGGGTGCGCCGATGCCGGGGCGGTGATGAACGCCGTCTTCGTGGTCTTCGGCGCATTGCAGGTCCTCGGAGCGTGGCCGGCACTGCGCTCCCGGGGAAGGCGCAGCGACCGGGTCGCCGGCGCGCTGTGGGCGAGCGCGGGTGCCTTCTCGATCCTGGTGGGGCTCTTCCCGGTGGACTCCCGGCCGCTTGCGCACACGCTGGTGGCGCTGCCGGTCTTCCTGTGCCAGCCGGTCGCTCTGCTGCTCCAGCTACGTCTGCGCCCGGCTTCCGCCGTGCGCTCCATCGGGATGGGGCTGGCCGCGCTGTCGGTCACGGGGACGCTCGCCTTCGCCCTCTTGCTCGGGGCACCGGCGGGGGCAGGTCTGGCCGAGCGCGCGGCCCTCTGGCCGGCCAAGGTGTGGCTCGCGCTCAGCCTGGCGGGCACCTCGTCCTGGCGACGCTGAGCTCGGGGTCGGTCCGGAGGCTCTCAGCGGTTGCGCTCGGCGCAGATCGTGAGCACGGCGCGCTCCACGGCGTACTCGGGCGAGCGCGCGACCGCCATACCGCTACGCAGCCCGCCCTTGACCTCCACGTCAGCTGCGGCCACAGCCTCGATGGCCCGGCCGAGCCGCGGCCCGTCCCAGCCCTGCGACGCCCGCCGCGCCTGCTCGACCTGCCACGGTGCCATCCCGAGGTCCTTGGCGATGGAGGCCGGGCTGGCCCGGCCGGCCGCCGCCACGCGGCCGACCTGTCGCAGCTGCATGGCCAGGACCGCGATGATCGGCACCGGGTCCAGTCCCCCGATCATCACGTGTCTGAGCAGGCGCATCGCCTCGGCCTGGTCTCCGGCCAGAGCGGCGGCGGCGACCTTGAAGCCGGTGGTCTCGACACGCTCGCCGTAGTAGGTCTCGACGTCGGAGACGCTGATGGCGCCCGAGGTGTCCCGCACCAGCTGCGAACACGCCGAGGCCAGCTCTCGGACGTCCTTTCCGACGGCGCGGACCAACGCCGTGGCGGCCTCCCGCTCGATGCGGCGACGGGCGGTCTGGACTTCCTTCACCACGAAGCCGACCTTGTCGCCCTCGCTCTTGATGGCCTTCGCCTCCATCACCCTGGCCCCGCCGGAGCGCAGGGCGTCCAGCACACGCTTGCCGCGGTTGCCGCTCTTGTGGCGGATGACGAGGGTCACGTCGTCGGCGGGCGCGCTGATGAGCTGCATGGCGTCCTCGATGAGGGTGTCATCCGCCTCGTCGAGGTCATGCACGACCAGGACCGTGGCCCCTCCGAACAGGGAGGGGCTGGCGTGCATCCCCAGGTCTCCCGGCACGTAGGCGGAGGCGTACAGCCGGACCACCTCGACCTCGGGGTCGTCCTGGCGCACGGCCGCCACCACGTCGTCGACGGCGCGCTCGGCGAGGATCTCCTCCGGCCCGGAGACCAGGACCAGTGAGGGTGCGGGAGTCGCGCTCACGGCGCGACCGCCTTCAGTTCCAGCTGGTTCAGCCTTGAGGTGACCAGGTCCGGGGGCAGGGACAGGTGCTCGGCCAGGGCCTCGGTGGTGAGGCCTGCCTCCACCGCGTCCCGCAGCTGCCCGTCCTCCTGCTCGGTCCAGGCATGCCCGCCGGTCACCGCCGTACGGGGCGAACGTGCGACCGGTGGCGCGGAGGTCACAGCCGACCCCCCTCCACCGGCCCACGGCAGCACCTCGGGAGCGTCACGGTCGAGACGGGCCAGTGCGCCGAGGACGAGGTCCCGGTCCGTGGTGGGCCAGAACGGTGGCAGCGAGCGTTGCAGGAAGGCGGCGTAGCTCTTGGTCGTCATGCGCGAGTCCAGCAGGGCCACCACTCCCCGGTCGTCATGCCGGCGGATCAGGCGGCCCGCCCCCTGGGCGAGCTTGAGTGCCGCGTGGGTGGCCGATACGGCCATGAAGCCGTTCCCGCCGATACGACCGATCGCCTCGGTGCGCGCTGAGGACAGCGGGTCGTCGGGCCGAGGGAAGGGGATACGGTCGATCAGCACGAGCTGGCACGCCGATCCGGGCACGTCGACGCCCTGCCACAGCGACATGGTGCCGAACAGGCAGGTCGAGGCGCGGGAGGCGAACTCCCGCACGAGGGCTGGCGTCTGGTCATCGCCTTGGCACAGCACCTCGATGTCGGTGTCGGCGAGGCGGTCCCGCATCTGCTCCGCAGCGGTCTCGGCCGCTCGACGCGAGCTGAACAGCCCGAGGGTGCGGCCCCCCGCCGCACGCATGAGCGCCTCGATCTCGTCGAAGACCACGGGGCCGGCTCCGTCGCGACCCAGCGGCGGCAGGTGCTGTGCGACGTACGCGATGGCTTGGCGCGGGTAGTCGAAGGGGCTGCCGACATCGAGGCCGACATAGCCCGGGGTCTCGGAGCCGCGCAGCCCGATCGTGCCGGCCACCGCGTCGAAGGAGCCACCCAGCTCCAGGGTCGCCGACGTCAGCACCACGGTGCGGTCGGTGAAGACGTTCTCGCGCACCGCCGCCGCCACGCTCATGGGGGCCACCCGCAGGGCGGGCTGGCCACGCGGGTCACGGGCCACCCACGTCACGTCGAGCTCACGCTCGGCCAGGAGCCGCTCGCAGCCGTCGAACACCTCACCGACGGCGGCACGAGCCGCCTGCCGGGCGCCGTCGGCCCCACCGTCGGAGGACGAGGAGATCTCACTGGTCAGCGCTCGTGCCGCATCGCGCACCACGGTCAGCGCACGCCCCAGGCCCTCCGGCAACCCTAGGCTCAGCCGTCCCTCGGGCAGCGAGGCGAGCACCTCGCGCAGCTCCTCGGCCGCCTCGGTGAGGTCGTCGGCAGACTCCTGCCGCCCCGCCTTCCGGGCGGCGGCGGTCACCGATGCCGCACTCATCTCGTCGGTGACGGTGGAGGTCACCCGGTCGGTGAGCTCGTGCGCCTCGTCGATGACCAGCAGGTCGTGCTCGGGCAGCAGGTGCCGGCCCTCGAAGGCGTCGATGGCCATGAAGGCGTGGTTGGTCACCACCACGTCGCTCTCGCGGGCGACGGCGCGCGCGGCCTCGACATGGCACTCGCCGAACAGAGGGCACTTCTGCCCCAGACACTCCCGGGCGCTCACCGAGACCTGACGCCAGGCCCGGTTGCTCACCCCGGGAGCCAGCTCGTCACGGTCGCCCGACTCGGTCACCTCGGCCCACTCGCGCAACCGGCTCACCTCGGCGCCGAGCGCCGATCGCTCGGTGTCGACGGCGCCGACCGCCATCAGGGCATCGGCGTCCTCGTCGACGAACCCGCCGACGACCTTGTGCCGGCACAGGTAGTTCGAGCGTCCCTTGACCAGCGCGAACGTCGGCTCCCGCCCCAGCTCGCCGCGCAGCGCCCGCGCGATGCGCGGCAGGTCGCGGTCGATGATCTGCGACTGCAGAGCCAGCGTGGCGGTGGCCACCACCACGGGCTTACCGGTGAGCACCGCGTGAGCCAGCGCCGGAACGAGGTAGGCCAGTGACTTGCCGGTACCTGTCCCCGCCTGCACCAGCAGGTGCTGCTCGTCCTCCACTGCGTCCCGCACGGCGTGCGCCATGCGGACCTGGCCCTCGCGCGTCGCGCCCCCGACCGCCTCCACCGCCTTCGCGAGCAGCGCCTCGAGGTCCGCGGTCATGGCAGACAGGGTATGCCGTACCGGGCGCCGACCTGCGAGCTCCACAGACCTGGCGCAGCGGCCGAGCGGCTGCGGCTACGAAGCGTAGGCCGCCAGCGCTCCGTGCAGGTCAGGGAGCACCTTGGCCTCCAGTCGTGTGCCGTGGGCGGTGTGGTTCTCGGTGAGGATCTCCCCCTCGGCGTGCAGTCGGCTCACCAGGTCGCCGCGGTCGTAGGGCACCAGTACATCGATCAGGATCTGCGGACGAGGCAGCGCCGCCTCGAGCGCGTCCACGACCTGCGGCATGCCCGCAGAGGTCCGGGTCGAGGCCACCACCGCCCCCGGGTAGGCGCGCTTGAGCCGCTCGACCGTCAGCGGGTTGGCCACATCCGCCTTGTTGAGCACCACCAGCTCGGGCAGGTCGCCGACCGCGAGGTCGGCCAGCACCTCGTGCACGGCCCGGATCTGCGCCTCCGGGTCCTCCTGGGAAGCGTCCACGACGTGCAGCAGCACATCGGCTTCGCCGGCCTCCTCCAGGCTCGAGCGGAAGGCCTCGACGAGCTGGTGAGGCAGACGGCTCACGAAGCCCACGGTGTCGACGAGGGTGTAGGCCCGTCCCTCCGCGGTCTCGGCGCGGCGGACGGTGGGGTCCAGCGTCGCGAACAGCTGGTCCTGCACCAGCACCCCGGCGCCGGTGAGACGGTTGAGCAACGAGGACTTGCCCGCGTTGGTGTACCCGACGATGGCCACGCTCGGCACCTGGCCCGCCTTGCGGGAGGACCGCTTGGTCTCGCGGGTCACCTTCATCGACGCGATGTCGCGACGCAGCTTGGCGATCCGGGTGTTGATCCGGCGCCGGTCCAGCTCGATCTTGGTCTCGCCCGGGCCGCGCGAGCCGATGCCCTCACCTCCGGCCACGCGGCCGCCGGCCTGCCGGGACATCGACTCACCCCAACCTCGCAGGCGCGGCAGCAGGTACTGCAGCTGTGCCAGCTCGACCTGGGCGCGACCCTCGGCCGACTTGGCGTGCTGAGCGAAGATGTCCAGGATGAGCGCGGTGCGGTCGATGACCTTGACCTTGACGATGTCCTCCAACGCCCGGCGCTGCGAGGGTGCCAGCTCGTCGTCGCAGACCACCGTGTCCGCCCCCGCGGCCTGGACGATCTCGCGCAGCTGCTGCGCCTTCCCCGAGCCGAGGAAGGTCGCCGGGTCCGGGCTCGAGCGTCGCTGCAGCACGGCGTCGGTGACCGTCGACCCGGCGGTCTCGGCCAGTGCCGACAGCTCCCGCAGCGAGCCTTCGGCGCTCTCGGAGCTACCCTGGCTCCACACCCCGGCGAGCACGACCCGCTCCAGGCGAAGCTGGCGGTACTCGACCTCGCTGACGTCACGGAGCTCGGTGGACAGGCCGGCGATGCGTCGGAGCGCGGCCCGCTCCTCGCGGTCGAGCTGCTCCCCGTCCAGGTCGTCGGCGGGTGGGGTGCTGACCGGCTCCAGCCCCGGCGAGAGGTCGGGGTCAGCGTGCTGGTGGTGTCGGTATGCGGTCATCGTCTCCCTCGGGTCGCGTTCAGCGTCTCATCCCTCAACGCAGCAGGCCATCGTTTTCCTCCGCCGTAGGATCGAAGGCGATGTCCACGCCGCCCGAACCCGAGGACCAGACCGAGTCACCGCCGCAGCACTACTTCACCGCCGAGCCGGTGTCCGACGCCGACCTACGGGTGCTCGAGGTGCACCTGGCCGGTCGGCCACTGCGCCTGCTCACCGCCTCGGGAGTCTTCTCTCCCGACCGCGTCGACAAGGGCACGGCGATGTTGCTCCGGCATGTGCCCGAGCCACCGGTGCGCGGCACCTTCCTGGACCTCGGATGCGGATGGGGCGCGCTGGCCCTGACCATGGCGTTGACCTCGGCGGACGCGGCGGTGTACGCGGTCGACGTCAACCGGCGCGCGCTGGAGCTGACCGGCCGCAACGCCGATGCCGTCGGGGCCCGCGAGGTCAGGGTGGCCGAGCCCGACGACCTGCCGGGCGATGTCCGCTTCGACCTGATCTGGAGCAACCCGGCCATCCGCATCGGCAAGGTCGCCCTGCACGAGATGCTGCTGCGCTGGCTTCCCCGTCTGGCGCCCGGAGGGACGGCGTACCTCGTCGTCAGTAAGAACCTCGGCGCCGACTCGCTCCAGACCTGGATCGCCGGTCAGGATGCACGCTGGGAGGTGGAGCGCCACGCCTCGGAGAAGGGCTTCCGCGTCCTGCGGGTGCACCTGCCCTCGGACGGCTCGGCCGCCTGAACCGCCACGGGCACGTGGTCCCCCCGATCTCTGCCAGACTTCGGAGCGACCCGCACGCGAGCTGCTCAGTCATCGCCCACCCTGGAGGACGAAGCCATGGAGACGGTCGAGGTCGCCCTGGACGAGGTGGAGTCCGTCACCGCGGCCGCGCTGGAGCGCCACGGGGCCGCACCCGCCGTCGCCGGCCACGTCAGCCGAGCGGTCCGCGTCGCTGAAGCGACAGGGAACCGGATCTGTGGCCTGTACTACCTGGAGAGCTACTGCCGCCAGCTGGTCACCGGGCGCGTTGACGGCCAGGTCGACCCCGTCGTCACGGTCGCCCGTCCCGGCGCGGTCCGCGTCGACGCGCGGTTCGGCTTCGCCCAGAGCGCTTTTGCCGCGGCCTTCGAACCCGCGGTCGAGGCCACGCGGAGCAACGGCACCTGTGGTCTCGCGGTCGAGCACAGCCACACCTGCACCTCGCTGGGATTCTTCACCGAGCAGTTCGCACAGGCCGGGCTGCTGGCGATCGGTACCACCACCGCGTCGGCCCGGGTCGCGCCCCCGGGTGGGAACCGCCCCCTGCTGGGCACCAACCCGATCGCCATGGCCGTGCCGGCGCGTGAGGGCGGGGTGGCCTTCCAGTTCGACTTCAGCACGAGCGCAGTGGCACTGGGCAAGATCACCATGGCGGCCGCCGAGGGCGAGCCCATCCCCACAGGCTGGGCGGTCGACGAGGACGGCGAGCCGACCACCGACGCGCAGGCGGCCCTGCGCGGCTCGTTGCTCTCGGCCGGGGGCTACAAGGGCTACGCCATCGGTCTGATGGTCGAGGTGTTGTCCTCCGCGCTGACCGGGTCGGTGGCCAGCGCCGACGTGCAGGCACTCAAGGCACCCGAGGGGCCCCCGCACGACCTCGGGCAGTTCTACCTCGTCGTGGACCCGCGCTCCTACAGTGGTGAGGCCTTCTACGATTCGCTCGCGCTGTTGGCCGAACGGGTCGACGAGCAGCCCGGGGCGCGCCTACCCGGAGCCCACCGCACCCTGCCCGACCAGGTCACGCTCGACCGAGCGCTCTGGCAGGACACCGTGGAGCTGGCCGGCGGGACACCCGGCTGAGGTGCTCCTCCCGGAGCAAGCCGCCGCCGGCTACCGCACCGTGATCCCGAACTCCGCTCCAGCGTCGAGGATGGCCTCGAAGAGGTAGGACCCGTACGAGCGTTCACAGCTGATGTGGTAGGACGGGGCGCCGTGATCGTCCTGACGGAGGATGTGGCACAGCACCAGGGCGACCGACCCGGAGACCACCGCACCGTCGGGCATCATCGACTCGGACCAGTCGAGGCCGCAGATCTTCTCCAAGGTGGCGGCAGCCAGGGCACCGCGGAGCCGGAGCAGTGCCACCCCGTGCGTCACGTCGACAGAATGGGCATCCTCGGTCACTTCGAGTGAGGCGACCAGCGCGTGCACCGCCACGGAGTCCCCGGTCAGCGCCCACGCGCCCGGTCGCTGGCCGGAGATCGTGACCCCCTCCGCGACACGACTGGCGCCGTAACGCACGCCGATCGATGCCGCGAGGTCCCCGTCCGGGTCCGCGCGCAGCAGCACCATCGCGGTGCCCGAGCAGTCGGACAGGCTCACCTCGCTTTCCCGCGCTGACGGCGTCGGCGAGACGGGGCTGGCGAAAGTGGGTGACTCAGCCACGAAGACGCGCCCCCTCGGGATCGAAGTGTGCGTGCTCTTCCAGGACCCGGGCGAGGACCCGTTCACCATTGGTCAGCCTCACCGTCACCTCCGCGCCGGGGTGAGCCACCTCGGCCGCAACCTGCCCGAGACAGATCCCACGCCCGAGGGTCGGGGACATCCGCGAGGACGTGATCCTCCCGAGAATCTCGTCAGTGCCGGCCCGGACGATCTGGCACGCCTCGTCCGGGACCACCCGCGGGTCGACCGGTTGCAGGGCCACCAGATGGGGCGCCTGCGGCTGCTGCAGCGCCCAGGCCAGCTCGGGCTTGCCCGCGAAGTCGGGCTTGTCGAGGGCGATGAGCCGGCCGAGGCCGGTCGTAGGCGCCTGGGTCAGCCCGTCGGTGTCCTGCCCGACGATGAAGTGGCCCTTCTCCAGACGCATGATCCGCTGGGCCTCCAGCCCGAAGGGGGCGACCCCGAGGTCGCCTCCGGCCTCCAGCAGCGCCTGCCACACGTGCAGGCCGTAGCCGGAGGGGACGTGCACCTCGAACGACAGCTCGCCGGTGAAGCCGATCCGCCAGACGACGCAGTCTGGCGACCCGGCGATGGCTCCGCGCCGGACGCACATGAAGCCGTAGGACTCCGGGTCGAGGTTGATGTCGTCGGTCAGCCGGGCCAGCAGGGTACGGCTGTGCGGGCCTGCGACGTTGATGGTGGTGAAGGCGTCGGTGACCGGTGTGAGGTGGACCCGCCACTGCGGGTGCTCGGTCTGCAGCCAGCTCTCGGCCCATTCCAGGACCGTGCGGGCCCCGGAGCTCGTGGTGCTCATGAGGTAG
>Ga0102946_1000536_pt1 | contig 13155 bp, 12 predicted proteins | sample SalPon2A_A_D1_MG_FD_78209 | JGI IMG/M metagenome (GOLD analysis project Ga0102946, IMG submission 78209) | Soil microbial communities from South San Francisco under conditions of wetland restoration - Salt Pond MetaG R2A_A_D1_MG | ecosystem: Environmental > Terrestrial > Soil > Wetlands | place... | reverse complement strand
GCGGATCGATCATGAGGCGCAGTTCGTCTACGAGCCCGTCCGCAAGTAGGTTCGCCACCAGTTGGGCGCTGCCGATGACCACCATCGGCCCGGACATCAAGCGCAACACGCCAGGTAGCTCCGCCGCCGCGTCGCCAAGCGTCTCGGCGGGCCCCCATGTGGCCTCCTGCGAGCTGCGCGAAGCGACGTACTTCTGCTTTGTGTTCAGTGGCCGCGCTAAGGGTTCTTGCTCCTCTGGGGCCGAGGGCCACACGGTCGAAAAAAAGTCGTAGGTGGCCCTGCCGAACAGGAATGCCTCCGCCTCGACCATGGTGTCGAGGACCCACTGACGTGAGGCGCCATCGAAGTAGGGAAGGTGCCAGCCCCCCGCCTCGAACCCCTCCATGCGGTCCTCTGCGGGGCCCATCGGTGCCTGCACCACAGCATCGAGGCTGCACCACAGCTGCACGACCAGCTTCGCGCTCATGGTCACTCCGTCCGATCAATGTCTACAGCGTAGACATATCTGATGTCCACACCGTAGACTTCGGCCGTGGCATCAAGCAAGAGCGAGGTCAAGCACCGGCCCTATCACCATGGCGATCTGCGGGCAGCGTTGATCGCTGCCGCGCTCGACACCATCGATGGCGGCGGCGTCGATGCGCTTTCCCTGCGCGCCGTCACCGAGAGCGTCGGTGTGACGCCGCGGGCTGCGTATCGCCACTTCTGCAACAAGCACGACCTGTTGCGCGCGGTTGGCGCGGTCGCGCTGGCCCGGATGGCGAACGACATCGAGGGGCAACTCAGTCAGCTCACAACTCGCGACGATCTTGCCCATGCTCGCGCGATGCTACTCACCTTCTCCCAGGCCTATGTCCGATTCGCCCGTCACCACTCCGGCGCGATGCAAGCAGCATTCTTCTACCGCGAAGCGCTCGACAGACAAGAAGACCCCGAGGCACGAGGGTCCAGTGGGCGCACGGTCTTCGAGATCTTGGGAGAGGCACTACAGCCGCTGCACCAACATGGGCTCCTCGCCGCTGACATTGAGACCACCGCCCTGGGACTCTGGTCAACGGTCCATGGGTACGCAGTCCTCGCGACCATGGGCCCACTGCGTGAGCGTGAAGACGCCGCCGCGGTGGCCGAAGTCGCCGACTGTCTCCGCGCGCTCATGGGACCGACCCTCGTGGAACCGTGGTCCCAATAGAGGATTCCTACCACGAACGACGGCAGTTGGTGGGCGCGAGTGCGCTTCCGTGGACGAAGCGCTGTTCTTTCGGACCCCCGGTCTGATTGAGGCGCGGTTTCGCAGTGCATACACCGCTCGAGACCAACCATGCCGACCTACGTGGTGATCCTGTTCAGAAGATGTCATATGGCACGGTGACCCTCATGCGATGGGAATCATTGCCGGCTACCGCCGCGTGGCGCCACCACAACGCCCGCGACGCATTCGAGGTGCTGTTCACGGAGAGTCACCACCGCGGGTTTGTCCTACGCGGGGCCACCACGGGAGTCGAAGACGGGCGGGCATGGTCGATGGACTACCGGGTGACGACCAACACGGCCTGGATCACCACAAGCCTCCAGGCCTGCCTCCGGGACCAAGAAGGTGCCCGTTCTGTCGCATTGAAGCGCACGCCGGACAATGGCTGGCTCGTGAACGGCGTCCACGACTCCGCTCTCGATGGGTGCTACGACGTGGACCTTGAATGCTCGGTTGTGACGAACACACTGCCCGTCCACCGCCTCGAACTCAGCGGAGTCGTATCGGTACCGGCGGCCTTCGTTCGCGTCACTGGCGGCCCCCTGGTAATGCGACTCGAACAGACCTACGGCGCGCCCTCATCACCGGACCACGAAGGACTCCACACGGTCCCCTATACCTCGGCGACCTTCGACCTAGCGACGTCCCTCACCTACGACAAATCCGGCCTCATCATCAATTACCCCGGTCTCGCGCGACGTCAGATATGAGCAAACACGGCGCCCAGCGCCCATGTTCATCGAGCGGACTCTCCGCCTCGGCACGGGCAAACGTCCAAGCTGCATCGGCTGACGCTCGCCGACCCTCCCACCGGCCTCTAGGGTGCAAGGGTGGCTAGGTACAGGGCGACGGGCGGTTCCGCGTTCGGCTTTGGCGTGCAATGGGGGCGCAAGGACGACGACGGTGAGATCGCCCGGCGGGTGCTGAATCTGCTGGGCGATAGGCGGATGCTGTGGAAGGACTTCTCGCTAGAGATCGAAGAGCACTGCATGTCGTCGGCAGACCACGCGCGCAAGGAGCTCGGAAAGCAACCGGACAACCACGAGGTTGGCCCGGACCTGACGCGGCGACTCCGTTGCTTCAGCGTCTCTTTCGCGACTTCATGGACGAGATCGGACCCGGTGACGGAGGGTGGGATCGCCACTACCGACCGATGGCCACCGACCCGCTATCCATCGCGCTCGGCAGGTTGCGCGGTCTCGTTGGCGTGCAAATCGGCGAACTCGCAGCCGAGTTCGACCTTGACGTCTCGGAAGAGCTGTCGTCCATCGTTCCGGCTCAAGCGGGCTGGTTCTTCGAGCGGTTCGGCGAGGATTGAACCTTGCCGCCGTTCTCGATTGGGGATCCAGCACTGGCACGCTCCGCGAGCCGATTGACTATCGGGAGCCGCGCAGTAGGAAACGGGCGAGGGCAGCGCTGAGTTCCTCGGGGGACTCCTCGGCCATGTGGTGCCCGGAGTCGATGCCGTGTCCGGTCACGTCTTCGGCCCAGTCGCGCCAGATGGCGAGAGGGTCGCCGTAAAGGTCCTCGAGATCGTCACGAAGCGACCACAGGATGAGCAGTGGCTGCGTGATCCTCCTGCCCGCGAGGCGGTCGGCTCGCTCGTGAGCGGCGTCGACGGCCATCCCCGCCCTGTAGTCCTCCAGCATCCCGCGAACGACGGCGGGGTCGTGGATCGCCGTTTGCCACTCCGCGAAGTTCCGCTCACCCATGGCGTCGCGATCACCGTGGTACCAAGCATCGGGATCTGCGTTGATCACGCGCTCGGGAATCTCAGGTTGGGCGAAAAAGAACCAGTGCCACCAGGCGGTGGCGAACCGCGCATCGGCCCTGTCCAGGTGCTCGCTAATCGGCAGGCAGTCCAGCAGCGCGGCCCGGGTGATGGCGGCAGGATGGTCCAACACCATGCGTAAGGCGTAGTAGCTGCCGCGGTCGTGGCCAACCACGGCGAATTGGTTGTGCCCTAGCTCGGTCATAGCGTTGAGCAGGTGCCGGGCGCCGGCTCGTTTGGAATGCGCCGCATGGTCGGGTGTCGGGTCCGGCTTGCCGGAGCGGCCGTAGCCGGGAAGGTCAGGGCACACAACGGTAAATCCCTGACTGACCAGCTCCGGCGCCACCCAGTGCCAAGTAGCTGCTGTGCGCGGATGGCCGTGTAGGAGCAACACCGCTGGGCCGTCGCCCGCGTAGCGGACGAACAGAGGCACCTCGCCGTCCGCTGTCATTTTCTCGGTGAACCCGAAAACCATGGGCGCCAGTCTGTCACTGGCACGCGCCATGTCAGCGGAGCTGTCCCGTCAATGGATCCCCAATCGGCGAAACGACGATGTCTTCGGCGGCGGTCGTAGCGATGCCAGATTCAGCGCCGCATGCCGTTCCCCTGTGGGACGACAGCGCGAGCTGCGCCGGGCCGGGCCGTTGACGTTCTTCCGGACAGGGAGCGGGTCGGGATCACTTGGGCCGAGGTTACGGGGGCTCCGTTGCTTCCTTGCGGTCTACAACCAGCCGGCGCCGTCCGCAATGAGCAGGACGCCGAAGATGGCGAACAGGATTGCAGCTCCGTACTTGATCGTCTTCTCGGGCAGTGTCTTGGCCATCACTGCACCAAATGCGATCGCGAGGGCATCCGCGGCGACCATGCCCACTGTCGAGCCGATCCAGGTTCCCAACCAGCCCTCCTGGGTGGCCAGTGTGATCGTGGCCAGCATCGTCTTGTCACCAAGCTCGGCCAGGAAGAACGCCGTACCGACGGCCAGCAGAGCCATACCGGTGCTGTTGCGTGCCTTCGCCGCCTCGTCCTCGGTGAGGGTGTCACCGTGCAGAGACCAGGCCCCGAAACCGAGGAAGGCGATCCCGGCAACGATCGAGATAGCTCCTTGGTAGTTCTCGAACGACGTGCCGATCAGCGCACCAATTCCGACCGAGGCGAGATGCACAATTGCCGTGGCGATGGTGATGCCGATCAACACATCGCGTGCTCGGTAGCGGGCGGCGAAGGTCATCGCCATCAGCTGCGACTTGTCGCCGAGCTCGGCGACGAAAATGACGGCGGTACTGAGCAGGAACGCTGACATCGCGGACTCCTCTAGGTCGTGGCGACCTGGCGAGAAGAACAGGGTGTCCCTTTCGACCAGGACGCCCAGGGTGGGTCAAACCGGTCGAAAGTCTCGTCCGCCGGTTTCGAGAACCGGCCCGCTGTACCGGAGCTTCGGGCTAACCCGGGCTCAGTATGTCGACACAGCGATTGGGGACTACTCCCTTTCGAGTCTGATCCTAGCGGTCCGTGGAGGTGGAGGGTCCACTCTTCGGCGTGACCGTGAGCCGATTCCCAAGTGACGATCACAGCAAGACTCGGCTGGAGCGTGTCCGCAGAGGTTGCGCATGCGGGACTTCCTACGCCGATGAATCTCTCGGGCAGGCCCGGTCAGTACCGACGGACAGGTGCGGGTCCTTGCCGCTCGAACACTTAGCCCGGCTGGCGAGCAGGGGCTGCGATAGTGCATAGTGACCGGCATTTCGAGCGTGAAGGAGGGGACATGGGCAAGGTCGCCTGGGGGTTCACGTGTTCGATCGACGGCTTCATCGCTGGTCCCGGTCACGGCATGAGCTGGTTGTCCGCCGCCGAACCGCTGGCCGAAGGCACGACGGAGCGGATGGCAGGAGACGTCGCCGTGATTATCTCCGGCCGGGCTGGCTACGATGCCGCGAAGGCCCAGCAGGGCGAACGTGACGAGACGACCTCCGAGGCCTACGGCGGCGCGTGGTCCGGCACAGAGATCATCCTGACCCACCGCCCGGAGGAGCTCGCCGACGATCCGGCCATCCTCCCGCTGAACTGCGACGTCGGGGAGGCGATCCGCCGCGCACAAGAGATCGCCGGCGAAGGGAACGTCCAGATCATCAGCGCCGACATCGCCCGGCAGGCCTTGGAGCACAACCTCATTGACGAACTGCAGGTGTTCGTCGCCCCAGTGTTTCTCGGCGACGGCGTCCGCATCTTCGATGTCCCCGGTGGGCATCGGATCGACTGGGAACTGATCGAGATCTACGAGGACAGTCCGCGGAGCTTCGGGCGGATCTACCGGCCGAAGGGATGATTGATAGGTCGGCGCCTTTGGTCACCTCCTTGACCATCGCCGCCGAGTCTGACGTCTGAGGATCGATCCCGCACTTGGCACGCTCCGCGTGAGGATCGGTGTCGGGACATTCAGACAGCTTCGAGTATGCGCTTCAGGGAGTGGAGGTCGGCGCGAACGGATTCGGCATCCCGGGCAAATTCGTCATCGCTCATTCCGGGGCGCTGCCGCAAGGTGAACACCACTTCGCACGCGTCCTCGTATGGGATCACCCGCAGCGGGTTGTGCACGCTCTCGCCCGAAGGCAGAGTCACGACGTGATCAAGCACACCGAAGTCGTTGTGCGCAGCGAAGCTGATCGTGACGCGGCCCATTGGTGAGTCGGCCACCCACTGAGCCTCAACTCGTTCAACGGTCGTGCTCGCCAAACCGGCCGCCCACCGTGGCAGGTTCGCGGGATCAGCGGCGTACTCATACACCGCACTGCTGGGCCGGTTGATGACGGTACTCAGGTGCTTGGACTTGGCTGCCATAGCCGGACAGTCTGACGCACCACACCGACAATCCAACCTCCCCACGCGGATAGTCCGTCGCCGGAACGGGATCCCCATTCGGTGATGACGATTACATCGGTCGCGAACGCTTCACCTCAGCCAAAAGCACCGAAGAATGTTCCGCATCCGGGACCCGCGCGGTTGTTCTCTGGCTCGCGTCAGTTCGTTCCGGACGCGCCGAAACCACGCCACGGGGCCGCTTCGTGGTCGAGTCGATGAAACTGGGCACGACCTTCAAGGCGTTGACGATCATGTAGCCCACACGCTGCGCTTGTTCCAGGTGGGCAACGCGCGTGCTAGGACCAGGGGGCCGGTCACACAGATCCGCTTCGCACGTAAGGCCTGTGACCATTCGAGCTGCCCGGTGTGCCACTGTGCGAGCGCTGTCGACTCGGCGGTCACCACCAGGTCCTCTTCCATCTTAGGGTGTGTCAGGCAAACCTCGGCCGCTGCCTTGTCGATGAGCATCCACAGTCGGCGTTGGCTGGGTGGCTGGTCGGTGAAGTCGAAGCGGATAACGACTCGGCGTTCGGGGAGTCGGTCCACCGCGAGGTAGCGATGGCACCAGTTGTGCAGGAGGAACCCGGGATCGCTGTCCTCAGGTGTCAGTTCAAACCATTCCTCTGCCCACGTGCCCATGGCGACCAGCACTGGCCGCAGCGCCAGTCCGGCCTCGCTCGGCCGGTAGCGGTGCCCACGACCCGTTGGATGCGGATCAATCACGACCACCCCCGCGCGCTCTAGCTCGCGCAGTCTGGAGGTGAGCAGGCTGCGGGACATGCCGGGTACGCCCCGAGCCAACTCCGTGAACGTGTCCGCGCCGGTGAGCAGGTTGCGCAACACGATGGGCGTCCAGCGTTCGGCAAGAACCTGGGAGGCGCGAGCGATCGGGCAGTACTGCCGGTAGGAGTGCATGACCAAGTGTTCCCACAGCGGTCCCACCCTGACCAGTACGAATTTTGGACTATCTGCGGACACCTCGCCCGCGCAGACTCAAGAGAGGCACACCAACTCCGATCGAGGTCGAGATGAGACAACAGTCAACGGACCGGCTAGCCCATCCCGATGAGGTACACCAGATCCATGCGCGCATCACGTCGGGAGCCGGGCTCGACGCCTTGAGTTTGCGCACCGCTGACGGCGCCTCCGTGCATGCGATTGTCATAGGGACCGGCCCACCTGTTGTGTTGATTCACGGCTCGGGCAGTCCTGGACTGTTCTGGCTCCCGGTCTTGAAGGAACTGGAGACCATTCGCGCGATCGCAGTCGACCGGCCCGGCTTCGGTCTGAGCGACCCAATCGCTGCGGCCGCTACCCCGACCGAGACCGCAGTAGGCTGGATCGAGCGGCTGCTCGATGCCCTCGAACTGCGGGCCGCGATCCTTGTCGGCCACTCCATGGGTGGGCTCTGGTCGTTGCGGTTCGCCCTGGCCCGACCCGAGCGCGTGACCGGACTCGGAATATTCGGCGCCCCGTCACTGCCCGGAACGCAGGCACCGCTGCCGTTCCGACTGATGGGTACCCCAGGGGTCGGCGCACTGATCTCACGACAGCGCGAGACGCCCAAGTCCGTCCGCCAGTTCGCCAAGATGGTGGGCGAGGGCGACACCATCGGCGTGCATCCCGACATGGTGGATCTTCTGGTCGCTGCTGGCAACGATCCGGTGAGCGTCCGCGCGCTTCACGAAGAGGTGCACGCGCTGATTTCCCCAGCGGCACTGCTCAGTCGAACAGGCTTCCGTCGCAGGGCTTGCATCACCGACGCAGACTTGCGCGGGGTCACCGCACCTACCCTGCTCGTGGGGGGTGACCACGACCCCGTCGGCGGTGGAGACGTCGCACGGCGCATCCAATCGCTGATCCCACACGCCGAGCTGAACGTGCTCGACGGCGGACACGCCCCCTGGCTCGGCCAGCCCAAACAGGTCGCGTCCATCTTGGTCGACTGGGTTCAGCGGGTGGACGGCGACAGGACCTGACTGACCTGCAGGGACCTCGAAAGACGTACCTTGGCTCGACCTGTACGTGGTGATGATCCTGGACTCTGCAGTCTCTTCCGGGCCGCCCTGGTCCAACCGTCATGCAGCTTGTTGGTGGGGTGATCCTGCTCGTGCTCGGCGTCCTCGTCCTCTTCTCCGTCGGGGTTGCCCTCCTCGTCGCCGGTTATCTTGATGCTGATCGCCGCGGCCCTACGACTACGAGCCGTCGGCGCCGCACCTGTGCAGCAACCGAACGATCCCGCTTCGCCACCCTTTCGGTATCTCGGTGCTCGCATTGAAGGAGCCGTACACCTCAACTGCAAACACGCGACCACCCAGTGCTCAGTATGGGGACCGACGGCCGGGGACGGTGGACAGTCGTCGTCGACGACGTCCCGCAGCCGGACCGCTGACTGGTGATGGTTCTGCAGCTTGCGATTGCTGGGGACGGGCTTCGCTGACCCCGCCACTTCAGCACCGTCGCCTGCGATGTGCCCAGACGCTCGGCGATCCGCTCGTTCGCCTCCCTGTCCGCGGCCGCCAGCATGATTCTGGCCCGCAGCACCTCCCCGACACGAGCGGCCATCGAGCGATCAAGCCGCTCCAGCTCTCCTCGTTCGCCCTCGCGCAGAGTCAACGCCGGAGCAGCACGATTTGCCATGCCCATCTTCCCAACCAACTACCGTTCAGGAACTAACGACACGCTGCACTAGGTCTGCCACAGCACCGGATGCCCGATGATCGCCAGCATCGGCGTCCGCGGGAAGTCGATCATGTTTTCCATACGGTGCACCACGAGGTCGTTCATAGCGCCTGAGGAGTCCGCGTCGATCGACGTGAGGCGATCTAAGGAGGAGTCGAGCGGGTAACTACCGATTCCCTGGCCGGGCTTGACTGTGTGATAGGCCCAGTCGAACACTGCTCCCCGACGGGCCAAGATCGTGACGGCACCCTCGCCGGGCCGGTAGCAGAGAAGGTGGTCCTTGTGGCCCGTCCCGGTGAGGTCGAACGCCATCAAGCGATCCGCTGTCGATCTAAAGTCGTAGCCGCCGATACCGTAGCCGGGCTCACCGAACAGCGGGATCACATTGAGGTTGCCGTCGCCTATCGAGACGAGCCCCTCACCGGGCCGATAGCACACCAGGGCATCGCCGGTGCCGTCGCCCGCGTAGTCGAAAGTGATCACGCGATCAGCGGCGGAGCGTAGCGAGACGTCGCCGATTCCCGATTCGGTGGATAGGTGGGGGACGAAGACGCCGTCTCTGACGCGCAGGGTTGTGAGGGCGCCGCTTCCGGGGCGGTAGCAGACAAGGTTGTCGGGATACCCGATCCCACGTTGATTGTAGGCGAGAACGCGGTCCTCATTATGGCTCAACTTGAACCCGCCAACCCCGACCTTCGGGTCGCTCCTGTACACGCTTTCGTACCCTGTGCCCGCCCTTCGAAGGACCCATAGTGTTCCTTCGCCGGGGCGATAGCACACCAGGTGGTCACGCCGGCCTTTCCCCGTGTAGTCGAAGGCAAAGACCCGGTCTCGCGAGTCGTTAAGGCTAAACCCACCGAGACCACCCTGTTGATTATCTCGCCCGCTAGCGACCGCTATAGGTTGGAGGTTGCCCCCGACGCTGCGAAAGATGTCCGGCGTTTGGCCCGACCCGGGGAGGTAAACGAGTAGGTGGTCGTGCCGTCCTGAGCCGGTGTAGTCAATGGCGACCACTCTCAGTTGAGAACGAAGCGCGCGCCCTTCAATCGCGCCCCAATAGAAGCGGCTGGGCGGCTGTATTGCGCTGAGGGGACCCGGTCCGACGAAGACCCCTTCGGTCTTGATTTCCGGCCGAATCTGCCACTGTGGTTGCGTCGGCGTTACCCTGGCTTCTATGGCCCTGTCCGGCATCCTCAGGTTGACCTCATAGGTCCCTACGAAGACGCCACATTCCAGGCGTCCGGTTGCCGAAAATGTCACATTGGTTGGTGGTTTGTCATACTCGACGCCCCCACCGGTGACTTTTCGATGCCCCCAGCTGGAAAAACCCCCCCATGGCACGCTATCACCGTCTGTAAACCCTGCGGTGTGGCCCTCCTTGATAGGAACGCCTTTGGGCCACTGAAAATCTCTGTTCCACGCGAATCCGGCGTTGCCCGTTCCGTAGGCTGTAACCAGGCCCTTTCCGTCCCACTCGAGCTTGACATCGGGGACTTTCGTCAGCGTCAGAGGCCAACACGATTGCCGGACCACCCGATCCTCGCCGGCCAGAAATATGCGGCAGTCCACGTCACGGCGGGTGACTGAGGGCTCACCAAACTGTAGTCCTTGAAGCCAAGCAAGCAGACTTTGAGTGAAACCCCCGCCGAGGTTCTCCGAAGTCAGCACTTCTGTCCGGTATGGTATGTCGCCAACCAAGGCGTTTCTAAGCGTGGATGTGAATACGCCACTAATAAAGTCTAAGCGAACCTTGTCGAGTTCCTTTAGTCGCCACTGAAATACGTCCCAAGTAGAGTCGCTATCTGGCATAGTATATGACCGACTCTCGAAGGTGCCAGCGTGAATCGATTCTCTTGATTCGTTAAAGAGGTAGTAGCCTGAGTCTTCAATCCAGCTGGTTACTGTCTGCCGACTATCCTCTTTCCGGGATATTTGACTGTCCCTTTTTTCTAGAAGGATTTGTAGGCACAGGGAGGCTCTGCGCCAGGAGGCGGTGACGATCTCGTCCCGGAGTTGTGCGGCGGTCAACCCCGCGTAGGTTCTGGAGCCTGAGTACGCGGTCAGCGCGGCGCAAGTCACGATGTACAGGTTCATGAAGTCAAGGACGTACGGGAGCGAGGCCGCTCGAATGGTTTTCAGGGTGTCGTCGAGGTCCGATAGTGTCTCAGTGGCCGAAAGATTGAAAATAGTGTCCCGCTTGTCGCGTAGGTTCGCCAGAAGGGCAAAGAGTAGGTCAAGGTCGTCATCGCTTCCGGAGGCAATCTGGTCTTGATGTTCCTTAAACAGCACGAGGTAGTCCCGCCACAGGGTCAGGCTGCCTTGTAGCGCTCCTTTGTAGCGATTGGAGACGATGCCTCCTACCGATCCTTGCATCTGTTGTTGGACGTCCCTGCTGAACGCATCTAGCTCTTCGCCGGACTGGTCCCCCGCCGATAGTAGCTCCACGCCTAATAGCATCACTTGCGTCACGGGGCCCCCGAAGATGCTGGCCGCGGCGAAGCTAGCGTCGGCAAGCTTCTCAGTTGCTACCTGTCGTACCGCTCGATCGGAAGCTGTCTCCTCCGTCATTCGCCTACCGTCCCACAACACCCCTCGCTGTGAACAGGCTTTGATGGACCCGGCGAAGACAGCCTCTGGCCTTGGGCCTATTCGCCAAGCCCCTCGGTGCGGATCCGTAAGGACCAAGCAGTCCTTGTCGGATTCGACGTCGCTGTCCTTCTCAGCCGTCTAGGCTTAGGCGATGCGCCCTCGGGGTACGGCGACGGGGCAACTTGCGCTTGGTGGTGATCCCGCCCTTGGGTGTCGCCCCTGAGGGTGGTCTGCCCTCATGGGTGACACCTGGTGAGCTTGTTCAAAGGTCAACGTCGGCACGTCGGGCCCAAAGGATCGGCGTGGCTGGAGCGCAAAAGTCCATGCCAGCCGAAGCACCGGACACCCTGTCGATCGCGCCATCGAACGTATGTTAGGCACCATTCGCCTCGGCCTAGGCACTCCCGGGACACTGCCACACCACTAGTCGGGACAGTCGCCGATGTGAGTACCCACTGCCAGCTGAGAGGTTTCGTCTCGCCGCGACGCCCGCTCAGCGACGCAGGCTGTCGATGGTGCCTAGTCTTCGAGACCTTGGCCAGCGAGAGAACTCGAGTGCGTAAGCATGGCTTGGTCGTACTCGGCAATGAGCTGCTCAGAACGTTTCAGGTACTCATCGAAGGCCCCTTCACCAACGTAATCGTGCGCTCCTGCCATGAACATGCGTTGTTCACGAGCCAGCCCTCGGCGTAGGGTGTCCTGAGCGACAGCGGCACTTGTGGTTTTGCGGAATACGCGCTCAATCCCGGCGGCGACAACAACGGTAAATCCTAGGATCGGCGCTATCCACTCGGGCCCCTGGAGTGCGGCACTCAACGGAACTCCCGCACCAGCGACGATCACAACGATCCACAGAGACTGGATGACGACCGTACGCAACATGGCCGCGGTACTGCCGATCCGAATCCGCGACCTGAGATAGGCGATGTACCGCTGTCTTCCGGAAGCAGCTCGCGATGGGGCTCGCTCGGCCGAGTTCTTGGCAGAAACCATGGAACCAAACGTAGTCCCACCCTCCGCGAGTTGCGGGCTCCTGACGAAGGGAACCCTTCCGCTGTCAACACCGGTCGTGAACCACCCAATCTCTCGTCGAAAGGCAACTTCCACCACACTCCAGCCGGGGCCCGTCAACGATGCCGCGGGAGGCCCAATGGTGCGGTAGTCGAGGGCGCGTCGCCTCAACGATGGCGCTAAGTGCGAACGCGAACACAACGCAAGCCGCCCACAACTGCTAGCGCAGCTCGATGACAACCGCCAGCACAAAGAGGGTCACAACGTGACAGCTGGTGTCGGTCGCCCCGCGCGCAACCGTCCCGCAGGACGAACCCCGACTGACGACGCCTCACCTGCCCCGCTCGAGCGCCAACGTCAAGAGGTGTCGTTCGCCGTATGCCCCGTCCGGTGAGTTCGCCCGGGACGGGGACGGCATGTGGCATCAGGACGAGCCGGACAGACGTAGCCCTTTCTGGGCGGAGTGACGCACTTCGGCATCAACCATGGGTGTGCCTTCTGTGAGACCAGCGACTAGGCGCGGAGATGTCGACGGAGCCACGGTGTTGACGGTCCGCTGCGCGACTCAGATGTGCCCAGTCGGGAAGGCAGCGTCGCGATGGGCGGTGAGATGGATGTGGAGGAAGTCGATCGCTGCCCGGTAGGCGTCGAGCTTGTTCGTCCGCTTGGCCAGACCGTGGCCCTCGTCGTCGTAGACGCGCAACTCCTGCGGCACACCGGCCTGCTCCAGCGCGGCGGCGATCTGCTGCGCTGCCTCCTGCGAACCGGTGGTGGTTGTGACCACCACCGGAGTATTCGTCTCCAGCCGCCATTCGTTCATGGCAATTCGACCATCTCGTCGCCTGCGCGGGTCACCAGGGCTTTGATGGTCTCCGGCGGCCTGTCGCCGCTGAGCAACAACACGCGCATGTCGCCCATCACCACGTTGAAACCATCGGGCCAGGCCTTACCCAGACCGATCATGGGGTTCTGCGGGTCGAAGTCGATATCTTCGGGC
>Ga0102946_1000535_pt1 | contig 13179 bp, 7 predicted proteins | sample SalPon2A_A_D1_MG_FD_78209 | JGI IMG/M metagenome (GOLD analysis project Ga0102946, IMG submission 78209) | Soil microbial communities from South San Francisco under conditions of wetland restoration - Salt Pond MetaG R2A_A_D1_MG | ecosystem: Environmental > Terrestrial > Soil > Wetlands | place... | reverse complement strand
ACCAACCCATCTCCAGGCGGAGCAAATGTGTATTATCAGGTATTTATATACACTTCATATCTATTGCCGACTCGAAAACCCTGTAACCATTGGCACATGCTTGAACATACAAGCGCCCTACATGTCTGAGAAATAAGACTTTTCCCTACGATTAAACCAAACAAGCAAATGTAACCAGAGTTACACCATTCACTCAGAACAAAGTGTCACTACATGCGGAGACGAGAATTTCTACACCAGTAACAATAAAAACTGGAACCTTTACATAAAAAAACACTCCCGAATTCATAGCAAATAGGGGAGTGGATTAAAGTTCTGCCCATGAGGAAGAAACGGAGGAGTGCTCCGTCAGAACAATTTGATCAATTTTCTTAGAAAATCGGTAATTCCGGTGGCAGTTGATCGAATATTGTCGTAAATGTCCAGTCCTGGAACTGCTCAACAGGGTTTCCGCTCATGTCAGCGATTCCAGTGCAATAGACCTGATATGAAGAGAATGCCATCAAATATTCATCCGGCACGAAGGTCAGCTGTTTCAGACTTGGATAATAAGTCACTGTTCCGGACACTGATCCCGTTGCACCTTCAACCTGAATGGAATCATCAAAGACGGTAGAAGGATCAATTTCTTCGTCTAAAGAAATGGTAATCACGACGTCGATCGATGCACTACTTTGGTCAGATGGCAACTGACCGATAATTTTGGGGGCCGTCAGATCCTGACTCGTACCACCACCTGAAATATCATTAACTTCACTATCGAATTCACTACCACAGGCCATCAGAATCGAGATTAAAGAGAAGGCAAGAATACTTTTGATTATGTTTTCAGTACGCATTTCAGACTCCTACTGCTGCGGCTTGGGGACGACAAGAGAAACAGGTTCAGTTGTCGCATTGATATAAACCCAGTATCCGATCCGGGGGACGAGAACCGTTCCCCGGTCGCTGTCACCACTTTCAAATATATTTTTACGGCCCCAATCCTTTCCGGCGTAATAATAGAGGCCATCCACGACTTGCCGGTTGGCAACAGCACTTTCCCAAGACAGGGCTGAAGTGGATCCGCTTTTAACCTGAATGTCAGAAAGAGAGACGTTTCCACCATAAGGGTTTGCAATCAGGTTCCACCCGGACTTAACCGGGATTTCATAAGTCGTTGCGGGGTTTTCACCTAAATAATCGATGGAGGGCAGAAACTGCGCGGTGGTCCGTTTGACGATGTAACCCTCTCCGCTTGTAACAGGACCACCAATATCGACACGCTCGTAACTTCCGAATTTCTTCTCGTCGGGGATCCAGCGAAAAGACAAAGATGAGCCAAACGCCTCAAGACTGTTCAGTTGTTCGTTGGCGATATTCCCCGGAACCCCGACGATATTTCTTCCGTTCAACAACTCAATCTGAGGCGCATCCAACTCAGAACCTTCCGGGATTCTGGATAAAACATTTCCCGCGCTATCTCTGGTTTCAAAATGAAAACGCTGCGTCGATGCTGGCCCAAGTCGGGTTGTATATTCGTAGGTGGCACCTGAAGCAACGTCACCCGATTCGTGATTCATCAGGTAGGCATAGCCATTCAACGAAAGGACAACATCCGGCAACTCAGCGCCTGAAGCAGCCTGTAGCACAACTCGAAATACGTAGAAGAGATCACTTTTGGGGATTCCGTCAACATAGTTACTGGAATCGTCGCCACCATCGAGCCGGTCGACACCCGGCAACCCGGCTTCATCAGGAACCAGACTCAAACTATTCAATGTGGGACGGAAAAAAGCTTCAATAGTGTGATGACTTTCGACCGCAACGAATGCGTACTGCTCAACAGGACCAACTGAGGTTCCATCCACGACAACATCGCTGAGATAGAAACCTGCATTGGCGCTCATCACATAGAGCTGTGACCCACCGTAATCGAGCAGGCTAACTCCGGCGGGTGAGACAGAGCCGCCATCGCTCATCGTTGCAGCTATGATCCAGTCACTCCGAGTGGGGTCCAGCGGGGAGCTGTCGGCCTGATCGGGGATCCCATCATTATCGTCATCAGAATCGGCATTGTTGCCAAGTCCATCCTGATCTGTATCGATCCACTCAGAGGCATCATCAGGGAAGGCGTCCTGCTGATCGAAAACGCCATCGCCGTCAGAGTCGAGAAGAGAATTATCCACAACAGCGATCGTCACGATTTCTGTGTCACTCAAATGTCCATCACTGACAGTGAAAGCCACGTCATAGTGACCAGCCTGGTTGCTGTCCGGCAGCCAGGTGAAGGTTTTCGTCGCACCATTAAAAGCCGCACCATTCGGCAGATTAAGAACACTATAGTTCAGGTTGTCGCCATCGGGATCACTGCCATGCAGAAAGAAGGTCAACGTTGAGTTTTCAACCACAGTCTTGTTACCGATGTTCGCAAGCACTGGGGCCAGGTTCACGTCTACAACATTGATTGTCACTGATGTCGAATCGCTCAAATATCCGTCAGAAACCCTGAAGGTCACATTGTACATACCGGCCTGAGAACTGTCAGGAGTCCAACTGAACGTCCGGGTTGCGTTATTAAAAGTTGCCCCGCCTGGCAGACCGGAGGCAGCGTAGGTCAGGCTATCGCCGTCAGGATCACTGGCATTCAGAGCAAAACCGAGAGGAGTGCCTTCTGTTATGCTCTTATCTGCTATCGCAGATAAAATTGGCGGCTGATTCAGATTGCTGACGTTAATGGCAACCATTTTTGAATCACTCAGTTTGCCATCACTGGCCGTGAAGGTAACGACGTAGTTACCGGCCTGAGTGTTGGTTGGTGTCCAGTTGAACGTCCGTGTTGTACTGTTAAAGGTTGCCCCGCCTGGCAGACTGGAAGCACTGTAGGTCAGGCTATCGCCATCTGAGTCACTGGCGTTGACAGAAAAAACAAGGTTTGTCTTTTCGACAATGCTCTTACTGCCTATAGCCGCAAGGACAGGTGCGTGGTTGGTTGGCACAACGACAGCACTCTGAACAACATTTGAGTAAACACTCTCATCTCCTGTCGCATCGTAAGCTGTCACGGCGATATAGTGGACCTGACTATCAGACAATCCGGTCAGGCTTGAACTGAGAGACGTACCGACATCTATCGGGGAAGCACCCTCATTGGCTCCGCTACCATTGAGAGGGACTGCAGCAGAATCGGACTGATAATAGATCTTATAACCTGTGACACTTGCATCCACACTCGGATTCCAAGCCAAGGTTATCGTCTTGGCACTGGCAAACCCTGAAAGGATCAGGGTGAGAAGAACTGTAAGTAGAGTGACTTTTTTTAATAAATAACCCATATTTTTCTCCCGCTACAAAATTGACTGACTGCACTGATTCAACTGTCAGGGCAAAAAAGCGCTCACTTCATTACCGAAGGTGAGCGCTTTGGATTGCGGGAGGATTAACAGGGCAAAAGCTGGCGAACACTCTCTTCGGCAACCCGGCTATCCTGACTGTGAGGACCCGTGGTTTTGCGTCACCAGATCTCTCTGGTTTTGCCCTTATCGGAGATATTTATTTGATACTATCTACTGCATAATGCTGGCTCCTGATCGTTATTTCTGCTCACGCACCGTGTTAAAGAACCCTGAAACAAGCCTGAACAAAGAAAAAGCGCTCACTTCCGTACCGAAGGTGAGCGCTTTTTTCGCGGTAAAATACAGGGCAAAAGCTGGCGAACACTCTCTTCGGCAACCCGGCTATCCTGACTGTGAGGACCCGTGGCTTTGCGTCGCCAGATTTCTCTGGTTTTGCCCTTATCGGAGATATTTATTTGATTTTGAGCCGCGAAGCCATTGATTTCTCCAGATGCCCCAGCGGCTACTACATAGAATATGCATACCACATGCCAGATCGACAAGTCGCTGTTATCATTGGCAGACGATTTCGCGCGGGAAAAGGGGCATGGCGATATCGCCACACATTGACAAAAAACGGCAGTGGTTTAGCTACTTATCAATTTCAGAAGAACCATAAACTTGAATATAGGATCATTTTTGACCTTCGAGAATTTTCACCCCGAACTGCTCCAGCATGGTCACCAGTTTAATCAGCGGTAGACCGATCAGGCTGTTGTAGTCATCCCCTTCCATTTTTTCCATTAACGCAATTCCCAGCCCCTCAATCATAAATGAACCGGCACAATGAATTGGACTTTCACGCCGGACATAGTTGGCGATCTGCGCATCGGTCAATTTTCTCAAAGTCACAGAAAAAGCCTCAAAGTCAGATTGACAATTACCATCACGATTATCGACCAAGGCGAGCCCGGTATAAAAGGTATGGGTCCGGCCAGCCATCTGTCGAAGTTGTGCTTCTGCCGCCTCCGCATTTCCTGGCTTACCAAGAGAACGTCCCCGCTGATCGACAAATACCTGATCAGAACCGATCACCAGAGCGTCAGGAAAGGTCTCGCGCAAGCTTTCAGCTTTGCCCAAAGCCAGGTGCCGGACCAGAAGTTCAGGTGCCACAGAAGGATCGATCCGTTCTTCGAAGTGTGGAGCAGCGATCAAAAACGGATACCGGAGCTGTCTAAGCAATTGTGCTCTATAAGGGCTGGTGGAAGCCAGAACCAGTTGGCGCATCATTTACCTCGGTCGGTGCAAAAGGGCAAGCAGGAACAGGCGGAGCCTCAAACGTCGCTTCTTTGTACCTTAGCAATCCCTCAAATGCAACGCATCGGTTTACGCAGCCTGCCAGAATGGTCCATCCTCTGCGATCCGGTGAACTGAAAAGGATGGCATGTCTGCCTCGGGCAAACGAAACAACCGTCCGCCATCAGCATATCCGACCACCCGATCTGGAACCTGATGACCTGGTACTGGTTCAAGACAGAAATAGATCTGCGCCAAAGCCTCAAAGATCAGTCTTTTTAATTCACTGGAACCGATCCGTTCATCAAGAGTGTCACCGGAGCCGTCTTCGTTACAGATCGGGACAATCTCCACCCTTGGCGAACTCCCCAACTCGACATAAATCAGAGCTTCATCACAGCTATCGCCAACCATTCCATTGATTTGATAAATTGCATCTGAGTGCGCACCCTGCAGTTCAATCTGCCGGATTTCAAGATAGAGAGAAGCTCCGCTCCCTGAGACAGAAGATAAACTGACCATATGCCCTCCTTGGCTTGGGTTGATTATCTATCCTGCAGTATAAGGAGGGGTGTGACAGAATATTACACAATGAAAACAAATAGAGTCTGACGACATTCCATGGACAGACATTTCTGCTGTTTATCCGGCGTTATTAAGGCTTTCCCTCAGGGCGTCTGAAAATTGCATTTTCAGACTATACGGGGCCAAAACCTTGACGTGAGGGATAAAGGAATAGATCCAGGACAGAATTTCCGTATCCCCGGCAGCGCTGAAACACAACTTGACAGAACCGTCAGATTGCGGTTCCAGGGTCTGCCGAGGGTGCCAGAACCTTTCACGGATCAGATGAGCGACCTGCGGAGCGAACAACAGCTCAACATCGCGGATCGGTCCTTCGTCGATCAACCCGAACGCGCCCCCTGTCAGCTGATCAACATTATAATCTTCAGGAACCTCAAACCTCTCCGAGAGCACCTCGATCGACTCGATACGGTCAATCAAAAACAGTCGTAGCGCCTTCCGATTATGTGCATAGAGACCGAGATAGAGAGCATTCTTGTAAAAGAGCAGCGTGTAGGGATCACACAGGTACTCTTCTGCCTCACGGCGCGGCGGAGCATAAAGGATGCGACATTGTTGCTGCATCAAAAGAGCCTGGCGCAGCTCGGCCAACATCTGGCGTTTCGGCGTGTAATCCTTGTACCCCTGAAATCGGGGCGCACCGGCCTCTGCAATCCTTTCCAGGTGAGCTACGCTACGCGGAGGCAGGCTCGACCTGAGGCGGTTGAAGATCGCGTCAAGGTCGTCCTGAAACGGGGTACCGTGTAAAAACTCCAACTGCCCCCGACAAAGGTAGAGGGTCATTAATTCATCTAGAGAAAAGGTGATCGGTGGCAATTTTTTGTAACCAGTCACAAAACGATAGAGGGTTGTCCCATCATCCTGTCGTTCATTGACCAGCGGGTAGCCCGCTTCAACTATCGCCTCAAGATCACGATAGACAGTCCGTCGCGTCACCTCGCATTCTTCCACCAACTCCTCAATAGTCGCCCCGTAGCGGACCTCCAGAATACGAATCACATCGTGCAGACGAGCAGCCTGACTATATTTTTTAGCCGGTTTTCCTGGACCACGTTTGGCGGACATGCGCACCCTCCCGGATCGATTGCAGGTGGCAGTCAGTATATGACAAAAAATTGTAAAAGGAGAAAGGGAAAAAAGAAGAGTTGCAGAAGCCAGGTTTCGGAAATCAAGGAAGCTCCATGTTTTTTTCTCTGCAGTCTATTCGTTGAAAAAACAACGCGGGCCGTCTTAAATTCGACGGCCCACGTTGTTTCATTCTGTCAGATCCAATCCTACAACTTGCTCAGATCGCGGACAGCGCCTTTGTCGGCGCTGGTAGCCATTGATGCGTAAACCTTTAACGCCGCACTGACCTGACGATCGCGGTTTACCGGCCGCCAGGCTGCAGAGCCTCTGGAGTCCATCGCGATGCGACGCTTGTCCAGTTCGGCATCAGTGATATCGACATTGATTGCGCGCTGCGGGATATCTATGTTGATGATATCCCCCTCCTCGATCAGCCCGATGGCTCCACCACCTGCTGCTTCCGGTGAAACATGACCGATCGACAGACCTGAAGTTCCGCCTGAGAAGCGTCCATCAGTAATCAGGGCACAAGCCTTGCCAAGACCTTTCGATTTGAGATATGAAGTGGGATAAAGCATCTCCTGCATCCCCGGCCCACCCTTTGGCCCTTCGTAGCGAATCACCACGACATCCCCGGACTTGACATGATCAGCAAGGATGGCGTCAACCGCTTCTTCCTGGCTTTCAAAAACCCGCGCCGGACCAGAAAAGATCAGGCACGACTCATCAACGCCAGCCGTCTTGACAATACATCCGGCGGGGGCCAGATTGCCGGACAGAACAGCGAGGCCGCCGTCCTGACTGAAGGCATGTTCTTTATTACGAATACAGCCGGCCTCACGATCAAGATCGGGACTGTCCCAATCGCGGGATTGAGAGAATGGCTCCAGAGTCGGTACACCGCCAGGAGCAGCGAGATATCTCTTTTTGGCAGCCTCGGTTGGAGTCCCTGCAATATCCCATTCTTCAATCGCTGCGCCGATGGTGTCAGAATGCACGGTCAACGCCTCGGTCCTGACCAAGCCTGCCCGCTTAAGTTCGCCGAGGATTCCGATAACACCACCTGCGTGATGAACATCTTCCATGTGATAATCGGGAGTCGAGGGGGCCACTTTACAAAGGTTGGGAACCTTGTGCGAAAGCTGATCGATATTCTCCATGGTAAAATCGACACCAGCCTCCTGCGCCGCTGCCAACAGATGAAGAACCGTATTGGTTGATCCGCCCATGGCGATATCGAGGGTCATGGCATTACAGAACGCATCAAAGCTGGCGATACAGCGGGGACGGTAGCGATCCTCTCCCTGCTCATAGCACGCCTTGGTAATCTCAACGATCCGTTTCCCCGCTTCAAGGAACAGATCCTTCCGCTTGGCATGGGTTGCCAGCAGCGAACCATTGCCCGGCAGACTCATGCCGAGAGCCTCGGTCAGACAATTCATCGAGTTGGCGGTAAACATCCCGGAGCAGGATCCGCAAGTCGGACACGCGGAACGCTCAACGACATCACAGCTTGCATCACTGACCGTATCATCGGCCGCCATAACCATGGCGTCAACCAGATCGAGCCGCTTGTCTTTGCCCTCCAGCAGAACTTTTCCCGCCTCCATCGGACCGCCGGAGACAAAAATGGCCGGGATATTCAGCCGCAGGGAGGCATTGAGCATCGCCGGGGTAATCTTGTCACAGTTGGAGATACAGACCAGAGCATCAACGCAGTGAGCATTGGCCATGTACTCTACGGAGTCTGCAATCAGTTCACGGGAAGGGAGAGAATAGAGCATCCCCCCGTGCCCCATAGCGATCCCGTCACAAATGGCAATCGTATTGAATTCTTTAGCGATACCGCCAGCTTTTTCTATCTCGCGGCAGACCAACTGGCCCATATCCTTCAAATGGACATGTCCTGGAACAAACTGGGTGAAAGAGTTAACCACGCCAATGACCGGCTTGCCGAAATCTTCACCTGCCACTCCGGTTGCGCGCCACAGAGAACGAGCCCCAGCCATTTTTCGCCCCTGGGTCGATGTCGCTGAACGATAAACTGTCATAGATTTCCCCGTTCTTAAAAGATATGAGATATGAAAAGGCCCTGAAGAACAGACTACCTGCGTACTTCAGAGCCCAACATTAAAAACAATCCCGCAAAGCAAGTCAAGTCCCAGACTGCCTTGTCGTTTATAACAGAGCGAAAGCTGTCTTGACTCCGTCCCGGGTTGAACATTTATGCTGTCGGGCTGTGTATTATTTTAGCGAAAAAGAGGACCTCTCCTGGCATCGACCGGCATCGTCCTGTTTGTATCGTGATCTTTTTCTTAGCAATCATCTTATAGCGATTCAAAAGCTTTAGAAAGAAGGTTACCGTAATAAACTAAAAGGAGCGCCCGAAGACGCTCCTTTCATGACTCAACAGATTCTAGAACTATCCGTTACCATCTTTCTGAGCCGTGGCACCCAACGCTTGAACAAGAGCCATTTGAATAACTGCCGACTCTGGTCGAACCTCCGCCAATGGTGCTGGCAGGGCTTTGTTCGAAATTGCTGGTAGACAGACTATTGAAGTGCCCGTTTTCCAGTTTTGCTGTGTTGTGACATACCGTGCAGGAGTAGTTCCTGTGTTTTCCGTGTTCTCCGGAAATGTAACCGTTGTACTGACTGGTCGTCCGGTCGTGACAAGAGGAACACTGGGTATTTACCGAGATGCTGCCATTGAACCAGTCTGGAGTTGTTTTGCCACCATGGCAGCTTACCGTTGAACAGGTTCCGTCGCTGTTCATTGTGGCTGATCCACTTTGGGCGTTGAAAGCTTCTGCGAAAGAAACATCAACAAAATCATCATGAGTGGTCCCGCTATGACAGGTACTGCAATCAGAGCCAATTCCTGCCAGTGAAGTATGAACGGCATGCGCACCTGCCGTGTTCGGGAAAGAACCACCATTGGGCGGTTGGGCATGACAGGCGGTGCAATCGCTGTAGTCAGGACCAGTTGCAACAGCTTGATACTGATTCAGGAAATCGGCCAGAGCCACTTCTTCTTCTGTGGTTAAGACAAACCCTTTATGTCCTGCAGCTAATTTGGGAGCAATCAGATCCCCGGTGCTGGCCAGATCAGGTGCACCTGTTGCGTCATATGCGTTGACTGAGTGACACCCGCCGCAATTGTTATCATAAAGTGTCTGTCCGTTTACCGGAACCGGGGTCGGGTCAGGGACAATAACTGGCGCAGGATTTGCGTCGGCCCAGTCAGCCAATGCGTTTAATTCCTCTGCTGTCATGCTGATCGACTGATGACCTGCTTCGATTGTCGTGATCACCAGGTTTCCAGCGCCACCAAGCTCTGGCGCATAACCTGCGGTATCATAGTCGCCCAGAATGTGACAACCAGCGCATTTACCATCGTAGAGCGCCTGTCCATTCACCGGGACCGGAGTCGGATCTGGAATAACGACAGGTGCGGGGTTTGCATCGGCCCAGTCAGCTAGCGCGTTTAACTCTTCAGCACTCATACTGATTGACTTGTGACCTGCTTCAATCATGCTGATCACCAGGTTTCCTGCGCCACCAATTTCAGGCGCAAAGCCTGCGGTATCATAGTCACCCAGAATGTGACATCCAGCGCATTTACCATCGTAGCTTGCTTGACCACTTACCGGAACCGGGATCGGATCGGGATCAGGGGTCGGTGTGGGTGTTGGAAGACTGTCAGCAATAGCCTGAATCTCTTCGGCGGACAGAATCAGCATCCCCATACCTCCAAGGTTGGCGCTGATAGCCTGCTCTATTCCTGCAGCACTTATGTCGTTGATATTGTTACTTTCCAGAGGACCATGACAGGTATGGCATTCGCTTTCATATAGAGCGATACCGTTCGGCGGCTGGTTCGGTTCGGGAGTTGGTTCTGGTGTCGGGTCTACAACAGCAGGGTTCAGTGACACCCAATCGACCAATGCTGTTATTTCTGCCGTGGAGAGAGTGGTTCCCATGTGCCCCATATTCAACTTTCCGGTGACCAGTGCTTCACGGCCGCCAAGATCGGTTGCGGACCCGCTTGCATCATACGCCCCCAGTTTGTGGCAACCTGCGCATTGTGTATCGTAAAGAGCCTGGCCATCAGGGGTTGGATCAGGGTTAGGCTCAGGGGCAGGAGGCTCGACGTTAGCATTAACATAGGCAACCAAAGCTTGAAGATGTTCAGCATCAAGGTTTTTCCCCTTGTGCCCTGCTCCGATCTTTTCGATAACGGCGGTTCCTTTCCCGCTCAGGTCCATTATTCCACCGGAACCGATGTTATGACAACCTGCACAATCTGTTGCATAGACGGTTGCACCATCAATTTCCTGCGGGGGTGTCTCGTTGCCGACTCGCTCAAGATAGAATGCGACAACCTTTTCGACAGCAACCTGGCTTGCAGTCTGAACCCTTGTATTGATAACGCCTGGATCGAGAGTTCCGTTTTTGCGGTCCTGCTTGACCTCCTCAACAACATTACGCATGGTATCAACGACAGAACGAATCAAATCGCCCGGGGCAAGCGGGCTGTTGTTATCCACCCGGTTCCCGAGCCCTTCTTTGATCCGCGAAAACTCATCAACACTGAGCATATCCTGGTTCGCCTTAACGAAGGCGTTAAACAGTCGTGACTGGTCGTAATCGTCCAGATCGGTCTTGTCGATATCGAAGCGCTCCTGAGCGACCATGAATTGATTGACAGCCATATTGGCTTGCAGCAGTGTGAGGTGTTGGTCGCCAATCAAAGCACCCATCTGCTCGATCTCTTCCATGGGGTTTTTATAAAGATCTTCTTCGTTCAGATTCAGACCAGCACTGGCGAGAATTTCGACAAGCTCAGTCTCATCAACTCCATTCGCCAACAGTGTCGTCAGGGGAGAGACGACTCCACCAGGGGCACCAGCGCCGATGCGTCTCTTCAGCAGTCCTTCATAATTAGCTCCTTCATGAATCCCCTGGCTGCCGACCTTCATGACGATCATCGATCCCTGAGTCAGAGGTTTTGGAAAGATAAAAACTCCCCGCTCATCAGAAGGCATCGATTCCCGCTGCAAAACGGTTACCCCGTCGGCAGCGATTTCTTGAAACTTCGCACCAACAATATACGGATCGACCGCGATTCCGCTGGCGCTACCGGTTGAAGAATAACTCTCCACTTGCTCTGAGCTACAGCCGGCCAGAGAGACAACCAGCAACAACGCGAACAGACCAAAAATTCCTTTTATGCTTCCCATAAACTAACTCCTGTCTAGTTGGTTCAAGTGACAACAAGTCACTTTGACAATTTGCGACGTGGTAGTGTGCGCTACGTAAAATGACAGGACAAAAAAGCGCTCACCTCGTTACCGAAGGTGAGCGCTTGTTTATGCGGGATGAAGATGAAGGGCAAAAAGCTTGGCGAACACTCTCTTCGGCAACCCGGCTATCCTGACTGTGAGGACCCGTGGCTTTGCGTCGCCAGATTTCCCTGGCTTTGCCCTTATCGGAGACAATATATTAAGTTTTAGTGTTACCTATTAGGGACGATAGTCCTTTCTCTTGATTATCGTGGCAGGCATTCGACACTCAACACACACTCTTGCTATACCGATCGCCTGAATAGCAACAACTTCTGCACACGATGTGCCAATCCTGTAACTATTTAATATTACTAAAACGGTAGGAAAATAACTATGACTCATGTGGTCAGCTAACCACACAAAGGAGATAATTGTTGCATTTTAGACACTTACGCATCTACACAGCGTACCGATGTGTATGACAACAGTCTTTGAATCTCAGGTTGCACCATCTGCAGATCACGAAGGGATAAACGACTGTCCTCTGTTAATGTTCCTCACTACAGCGGTCAAAAGCTTGATACTGTTCTCCAGATCAGTCAAAGACAAGACCTCAACCGGTGTATGCATATAGCGAAGCGGGATACCGACCAGGGCCGTGGCAACTCCACCGCGTGAAAGCTGCATGACGTTGGCGTCAGTTCCGGTGGCTCGAGGAACGCCAATCACCTGAACCGGAATTTTTTCGTCCTTGGCAGTCTGCATAATCAGGTCGAAGAGAATTGGATTCATATTGGCTCCGCGTGCAATGACCGGCCCTTTGCCGACCTCGACCCGGCCGATCCCCTTCTGCTCTACACCGGGGCAGTCCGTGGCATGAGTGACTTCAACGACAATACCGACGTCCGGGTTGACCCCATAGGTGCTGGTTGAGGCCCCACGCAGACCGACCTCTTCCTGAACGGTGGAGACTGCAAAAACCTCTGCGTCCGCCTCCCCGGCAATCTGAATCTGCTTGAACGCCTGAGTCACAATAAACGCGCCCATCTTGTCGTCAAAAGCTCGCGAAGTGGCCCGATCACCCTGCAGCCTTTCAACTCCGACGGCAAAGGTGACCGGATCGCCGATTTTCACCAGACTTTCTACTTCGGCGCGCGTGCTGCAACCGATATCTATAAACTGCTCATTCAGCTTGATCACTGTTTCACGTTCTTTCGCTTCGATCAGATGGATCGCTTTTTTACCGATTACACCGAATATGGGGCCATTTTCAGTATGAATCTGAATCCGCTGCCCTGGCGATAAATGGGGATCGACACCGCCGATGGCGCCGAAAAAGATAAATCCCTCATCGTCGACATACTGCACCATGAACCCGATTTCGTCGCAGTGTCCGGCCAGCATAACTTTCGGTCCACCACGGCCATCCAGACGGGCAATCAGGTTGCCCATGACATCACCTTCAATGTCAGTGGCGATTGATTCTAACTGCTTGCGGATCACGCGCTGGGCTGGTTGTTCATAACCGGAAGGGCTGGGTGTTTCGACCAGTTCTTTAAGAAACTTGAAATCTTTGTTATTCATCTTTTCCCTTTCAATAAATAAAAAGGGGACAGAATCTATTCTGT
>Ga0102946_1000534_pt1 | contig 13200 bp, 12 predicted proteins | sample SalPon2A_A_D1_MG_FD_78209 | JGI IMG/M metagenome (GOLD analysis project Ga0102946, IMG submission 78209) | Soil microbial communities from South San Francisco under conditions of wetland restoration - Salt Pond MetaG R2A_A_D1_MG | ecosystem: Environmental > Terrestrial > Soil > Wetlands | place... | reverse complement strand
TTCGCCTACGGCGCCCAGCGCGGCCGCCTCTTCGTCCAGGGCTCGGCCGACTCGCGCTTCTGCATCCGTCTCTCCGGCGCCGACGTCGTGCTCGGCGGCGAGCCCGAGGGCGACCTCGACGACAGCCGCGGCTGCGTCGTCGACCGCGCCAACGCCAAGGGCTTCGCCTTCGAGTACATGACCTCGGGGCGGGCGATCGTGCTCGGCGACCTCGGCCCCTGGGCCTGCGCCGGGATGACCGGCGGCCGCGTCTACGTCCGCCACAACGCCTTCGGGATCGACCGCGAGAAGCTCGAGGCGCGGCTCGGCGAGGGCGCCAAAGTCGAGCTCAAGGAGATCGACTCGGAGGGCCATCTCGACGTCGAAGACCTGCTCGGGCACTACGCCGCGGAGCTGCGGGCCACCGGCCAGGACGACGAGGCCGAGCGGATGACCGGGCTGGCGTCGGCGGCGCCCGACCACTTCCTGATGATCGTGCCGCACAAGGTGCAGGCCGATCCTTCTATCTCGACGGAGTAGGTCTACCGCGTGCGTGACAGAAGGTCGCCTATAGCGCGGAGCTCGTTGAGGAGGCCGTCGAGCATCTGCTCGGTGTTGGTGTGGAGTCGCCACTCGGCGTGTTGGCGGTCCGCCTCGACCTGATCGATGCGGCTTTCAAGCTTGGACAGGCGCTTTTCGGTGCGCTTCTCGCTCTTGCGGACGCGCTTCTTGACGTACTGCTTCATCTCCTGAAGCTCTTGGCGCAGGGCGGCGTTGTCGTCCTGTTCGGTCAGCATCTCCTCGACGCCGCTGCGGACGCGCTCGATCTCTTCGTGCAGGCGGGCGCGGGCCTGCTCGGCCGCGACCGCGGGGTCGTGCGCTGGGTCCATGCGCCAACTCTACGGCCGCCGTAGGCCGGAAATTGCGCGAAGCGACACTCAGGCTTCGAGCGCGAACAGCCGGTAGCGGCCGATCGTCAGCTCGTCGCCGTCCTTGAGCCCGCCCCACTCGACCGCGTCGCCGTTGACGAGGATGCCGTTGAGGCTGCGGTCGTCGAGCACCCGCAGCGCCTTGCCCGGTTCGGAGACGACAAGGGCGTGGCGGCGCGAGACACTGGGGTCGTCGAGGCGGATGTCGGCGGCGACGCTGCGACCGATCCGCGACCAGCCGGCGGCGATCTCGAAGTCGAGCGCCTCGTCCTGCTCGTCGCGGCAGACGAGGTGGCGGCTGCCCGTCTGGAGGCCGGCGCGCAACTCCTCCAGCCAGCTCAAGGAAGCGGCCGTGGTCAGGGTCTCGAACTCAGCCGTGGTCTCGCCGTGCTCCTGCATCGGCTCGAAGATCGAGTCGAGCTGGAAGCGCTCGGCGCCGCAGCGGGGGCAGGGAGGGAGCCGGTCGTCCTCGCGCAGCGCGAGATGTGAGCCGCACTCGACGCAGTAGTAGGTGCCGGCGCCTGGCGTTGTCCCGACGGAATGGCGACCGGAGGCTGGAGTGGGGGTGAGACTGGCGACCATGGCTTACTCCTTTCCTGCGCTTTAGGCCATCCGACCTTATCTCTTGGCGCAAGCCCCGTCATCCGCAATTTTCCGCATAGAATCGCGCCCCGGATGGGCCCGCTCAGCGCTGAGATCGAGATCGACGCTCCCCGCGAGCGGGTTTTCGCCGCGATCTCCGACCTCGCCGAGCGCCCCTCCTTCACCGACCACTTCCTCGCGGGCTTCCACCTGACCCGGCTCGAGTCGAGCGGGATCGGCGCGGGCGCCCGCTTCCGCGTGATGGCGCCGCTGCGCAAGGCCTGGATGGACACCGCGATCGCCGAGCTGGCGCCGCCGCACAAGCTGGTCGAGCGCGGTTGCGGCGGCCGCGGCAACCGGATCCCGTCAACCACGGTCTGGGAGCTGACCGAGGGCGGCGGCTCGCTGACCAGGCTGCAGGTCTCCCACTGGACCGAGCCGTCGAACCCGGTCGACCGGGCGGTCGAGACGCTCTCCGGCAACGCCCGCTCGCAGCAGCGCGGCTGGAACGAGGCGCTGCGACGGCTGCGCGACCGGGTCGAGAACGGCGGGGCGGCGCCCGCCCCGATCGCCGTCGCCGGCGGCAACCCCCACGCGACCGGCATCCCCTAGGGGCGGGCTGCCGAGCGCCTTTATAGACTCCTCGCCGCCGATGGCCTCCGTCCGCAGACTCCCCTCGCCGCTGCTCGCCGCGCTCGCGCTGCTCGCGGCGGCCTTCGCCTTCGCCGCCTGCGGCTCCGAGGGGGAGAGCAAGGACGTGGTCGAGGGCCAGCCGGTCGAGCTGGGCGAGCTCAAATACAACGTGATCTTCTCCCGCTTCCTCAACCCCAAAGACAACGAGGACTCCGCCTACCTCGTCGGCCAGGAGGAAGCGCCGCCCGGCTCCGCCTACTTCGGGGTCTTCCTCGAAGTCCAGAACGAAAGCGAAGAGGAGCAGGAGCTGGCCGACTCGTTCACGATCACCGACGCCGACCACGAGACCTTCGAGGTGGTCGAGAGCGAGAGCCTCTACGCCTTCCCGCTCGGTGGCACGGTCGAATCGCAGGAACAGATCCCGATCCTCGACTCGACCCCCCAGCAGGGCCCGATCGAGGGCTCGCTGCTGATCTTCGAGCTGCCCGCCTCGGCCTCCGAGAACCGGCCGCTGGTCCTCTCCATCCCCGGCGAGCACGGCCCGGCGACGGTCACGCTCGACCTCTAGGTCAGAGCCCGGCCGAGAGCACCTGGCCCGCGATCGGGGCGGCGACCTCGCCGCCGGCGGCTTCGGCTTCGATCAGCAGCACGCCGACCGCGAGGCGCGGCTTCTCGGCGGGGGCGAAGGCGGCGAACCAGGCGTCCTTGATCTGCTCCGGTTCCTCTTCTTCCTCGGTTCCGGGTTTGGGGCCGAGCTCGGCGGTGCCGGTCTTGCCCGCCACCTGGGCCTCGCCGATCGCCGCCGCGAACCCGGTGCCTTCGGTCACCACGCCGACCATCAGGTCGGTCAGCTGGGCGGCCATCCGCTTCGACATCACCCGCTGCGGGGGCGCCTCGGGCCGCAGGCGGCGGTTGGCGACGACCGAGGTGGGCGAGCGCAGCCCCCCGTTCGCGATCGTCTGGGCGACGTTGGCGATCAGCAGCGGCGTGGCCAGCACTTCGCCCTGGCCGAGCGCGGTCACGCCGAGGTCGATGTCCTCGCCGATCTCGCTCGGGATCGTCGATTCGGCCGGTTCGACCGCTTCGACGATGCGCTCCGCGTAGAGCGCCGGCGGCGCGTTGAAGCCGAAGCGCTCGGCGGCGGCGACGAGGTCGTCGTTGCCGATCTCGGGCCCGAGCGGGGCGAAGTAGGCGTTGCACGAGTGGGCGAAGGCTTCCGAGAAGGTGCCGCCGCAGAGCTCGCCGTTGGCATTGCTGATGAAGCGGCCGCCGACGTTGGCGCCGTCGACGATCGGGTATTCCTCGTCGAGCGAGAGCACGCCCTTCTGCAGCGCGGCGACGGTGGTGATCATCTTGAAGGTGGAGCCCGGCGGCTGCGGCGCCGAGAACGCCTGGCCGGCGAGCGCGCGCACGTCCCCGCGGCTCGTGTCGAGCACGGCGACGCCCCCCGCCCGGCCCGCCAGGGCCGATACCGCCGCGACCTGGAGGTCGGGGTCGATCGTCGTCTTGACCGGCGCGCCCGCAACGGGCTCGGCCTGGGAGAGGATCCGCGTCGACCCGCCGCCGGCGGCGAGCAGCGAGCCGCCCGGGCGGCCGGCGAGCCGGCGGTTGAACGCCTGCTCGAGCCCGGTCACGCCGACCAGTGTTTCCGGCGGGAAGCCCTGCCGGGCCAGCTTCGCCAGGTCCTCCTCGGGGGCTTCGCCGACTTCGCCGGTGACGTCGATCGCGGCGCTGCCGATCGGGTGTTCGCGTTCGGCCGCGGGCCCCTCGGCCAGCGGCGTGCCGTCGCGGGCGAGGATCGGGGCCCGTTCGGCGAGGTCGAGCCGATTCTCCAGCTGCTCGCCCCCGCGCAGGCCGGGGAACACCAGGCTCGGGTCCCAGGCGATGCCGCCGTCGGCATAGGGGACCCCGAGCTCGGTGATGACCTCGCCGAAGGCGACCGTGCCGGCGCGGACCGGGACCGGCACCACCGTGCCGCCGTCGCCGCCGCGCGGGTCGCCGGCCTCGTCGACCGCGATCGTGCGCAGCGTCGCCACCTCGGCCGCCTCGCGGTAGGCCTGGGCGAACCCCGTGACGCCGACGGAGCGCCGCGACTCTTCGTTCAGCTCCCGGTACATCGCGCCGAAGTCCTTGCGGCTCCAGGCTTCGGCAAAGCGATCCGCCGCTTCCTTCTCCGGCGACCCCGGCACGCCCGCCACGGCGCCGAAGATGAAGGCGACGATCGCGACGACGCTGAGCGGCAGGGCGCGGGTGATCAGGCGGCGACGCCGTTGCGCCTCGATGGATTGAGATTTCACTGCCGGGAAATTTAGTGTTGGAAGGGGTCGGGTACCACCTGTGTCTACCCGGTGCAGGGCCCGGTATCCACTGGGGCCTGTGCCGAGCCGAGCGCAGAGCGGACCACGTCGTTGGGGATGCCGAAGCCGCCGGGCGGCCCGCTGGTGGTCGAGGCGAACACCGTCGCCAGCACCCGGCCGCGCGCATCGACCAGCGGGCCGCCCGAGTTTCCGCTGCGCACCTTGCCGCGCAGGAAGGCGATCGAGCGCCGGATCGGCCCGTTGCCGTAGGCGTCCTCGCTGATCACGGTGTTGACGTCGCCGAGCCGGGCGGCGCTGGCCGCATAGGGCCCGTTCTCGGGATAGCCGAGCACGGCGCCGCCGGTGCCGCGCCTGGGCGCGGCGGCGATCTCCAGCGAGGGGACCGCGGTGTCGATGCGCAGCACCGCGAGGTCGTTTTCGGGGTCGTAGCGGACCGGTTCGGCATCGAGCGAGGCGCCGTCGATCGTGATCACGCGGGTGTCGTCCTCGCCGGCGATGACGTGGGCGTTGGTGACGACGAGGCCGGGCGCGCCGACCCAGCCCGAGCCCTCGACCCCGAGGCCGCAGGCGGTGCCCAGCACGCGCACGACCGAGCGGCTGGCGCGGCGCACGTCGGGGTCGGCGGCGATCGCGGGGTCGGGCGGTGAGACGGGCGTGGTCGGACCGGAGATCGAGGGCGCCGGATCGACCCGGTTGAGCGCGTTCAGCACCGGGCCCGAGGGCGGCAGCAGCCGGTTCAGCCGCTGCAGGATCAGCGAGCGCTGCACGTCGCCGCGCAGCTCGGCGGTGCCGGGCGCGTGCAGGGCGACGGCGCCGAAGACCCAGATCAGCCCCAGCGCGACCGCAGCGATCAGCGCCGCCCCTCCCGCTCCGTCGGCGAGGTGCAGCACGCGGCCGCGGATCAGGTGCTCGCGCACGCCGAGCGCGAGGGTCTCCAGCGTGATCGCAACCAGGGCGCCGACGAGCAGCGCGCCGAGCGCGGCGAAGAGCGGCGCGTAGGGCGAGCTCGAGCCGTCGCTCAGCAGCAGCGGCCCGACCCGGCTGCCGGCGAAGGCGCCGGCAGCGAAGCCGAGCAGGGTCAGCAGGCCGACGATCAGCCCCTGCCTGTAGCCCCACATAGCGAAGGCGACGGTGAAGGCGACGATCGCCCAGTCGAGAACGGTCACGGGCAAATACAAGCAGGCGCGCCCGGCGGGCCCGTCACTTACGTTCAGTAAGCTGAAACGAGGTGGAGGTCACGCCCGCGCAAGAGCAGCCCACCGGGGTCTGCCCGCATTTCCACGCCGCGATCGAGTTGATCGGCAAGCGCTGGACCGGGGCGATCGTCTCCGCCCTGACCGCCGGCCCGCTGCGCTTCGGCGAGCTCGCCAGTGCGGTGCCCGGGATGTCGGACCGCCTGCTCTCGCGCCGCCTGCGCGAGCTTGAGCAGGAAGGGCTGGTCTCGCGAGAGGTCGAAGCGGGCTCGCCGGTCCGGGTCAGCTACGCGCTGACCGAGGCCGGCGCCGAGCTCGGCCCGGCGCTGACAGAGCTGAGGTCCTGGGCCCGCCGCTGGCGCGCCGGGTAGCCTCGGCTACGTGCAGGAGCTGCCAGGTCCGTTTCCAGTCGGGCGCTACGCCCGCAAGCTGCAGGAGGAGCTGCGCCGTCGCGCTCGCGTGCGCCTGGTCGGCGAGGTGACGGGGGTCTCGCGCAGCAAGGTCCAGGCCTACTTCGAGCTGCGCGACGCCGAGGGCGCCGTCCCCTGCGCGATCTGGCTCGACGATCTGGAGAAGGCCGGCCTGCCCGAGGGCGGGCTGCGCGACGGCGCCGAAGTGGTGATCGGCGGCGGCCCCGACTACTACCCCGGCGGCGGCTAGGCATCGCCGAGCTTCGCCTTCCGCGCGACCCAGGTGCGGCTCGCCGGCGAGGGCGACCTGCTCGCTCGGCTGGAGGCGCTGCGCAAGCAGCTGCGCGCCGAGGGGCTGTTCGAGCTGCAGCGGCAGCTGGCACGGCCGCGGCTGCCGAAGACGATCGGGGTCGTGACCGCGGAGGGCGGCGCCGCGCGGCGCGACCTGATCGCCGGCCTGCGCCGTCGCGGCTGGGCCAGCACGGTCGTCTGGGCCTTCGCCCCGGTGCAGGACCGCCGCGCCGCGCCGGCGATCGCGGCGGCGATCCAGGAGCTGGCGGCGGCGCCCGCGGTCGAGGCGATCGTCGTCACCCGCGGCGGCGGCAGCCTCGCCGACCTCTGGGCCTTCTGCGACGAGACCCTCTGTCGCACCGTGGCGATGCTGCGCGTGCCCGTGATCAGCGCCGTCGGCCACGAGCGCGACTCGACCCTGATCGACGACGTCGCCGCGGTCGCCTGCTCGACCCCGACCCACGCCGCCGAGGCCGCGGTGCCGCTCGACTGCCTCGCTGCGCGCGGCGCCCTAACCCGCAGCGCCGCCGCCCTGCAGCGGGTCGGTGAGGGCGCGGTCGAGGCCCGCAGCCGCCACCTCGTCGCCCTCGCGCGCGGCCCGGCGCGGGCGCTGCGGCGGGAGCGGGCGGCGCTCAACCAGAAGATGCGCGAGGTGCGGGCCGCATCCGAGCGTGGCCTGGGCGAACGGCGCGCCTTCCAGCGCCGGCTCGCCTCGGTCGTGCTCGTCCGCGCCGCGCGGCGCGCCGCCGGGGCGGAAGCGCAGGGCCGGCGCGAGGCGCTGCGCCGGGCCGAGGTCGCTTTCCGCGCCCACGAACCCGAGCGCACGCTCGAACGCGGCTACGCTCTCGCCGAGGACGCCGCCGGCGAGCCGGTGGCCTCGGCGGCCGCCGCGCGCGGCGCCGGTCGGGTAAGACTGCGTTTCGCCGACGGCCGCGTCGGCGCGAGGATCGACGAGGACGGGAGCGAGGGATGAGCGAGAAGCCGGAGTCCTACGAGGCCGCGGTCGAGCGGCTCGAGCAGATCATCGACCGACTCGACTCCGGCCAGGCGGGCCTGCGCGAAACGCTCGAGCTCTGCCGCGAGGGGCGCGAGCTCGTCACCTACTGCTCGGCCGAGCTCGACGCGGTCAGCGAGGGCCTCGAGGAGCTGCAGCTAGACGAGCTCGCGGCCAGGCTCGAGGCGGCCCCGAGCGAGGGCTGAGGGCGCCGTGGGCGGAGACGGCATCGGGTTGCGCCGCGCCGAGCCCGCCGACGCGCCCACGGTGGCGCGGCTGCTGCACGAGTTCAACGCCGAGTTCGACGAACCGACCCCGGGCGTCGCGGTGCTGAGCGAGCGCCTGCGCGCGATGCTCGCCGCCGGCGAGCTCGTCGTCCTGCTCGCCGCCGACGGACCGGCGGGCTTCGCCCAGCTCCGCTTCCTGCGCACCGTCTGGAGCGACGCGCCATCGGTCTACCTGGAGGAGCTCTACGTGGTCCCGGCTCAGCGTGGGGAGGGGATCGGCCGGGCCCTGCTCGACGCGGCGATGGCGACCGCGCGCGAAGGAGGCGCCGACCGGATCGACCTCAATACGGCGGAGACCGACAAGGCCGCCCGGGCGCTCTACGAGAGCGCCGGCTTCAGCAACCGCGAGGGCTCCGAGGACGGCCCCTCGATGCTCTACTACGAGCGATCACTGAGATCTGAGTCCATCTGACCAAGCAGGGCGAGGACGCAGGGAGCGAAGCGTGCTCTCTGCACGTGAGCGACCGAGGACGCTGCAATGCGCCGGTCAGGTGGACTCAGGGCCGGAGCAGAGGCGGCCGAGGGCGGGGCAGCCGTTGCAGAGGTCCCAGTCGCGGCGCTGGGCCGGGGCGACCGGGAACTCGCCGTCGCCGATGCGGCCGATCGTCGCCTCGAGGCGCTCGCGGCCGCGCTGCATCGCCTCGCGATCGAGCAGCTCGACCACCGGCTCGTCGGGCCGCTCAAGGAAGACGTAGGCGATCTCGACCGCCTCCCCGCCGCGGGCCTCGGCGACCGCGAGCGCGTAGACCGTCCGCTGGGTCTCGTACTTGGCGGCGCGCCCGGCCGGGGCCGAGCCGCCGAGGCGGTCGGTCTTGTAGTCGATCACCAGCGGCGGCTCGCCCTCGCGCTCGACCAGGAGGTCGATCGAGCCGCGCAGGGTGGCGCCGGCGATGCGTAGCAGTAGCGGCGCCTCGGCCCGGGTCGCCGCCCCCGGCGCCCGCACGCGCTCGCGCAGCAGCTCCGAGCCGAGCCAGGCCCGCACCGGCGCCAGCAGCTCGTCGGCGAGCTCGCCCTGCGGCTCGCGCCACTCGTTCGCGTGGCTCCACTCGAGCAGCTCGTGCACCGCCGCGCCCCGCGCTGCGGCGTCCTCACGAGTCGCCTCGCCACCCGGGCCGTCCGCGTTCGCTCTTTGTCGGGCTGGTGCCGACAAAGCGCGAACGGACCCGCCGAGGTCGAGCACGCGCTCCATCTGGAAGCGGTAGCCGCACTCCTCGTAGGCGGTTAGCGCGGTGTAGGAGAGGGGGCGGTTGGGGACCGCGGGCGGATCGCGGTCGAGGATCGGCGCGCCGTCGCCGTCCAGTGCTGCGACCGTCGGGCCCTCGCGCCGGCTCGCGGTCAGCTCCACGGCGCGCTCGGGCGAGGGCAGGCTGACCCGGACGTCGATCCGCGCGGGCGCGAAGCTCGCGTCGAGGCCGGCGCGCGGCAGCGGCGGCGGGATCTCGATCGACGAGCCCTGCTCGCGGTCGAGCTCGAAGCCGCTGACGATCCGCTCGACCACCGGCGTGCCCGGCTGCTCGCCGTTGGGCGGCTTCGGCGCGACGACGCCGCTGAGGATCAGCCGCTCGCGCGCCCGCGTCGCGGCGACGTGGAAGAGGCGCAGCTCCTCGGCGGCGTCGCGCTGCTGCTCCTCGGCGCAGAGCTGCTCGTGGGCGTAGAGATTGATCGAGCCGGCGCCGAGCCGGCGCAGCTGTAGGCCGACCCGTGGCTGCTCGTCCTCGCGCCCGAGCGTCAGCTGCGGGGGGCGCGAGCCGGCCAGCAGCCGCCGCGAGAGGCCGGGGACGGCGACGACGCCGAACTCGAGCCCCTTCGCGCCGTGCACGGTCATGATCCGCACCCCGTCGTGGCCCTCGATCGCGCTTGCCGCTTCGGCGTCGGAGTCGGCGTCGGCGCGGGCGGAGAGGAAGTCGAGCAGGCCGCGCAGGTCGCGACCCTCGCGCGCCTCGAACTCGTCGGCGAGCCGCATCAGCTTGCGCACGTTGGCGAAGCGGGCCTCGCCCGAGCGGCGCATCAGCACCGCGAGGTCGTAGCCGGTCTCGCCGATCGCGGCGTCGATCAGCTCGGCCAGCGAGAGCCGCCCGGCGCGCTCGCGCAGGCGCGCGATCGTCGCCGCGAAGCCGCGCAGCAGCGCCAGCTCCGAGTCGGCGATGTCGCCCAGCCGCTCGGGCGCCTCCAGCTCCGCCTCGCCCGTCCCGGTGACGTGTTCGACCGCGGGCCAGACGTGACGGCGGCGGCCGGCCGCGGCGCGCAGCAGCCAGAGCGTGTCGGGAGCAAGCGCGCAGGCGGGGGAGGCGAGGGCGCCGAACAGCGCCTGGTCGTCGAGCGGGTTGGCGATCGTCGCCAGCAGGGCGCAGACGTCGGCGACCTGCTGCTGGGACCAGTAGCCGCGACCGCCGATCGTGTACGGGCGCAGGCCGGCGCGGTCGAGCGAGTCCTCGTAGGCGTCGAGGTGGGTGAAGGCACGCAGCAGGACGACCATCTCGCCGCGCTCGACGCCGCTCTCGGCGAGCTCGCGCAGCCGCTCGGCGAGGAAGCGCGCCTCGGCCAGGTGGTTGGGAGGGGTGTCGGCGTCGGTCGCCGGGTCGAGCTCGATCCCCTCCTCGTCCCAGCCGTCGCGGCCGGTCAGCAGCAGCTCGACCGCGGCGCCTTCGCCGGGCGGCTGCGGCAGCAGCGGCGGCGCTCCCACGCGTAGCGGGCGGAAGCTCTCGCCCAGCAGCCGCTCGCCGAGCGCGTTGACCGCGCCGATCAGCTCGGGGCGCGAGCGGAAGTTGCCGCTCAGCTCCATCGCCTCCGCCTCGGCGCTCTGCTCGACCGCGCGCCGCTGCTCGCGGAAGACGTCGAGGTCGGCGTGGCGGAAGCCGTAGATCGACTGCAGCTCGTCGCCGACCGTCATCAGCTCGGTCCGCGGCCCGCGCAGAGCCTCGATCAGGCGCAGCTGCAGCCGGTTGGTGTCCTGGAACTCGTCGACGAGCAGGTGGCCGAAGCGGCTGCGGTAGGCGTTGCCGATCTCCTCGCGTTCGAGCAGCCGCACGGCGCGCAGCTGCAGGTCCTCGAAGTCGAGCCCGCCGCGCCGCTCCTTGGCCGCCTCGAAGCGCTGCGAGTAGAGCGCCAGCAGCTCGGCGACGTGCGCGTAGGCCTCGCCGCCTTCGCCGGCCTCGGCGGTGCGGGCGAGGGCCGCGTCGATCGCCTCGCGGTAGGCGCTCATCGCCTTCGCCCTGCTGTCGGTCCGCAGCGCGTCGAGCTCGTCGAGGTCGGGAGGCGCGGGCGCGCTGAGGACGGTGAGCGCCCGCTCGACCAGCGGGCGGCTGCCGCTGCCCTCCTTCAGCTCCGCGAGCGTCTCTGCGGCGACGGCGGCGGCGTGTAGCACCGCCGCCCCCGGATCCGGCGCCGGCGGCTGCGGCAGCGCCGGGACGAGCTCGCCGCGGCTGCGCAGCTCGGCGTGGACGCCGCTGACGATCGCCCGCAGGCCGCCGATCTCGAAGGCGGCGACGGTGCGCTCGCGCGCCTCCTCGCCGCCGGCGAGGAAATCGGCGAGGGCGTCGTCGAAGGCCTCGCGCGCCGCCCGCTCGGTCTCCGGCGCGTCGAGCACGCGAAAGCGCGGGTCGATCCCGGCGGCGACCGGGTGGCCGCCGAGCAGGCGGTTGCAGAAGCCGTGGATCGTCGTCACCCAGGCGCTGCCGATCGTCGCCAGCAGCGCCCGGGCGCGACCGGAGCCCGCCGCGGCCCGCCGCTCGAGCTCGACCCGGATGCGCTGGCGCAGCTCGGTCGCCGCCTTGTCGGTGAAGGTGAAGGCGAGCACGGCGCCGGGCTCGATCTCCAGCTCGCAGACCAGACGGCAGTAGCGCTCGACCATGACGCCGGTCTTGCCGGTGCCGGCGCCGGCCTCGACCAGGACGTCGTGCCCGGCGGCCTCGATCGCCCGCGCCTGCTCCGGCGTTGGCATGCGACGGCTCATCGCTCTGCCCACTCGCCGTCCTCGTCCTCGGCCGGCGCCCGGTCGCGGCGGCAGATCGGCGCGAACTGGCAGAAGGCGGGGCAGATGTCGTGCCCGCGCAGGCCGGGTCGCGGCCCGGGGTCGCGGCGGATCTCGCCGGCGCGCATGCGGGCGACGATCTCGCCCGCGCGGCGGCGGGCTTCGCCGAGCATCTCGTCGAACTGCTCGCGATCGAGCAGGTCGTTGCCGTAGAGGTCGTAGGAGGCGAGCAGGTCCTCGGCGTCCTCGCGCACGGCGCCGCGCGGACGGCGAACTGAGGTCCCGCGCAGCGGGTGGTAGAGGCCGCCGACCGTGTCGGCGTCCCAGTGCTCGGCGACGGCGATCATGTAGAGCTGCAGCTGCAGCTTCGCCTGCTCCTCGAACTTGCTCCGCGGCGTGACCGCACGCGAGAGCTTGTAGTCGAGCACCAGCGCCTCGCCGTCGCGGTTGCGGTCGACGCGGTCGATCGCGCCGTGCAGGCCCCAGCCGTCGATCTCGAGCACCGGGCGCTCGGCGTCCTCGGCCTCGCCGAAGCTCGCCTCCAGCAGCCAGGGCTCGAAGCCGCCGGCCTCGCGCCGGGCCTCGTCGGCGAGGAAGCGCGAGAGCAGGCCGTCGACCCGGCGCGCGATCGCCCGCTCGGCCGGGTGGGCGCCGAGGTCGCGCTCGGCGGCGATCTCGGCGATCAGCCCGCGGCCGCGCTCGATCCAGGCGCCGAGCGAGCCGGGGCGGGGGAGGGGGTCGCCCCCGGGCCGCTCGTCATAGAGGCGGTCGAGGACGGCGTGCATGAGGCCGCCCTGGAGCAGCGGATCGGGCGCCGGGTCGAGCGGCTGGGGGTCGAGCTCGTGCGAGACGAACCAGCGGTAGGAGCAGACGTCGAACCCCTCCAGCGTGGTGCCGCCGTAGGCCGGCACGGCTGCCAGCGCGTCGAGCACGGCCGGGTTGGCGAGCGGGCCCGGAGCGCGGCTGGCCGCCTCCGCCTCCCTCGCTCTGGCCAGATCCTCCCCGGGCGGGCCGTGGTGGCGCGGCAGCAGCACGCTGGTCAGGTCGCGGACGACGGTCAGCCCGGCCTCCACCGGGTCCTCGCCGCCGACGTCCGGGGGTGGGGGGTCGAGCAGGCCGCGGACCTCGTCGAGGAAGGGCGAGCGCGGCTCGGCGATCCCGTTCTCGTCGCTGTCGCGGTAGGAGAGGAAGAGCCGCCGGCTGGGAAGCGCCAGGCAGGCGTGGAAGAGGTAGCGCTCCTCGGCGTCGGGATCGCGGCGCGGGTCGAGCCCGAGCGCCTCCCGCTGCGCGGCCGAGAGGAACGGGTCCTCGCCGCGGTCGCGGCGCGGGAACTCGCCGTCCTGGAGCGAGGCGACGAAGGCGTGCTCGAAGCGTGAGGCGCGCAGCCGGTACGGGCTGGCGATCCGCACCCGGCCCTCGACCGGCCCGCTCCAGGCGCTGAAGCGGAGCTCGCGCAGGGTCGAGGCCAGCTCGGCCGGCCGCGGGGCCAGCTCGGGCAGCTCGGCGAGGTCGCCGAGCGCGGCGGAGATCGCCGCGGCGGCGCGCAGCTCGAGGCCGTCGCCGTGCTCCGGCGCGGGGCCGTCGCCCTCGCCGCGCAGCGGCCGGGAGGCCATC
>Ga0102946_1000533_pt1 | contig 13221 bp, 12 predicted proteins | sample SalPon2A_A_D1_MG_FD_78209 | JGI IMG/M metagenome (GOLD analysis project Ga0102946, IMG submission 78209) | Soil microbial communities from South San Francisco under conditions of wetland restoration - Salt Pond MetaG R2A_A_D1_MG | ecosystem: Environmental > Terrestrial > Soil > Wetlands | place... | reverse complement strand
ATCATGGACGCGCCGCTGCCGGGTGGACTGGGCGGCACCTATGCCGGGTCGCCCGTTGCATGCAGCGCCGCCCTCGCGGTGCTCGACGTGATCGAGCAGGAGCAGTTGGTCGAGCGTGCGGCTGCAATCGGCAGTCGGGTCAAAGCGCGATTGTTGGCGCTGCAACAGGAGTTTCCAGATGTCATCGGCGATGTCCGTGCAGAACGGGGCGCGATGCTCGCCATGGAACTGGTCAAAGACAAGGATCCGCACAGCCCGGACATGGATCTGACCAAGCAAATCGTTGCGACGGCGCGCGAGCACGGACTGATCCTGCTGTCCTGCGGTATCAACGGCAATGTTATTCGGCTGTTGCCCGCGCTGACCATTCCCGATGAGGTCCTCGATGAAGGCCTCGATATCCTGGAGGCCAGTCTGCGAGAGTTAATGAAAGCTGCCTAAGGTTGCTGGGCGGGCAGGTCTGTCGGCAATCCAATATGTATGCAAAAAGGCAAATAAGTATACAATCTAGTCTGCTCTGAGTTAGACTGCGCGTCATCTAACCGGGAGCGCCCGATGACTGCCTGCCTGATTATTTCGAGCCTGGCCGAAGAGTACGAGCAAGAACTGGCTGCGATTCCAGACCTGGACATCGAGGTCAGCGTTTGCAAGACGGCCAAACAGGCGCTGCAGCAATACAGAAACCAGACGGTTGTCTTCGGCGATCCTGACCTGGTGGCTCCAATACTGTCGGATTTGCCGGGCATCGACTGGGTCCAATCAACGTGGGCGGGAGTGTTACCGTTTATTCGGGCGAAGCGGCGTGACTACACGCTCACCGGCGTCAAGGGCGTGTTTGGATCGCAAATGTCCGAGTTTGTATTGGGCTACTTGTTGGCTCATGAGCTGAGGATATTCGCAAGGCAACAAGCCCAACAAAAAAAGGAATGGTATCGCGCGCAGTCTGAAATGCTGGCCGGGAAGTGCCTCGGCGTAATGGGAACCGGGTCGATCGGGCGGCATATTGCCCGGACGGCCGCGGCGTTCGGCATGCGCGTCAATGGCCTGAGTCGTAGCGGCAAGGCTCTGCAGGAATTCGATACGGTCTTTCCTATTGCGAAACTCGACCGGTTTCTGGAATCGGTCGACCACCTGGTTGCTACGTTACCGCAAACCCCGGACACCGACGATTTACTCAACGCAGGCACTCTGGCGAGATTATCGTCGGACGCTTGCTTCATCAATGTAGGCCGCAGCAACGTCGTGGATAACGATGCGCTGATCGCTGCTCTGGCATCCGGCGAGCTGGGCGGTGCTGTACTGGATGTATTCGACCGGGAACCACTGCCCGAAGACAGTCCATTGTGGCAAGTGCCAAAGCTGCTGATCACGGCGCATATTTCGGCGGTCAGCCATCCATCATTGGTCGTACCCATATTTGCGGAGAACCTGCGTCGCTACCAGGCGCAACAAGCAATGAAATACGCAATTGATTTTGAGACGGGATACTGATGAACAATTTGCAGGAAAAATTTGCGAGGCTCGGCGTAGACACAGCGCCCGGCCAGGAGTCCACACAAAACGTCACCGATACCGGGTTTCACGGTGACACGATTTCCGGAACGCCAGTCGATTTCTCCCATGGCGATGTCAATGCGTTCTCGCCCATACCGGGATCCAGGGAAGCATTCGTCGACGGATTTGAAGAAGGTGCACAGCAAGCCTATACAGAGTATCGCGGGCGGCAGCGAATTCGGGCGGACCTGGCGACCAGGCTGGCGATCTTTACCGGAGCGGCCTTGGACCCGCATCGGGAAATTATTCTGACACCTGGAACGCAAGGCGCCTTGTTTCTTGCGATGGGTTCCTGCGTCTCCAGAGGCGACAAAGTGGCTATCGTCGAGCCGGACTATTTCGCCAATCGCAAGCTGGTTGAATTCTTTGATGGTGAGCTGGTTCCGGTTCAGATGAACTATCTCCACGAAGAAAACAGTAGTGGCATCGACTTAAACCAACTCGAAAACGCGTTCAGGTCAGGGGCCCGGCTATTCGTATTTTCCAATCCCAATAATCCGACCGGAGCGATCTACGCACGGTCAGAAATCGTCGCCATAGCGGACTTGGCGGAACGCTATGGCGTAACAGTTATTGCCGACGCGCTGTACTCCAGGCAGATTTTCGACGGGCGCATCTACAGCCACTATCGTGCGCAGGATTCGGCCGACCCAAGCCGAACAATTACTGTAATCGGGCCCTCGAAAACTGAATCGCTCAGCGGGTTTCGCCTGGGTGTAGCCATCGGTTCGGCAGACATTATCGAAAGAATGGAAAAACTGCAGGCCATCGTGTCATTGCGTGCAGCCGGCTATTGTCAGGCAGTACTGCGGAACTGGTTTGCTGAGCCCGACGGCTGGATGTCTACAAGAGTTGCGCAACATCGGGTCATCCGCGATGAGCTGCTCGACGTGTTGCGGGCGGCCGACGGATTTGCAGCGCGGTGCCCGGAAGGCGGCAGTTACCTGTTTCCCAGCATCCCGCCGATCAGTCTGGACATCATCAGACTAAGCAAAGCATTACGTTTGCAGGCGGGGGTGAGCGTGACACCGGGCACCGAGTTTGGCCCGCAATTCATCCGGCAGTTTCGGGTGAATTTCTCACAGGATCGCGCCAACGCCGTCGCCGCCATGCAGCGCGCAGTGAAAATCGTGGAGCGCTATCGTCAATAGTACTGCCGGTTGTCGTCACGAGGAGAGGGCAAGACAATCGCCAGACTGTGCTCCAGCCCAGTAATAGAGCCAAATTCAACGAGCTGATGCTACAGGTTCGCTGGGATTATGGTGTCCTGAAACGACAATTCGTATACCATTAAATCTTTTTAGTACACAATTTATAGATTTTGTGTACAATACAAACCAGCGGGACACGGAACGGCCGGCCGTACCGCCTTCCGGGCGATTACGTACAGGTCTATTTGCGTACAGGTCAATTTTAGGCAGGGGATTCACAATGAATTTTTTGAGAAGAATATCGGGACAGGCACTGGCAGCGGTTGCGCTGGCCGGAGTAGTCATCGGGTCATCACAAGTTTCGGCACAGGAGGGCGCCGAATCGTCGGAAGGGCGATTGGAAGAAGTGGTTGTTGTCGCAAGGCGCCGGACTGAGAATCTGCAGAACGTGCCGGTCGCAGTACAGGCATTCAGCTCGCAGTACCTTGAACGCGCGAACATCAACACCTTTAGCGAAATCGCCAGTCGAACGCCAGGCATGGTGTTTTCGCAGTCGAATGGCGTTGACCAGGAGATATTTATTCGTGGCATTGGTACCGATATACAGGGGGCTGCGGTGGACAACCCGGTCGGCGTCTTTGTCGACGGCGTGTACATGTCCAGAAACTCAGGTACTCAGATTGGCCTCTACGATCTCGAACGCGTCGAAGTTTTGAAAGGCCCGCAGAGCCTGCGTTTCGGCAAAAATGTCGTCGGCGGTCTCATTCACTACGTCACGAAAAAACCGACTGATACATTTGCGGGCAATGTTGAGCTGACCTACGGCGACTATGATCAGGTAAACGTCGCGGGCTCAGTGCGCGGACCGATCAGCGATAGCGTGTCGTACAGTTTTACCGCCATGTCTAATGAACATGACGGCTATGCTGAAAACACCCTTGGCGAAGATGCTGACAATCAGGACTTGAGTGCGGTGCGGGCACACCTGAATTTCGATATCTCCGACGAAACGAGTGTGCTGGTATCCGCTGACTACAACAAAAACCGATCCGCCGGCACCTGGGTAAGCATTGCCGATGCAGGTGACAGCGAGGCGGTGACCTTCAATAGTTTCTTCGCGCCGCCGATTCCGGAGTTGCCTGGTTTCGTTCTGCCAACCCGAAACGCACCGTTCCAGGATGCGGATCCTCGCAAAGGGCCGCGCAATACAGTCGGCTACAACGATTCTGATATTTACGGTGGTTCGGTGACGGTAACGCACGAAGGCAGTGACGGTTTTTCACTGACCTCCATCACGGCGTATCGCGAATCGAAAGTCAGCACGCTGAACGATGGCTGCGGCATCCACTGGGACCACCCATTTAACCAGGCACCGGACGGGTTGATGATTCCGGACCCGACCGATGGGATCGTTGACAGTCTGGACACGTACCTGATGACTGTACCAGATTGCTGGTTTGAGCAGATCAAGACGGACGATTCGGATCAACTGTCGCAAGAGTTGCGGTTCACATGGGATCGAGGCGATATTGTCTGGTCGGCAGGATTGTATTACCTGGACGAGGATATATCTCGAGCGGAGACGGTCGCGTTCAGTTTTCCAGACTTCAACGTCATTACAGACTGGGCGTTTTCCCTGGCTTTCGGCGGGGCACCAAGCGGTATCGTGGAAACGGAAGGCACCAGTTTTGCCACGACGACCGCCAAAGCAACAAACCTTGGTCTATTTGGTGAGGTTGACTACGCGTTCAGTGACACTTTGAGTATGAATATCGGGCTGCGGTGGGTTCGCGATGAGAAAGACTTCGGCGTTACGCGCTCTGGCGACTCATTCGACGCGCAAATTTGTGCGCCTGACGATGGCGGCATGCTACCGCCTGGTTGCGTGGTCGAGGGCGAGTTTACGACCGGTGAATCTCAAGATTGGGATGAGGTTCTGCCATCTATCTCCTTACGGTATAGCCCGAACGATTCAATGACTTACTACGGGCGTTACGAGAAGGGTTACAAGCCTGGCGGCTATACCGGTGAAGCAGCGGGTCAGCCGACCAGCGCCCTGGTCTCCTTCGATCCTGAATTCTCCAATACTTTTGAACTTGGCGGCAAACTGCTATTGGCAGATCAGCGAGTCCGCCTGAATATTGCTGCATATTTCACTGACTACGAGGACCTGCAAACCTCGCAGTTTATTGCGGCTGACCCAACGCGTCCGCCCGACAATTTCATTGTGAATGCAACAGATGGTACGGAAGCTTATGGTATCGAGGTCGATTTTGAGGCGGCGGTGTCTGATGCACTGACATTGTTTGGCAACTATGCTTTCACGAAGTGCGAGTTTTCCGGTGAGCTGATTATCGACGATGATGGCACGGATATCGATGGCAATACCTGTCGTCGTACGCCTGAGCATGGCTACAACCTCGGTGCAAGGTATGCAGTTCCTGTGGGGAATAACTATGAGTTCTCCCTCGGCGGCGATTATCAATGGAAAGACGAGTACTACTTTAATAATGAGAATACCGCGGATGAAGAGGTAGACAGCGAGTATCTACTGAATCTGTACGCCGGCGTTAGTTCGCTGGACAACGACTGGGACCTGCAGTTCTGGATGAAAAACGTGACCGATGAGCTGAACACGGCAAATGTGCTGGTGCTGTTCGGCACCACTTATCTGAACTACACGGCACCGCGTACCTACGGGCTGACCTTCCGCAAACAATTTTAGAGAAGCAAAGTGACAGGGGTCGAGTCCCGATCCTTTATGGACGGGACTCGATTCGGGCTTGAGCAAGGTGAACTGAACATGCTTAAAAAAACCAGGAAGCAATTCATTACAGCTGGGATTTCGGCCGCGTTGATATTGTCAGCTTCTGCAGGAGCGGCCGGTGGCGGTGCACAGCCAAAAGTTGAAGATGCGCCTTTTAAGGTCGAGGACCCCTGGCTGAAACGTTTGCAAAGTCTGAGCTACGACATGAAACCTGAGCGCCCGGTGCCTGATGTCGACTACGGCATGGACTTCGAAACCGGTGAGTTCACGCACCCGCGATATACACCGATGGTGACGGATCCGCCAAGCTTTGAGGGGCAGCTCGACTACTGGGAAGACAAGGCCTATTCGTCGAACATGGAGGTCATCAAGTTCATGCCGGTGGTCGCGTCGCCGGGTCATTCCTGGCAAAACATCGTGGATTGGGGTGACCGCCGTCTAATGTATCTGTATCTCGGACGCAACCTGCACATTATCGACATAACCGATCCGCGTGACAGCGAGGTTATTTATACCAAAGGCGGCAAGTGGTGGTTCGGTGAGGATGAATCGAATCCATTCCCTGATGGCGAATACATGGGTGCGGCCAGCATGCAATGGAATGCCGAACTTCAGCAAATGATCATGGTGCAGTCGTTCGCATCACCTCGATTCGGTGTGCTCGAAGACAAACTCAAGGAGCCCGAAGGCGTCGAAAAGTTACGTAACCTCGAAGGCGTCCTGAAAGGCTTCAAGGTCTATCGAATGGATGGCCCGTTACCGGAAGACTGGCATTTGCTGGCCGAGCGCACCACCGATTATGAGCATCCGGATGCGGCAATCGGGGAGCAGGGCGGCTCGGGCTCACATGACGTGCCCGCGTACTACGGTGGTAAGTACATGTATCTTTCGGCGGCACCGGATGCGTCGCATGGACTCACCGAGTTTCCTGACTACCTGTGGAGCGCCGGCTTCCAGACCTGGGACATATCGGATCCGGCTAACCCGGTTTTCGTCGAGCAGTTCAACACGATGGGCCAAATACTGGGTGAACCTGAGCACGAAGAGGCCTACCTGATGAATCCGAGGGCAGGTAATCGAACCTCCTGGATGGGTTCGCGCATGCCGCCATTTTTTCCGAAACCGGTCGAAGAGGGTGGCCAGTACGCCTTTGGTGCGATGGCCGCGCTTGGCATGCGCGTGCTGGATGTCAGTGATCCGGAGCATATGGTTGAGGTAGGTTCGGTCAATACAGCGCCCCGATTTGCCGGCACGGAATTTGACAACATCGATGTCAGCCAGTGGGAGCGCACGGGCTATGTGTTCGCTAATGGCTATCCGATGAACGATGAATGCTATGAACCGTACAAAGACATCTGGGTGATCGACGCCAAAGACGTAACCGAGCCCAAAGTCGTCGGCAAGTTTCCGCGGCCAACTCCGCCCGCGGATGCGCCGTATACTGACTATTGCCAGCGCCGTGGCAGCTTTGGTCCAAAACGGCCGGGCTATCACGTGACACAACCGGGTCGCTGGCAGCAAGGCGTCGTCGCCTATGCCTTCTACAATGCCGGTGTGCAAGTATTCGACGTAGAGGACCCGTTGAATCCAAAAATCGCTGGCTATTATGTGCCGCGCTATCCGAAGTCGGAAGAGATGGTCGAGTATATGTTCGGCAATCTCGTCTTTGGAATCTACGTTGAATACGATCGCAATATCATCTGGATGATTTCCAACCACGGTATCTATGCACTTAGCAGCGAGGCGCTGGGCGAGCCATTGTTCGGCTTGCCGGATAGTCCCTGGCCGCCGCGTGGAGATGCTGCTAAATGAGCTGGTATGCGTTGGCGAGTTATTCTGCGAACGGAGATTCGCGGATCGCACTGGTGTTGGGTACTCCCGACGCACCAAGCGTTTACGATCTCGAGTCCGCCTGTGCGGCTGCCGGGATCGACACTGCCAGCGATCTGCCCGGGCGGAATCTCGGGGCTTTGTTGGAGCATTGGCACGACGGCTCCTTACAAGTCGAAGCGGTCGCCGCAGCCGTCGAAGATCCAATGGCCGGGAATAAGCTGAACGAAATTCCAGGTCGAGTGGATGCACTTGTTGCACCGATTCGACCGCCGCGAATTTTCGCCGCTGCCTCGAATTACGTCGAGCATGCCAGGGAAATGGGTACGGAGCTGGCAAAAAAAGCGGACAGTAATCCCTACATGTTTATTAAAGCATCAACCGCGGTGGTCGGGCCCGGCGACAATGTCGTTATTCCGGCACAGACCAGGAAAGCGGACTGGGAGGTAGAACTGGGAGCGGTCATCGGTCAGCGTACGCGGCGCATCAGCGTTGAGGACGCCCTGAAAAGTGTGGTGGGTTACACAATTGTTAACGATGTCTCCGCTCGCGACCTGACGCGGCGCAGCGACTTTCCGTTCAAATTCGATTGGTTTCAGGGCAAGAGCTTCGATACGTTCGCGCCGCTCGGCCCCTGGATAGTGCCTGCGTCGGCTATTCCTGATCCGCAAAGCTTACGTCTCGGTCTCTCGGTGAATAACCAGGTGATGCAGGACGGTTCCAGCGCAGAAATGATCTTCAGTGTGAGCGAACAGATCAGCTACCTGTCGCATATGCTCACGCTGGAACCGGGCGACGTAATCGCCACCGGCACGCCGACCGGCGTCGGGGCGAGTCGCGGCGTGTTCCTGCAGCCGGGTGACGTCATGCGGGCGACGATTGAGAAGATTGGTGCGCTCAACAACCCGGTGGTTGCGGAGAACGAATAAATGCCGCGCGACTCCAAGTCGCCGACGGCGAAGCAAAAACCTGGAAAAGAGGCAAAAGTGAGATGTCAAAACCAAAACTGAGGCACATCGCATTATCCGTTGACGATCCGTTCGCAACAGCAGACTTTTATCAGCGGGCCTTTGACATGGAGAAGGTCGGTGAAACAGACTCACCGCTGGCACGGGGTGTTTACCTGTCTGATGGCACGATTTGCCTGGCAATATTGCACTTCAAGAGCAAATATTGGGCCGGCAAGAAGGATCCGGCGTGGACGGGCATGCATCACTTCGGATTCTGGGTTGACGATCTGGATTCTACGAATGATGCAATTGAAGCGGCTGGCGGCGAGTACTTCGCCGGGCGACCTGACCCGTCCGAGGGTGACCTGAGTCATACGCATTATGAAGTAAAATATCATGACCCTAACGGCATCATGGTAGAGTTGTCGTCCAATGGATGGGCTGGCGCCAAAAAATAAAAATGCCTTCAGTTATATCGGATCAAATATACAAAGACATTGCTTCGCAGATCGTTGAAGGCGTAATTCGGCCAGGTACGAAATTGGAAGAACAGACGATAGCCAACCAGTTTGAGGTATCGCGGACTCCGGTGCGCGAAGCATTCCGACAATTGGCCACGGCCGGACTTATCGAAAGCAAGCCGCATCGCGGCGTCCGTGTGATTGATTTCAATCCTGAGCAATTATCCGACATGTTTGAGGCGGTGGGCGAGCTGGAGGCTATTTGCGCTGGTCTTTGTGCCCAACGTATGACATCGATCCAACGCCAGCGATTGCTCGCGATTCATGAGCAGTCCCGCCCAATGGCAGAGGACAATGAAGTACCGGATTACGCAGCTCTAAATGAGCAGTTTCATGACGCAATCCGAATGGGGGCGCAAAATGCCACGTTGGGCGCGGCAATCGTCAAATTACGACAGCGTCTCGCGCCGTTTCGGCAGCCGTGGTTAATCAAGAAGCGTGATCGATTGCAAACGTCATTCCAGGAACATGATGAGTTGGTTAAAGCAATCATGGACAGTGACAGCGTGCGAGCTCGCGATGCAATTCTGCAGCACGTTACTGCGACCAGCTTGCTAACGATGGAGCTACTAAGCACGTCGATGCGGGATTCGACCTAGCTGCCAACGCGCAGGTTAGCGGTTTCCGCCCGTAATGCAGCAATCACACTCAGCGCGGTAATCTTTCCGGTACCCGGGTTCTCCTCGGACGGAACGTTTTCAATACTCATCGTGAAGCTTGCCGAATCGGCGTCTACGGTAATCATGTGCGTATTGCGCTGCAGCTCAGGGTCACTCCAGATTTCGAGGCTCGTACGATCCGCACCGATACCGGCAAGCCCGACCGCGGCGGCGACGTTAACATTCGACGGAAAGCCGATAGCACCCTCCGAGGCAGTGCCCGTAAATACCCGCGTCGCGGAGGTAAGTGACATTACGTCGATGTTGTGCTGTTTCAGGTAAGGGGCACCCTGTAACGACTTCGGAGGTTTGCGGGTCACCATGCGTACTGTATGAATCTCGCCTTCCGCCGCTGCGCGGATCGCATCGAGACCAAGCAGGGCACCGGTGGCAAGCACGATTCGGCCGCCGTGTTCCTCTGCCCAGGACACTATCTCTGGGTTGGCAAGAATCGCAGCGCCGCTAACCGTTATCAACGTGCAGCCATGTTGCAAGGCGGCCATGGCAATATTCCGAAAGGCGGCCTTGGGGACGCATTCCACGACGATGTCGCTGATCGATGCCAACTCGTCCGCGTCGACGATAACGGGTGGAGTATTGAAGGATGCAACGTTCCGGGCCGCCTTGTCCTTTGAACCTGCACTGATTGCGACCAGCTGTAGACCCGGAATATCACCCGCATCCAGAGTTCTGGCTACCTGTAGCCCGATCGTGCCGAGTCCAGCCAGGCCGACCTTACGCAGTGTCTGTTGCCGGGACGGGCTCATATCAAAGGATCCGGCAGGCTTGATCGAATTCGAGGCGGGGCAGTCGGTCAAACAGCTTGCTCGGATCACCGTACCCAATGCCGCAAATGAAATTTGATTTCACCGAGCTATCGGCGAAGAAGTGGGCATCTACCTTTGCGTTTCGAAATCCGGACATTGGTCCGCAATCCAGACCCAGTGCTCGTGCCGCAAACATCAGGTAGGCACCCTGCAAGGAACTGTTGCGAAAAGCAGTTGTCTCGGCGAGTGGCGAATCGCTGGCGTACATTGTCTGCATGTCTGGATTGTGTGCGAACAACTGCGGCAGGTGCTCGTGAAATTTACAGTCATAGCCGATGATGGCTGTCACTGGCGCAGACAGGACCTTATCGATATTGCCCGGTGTCACCATGTTTGCCAGCGCGTTCTTTGCCTCCGGACTTTTTACAAACATGAACCTGGCAGGATTAGAGTTTGCACAGGTTGGCCCCATGCGCGCAAGTTCGTGCAATTCGTGTAACTGCGTGTCCGGAATAGTCTTGTCTTGCCAGGCATTTTGACTGCGCGCGTTGCGAAAAAGAACATCCAGGCAATGATCGTCAGCTCGCATCGCGGCGACTTTCTTCGAGATAGGTCAGGGCGTTAAGGCTTGAATTTGCAACATGGCTGCGCATGGATGAGAACGCTTTCTCGGTGTCGCCGCCAAGAATCGCCTCAATAACCTCATCGTGTTCGTCGCGGGATCGTGCCATGCGGTCATCGCGTTCGAAGAAAATTGCTCGGCGAAATGGAGCCAATCTCTGCCACAAATCTGCCGACAGTGCTCGCAAGGTTTCATTCTGCGAGCCGTCATGGATGGCCTTGTGGATCTGTTCATTCAGGTCTGAATACGTGCTTTCATCCTTTGCATCGTTCGGCGCTTTCGACAGCTTGTGCAGATTCTCGAGCCGCTTGCGCTCCAAACTGCTCATCCGCTGTGCAGAAAGCTTGGCGCACAAGGCTTCGATCTCACCGAGCGCCTCGAAGATATCCGCCAGTTGTTCAGTGTTCAGATCGATGACAGTAGCGCCCCGGTGCGCTTTGCTCTCTATCAGGCCGGTACCTTCGAGTTGACGAAAAGCGTCGCGCACCGGCGTACGTGACACCTTAAATTGTTCAGCAATTGCCTTTTCTTCCAGTTTCTGGCCGGGCGCAATAACGCCGGCGATGATGTCGTCGGCCAATTTCTTGCAGATTTCGTCGGAAATTGTAGGGCTCATGGGTAATCTGCCAATTGAGGTAGCTTTCAAGTACACAATCTACTATAATTGTGTACAACATTCAATTCATGCATTCGTATAAACGGGGATACCTTATAACGATGAACGCATCCGAAGGCAAATCACGACGTAGTTTGACGGTTTTGACGACGTTTCTCTTTTCCCTCGCACTGGTGGCCGGGTGCGGCGATCGGCAGACCGCGAATGAGTCCGGTGTCGAGTCGGCTGGCGCAATCGACGAAGTCACTTTCAACATGGGTTGGCTACCGCAGGGGAGTATGGCTGGTGTCATTGCTGCGATTGACCAGGGCTTCTACGAATCAGCAGGACTTGAGGTAGAGGCTGTACGCGGTTTTGGCGGCATCCGTACCGTCAATGAGATTGACCAAGGCATGTTTGAATTCGGCTATGGCGATCCGCTGGCAGTCATCCTGAATCGGGGCAAAGGCGGAAAGACCAAAATGATCGGCGCTATCAACGACCGCTGGCCTGCAGCCCTGTGTTTTGTGATGTCGCGACACCAGATCGAAACGCCGGCCGACCTGGCCGGATTGACAGTCGGGGGCGGTCAGACATCTCCGATGCAAGTCATCGTGCCGGAGTGGCTGGAGCTAAACGGGATTGACCGCGGCGCTGTCGAATTGATGCAGCTCGATCCATCTATTGTCGTGAACTCGTTGATCGAAGGTCAAATAGACGCTGGTGAGTGCTGGCAAGGCAATAGTCTGGCGATATTCAAGAAGCGTGCGGCGGATGCAGGACTGGAAATCGGGTCGTTGGAATATTCAGCATTCGGGCTGAATATCTATGGCAATGGCATCGTTACATCCGAGGCAATCATTGAACAGCAGCCGGAGCTGGCACGGAATTTTCTCAATGCAACCTATCGCGGTTACGAATGGGTAGAAAATAATCGCGACGCTGCTATTGAAATGATGATTGCCCGGTATCCGGTGCTTGATGCCGATATTACGCGCCAGCAAATCGATGAATTGGCCGACTTGATGGCTGGCCCGGGTAGTCGTGGCTGGATCGAGGAGTCCAAAGTCGCACAGACGTTGGAGTTTCTTTCGAAAGCTTATGACGTCGAAGACTCAATCGCTGTGAACGATATTTTTACTACCCGGTTTCTTGAGGTTGCCGATTCGGCGGGAGAGTAACGATGTATCGACCAAAGCCGCTCAAACTCGGTCATATCGTGCTGCTCGTTCGGGATATTCACGAGTCCGTAAAGTTTTACGAAGAGGTCGTAGGGCTAACGGTGTCTGACTGGATATCGGATCGCATGGTATTCATGCGCGCAGGGGAAGATCACCATGACATGGCATTGGCGCAATTGCCGCGGAATGCCCCGGAGCGTGCACCAGGCACGCCAGGTCTTGAACACTTTTCCTACCAGGTTGACAGTTACGAAGACATAGAAAAAACGGTTGCAATGTTGCAGGAACGTGGCGTTACGATCGATCGCGGGCCTGGCAAGCATGGCCCGGGAGAGAACTGCTTTCTGGTTTTCAAGGATCCTGATGGCAACAACGTAGAATTCTATTGCGAGATGCGCCAGGTGACTCCGGAGGATCCTTACGAGGCTAGCGTCTGGAATGACGACATCGACAGCTTCGATCAATGGCAACTGGAAAAATTTGCGGTGCCGCCGCCCGAGCGTTTCAAGAATCTGAAAAAGGACTGATAAGGGGCAGAAGATGAATCGGGATACGCTGCAAACTGCGTTGTTCTTCGTGCTGCTCGGTCTTGCATGGGAGTACTCAGTCAAATTCTTCGAGGTT
>Ga0102946_1000532_pt1 | contig 13225 bp, 11 predicted proteins | sample SalPon2A_A_D1_MG_FD_78209 | JGI IMG/M metagenome (GOLD analysis project Ga0102946, IMG submission 78209) | Soil microbial communities from South San Francisco under conditions of wetland restoration - Salt Pond MetaG R2A_A_D1_MG | ecosystem: Environmental > Terrestrial > Soil > Wetlands | place... | reverse complement strand
TGCCAGGTGCGTCTGCCATGTATTGATAACTTGGTGCTGGCGATGCCATGGATCTTGCGGCTGTTGCGGGGACGCTTTTCCAGCCAGCGCGTCGTGTAGCCATTGGGATCGGTGTCGATCAGCGTGGGCGGGGGTCCGCGAAGCGCAAAGTGACTAGCGAGGTTTGTTGCCAGCGTGGTCTTTCCACAACCACCCTTGGGGTTCAGAATGACGATCTTGCGCAGATCGTGTCGGTATGGATCACTGGTCATCGTCCCATCGGAGCCCGCCCTTCTCTGTGGCAAAGTATCGTGAGGATGGTCGACGGTAATTTATTTTTCTCCGTCTGGTAGATCATAAACCATCCACGCCTGCATTCAACCCGCAACGATTTCCGATTTCAGGCGATAGAGAAATACAGTTGGCTTCGAGCGTCCGCCTATGACCGTTCTGAAACGGTCGTCAGGAACCAAATTGTGCGGCCGCTCTACTTGATATAGCTGCCAGTCGAGAAATCTAGGGTAAAATGACGGCTACTGACCCAAGCGGCCGTTCTTTACAGGAGCACAATGGACAACAAACAGCTCGCGAGCCAGTTCTGGGAAGAGGGCTACCTGGCCGTCGAAAACTTCTTCGATGCTGGCCTGATGGATGAACTCGATCGCCTCATCGTCGAGTACTTTGGAAATGACCCTGACTTCTGCCACACCGAAGAGTTTCTCGACAAGTCGAAGACCGAGGTCATCCCCTGGTTCCCGCAGAACGACGGGGCTTCGGCCTTTGACCGAATCGATGAGCTCGACTCGCTGGCGGAGCTGACCCGCGAGATTCTCGGCGTCGACTGGAAATCACTCTACTGCATGGTCATGTACTCGAAGCAGGGGACGGTCGGTCAGGCCTGGCACCAGGATTGCTCGCGAAAGGTGAGCGACAAGTTCAACATGAACCGCCTTGTATACACGCGCGATATAGACGCAGCGACAGGCGGACAGACGGTCGTCGTGCCGGGCACGCACCGGCGCGGGGAACTGCCGCCCGGAGATCCCTGGGCGGACATAGAAGGACAGGTTTTGCTCGAGCCACGCAGGGGGACGCTGCTCCTGTTGCATGGCCACACCTGGCATCGGGTACTACCGGTGACCGGAAACTTTCGATTCTCGACGAACTACCGGTCGATGCCTTCGGGTACGCCCGAGAACATCACCGATATCTGCTTGTATCGTAACATGCGCTACTGCTTTTCGACCGAGAGCGTCGTCGAGGAGCGTACTGCGTAGACCCAGTTATGTATCGAACGCCAGCTATACTTCTGTATGACATTCCTCGGCAATCGAATCCCGGTATGGGAACCTCTATGGCGACACGACCCCTCAGGAGGGATTAATGAAAATTATTGGTATTGTGGGCGCACTGGCGCTGATTCTGGCCGCGTGTTCTAACGATGTTGAAACCACTTCAGCTGCAGCAGATGTGGCAGACGAAGGGCATGTGTCGGGCGCCAATCTGTCGAGCGTCATCGCTCACGAACGACGAGATGCAAACCGTGCCCGTGATGAATGGCGTCATCCGCAGGACACACTGTCATTTTTCGGTATCGAGCCGGACATGACGATCGTTGAGGTCCTTCCCGGTAATGGCGGCTGGTATACCCAGATCCTCGTCCCGCTAACGGCCGAGCAGGGCCGTATGATCGGCGTGACCTATCCGGAATCGCTTTGGGTACAGATGTTCCCCGATTGGAATGAAGGCCGTCATGAGTATTACGGTGCTGATATTACGCAGATGGGCCGCTATATGAGCGTTGACGGAATTGATGGAGGTCAACCGATTGTTGGCTACACGATTGACAACATTCCTGATGAAGAAAACGGTCAGGCTGATGCGGTCTTGTTCTTCCGTGCAATGCATCACCTGTTCCGCTTCGAAGAACCGCTTGTCGATGCAGCTCTTGCGGAAGCATTCGATGTGCTTGCTCCCGGCGGTGTGGTCGGTGTCGTCCAGCACCGCGCGCCGGAGGACGCTGACGCCGAATTTGCGAACGGGGACAACGGTTACTTGAAGCAGAGCGATGTTGTCGCTGCGTTCGAACGGGCCGGGTTTGTTCTTGAAGAGACCAGTGAGATCAACGCCAATCCGAACGACCCGGTCGACGGTATGGTCTGGCGGCTTCCGCCATCAACAACGGACAATCCGGATACTCTGGATATTGGCGAGTCGGATCGAATGACATTGCGGTTCCGCAAACCAGAATAGCGATCGCACGCATCGACCCCATTTCATCTTCCATGTCTCATTCTGTGGATTCTCTTCGCATTGATCGATGGCTGTACTACAGCCGCTTTTTCAAGACCCGAAGCCGGGCGACTGCTGCGGTTTCCGGGGGTCATGTAAAGATCAACAGCGATCGAGCTACGCCGGGTAATCGCGTCAAACGCGGAGATCGAATTGACCTGGTACGTGAGCGACTTTTCTACTCGCTTGAAGTCCTGAAGATCCCAACCCGGCGAGGCCCGGCAGCAGAAGCGAAAACAAGCTATCGCGAAGACGAAGAAACGGTTCGTAAGCGCGATCTTCAAATCGCTGCGTTAAAACAGGACCGATTGCTCACCCCGCGGACGGATGGACGTCCTGACAAGCATACACGGCGAAAACTGAGAGAACGGAACAGAGAACCGTGAACGTCTCCCTCTGGCAACCAATTCAATGGCCAGGATGAACGACTATTGATGAATGAATAAAAGTCACACGGTCACAGCTTACTAGCTACCACTCGAAACAAACTGTTACAGAAATATGATTGTATCGATGAACCCACCTCTTTTAGGGTTGGGGTGTAATTTTTCGGAGAATCAATCATGTCTATCACTACACTTAGAGCCATTAGTTTTACCCTCGCCCTTTCGGTCTTCCTGGCTGTCGTTGCACCAACAGATAGCCACGCAAAACGGTTCAAGCCCGGCGATAAAACGATCGCTGAAATAGCCGTTACGAACGGTAACTTCAACACGCTGGTTGCAGCGTTAAGCTGCACCGACCTGGTCGGCGCTGTCGCAGATCCGGATGCCGAACTAACAGTATTCGCTCCTTCGGATGCGGCGTTTGCAGCGGCAGGGCTCAACGCCTCGAATATTTGCAGCACCTTTGACACAGAGACGTTGACAACGATTCTGCTGTATCACGTAGTTGGTGAACGTCGGCCTTCGCCGAGTGTTATCAATGGCAGGAACAAGATGATTTCGATGCTTGCCGGTGGCGCGATCTATCCGGAGGGAAAGCGCAGCCTTACGATCAACGCAAATAACAGCACTGTTAGTATCGTCACCCCCGACATTCTTGCGAGCAACGGCATTATTCACATCATCGATTTTGTGCTGCTTCCTTAAGAATTCGTGATTTATTGCTGAACACGTTTCTCCTGGCCCGCTTTTCAGCGGGCCATTTTTTTCCACTGCAATGGCTCACAGCTATTTTGCCAGGAGGTGATGCATAGTCCATACGAACGCTGCTTGCTATGCAGCGTTGAGTGTTTTTTCGCGTATTAGAATCAATCCAACATTGAAAGCTGCCATAGAGAAAAGATAGACCTTCCGCTACCTGAATCCAGACGCTCAGAGGATTCACGGTACAATGACATAGGTTTACCCAAGCCGGCCATATATCTGCGCGATTGATATTTTCTAAAACAGCGCACAATTCACACGCGGGGGGAATATCCTATGAAATTCTGGACTGGTATCTTCATGGTGGCAGCGTTGACGACATACTCACTGGAATCGCACGCTCAAAGCGACAAGACCGTGGCAATAATTGGCACAGGAGACGTCGGAGACTCTCTTGGGCCAAAGCTGGCGGAAATTGGCTACCGGGTTGTCTACGGCAGCCGCGATCCTTCGCGCGACAGTGTCCAGGCACTTGTTGAGAAAACAGGCCCAGATGCCACCGCGGCGTCGCAGAAGGCAGCCGCGCAGTCAGCAGGTATTGTGGTAATCGCGGTGCCGTGGCCGGCGATGGAGGAGGTCGCACAGAACCTCGGAAACCTGGATGGGAAGATCGTTGCAGACGTGTCCTTCCCGTTTGAGCAGGGACCCGACGGATATCCACAAAGCACGGTAGAGACTTCCAGTGCCGAAATGATTCAGGCCTGGAACCCCGGCGCCAAAGTCGTCAAGTGGAGTTTACCGACCGCTTACTACATTGATGAGCCTCAGGAGCTGGGGCACAGGCCCTCGAATCTGATTGCTGCAGATGATCGCAACAGCAAAGAAATCGTTGCGAAAATCGCCCATGCGATCGGCCAGGATCCATTCGATGCCGGGCCGCTGAGAATGTCCAGAGCCATAGAGGCGCAGACACTGCTGTTCATGGTGCCCCTTTATCAAAGAAGGACAGCAAGTTGGGAGAACGTGACAGCGCGCACCAGCTATTGGTCCTGCTTCTGGGGCGACGATTGGTCTGTTCCGGTAGCCGACGCGGATGACCTTGCGGAATTTCCGGAACATGGGCAGCCGGTAAAGAAATGCTCCGAATATCCTTCGGAACGATAAGCGATTGACCGCTGGTGGCCGTTTACCCGGTATTGCAGTCAATTTTGACAAACAAATTTTTGCCTGAGCGAGTTCGATGAAGCAGGATTACACGGGTTCGTGCCACTGCGGTGCGATACAGTTCGAGACATCCATGGATCTCGAGGAGGCGATTCAATGCGACTGCTCGATTTGCGCACGTAAAGGATCGATCGTCGTCCGGGTCGAACCATCAGATTTCAAAATGTTGTCGCCGAAAGAGAGTTTAAGTCTGTACACGTTCAACAAACACATCGCGAAGCATTATTTCTGTCCGACGTGTGGCATTCACCCGTTTCACCGGCCACGGAGCTATCCCGAGCTTTGGGCAGTGAACATTCGTTGCCTCGCTGGCGTAGATCTCAGCGTAATCAAGCCGCAGCCGGTGTTTGGCAGCGAACTGGACTGACGCGTGATGGCTGCAATAACAAGTCTACATACACTCCTCGGGACGTTTTGAGCTTGGCACGACGGCCGATTAACCCTGTCCCGCAGTTGGAGCAATAAAAATTGTGAAGAGATTATCAAGTGACCTCGCTCTCGTACTGATGTTCGCGACACTGGTCGCCATCGCTCCAAAGATTGCCGCGGCAAGTTATGCAATTTATGTCGGGAAAAACCTGACCGAAGACGGCAGTGTCCTGATTGGCGGATCGGGCGACGAGGTCTCAAGTCACTGGCTTGAGGTCGTACCAGCGCGACGCCATCCAGCCGGTTCCACAATCCAGGTTGGCGTCGATGCAGACGCCTTCATGCCCGGCGAGTTCATCCATATCCCCCAGGTTCCGCAGACCTACCGCTACCTGACGATGAATTATTCGGAATATGAAGGATTTCCTCCGCCACTGACCAACGGGGGGCTGAATCAGCACAACGTGGCCGGCCGGGATGTCTGGTCGGATTCACGTCCCGAACTCGTTGCCATGACGCCGAACCCCCAGACCGGGCCGAACTACAGCGACCTGTCCCGAATTGTTATGGAACGCGCCAGATCGGCCAGGGAAGCCGTTGAAATAGTCGGCAACCTGATCGACGAGCATGGTTATTCAACCTATGGCGGGAATTCCCACATGTTCGCCGATGAGAACGAAGGCTGGGTGCTGCTCAACTTCGCCGGTGGGCAGGGACTATGGATTGCCGAACGATTGGGGCCGGATGACGTTCGGGTTTCTTATCCAGGCGACATCGGCGACATCCCGCTGGACTTTCAAGACGATCCGAACTACATGGGCTCCAAAAACTTTATCGACTTTGCTGTAAAGCAAGGGTGGTTCGATCCCGAAGCCGGAGAAGCTTTCAACGTGGCAAGCATCTACGGAACGGGCTATGTCCGATACCCGAGAGATGAGCTGGAACAGGAGCTTAGACAGTCAGCGCCGGTGAGTCTCAGGCGAATGCTGGACGCTGTGCGTGACTCACGCATGTCAAAGGATTCAACCGGCTATGGCCAGGTTGCTCACCTGCGAGCCAATGCGCGGCCGGAGCATCGAACCCTCTGGGTTGCAGCAACAGGTTCTGTCACCACGCCGTTCGTTCCGTATCGAATCGGCGTGCAGCACATCATTCCGGAGTTCGGCAAGCATCGTTACCTGACCAAAGGTGAGGCCACACGATTTGTCACGAAAGATTGGCAAATTCAGGAAGCGACCGAGTTCGCGGGGCGGGTATTCAAGCGCTTGATGTATTTCACATGCGATCACCCGGACAAGTTCCTGCCGGAAGTTACAGAGGCTGTCACAGCCTTCGAGAACCAGCTAATTGAGGAATCGGAGACCGTCGAGGAAACCTCGAACGTCTTGTTCGACAGCGGACACGAAGACCTGGCACTTGAATACCTCACCGAGTATTCAGGCAATGCAGCGATGTCGGCGCTTACATTGGGCAAAGCACTGCTTGGCAGCATCGAAGCACGAACAAGGGTCTTGTATGGCCTGCGATCGCCGGAGACCGATGAAGTTAGCCGGCTCGACTACACTATGGTTCGCTGCAACCTGGAAGCCGGGAGCTAGAGTTGCCGCCCAATACATCAATCGCAATCTTGCCGATGTGTTGTTTGGTTTCGAAGAGTTTCTGTGCATCCACAATTTGAGAAAGTGGAAACGACGCTGCTACCAGCGCACCTATCTCTGCCGCTTCGATTCGCTTGACCAGGTTCGCAAAAACGCCATCGTCAAGTACCGTGCAGCCAAATAGTGTGAGGTCCTTGAGGTAAAGGGTTCGCACATCAAGCTCGACGATGGGGCCGGCAATGGCACCGGAGGTGGCGTACCGGCCGCGCGGCTTGAGTACTTCGAGTAGCATGGGCCACTGTTCGCCGGCTACCAGGTCTATCACGACATCGACACTGTTACTGCCAGGCGTTTCCAATAGATTGTCATCCCTCGCCAGGGTGCTATGAGCACCGAGACGCGCAACTTGCCCGGACTTGGCTGGTGACGTGACGGCAATGACCTCCGCTCCTCTCGCCCGGGCAAGCTGAATCACGGCGGAACCCACTCCGCCCGACGCGCCGGTGACGAGCACGCGGTCCTCTGTTGTAACCGCGGCCCGGGTCAGAAGATTCTCCGCAGTGGAGTATGAACACGGAAACGTTGCCAGCTCAATGTCACTGAGGTTGCTGTCGATGGCATGAGCATGCTGCGCCGCGACAACGGTGTACTCGGCGAAACCACCATTACAATCGGACCCGAAGTACAGGGGTTGTTGTAACGACTTGCCATTAACCTCGGTCAGACTCGGCTCGACAAGCACGCGCTCGCCGATGCGACCTTTACCAACTTCCTTACCGACCGCCGTAATTTCACCGCAGACATCGGCACCCTGGATTAAAGGAAACTGAATTGCGTTCCCTCCCCAGCCAGCATCGCTGCTGTCACCATCGGATTTCGAGTACCAGCCGACTCGCGTGTTCAGGTCGGTATTGTTGACAGCGCTGGCGCCGACCCTGATCAAGACGTCCCGCGGTCCCGGTGTCGGAACAGGGATGTCATCGCGAAAGGCCAGTTTGTCGAACCCGCCGTGTCCGGTTAGCTCGATACCTGCCATTTGCTCTGGAATCTGGTTCATCTGGACCCGGCCTTTGTCAACGCATTCCGTATTTGGGCGTTGTACTACTGAAAGCACTATTTGTAAGGACAAAATGGAGATATGTCATGCGAATCAGACACACAGTATTGCTCACTACCGCGCTAATGTTAACAGGCGGCATTGCCTCGGCCGACGACGTCAGGGACAACGTTGCCGACCGCATCGAGAATCGCGGCGACAAGATCGAAAACCGCCTCGACCGCAAAGGCGATCGGGCAGATCGCCGCCTGGACAGGAAAGGAGATCGCGTCGATCACCGCCTTGACCGCGCGTCAGACCGTGCCGATCACGCCGGCAAGGAGCGACTGTCGAACCACCTCGACCGGAAGGGCGACCGCGTCGACCGGCGCCTCGATAACAAGGGCGACCGCATCGACAATCGCCTCGATCGCAAGGGCAACAAAGCCGACCGGCGCCACAATCGCCGCGCCAACCGGGTTAGAAAAGCCGGCTGAAGCAAACCCGGCCAGTGAAAAAGATACCCGCATTCATTGCGGGTATTTTTTTACTGGCTGAAAACAGCCAGGTGCTAAACTCGAAAGCTGATCACTGTCATGTAACGCAGATGCGCTTTATTATGCGAATTATTGCTGCTCTAGTATTTGCCTCGCTTGCGAGCTGTGGCGCTGCAGAACCAGCTGCCGCTCAGCCAGAGGCAACCAACAGCAGAAGCGAATCGTTCGACAGGCTTACCCCGGAGTTTAGTTTGCTGGTCCCGCAAGATGCCGTCGTTGAGAAAGTGGCCGGCGGATTCGAATTTACGGAAGGCCCGGTCTGGCTGTCAGGTGATCCCGGCGCTTTGCTGTTCAGCGATATTCCTGCCAACACGATTTACCGGTGGACAGAAGACAAAGGCACAAGCGTCTTTCTGCAACCGGTCATGTCCGACGATTCCGATGCGGGCGGCGTTGGTGGATCGAACGGCCTGGCGCTCGGGCCGGAAGGCCGGCTGATTTTGTGTGAGCACGGCAACCGTCGCGTGGCTCGATTCGAGACAGACGGCAGCCGCACGACCCTTGCGGACCGTTACGATAATCGCCGGCTGAACAGCCCGAATGACATTGTCTTTCATTCCAGCGGTGCTGCGTTTTTTACGGATCCGCCGTATGGGTTGGTGGGCCAGGATGACAGCCCCGAAAAAGAGCAGGCCCAAAACGGTGTTTACCGCCTGGATCGCGATGGCACAGTTACTCTGGTCGCCGCCGACCAGACGCGTCCGAACGGCATCGGCTTGTCCCCTGATGAGCAAACTCTGTATGTCGCCAACTCGGATGACCCGCCGCGGCAGCAATGGATGTTCTATCCGGTGCTCAATGATCTGACCCTTGGAGAAGGAAGAGTCTTCTTCGATGCCAATGAACTCGTTGGGCATGGGTGGCCAGATGGATTGACTCTTGATGAATTCGGTAACATCTATGCAACCGGTCCCGGCGGCATACTGGTTCTCGATGCGAAAGGGCAGCACCTGGGCACGATCAGGCTTGAAGAGACGCCGACCAACGTCGGTTGGGGTGATGAGGGCAAGACACTCTACATTACGGCGCACTCGAGCGTTTACCGAGTACGGCTGAACGTCGAAGGCCTGCTCTACTGACCGGCAATTAAAACCAGGATATAGATTTGGTCAATCTTCAATGGGCTATACTCGCGTGGTAACACCAACATCAACAAATGGAGAGAAAGTGTGAATTTAAGCAAGTACAAAATTTCCGGCGTCACGGTAGCCGCGTTCGCAGCCAGTGCCATGTTATTTGCCGCAGCCCCTGCAAGCTTTGCGGAAGATCACGAGAAGCGAACTGCGGGCGAAACGCTCGACGACTCGACCATTAATGCCAGCGTCAAAGCTCTTCTGGCAGACAGCGAGACGGCGCATGCCCACGATATTAATGTGGAAACGAACACTGGCCGGGTCGCCTTAATCGGCTATGTTCGCACGGCAGAGCAACAAAAGGCTGCTATCGAAATCGCCAAGGGCGTGGATGGCGTTTCCAAAGTTATCGACGCGCTCTTGGTCGTTGCGGAAAAGAGAAGCGCCGGTACTACTCTCGATGACCAGACCATTGAAACAAAGGTCAAGTTTGAATTGACCGAAAGCGGCATGGGCACTGCCTTTGACGTGGTTCTCGAAGTACGCAACGGCGAAGTCCTGCTGGGTGGATTCGTCGACAGCGACGACATTAAAGACCAGGCTGGCGAAATTGCCGGCGCTGTGAAAGGCGTGACAAAGGTCCACAACCGCCTCGTCGTCAAATAAGAGCAATAAACGCTAACGCATCGTCACCAGCTCTTCGGAGCTGGTGGGGTGAATCGCTACGGTGTCATCAAAGTCCGCTTTGGTGGCACCCATGCGAATCGCGACGGCAAAGCCCTGCATCATCTCATCTGCACCGTCGCCAATAACGTGGCAGCCGACGATTCGCTCGTCGTCGCCAACCGTAATCAACTTCATCGCTGAGCGCTGTTTCTTTTCTCCCAGCGCGAAGTACATTGCAGTGAAGCCGCTGTTGTAGACCTTCACGGCGTCACCATACTCCTCGCGTGCCTCAGCCTCGGTCAATCCGACTGTACCCATCGGCGGGTGACTGAATATCACTGTCGGAATCAGCTTGTAATCCAGGTGCCGGCCATCCATGCCGCCATAGAGTCGATCTGCGAGGCGGCGACCCGCCGCGATCGCAACGGGCGTCAACGCCGGTCGTCCGGTCACATCGCCAAGCCCGAAAATATGCTCAACATTGGTCTGTTGGTAGGTATCGACCGGTATGAAGCCCCAGTTGTCGGTCACGATACTGGTGTTCTCAAGCTGCAAGCCGGTCGTATTCGGATCACGCCCGATCGCCCACAGCACGCAATCCACCGGCCCAAAAGTGCGGCCGTCTTCAGCATGAAAAACGATGCCGTCATCCGTTTTTTCCAGCGCCCTGGGAATCACGCGGGTCGTGACCCGAATGCCGTCAGCACGCATCGCCGCCATGAGCTCACTGCCGAGCATCTCGTCGAAACTGCGAACTACCCCGTCTTTACGAATCAATAGCCCGACGTCGCTGCCCAGCGCATTGAACACACCCGCCAATTCAACCGAAATATAACCGCTACCCGCTACCAGCACCCGCTGCGGCCGCTCCTCGAGTTCAAAAAAATCATCCGAAGTAATGCCAAGCTCCGCTCCCGGAATGTCCGGCACGCCGGGCCGGCCACCGGTAGCAATGACAATTCGATCCGCCGTGTATTCGGTGTCACCGACCGCAACAGTGTGCTCATCAATGAATCCGGCGCTACCATCAATGTAATCGACCCCGCTTTTGTCCAGCAGGTTTTCGTAGATGCCATTCAATCGTTTCACATAGGCATCGCGACGGCGCTTCAAGCCCGCCCAATCGTGGCCTTTGACCTCCAGGTCAAATCCATAGTCCGCTGCATGATCGAAACGATGTGCGTGATCCGCGGCATACCACATAACCTTCTTCGGCACGCACCCGACATTGACGCAGGTGCCACCCAGCGCGCCGTACTCAGCGACGGCAACTTTGGCGCCATACTCAGCCGCGCGTCGAGCATGGGCAACGCCGCCACTGCCACCGCCGATAACGAACATGTCGTAATGCTTGCTCAAACTTCTTCTCCTGTTTCATAAAGTGGCCAGGGCCCGTTCCGAATAGACTCTGACCCCTTTCGGGGTTTGCTGTTGTGCTACTATCCTGCGCGATGAATAACCCGCTTCTCGACACCACGTCGCTACCGCGATTTACCGAAATATCTCCCGAGCATGTCATGCCCGCGCTCAGCGAGCTTATCGCAGCGCATCGGCGAAAGCTCGACGAGCTGCTGGCGAACACGCCCGAGCCGGCATTCGACTCCCTGGTTGCGCCCATCGAGGAGATGGATCACCAGCTCTCAAGGGTTTGGTCGCCGGTCAGCCATCTGCAAGGCGTACTTGGCTCCGCCGAGTGGCGCGAAGCATATAACAAAGCGCTCCCACTGTTGACCGAATACGCGACTGAATTGTCACAAAATTCGAAATTGCAGCAGGCCTATGCCGCGGTGGATAAGTCGCTGCCGCTGAAGGCTACAGCTGCCGAGAAGAGAGTGGTGGAGCAGGCACTGCGTGACTTTCGCCTGGCCGGCGTTGACCTGCCGGACAAGGAAAAAGCCCGTTTCAAGGAAATCATGCAGGCCCTGGCGGCGGCGCAGGCAGAGTTTGAACATCACGTATTGGACGCCTCGGATGCCTGGAGCCTGTACATCGAAGACGACGGCGAACTGTCCGGGCTGCCGGAGCAGACGCTCGAACGGGCGGCCGCAGAGGCTCGCAAACGCGACCGCCAGGGCATGTTATTGACGCTGGACTACCCGACCTACGACGCTGTCATGCGGCTTGCCGATAGCTCCAGGCTGCGTGAGAAGATGTACCGTGGCTGGGTTACCCGCGGTTCCGACCAGGGTGACAATCCCGAGTGGGACAACAGCGAGCTGATCGAGACTATCATGGCGTTACGGCATGAGGCGGCACAGCTGGTCGGGTTTGCGAATTACGCCGACTATTCCCTGGCCACGAAGATGGCCAAAAACAGCCAGGAAGTGGTCGACTTCCTGCGTGACCTGGCAACGCGCAGCCATGGGGCCGCTGAAAAGGAAATCTCGCAGCTCACCGAATTCGCCGGCCGTACGTTGGCCCCCTGGGACGTCAGCTACTGGCTGGAAAAATACAAGCAAAAGAAATTTTCTATTTCGAATGAAGAACTGCGCCAGTTCTTCCCGGCACAAACTGTTGTGAACGGCTTGTTTGAGCTCGCCGAGCGCCTGTACGGCATTCGTCTTGAAGCAAAAGACAATGTCCCAGCCTGGCACGACGATGTGCGCTATTACCAGGTCCACGACGAAACCGGCACCCTTATTGGCGGCTTCTACACCGACCTGCATGCACGATCCGGCAAGCGCACCGGTGCCTGGATTGACGAGTGCGTTGGTCGCAAGAACCTCGGCGGCGATGCGGCATTACCCGTTGGTTACCTCGTCTGTAACTTCCCGCCGTTTGACGACGCAGGCCGATCGTTGCTGACCCATACCGACGTGGTCACGCTGTTTCACGAGTTCGGACATATGCTGCATCACCTGTTGACGCGCATCGACTATCCGAGCATCTCGGGAATTAACGGCGTTGCCTGGGACGCGGTTGAACTGCCGAGCCAGTTCATGGAAAACTTCGCCTGGAATTTCGAGGTGCTGGAGAAGTGCTCCAGCCACATTGAAACCGGCGAACCGCTAAGCAAGGACCTGTTCGACAAGCTTGCCAGCAGCCGTAACGCCGGGGCCGCGCTGGCGATGATGCGCCAGCTTGAGTTTGCGTTGTTCGATTTTCGGCTGCACGCAGAATACGACCCAGGCCGGGGTGCACGCGTGCTGGCAATGCACAAGGAAGTTCGTGACGAAGTATCGTTGGTGAAGCATCCGGACTACAACCGCATGTCGCACAGTTTCTCGCACATTTTTGCAGGCGGTTACGCGGCCGGCTATTACAGCTACAAATGGGCTGAGGTGCTGGCCGCTGATGCCTCTGTCGCGTTTGAAGAAGCGGGCGTTTTGGACCAGGATACAGC
>Ga0102946_1000531_pt1 | contig 13233 bp, 5 predicted proteins | sample SalPon2A_A_D1_MG_FD_78209 | JGI IMG/M metagenome (GOLD analysis project Ga0102946, IMG submission 78209) | Soil microbial communities from South San Francisco under conditions of wetland restoration - Salt Pond MetaG R2A_A_D1_MG | ecosystem: Environmental > Terrestrial > Soil > Wetlands | place... | reverse complement strand
CGCTGCGTAATCACTTTCAAGTTTTGCCTTGACATTCGATTTTTCTGCAGTATCCAGATATTGGATCTCGAGCTGCTCGGCATTCCCTGGAGAAGTCAGACTTATTTCCTCACCCCTTTCAAGACCAAGGGCAATAGAAATGCTCACATTGTTTGAAGGTCCGGTAACAACCTCCTGCTTTGCAAAACCTCCTTTTACCTTCTTATAAACAAATGTGACGCTATCATTCTGGATAGCTTCCAACGGAATCTGCAGGCATTTGGGCACTGAGTCCACAGCGATCTCGATGCCGGTGGTCATCGCAGGCCTCAACAAGGAGTCCTGACTCTGAAGGAATACGATCACCTCGAAGACCTTTGTGTCAAAATTCCGTACCTGCTCACCAATGTTTGCTTTACTGACCACCATACCTTTGAATAGTTTTCCGGGAAAGGCATCTACTGTAACAAGTGCGTCCTGACCTGGCATCACTTTGCTGATATCAACTTCATTGATAAATGCCTTCGTAATCATTTCACTCAAGTCCGGCAATTCAGCGACGACAGGATCCCATGCGGATATTTGTGAACCCGGGCCGCGCTTTCCGTTCCAGTTGCGCTGATAGATCACCATGCCGTCCTTTGGAGCCATGATGGTCATCTTCTTCTGAAACTCAAGCAGTCTATTCAATTTGAATTCCTGTTGCCTGTACGAGGCGTTGATTTCCTCGACCTTGGCAATAGATTTTTCCTTGGTCAGCTCTAGTTTAGATTCAAGCTGGTCGTATTCACGCTCTGACTTCTCGAGATCGAGCTTGGCTTGTTGCTGAACCGCCTTGGGCTCATACTTGCTCAGTTCGAGTGTGATCTCCTTTTCCTCCATAGAGTACTTCAGGTTGATCAATTGATCACGCAGCGCCCTCATCTCAATGGCCGTATCTATCCTCGTTTGGTCGAGTTGCGTTACGATCTTATCGATCTCGGTCTGTGATTCGGTGATCTTACCGTCCAGTTCAGTTTTATCGAGGGAGGCTATATACTCGCCCTGGCTTACAACTGTTCCTTCCGGAACAAGGTCCTGAATCGTGATTTGATACAGACCAACGGTCCGAAGACCATCTGGGCCTTTGATCTTTTCAGATCTCTTAGCCTCCAACTCACCTGACGCTTTGATGGTCACGGTCATGGGAGCCTCCTTGACAGTGACTACCAGTTGATCTTGTTGGGCATTTTCGGTAGTACGAAAGAAAAAATGGTAAATGGCATAAGCCGCAGCTAATGCCACAATGATGAGGACGAGACGGGTAATTTTCATGCGATATCGTAAGAGTTTCGGTAGTGGTCGTAATATTAACAGAATTCGCGGCAGAAAGATTGTACTCAACTATAGATCATAACAACTTCATGACCGGGTGAAACGAAGTGTTATGGCTTGTTTACCGACTGAACGCCAGAAGTGCTCTACCAGCGTGCAGTTACAAGTAGACCAGCTATCCTATTTTTGTAGCCAACTCAAAATCAACTTCGATGCGTCAAAGATCACTTCACATCATCGCAATCATGCTTTTCCCTTTGTTCGGAATTAGCCAGGCTGACCATGGCCAAAAGTTTGAGCAACTCGGCACACGGCTGCCTTCAGCCAACGATATGCGCGGAATTGACGGCTCCCCCGGGCCGGAATACTGGCAACAGCAGGTTGACTACGATATCAAGTGTGAATTGAATACTGATGAAAACCAACTTTTGGGCGAAGAGTTGATCACCTATCACAACAATTCGCCGCATACATTAAAATATCTCTGGCTTCAGCTCGATGAGAACCAGCATTCGGTTGAAAACGACAACCAGTATTACACTGAAAGTAAGATCAGCCAGAATATGAGCGAGGGTGCCATGCGTGGCCTGGATGCATGGCGCGAGAACGACAAGTATGGAGTCAATGTGGAGTTCGTAAAGAATGCCGACGGGACGGATCTTGAGCATATGATCAATCAGACCATGATGCGCGTAGAACTGCCGCAACCATTAAAGTCGGGACAGAGTTTTGAGTTTAAGGTCAAGTGGAATTACTTCCTGGTAGACAGGATCGACAAGGGGCATATCCAAACACATGATGCAACCACACTCGCGCGAGGCGGATATGAATTCTTCCCCGAAGACGGTAATTATCTGTACACCATGACCCAGTGGTACCCACGCCTTTGCGCATTTACCGATGCTGAAGGATGGCAAAATAATCAGTTCACAGGCCGTGGGGAATTCGCATTGCAATTTGGCAATTACAGTGTCGAAATGACCCTGCCGGACGATCATCTTGTCGGCGCCACCGGAGAATGCCAGAATTACGAAGAGACACTTTCGCCGGAGGCATACCAACGATGGAAGCAGGCTCAAACAAGCTACCAGCCACTCGAAATTGTCACTCTTGAAGAGGCGACAGCAAACGAGGCGCAAAAGGTTTCGAACAAAAAACAAACCTGGAAATACGAGGCTGAAAACGTGCGCGACTTTGCGTGGACGGCCAGTAAGAAATTTATCTGGGATGCCATGGCTCATGAGACATCCGATGGCCGTAAAGTCATGTGTATGAGCTATTACGGGAAGGAGGCGTACCCGATCTACCGGAATTACTCGACAAAAGCTGTGGAACACACACTCAATGTATACAGCAGGTACTCCATTCCATATCCTTATCCAGTGGCGATATCAGTTGAAGCTGCCAGTGGTATGGAATATCCGATGATCTGTTTTAACCCGGGCCGTGCAGAACCGGACGGCACATATTCAGAAGCCAACAAGAACCAGGCAATCTCAGTGATCATTCATGAGGTGGGACACAATTACTACCCGATGATCATCAACAGTGACGAAAGACAATGGGCATGGTTTGATGAAGGTCTCAACAGCTTCGTTCAATACGTGGCGGAGCAGGAATGGGACCCGAATTATAAGTCCTGGTTTGGTCCAGCTCGAGATATCACGCATTACATGAGTCTGCCCGACTCATATCTGGAGCCGATCATGACGAATTCCGAAAACTTGCAGGACTACTTTCAAAGTGCTTACAGCAAGCCTGCGGCGGCCCTCAACATTCTTCGCGAGACGATCATGGGACGCGAGTTGTTTGACTATGCGTTTGCTGAATACGGTCGCAGGTGGGCATTCAAGCACCCTACTCCTGCAGACTTTTTCCGTACAATGGAAGATGCAAGCGGTGTGGATCTCGATTGGTTCTGGAACGGATGGTTTTATACAACTGACCGCGTGGATATTTCCATCGACACCATCAAATGGTACAAAGTGGACTTGAAAAACGACCCTGAAAAGATCGAGAAGGAATACCCTATCAAACCTCAACCACCGAAAGATGATATTACCCGAATGCGCAATCGCGAGGAGGGCATCAAATACGTAGTCGAAGAGGATGAAAAACTCCAGGACTTTTATTACAGTTACAAGCCCTGGGATACGAGCGATTCGATCATTACGATGACCAATACACTCTATGGAGATCAGTACACCAAGAAGGAGAAGAAGCAGAAATTCGGCGATAAAAACTATTACGAATTACAATTCACCAACGAAGGTGGACTTGTAATGCCGATCATCCTCGAGTGGACTTACGAAGACGGCACAACCGAGATCGAGCGCATCCCCGTTCAGATCTGGCGCCACAATGAAAAGGAAGTTACGAAAGTATTCGTCAAGGACAAGGTGGCAGTATCAGTCGTACTCGACCCCTACGAGGAAACTGCCGATATCGACCGTTCTGACAACGAATGGCCGGTACGCGAGATGCCTTCCAGGTTTAAGGTTTTCAAGAGTCACAAGGCGGGGGACAATCCTAATCCGATGCAGCGCGCAGCGGGGAAATCTTAGGATTGGAAGAGTGGAAGAGTGTAATAGTCGAAGGGTGTAAGAGTTCTTTCCCCCCTTCATTCTACTCACGCTCTTTGGGCTTGAATGTTACTGTTTCACCATAGTCTCTTTTGACATATCTTATTTCATCTCTGTCTATTTCGAAAGTGAGCTGACAACTATTACAGTCGAGTAGATCAAATTTATCATCGCCTTTATAAAGCAGAAGCGAAGGCCCGGAGAACCCGGAAAACTCATCCTGCAGATAAAACACACCGTTTTGTATGTAGAGGCTCAACGTTTTACTCAGGTCTTCATTGAAATAATCACCGACATATTTCTCAGTGTCCTTAGCCGACAACGGCAGCTCATGTGTAAATGGGACAGATTCAATCTCACTCTCAGCTGCTGAAATTATATTGATTTTCTCACATATGGCCTCTAATTGACTCTTTCAATTGGACAACGGTAGGTTCTAGTTCGTGAACGGGTAGGCTGGTAAGAAACTATGAATACTGTTCCTGACAACTGCGACTGACAACCTACCCCTTGGGAAATACTTTATTGAGTGCTTCGATCTTTGAGTGCACTTGAAGAGTAGAATATATTTTTCGCAGGTACGTCCGGACAGTTTCGATACTGATGTGCAGGTTCTCTGCTATTTGTTGGTAGGAGTATCCCTTGGCCAGCGCGTGGAGAATTTCTTGCTCACGGGATGTGAATTCAGTCAGAAGGTCGTCTCGTTGATTTTTATTTGGAAACGACTGAACCACCATTCGTGCAATTTCAGGGCTCATTGGCGACCCTCCATTATGAATATCGCGAATGGCAGTGCAGATTTCGTCAGGTTTCGAGGTTTTGAGGATATATCCCGTCGCACCGGCTTTCAGAGCATCAAATGTTCGTTCGGCATCACTGTGTGAAGTGCACATGAGATATTGAAGTTCCGGTCGGCGAGGTTTTGCCTCACGCACACATTGGATACCGTTCATGCCCAGGAGTGTAATGTCCATCAAGACAACGTCAGCATTGACTTTGTCCAGGTCTTTCAAATAGTCCTCAGCCGATTCATAGGTGCCGGTACACACGACATCTTCTACAATCTTGAATGCCATCTGCATGAACTCCCGCAACTCGGCATCATCTTCAACAATTACAATCTTGATATAGCCCATCAGTTTGTATTAAATTAATCTAGTACACCAGATCTGAATCGGATAACCAGCCATATGCTTTCACACAAATTTTAATCAGTATAATTGACCTTTAAATTCTATTCGGGTACCCGTTTCAGGTGTAGACTGTACGGTCATGCCACCATTTACCGCCCGCATTCTTGATTCCATATTCTTCATCCCGTTTCGTCCGCCGGCAGACCTTGCACTATCGATTCCTACGCCATTGTCTTCGACAATCAATTGGTACTTTCCGTCACTGACATCCATCGAAACTATGAGATCCGTAGCCTCACTGTACTTTCTTGCGTTATGAACAGATTCTTTCAGGACCAGAAAAAGGTTTCTTCTCAATTCCGGATTCATGTCCAATTGCTGTCCATCTTCGGGTAAATCAATATGACATTTCATATCCGCTCCATCCATGTAGGATGCCAGGAAATCTCTGGCATAATTTGCAAACCCGGTCACATTGTCACTCTCTGGCTTGGTCGACCAAATGATCTCACCGAGTTTGGAAACTGTGTCACGCGAATAATTGGCAATCCTGTCCAAAACAGAAGTGTCAACGCCATTTTCTTGTTGGGTCTGATTCTTTAAAAGTTCACTCATCCATGAGATCTTGGTAAGGCCTGAACTGATATCATCATGGATATCCTGCGATATGCGCCGTCTGATGATCTCGTTTTCCTTCTGACGTTCCGACTCAATCAGTTGACCCTGGGTTTCTTTTAGCTCCTTCAGCGTCAAAGACAAGTTTTCATTTTTACTCTCGAGCTGCATATTGACATCAGATATCTCCGTGTTGAGCACGCCAAGTTTTATATTCGACCGGCGTTGGTTGTAGTAGTTGCGATAAATAAAGATCAACAGGCCAGCAAGTAGTGCCAGGCCAATTATAAAATAAACTCTTTCTTTCCGTTTCACCTTTAGCCTCAATCGATCAAGTTCAATTTGCTTTTCTCGAACGGCAATCTCACGTTCGGTGGTGAGTTGCTCAATCTTCGCAGCACGATCTGCCGCGTCGATCGAGTCGCGTATCATTGCGTACTTCTCAAATTGCTCCGCCGCCTTTTCGAATTGGCGATCATACCGGTACGCTCTGCCCAAGTGCAGGTGATTGTATTCCATGTCGTCGGCCCCAAGGATCGCAATGGGCTGCTCAATTGCAAGTTCAAAATATTCGATGGCACTTTGCAGGTGGGATCTCCTGCTCCCGCGGATAAGTTCTATATCCGTATCCGTACTGTCGAAATGCTCATAACTTCCGAGATATGCCTCCCCGATATTCGCTATGCAGTATGCTACACACATCGAAAAATTGATCTGATCACAAATTGTCAGGGCTTCCTGAGCATAAGTAAGTGCAGAATCAAACTTGCGCAGGTCGATATACATCCCAGCTTCACCTACAAGATTGCGGCCCAATCCAGTCAATAAATTCTGCTGGCGGTAAATCTCCGACGCGCGCGAATAGTACACTAATGCAGAGTCCGGATATTCCAAGTCGGCATAAACGTTGCCAATATTGCCCAGCACCATCGCAGCTGAAACAGTATCACCGAGGTCTCTCGACATCTTCAGGGCAATCGAGTCATGCAACAGCGCCTCTACGTATTTCTCCTGAACCATATACACACTGCCGATTGACAAATGCTGATTGGCAATGCCGATGGTGTGTTCGATCTCTTCAAAAACCTCGAGCGCCTGAAAATAGTAATCCAGTGCATTCACATAATCACCAATATAATAGGAGACGTGTCCCATATTCCCCAGGATATCAGCCCGCCCCTTCTGCTCTCCGGTTTCATTGTACAACTCTGCAGCACGGCCGAAATAATGCATCGAGGAATCAACTTGCGAGAGCATCAGAAAATTGGATGCAACACTGTTGTATGCTCTGGCCAGGTTTGTGGCCGTACCGCGATTTGTAGCCAATTCCATTGCCTCCTGAGCATAACTTAGCCCTTTCGCCGGATCGACTTCCGTGTACCGCATTGCCAGTTGGGATATAATGTCAATATCAACTAATTCCGGACCCTGCGATAAAACGGCTTCTTCCAGCGAATCGATAAAAGGTATGCCCTGACATAATACCGAAGTATTACTCAGTAGGAACAAGGTGCACGCCAAACAAATACTTCGCAGAAAAACGGGTGTTGTGTGTAAGGGTGGCATTGCGTCAGTATTAGCTATTCCTTTAAAATAAGCAATACACGCGTATGCCGGACTTGCTGTGCGTGAATATTCTGCCACAAGCTCTATTTAGGCCTAACGCCCGCGACAAAAACGAATGCCCCGGAATCCTCCAGGGCATCGACAATCTATACAGGTGCGTGTCAGTATACGGCAGTACGCAATGTCTTCAAACGTGACAGCGATTCCACCCACTTCCGTCAGAGGACTCTTGGCAGGGCGTATCTCCAACCTGACCTGCGATTGACGCTTCTAATCAGCTTTCTAATGGACAGATGCTTCACTTGGTTAGGTGCTTACTCTGAGGACGGATTTTCAGCTTTGTCCGAATCCAATGTTTACTGGAGAAAAATACCACCAGCTTTTACTTGTTTCTGGCGGTTTTTATTCAGCTTTTTCATGATTGTATGATTAAAATTATTAGTTGCCTACTCTGTTGATGGATTTTCGACTTCGTCCAGGGCAGGATGACTATTGCCATCTAATGCCTCCAGCTTTTACCTGCGATTGACGCTTTTTGCTCAACTTCTTCATGACTTTGATTTTAATTAGATTTAATGCCTACTCTGTTTTGCGGATTTTCGGCTGCGTCCGAATTCATTAACTAGTTAAAAGTTATCCCGCCAGCCTTCACATGCTTTTGGCGCTTCTTATTCAATTTTTTCATGATCGACGTTTTAAATTGGTTAAGTGCTTACTCTGTTTGCGGATTTTCGGCTTCGTCCGAATTCAATGGCTAGTTAAATTTAAAACCCCCGGCCTTCACCTGCTTCTGGCGTTTCTTATTCAGCTTTTTCATGAGTGTGATTTAAATTGGTTAGGTACCTACTCTGTTTACGGATTTTCGGCTTCGTCCGAATTCAATGCCTAGTTAAGGCGCAGACCACCGGCCTTCACTTGCTTCTGGCGCTTCTTATTCAGTTTTTTCATGATCAGTAATTTTTTGTGTGTGTACTTCAAATCTATGTACTTAGACGCCTCTGCGGTATCACATGAAAGTAGATAACCTGTATAGTCTGTCTTATTCAGAAGCCATAAACTCACCTTCGGCGATATCGTAATACACTTTTGAGAGATTCCTGAAAAAGTACTCGAGGATTGTTTTCTCCTCCAGTACAATGACCGCCTTCCCATCCAAGCCTGCAAACAGCATCCCCTCCATACGATTTTGATGGTCGAGACTCAAATGCACATTGTATGCGCCATTCTCATCAGGAGCAAGGCTGGCATATGCGACCTCGCCTTCAACTACTCCCCATTCGTAATATGGGAAGCTGGCCACTTTCATATTCGCTTTCATGCCAGTGCCTATCTTGCCCCTGTAAGACGGAGGACACTTGACAAATGCATAGTTTGCCTTGTGCGACCTATTCAGCTTGAGCGCGATCACACCTGGGTCGATCTCGGCTGCGCCATCAAACACAAAGCTTACCACAGCCTTGTCCGGGCTCAGGAGAATGACCGATCCGTCTTCCACGATATGATTGCCGAAAACACTCGTGATAAGGCTCTGAGAAGCGGTTAGGTCACCTTTCAGTTCTTCAGAACGCGCCCCCTTTTCAAATGAAAGTCTGGATATCTCAAGCTCAGCAGATTGAATATCCCGTTCCGTTTCCCGCAATGTGGTTTCAAGCGCTAGTTGATCCCTTTTGTATGCAGTCTCTGCAGCGTCAAGTGCATCCGTGGCCATTTCAAACTCCTTCTGTTTCTCCTGCATAGCCTGCCGGGATACGATTCCCTCGCTATACAATTGCTTGTCAGCATCAAGTCTTTCGCTCGCATCATTCATGTTGAACTGAAGGGTTGAGGCATTACCCAGCCATCGAGCCTCAACGAGATTGAGTTCTTTCTCAACTTGCTCACGACGTGTGCGTAGCTGCGAGATCTGTTTGTCGAGTATATCTCTCTGCCGGTTATAGGCGCTTTCGGTAAACGAATGAAAAGCTTCTGACTTTGAGCTCTGACTCGACAATTCGGCTAACATCGCTGCTATCTCAGGAGAGCCGATGCGCATTAGCGGTTCGCCCTTCTGCACGCTCTGCCCGGGTTGTACAAATACTTCCCTAATGTATACGTCAAAAGGGAAGGTGTAAATGTCCCCCTTCTGGTCACTCCTCAGCACAAAAGGCATTTCAATTTGATCCGGGTATTTGATAATAGCCGCAGCCATCACGATGCCGGCAAACAGTAACACACTCATCCCAAGGAGCCAGCGACCAATACCTTTTGTAATGTTCTTGACGGGTATATCCTCCTCCCAATACATCCTTTCGTATTGCTGGGGCTCAAGTCCAAAGCGTTCTGACGTATTCTCTTCCATGGTTCGATCTTGAAAAAATTAATAGGTGACGTAGGTTTTCATAAAATGGGAATAGAGACCGTCATCCATAAGCATCAGTTCTGCGTGACTACCTTCCTCCACAATACTACCTTTGTCAATTACGAGAATACGGTCAGCCGATCGCAAGGTGTTCATCCTGTGTGCAATACTTATAATTGCCGCATCCTTAAAATGTGTTTTCACATTGTCCATGATCCGACTTTCAGTTTCAACGTCAAGCATGCTGCTCGCTTCGTCGAGGATGACTACTTCTGGATGCGCCAGGAAGAGACGTGCAAAACCTATCTTCAATCGCTCTCCGCCGGACAAGTTTGCGCCTACATCACCGATTTTATGATTATAGCCCATATGAAGTGAAGAGACAAAATCGTGGAGGTCAGCAAGTTTGGCCGCCACGACCACATCCTCAAACGAGGCCTCCATGTTGCCATACTTGATATTCTCCTGAATTGAACCGTTGAAAATGTATACCTCTTGTGGAAACAGGAAGATCTTTTTCCGCAAAATCGAGACGTTCACATCGCGCAAACTCACACCACCCACTTTGATCGATCCTTCGAAATCAGGATATAAATTCAGCAGTAATTTGACCAGCGTTGTTTTACCGGATCCGTTGCGCCCCGAAATCCCAACATGCTCTCCTTTTTGTATCGTGAGATCAATATCATTCAGAATGTAATCCTCCTGGGATTTCTCATATTTAAAATTTACGCTGGTTATCTCAATTGGGGTCGTAACGAATGTATTGACCTTCTCCAATACAGAACTGTCTTCCGGCTCCTGTAAAAGCACGTCATTCAGTCGTCGAAGACTCTCAGAAAGTTCTGTCAGGTTGTAGTAAATAGACGAGAGGTTGTTCAAGGAATTGAGCACAATCAGAAAAATCGCTGTGATGGCCAGGTACTGACCGATCGTAATCTCCTGCCTGAAGGTCATATATGCACCCAACCACAGTACAGCAATGTGGCTGATGTAGTATATGCTGCGCTGTACAGTATGAAGAACAATCCCCATCCGCTCGGAATCGATCACAACATTCAAGGCGTGTTTGTATTTGTTTTTCCATTGCCAGAACTTGTAATTCTCGATCGCAAGTAATTTAACTGTCTGCATTCCAAGGAGCGTATCGAGAAAAGCACCAAGCGATTCAACATTTCTATAGAACACTTTATGTACCAGGCGCGTCATGCGTGGTGTGAAGATCAGATTGGCACTGAAATACAACAGGACAAACGCAAGAGCCACAAGGCCGAGTTTCAAATTGTACAGGATCAATACCGGTATGTAAACAAGCACGAAAACCAGGTCGATGACACTCTCAATCACATTCGGGTTTATAAGCTGACGAATCGTAATATTCTCCTGAAATCTGTACATGAAATCTTCGCGCTTGTTCGCGTCGTAGTACCCCTGTTTCAATGAGATAAAATGTCTGAAAAACCGGCTAAAAAAGTTGACCTCAAAGTTGACTCTGAAATGCACCAGTAAAATATTACGCACATACAGGAAGAGTGCCTGCAGTAAAAATATCGCCAGCATACCCCACAGGATCACCATTAGTAATTGACGATTCTGATTGACCAAAACATGATCTATTATTGTCTGCATGAAGAACGGGACGGCGAGACCCAAAACTTGCAATAGTGCTGTCGCCAGGACAATCTTGAGTAACACCGGTTTGAGCTGAAGTAAGATCGGCTTGTAAAATTTTCTGAATAAGCCACGTCGCCGATTACGAAATTCATGTACCGCGTCCTCCAGATCCTTATTGGCAAATATTTCAGGAGTAGGTTCGATCGTAAGAACGATACCGTTCCATTTCTTTTCAAACTGCTCACGTGTCAGCTTATCCTTTCCATAAGCCGGATCCGCAACCCAAACGTGAGTTTTTGAAACTTTGTAAACCACTATAAAGTGCACACCTTCATAATGCGCGATACATGGCAATGAGATGTCATCGAAGTGCTTGAATGTCATTTCATATGCCTCCGTTGTGAAACCAAATTCTTCAGCTACTTCGCCCAGGTCATACAGGCTAGTCCCCTCAGTGGTAGTATCGGCCATCTGACTGATAAAGCCACTAATATTGTAGTACCCGTAGTATTTGAAAATCATTGCTACGCATGTGGGGCCGCACTCCATCATGCCCGACTGCTTGATAAATGGAAATGATTTAGGCGGTTTCATGATATACTTTATTTTGAGTGGTCTGAATAATCCCCTCTCTCAGGCATGTCCGAAAAAAAGAATCGAACGAGTTGTGGTCGAGGGAGTGTTCGGCACAAATCTCTGTGAGGCTTTTATTGGCATTGATGGCAAACAGGAACGTACGCCAATCAGGATAATCGTCATCAAGCTCGTAAAGGAGCTCACCCTCCTTTACCAGGTAGGCGGTATTTGAAAAGACATCCCTTACCAGCGAACATTCAGGCATGAATTTCAGCGGTTCACTGTAAATGTCATCAGGAAATCCTGTTTTCAGCAGGGTACCGATTTTATTGAGATCTTCAAATGAGTCAAGGCGAATGATATCGACTTGGCTCATCACCTGATCGTGAAAGTCACAATCTTGTTCATTTTGTTCGGGCAGTTCAGCCAAGGTGATAAGACCGGCGACGTGCATGAGGTACTCCCACCCCAATTGATCAGGCTCTGCACAAAGTTGATCCAGCTTTTTGAGAAACATTTTTCTGTCAACGGGATGTCCTTTAGTCTCAACTGCCGCGAGCAGCTGGTCTAAAATCCGGCTATTATTGCCGAGCAGTATTTGCTGATATGTAGCAATTCGCTGATCGTGCTGCCCTCTGAAACCAGGCATTTTGGGGCGTTCGATGAGATAATCAGGCAGTACCTTGCGCGCTGCATTCCGCAGTATCTGTTTGTCATAGAATAGTTCCGCATGCAACTCTTTGGGAATGTTCAACATAAACTCGACAAACCTGTGATCCAAAAAAGGATATCTGACACCTCTATTGTGCCATGAGGCCGCGCGATTTTCGTCCCAAAGCAATACGAACTGATTTGCGTGAACACAACCGCGCACAAATTGCGCCCAGGGATAATTGTCAATATTACCAGTGTTGTTTTCCTGGATAAATGTCGTTTCGAGCATCTCGCGGCAATTCCAGAAGGGATCATATACATGACTGATGTACCGCTTGAGATACTCGGAATTGATACTCTGCATAATACTTTCCCATCTCTCATCCGGTTCGAGATCATCCTGGTCCATGGTCAGCCACCGTACGAGGCCACCATTGAGCTGATCGCTGCCAGTGCCTGTCATGATATGCCTGGCATGGGGATTTACACTTGAAATCGCCGCATGTAAGACGGATTTACCAATAGAGTCTTTGTGTGCGAAAGGTGACTCAGCAGACCATACTCTCTGCTGCCATAGTGAACCATCTTTGGTCAGCGAGTCAAACGGAATTACAACTTGTGTATTAGGGACACGCAGGTCTGAGGCGAGCCTGTGACACATGTTTGTCGATCCGTCCTGTACCGTCGCCTGTGTTGCAAATGAGTATGTCTCAATTTCCTTGTGCCGCATGGCGAGTGCAGCAATGATCGAGGAGTCCAGTCCGCCGCTAAACATAGCAAACGCGCTGTCATGTGTAGCACATCGAATCTTCACTGCATCATCAAGAAGGGCAAGGTATTCATTACAAAAATGCTCCAGTTG
>Ga0102946_1000530_pt1 | contig 13242 bp, 17 predicted proteins | sample SalPon2A_A_D1_MG_FD_78209 | JGI IMG/M metagenome (GOLD analysis project Ga0102946, IMG submission 78209) | Soil microbial communities from South San Francisco under conditions of wetland restoration - Salt Pond MetaG R2A_A_D1_MG | ecosystem: Environmental > Terrestrial > Soil > Wetlands | place... | reverse complement strand
TGGTTAGCTGTGGTGGGTGGTAGTGCTTACCAGGACCGTGCGAGACAGGGATGTCGAGAACGAGACCACAGGGATGTGCTTGTGTCGTGTCCTGGTAAGCACTACCACCCGCCGCAGCCCCACTCCGGTTAAATCGGAAAGAACGAGGGCGTATCAGTTCTGCACGGACTCCACAGGACGTGAAGGATCCCGAATCCATTCACTCCAAGACCCCGCATAGAGCACTGAACCTAGTAATCCGGCCAGTTCAGCGGCAAAAATCGCATGGCAGGCGGTAACTCCTGAACCACACATGTATACAACTTCCGATGATGTCCTGTCTTTTGACAGGGCCGACATATCGTCCCTGATCTGCTGTGCAGATCTGAAACATCCATTTTTCGAAAGATTCTGCTGCAATGGATAATTAACAGCACCCGGTATATGACCGGCAACGGTATCAAGCGGCTCAAGCTCGCCCCGATATCGTTCAGCGGCGCGAACGTCCACCAGCACATTATTTTGTCCTTGCAGATAAGCCGGAATATCCGTAGTCGACATGACCAGTTCATCCCGCGCTACAAGTTCAATGGGGTTTGTTGCCACCGGGGTAGCCGGACCGCTTTCCAGCTCATACCCCGCCGATTGCCAGGCGGCAAAACCACCATCGAGCAATGCGGCGCAATCATGGCCAAAGTACTTCATCAGCCACCATAAACGGGCAGCAATTACCCCGCCCGCCGAATCATAGGCGACCAGTGTTTTACCCGCCTGCCATCCGCACCGGGCCAGGAATGTGGCAAATGCATTTTTGTCCGGCAAGGGGTGACGGCCAGTATTTACAGTAACCGGACTCGACAGATCATCATCAAGATGTGCATAGACTGCACCCGGGATATGTCCTTCGAGAAAATCCCTATAACCTGCAGCGGGGTCTGTCAGCGCAAACCGGCAATCTACAACAGTACATTGGCCCTTCTTCAGCGATTCGTGAAGTTCGGAGGGGGAAAAAAGTAGCTGCTGTTTCATAAAAATCAGTCCACCCGGTCTATCATGATTGGGAACCAATAACGGTTGTTGTAAGAGCGGTTTCTTCCATGCGTTTGCCAAAATTCAGCAAGATGGCGGCCGTGATTCCCCAGATTTTATGACCCTGCCAATCCAGCGATGAGATCACCACGGTTCTGCCGCCCTGCCGGACGTTTCGATGAGAGTATTCACGGTGATTGGTAGCTACGCTCAGAGGAACGGTAAATACTTCGGAGACTTCGCGTGGATCAGGCTTCCAGACAAAATCAGACCGGATCAGACCGACAACGGGTAATAGCCTGAAATCCGAAATGGTATCCAGCCGATCGAGAAAACCCAGCGGGGATACCTGTGAGAAATCGAGACCGATCTCCTCTTCCGCTTCACGTAAGGCGGTGGAAACAGCAGAACGGTCACCACGATCAACTGAGCCTCCCGGAAAACTGACCTGCCCGGGATGTTGCAACAACATCTCGGAGCGAACGGTCAACAGGATTTCCGGTTCCGGTTTATCCAGTACGGGCACCAGCACGGCAGCGGTCCGATTGGGTCTGTACTGATGGTCGGATTGATCGTGCAGCACATTGAGTTTAAGACCCGCCACACCCTCCTCGAAGGGTGAAACAGCTCTCAAAATCATATTGTGCAATTCAGAAGGCATATCTCATATGATATCAATACCCGTCATTAAACCTTGGACAGTGCATATGGCGGGACCGAATCAGTTCGGAAGAACGATTCAACTAACCAGGGTATAAAAAAACCGGGTGGCGGACGCCACCCGGTTTCCCTGTTTTTAAGGCAGGATCTCAACCAGTTTGAGATCAAACATTAACGCTTCGTTCGGACCAACCGGCGGATTGCCACGGGCGCCGAAGGCCAACTCTGGTGGAACAAACACCTGCCAGGTTGAACCTGCTTTCATCAACGGCAGCACTTCCTGCCAGCCTTTGAGAACCGCGTTAACCGTAAATTCTTCAGGGGTTCCGCGAGCAAATGAACTGTCAAACTCACGTCCATCCAGCTTGGAACCGCGGTAATGAACCGTTACCCTGCTTTCCAGGCCGGGGCGGGCGCCATCACCTTCTTCAATAATGCGATATTGAACACCGCTGGGAAGAACGACAATGCCAGTCTTGGACTTGTTTTCCTCAAGAAACTTTTCGCTGGCGGCCTGGTTTTCTTCAGATAGAATACGAAACTGCTCAACCTGTTCAGCACGCACTTTCTCCTGCAGTGCAGTCAATAGCAAGCGCATTTCCTCTGCACTGACCTGTGGTTCTTTTTCTGCGACGACGTCACGGATTGCAGCGATAAGTGATTCCACATCAAACTCTGTACTACGGCGGGCGATATCGGCTCCGATATCCCAACCAACTGCGTAACTGAGTTTGCCTTTTTCTGTATTTACGTCCTGTGCCATTACAACACCGGATGAAAGCATGAATAATAATATAAGCGCGAGTCTGGATCGCATTGAGTATTCCTCCAGAGAATTTTCTGCTTGCTGGCCCATTGCCAGTCAAATAAGGGGGGCTATTCTACATGAGTAGCCTTGAATATGTCATGCCCGAAGCAACATCTATTTTCCAACGGACTGCTGGATAGACTCTGCCTGCCTGTGGTAGTTCAACCACCTGTTGGTGAATTTAACCAATCGTTGATCTCAGAATAACGAATAATGTATCGCTCAACAATATAATTACTTTATTTTCAAAGCTTTAAAAATCCACATCTATTTGGCACGATGCATGCATTAATACAGATACAGATCAGAATGCAGGAGCATAAGCAATGAGTGTCTTTTCCAGGTTTACCGATATTATCAACGCCAATATCAATTCTTTGCTAGAAAAAGCAGAGGATCCGGAGAAAATTATCCGATTAATGATCCAGGAAATGGAAGATACCCTGGTGGAAATACGTTCCTCTGCCGCCAAGTGTATCGCAGACCGTAAGGAACAGCGTCGCTACGCGGAATTCCTTGAACGTGAGCAAAAGGGTTGGGCGAAACGCGCAGAACTCGCCGTTCGTCAAAACCGTGAGGACCTGGCGCGTGCAGCATTGGCCGAAAAACAGGCCCTGGCTGATGAAGCTGAGCAGATCGCACATGAAACCAGGATGCTCGATGAGCAACTGGAAAAGTTCAACTCTGACATCTCCCAGTTGCAAAGCAAGCTGACTGATGCGAAAACCCGTCAGCGCAGTATCGTCATACGTCACAAAACTGCGACATCGCAGTTGGCAGCGCGAAAACACATACATGACGACACCATTGACGAGATGCTTTTCCGTTTCGAGAGCGCCGAACGCCGTATCGATCGGGTCGAGGCACAGGGCGAGTCACTGAGCATGGGCAGAAGCAAAGGCCTGGCAGAAGAGATTGCCGGACTCGAAGACGACGACCGGGTCGAGGATGCACTTGCAAAGCTAAAAGCCAAGGTCGGCAAAACCGATGCGGCCGACAAACCTGCAAAGGAGAATAAAGATGTCTGAAGTCATTCCCATTTTAGCGATAACAATCTGCGCTCCGCTCTGGATCATATTTCATTACATCACCAAGATGAAAACGTCCAAGGGGTTAACGGCAGAAGATGAAAAGATGCTGACAGATATCTGGGAATCCACCAAGAAAATGGAAGACCGCATCGTGACGCTGGAACGTATCCTGGATATCGAATCACCCACATGGAGAGCACGGCATGAGTGATTTGTACGAACGTAAAAACCCTCACCGCTTATATCGGGATAAAGAAAACGCCATGTTGGCGGGTGTCTGTGCCGGCCTGGCCAACTACTTCGGACTTTGCAGAAAGGGTCTGAGAATCGTCGTTGCCATCAGTGCTATATTCTTTTTTCCATTCGTCGTTCCGGCTTACATCATCCTGGCAATAATCCTGCCGGCCAAACCGGTGGACCTGTACAAGGATGAAAGCCAGGAGAAATTCTGGCGCGGTGTCAGCATGGCCCCATCAGACGTATTCAGTAATCTGAGTCACCGTTTTCGGGAACTGGATGTGCGTTTGCAAAAAATGGAAGCCTTTGTCACGTCAAAGGAGTTCGATATAGACCATCAACTTGGCAGGAATTCACGTTAATCGGGGCAAACGGACCGCATAACGACAAGACGAGTGTATCTTGCGTTGTGTTGTAACGAAACGGCCCCGAAGTACGTCAACTTTATTGAAGCTGGATTGTCTTTATAAGTAAGAAGGCGGTAAATCCGTCAGAATCAACAATGGGAATACCTGAAAATGAAGCAGTTGGATTCAAGCAGCAAAGAAGTCATGGTCGACAGCAGACCCTTGTTTTCGTCGGTCTGGCTCGCACTGTTTTTCGAGATTCGTAAAAACTATAACGATCGGTATCCGGAAGTCACACCGTGTCCGGGAAACGTACAGGACCTGGCTAGCAAAAAACCCGATTTTAATATTAACTAAAATCAGTCCACATCCGGGTGATAATCCTTTTCACCTGATTCCACCCATACATCCATACGGTTTTGCTGCGGCGGTATCGGACAGGTTGAATACTCATTAAATGCACAGGGCGGGTTGTAGGCCTTATTGAAATCAACCGTCAAAACACCACTTTCAGGCATACCATCACTATATAGATATCGACCGGCTCCATAGCTGCCATGACCTGTGGTGCGGTCGGCAAAAATGAACCAGAGCGTTTCGGACTCCCCGGTCCCCAACCCCTGCATGCTGTGAGTTTTGCCATCTCTCTCAAATTCGAATGTGCCAAAAACAGGAGATTCGAAAACTTGTCCAAGGACATTGGTAATCTCCATGACGGTGCCTTCGGGCGCTGCAATAAACCGGCTGCTTATCCGCCATGACTCATCAATGGGGTAATTGTCCACACCTTTAAAATTTTGCAACGCCTCCGCTTGACTGTCCTTGATGCGAAGCGCGTAAGATTCCCTGAATATGACATTGATACTCATCGTACCAGCGGAAATCACGGTAGGCTCACCTTCGATATCTGCAACCAGGGTGGTGCTTTCAATCGATTCACCATTTACTTTTACTTCTTTGGGGTCAATATTTGTGAACGACAAGCGGTCCTCTTGCAGGGTCACAGTACCCCAGTAATCCGGACCACCACTTAGTTGAATGTCATTATCCTGGGCTTTGCCAATACGGTTCTCCCCTTCATTAAGCCACTCGAGCCCAACCAGGGTCAGCCAGCCATCCGGCTGCTTGAGTCGTTCATGCCGGGCTGTTCTCCAGGCCTCGATGGCAAGCCGGTGGTTTAACGTATCAACGCCGTCAGCCGCTTGTTGATCAGCCAGTGGTGACTGTGGCGGAAAACCGATACAAAGTACCAGGAAAAACAAACGCAAGCCGGCGGTCAGGAAACCACAACTTTTTCGCTTCATATAACTCTTCCGTAAATGTCCTCAAGACGTTCAATATCGTCCTCACCAAAATAGTTGCCGGTCTGAACTTCGATGAGATGGATGTCTTCGTCACCGGGGTTTTCCAGCCGGTGTAGTGTTTCAACCGGCACATAGGTGGATTGGTTCGCTTCCAGCATAAACTCTTTGTCCCCCAAACGGACCTTTGCCGTACCTTTCACCACGGTCCAGTGCTCTGCTCTTCTATGGTGCCTCTGTAGAGAAAGCACCTGGCCCGGCTTGATAACCAGTCGTTTAACCTTGCAGTCCGCAGCATCTTCCAAAATAGTGTAACTACCCCAGGGCCGGTGGACCGTTTTATGAAAATCGACCGCGTCATGCTTCAGGTTGGCCAGTTGTGTTACAACTTCCTTGACGTCCTGCGCCTGGTTACGGTCGGTTACCAGCACTGCATCGCCGGTATCAACTATGATCAGATCCTTAACACCCACGGCAGCAATCACCCGGTCACCGCCCTGGACAAAACAATCGGTCGAGCCAACCAAAACAGCTTTACCCCTGACATGATTGCCTGCTTCATCGGATTCGTACAGTTCGCTGATAGCCTTCCATGAACCGATATCACTCCAGCCGAAGTCACTGACGACCACAGCCGTGTTTTCCGCCCGCTCCATAACCGCGTAATCGACAGATATTGATGGACATTCGCTGAATCTTTCAGCGGGCAGCTCAATGGGAGAGCGGGTCTTATCGGTTGCCTCCCACACACGACAGGCGGCTTTATAGACATCCGGTGCGTAGCGCTCCAATGACTCGAGAAACACACCAGCCCTGAAACAAAACATACCGGAATTCCAGTGATATTCACCAGACTCAAGGTACTTCACCGCGGTTTGCTCATCCGGTTTTTCAACAAACTCAGCGACCCGGTACCCGCCACTCATCGACAAAGCTTCGCCTTGACGAATATAGCCGAAGCCGGTTTCAGCATGTGTCGGGTGGATACCAAAAGTTACAAGAAAGCCGTTTTCAGATAGATGAAGCGCCTCTTTAACCGATGCTTCAAAATTACGCAGGTCTTCCACCAGGTGATCCGCCGGCATGACAAGCATTGATGCTTCTTCATGGATATTGTCACGCACACACATGGCAGCCAGCGCAATAGCCGGAGCCGTATTCCTGCCCATCGGCTCGAGCAGGAAATGCTCGTCACCGGTATTGTTACCCAAACCGGCGTATAGATCGCGTGTATAAAAATAATAGTCCCGGCTGGTCACGGTAATAACGGGTGCATTCCCTGCCACGAACCTGGCTCTTTTTAATGTCTTCTCGGCAAGGGTCTCCCCATCAACCAACTCCATAAATGGTTTGGGGTGAGCGCGTCTGGAAACCGGCCAAAGCCTGGTTCCGGCACCACCTGAGAGAATCACTGGGATAAGGGGCTGTTGTGTGTTGCTATTGCTCATTATTATGCTCTTGCCTTAATCTCGTCGATGACAACCCGCAAAGATTGTTCAAATGAAGCGGGTTGAATACCGAGGTTTCGGGTGATTCTACCGGTATCCAATACCGACCATTTCGGTCGTTGGGCGGGTTGCGGATACTCTGCACTTGAAATCGGCGCCAGTTCCGGCACTTTATCGAGCAAACCGGATTCTGTCGCTTGTTTGAATATCATAACGGCAAAATCATACCAACTCATATCACCGTCATCACAATAGTGAAATACGCCCATGTCCCTGGCAGCAGTTTTTATTTGCCAGGCCGTGATAAAGACCTCACTGGCCAGCGCCAGGTTCTTCGCCGATGTCGGGCAACCGTGTTGATCGTTCACTATTTTTAATGATACCCCCTTGCGCGCCAGGTCCAGCATACTTAAAACAAAGTTTTTTCCATGTGGGGAATAAACCCAGGCGGTGCGGAGTATGGCGTGCTTGCAGGCAATTGCCTCGATGGCGCGCTCCCCCGTAAGTTTGCTTTCGCCATAGACGCTTTGCGGATTGGGTGAGTCTGTTTCCGTGTATGGCCTGTCAGCCTTGCCATCAAAAACATAGTCCGTCGAATAATGCAAAAGACGGGCGTCATTTCCCTTTGCCCATGTTGCCAGTCTCGCAGGCAGCTCCGCATTAATATCAAAGGCAGTTTCCACGTCGGTTTCAGCCTGGTCGACCGCCGTGTATGCAGCGGCGTTAACAATCAGGCGGGGCTGTAAATTGTTGAGCAGCTTATCAAGTGCACCACCATTACTGATATCCATTTCCAACCAGTTTCCACCTGCTGAAGCCGGTTTAACACGGTCAGTGGCCAACAATTTGCCCCTTGCCGACAGCAGTGGAAGCAATTCGCTGCCAAGTTGGCCGGCCGCGCCCGTTAACAGGATATTCAATTTACACCCTGGGGCAACCGATCTGCAGGGAGGTCGCATAGACTTGGCGCGTCACGATCCTTGGCAGACAGGGAACGGGGCACACAAGGCCATTTGACTCCGATATCCGGGTCGTTCCAGGCAATTGCCACTTCATACTGGGGGGCGTACTCGGTGGTGCAATAGTAATGAAACAGCGCACTTTCACTCAATACAATAAACCCGTGTGCAAAACCTTCCGGAACATATAGCTGGCGAAAACTTTTTGCACTCAACTCTACACCCGCCCACTGCCCAAAAGATGCCGAACCCGGCCGAACATCAACGGCCACATCAAATATCCGGCCTTCCAGAACTGAAACAAGTTTTCCCTGGGGTTGAAGGTATTGGTAATGCAGACCACGTAATACGCCCCTTTCAGAACGGGACACGTTGGATTGTGCAAATGATGTCGGCAATCCATGTCTGCCATAACTACTGGCCTTCCAGCTTTCCTGAAAAAAACCCCTGTCATCACCATGAACCCGGGGCTCGATAATTACGACACCATCGAGACCTGTTTCAAGAACCCTCAACCCTCCGGTCCCCTTTCGAGTAGCTGAATAAGGTATTCACCATAACCACTGTTGCGAAGCGGCTCGGCCAGTTCAAGAACGCTGGCCCTGTCGATCCAGCCTTGCAGATAGGCAATTTCTTCCGGACAGGCAACTTTAAGACCCTGTCGATTTTCTATGGTTTCGATGAAACTGGATGCCTGCTGTAGCGACTCATGTGTACCTGTATCCAGCCAGGCATAGCCCCGGCCCAGACGTTCGAGATGCAGACTGCCATCTTCCAGGTAGCGGCGATTGAGATCGGTTATTTCCAGTTCACCCCTGCGTGAAGGCTGTAGCTCCCGGGCAAATTGACTGGCGCGGGAATCATAAAAATACAGACCGGTCACCGCGTAGTTTGATTTTGGGTTTGATGGCTTTTCCTCGAGGCTCAATACACGCAAATCAGCATCGAAATCAACAACACCGTAACGTTCCGGGTCCCTTACCCAATAGCCAAACACCGTACTGCCACCGGTCCGATCCATACTTCGTGAAAGCACATCTCTCAAGCCGTCGCCATGGAAGATATTGTCACCCAGAATCAGGCAGGAAGGACAACCGGCCAGAAACTCCTCACCGATAATAAGTGCCTGCGCCAAACCGTCGGGATTCTCCTGAACAGCAAACGAAATACTGATACCCCACTGGCTGCCATCACCCAGCAACTGCATGAACAGCGATTGCTCATGTGGTGTTGTAATAATGAGAATGTCCGAGATACCCGCCTGCATCAGCGTAGACAGCGGATAATAGATCATGGGTTTGTCATACACCGGAAGCAACTGTTTGCTTATCACCCGGGTAATGGGATACAGACGGGTGCCACTTCCTCCCGCGAGGATAATACCTTTTCTATTTTGAACCATGGGGTTAACCACCGCTATCCGTGTTGTAAATTCGGCGTTTCACAGGCCCGGTTTGTCGAAACGCGAATCCTCTAAACCTTAATTCCAGACCTTATGGCTCAGAAAGGAATATCATCATCGGCGAAATCGTTGTCTGCGGCCGGTTGGGCAGCCTGTTGATTAGATGCCGGGTTCTTGCGAAAACCTCCACCACCGGCCTGTTGCTGACCACCGGCATCGCCACCACGGCTACCCAGCATTTGCATATCGTTTGCAACCACTTCAGTGGTCCAGCGATCCTGCCCATTCTGGTCCTGCCATTTTCGGGTTTGAAGTTTACCTTCAATATAGACCTGGCTGCCCTTCTTCAGATATTCACCCATGATCTCAGCCAGGCGCTGAAACGCGACAACCCGGTGCCATTCGGTTTTTTCAACCTTCTCGCCGGTTTGCTTGTCGTTCCAACTCTCTGACGTCGCTATGGTTACATTTGCGACAGCCGCTCCGCTGGCGGTGTATTTTATCTCCGGATCTTTGCCCAGGTTACCCACCAGAATTACTTTATTCACACCTCTTGCCATCTAGCCTCTCCTGCTGTGCAGAGCCTTGCCCTGCAGTTCAAAATCTGACCGTGAAGTGTAGCATATACCTTCACGTTCCCTGTTTGTTTTCAGCGGACCTTAACCACAAAAGCATGGCTACGGCCCACAAAGTACACATCAATCCGGCCACACTCAAAGTGACCACATCACCCTGGTATCCCAACAACCAACCACCACCCAACCCGCCTGCAAATGCACCCAGGAACTGGAATGTCGTATACAAACCCATTTTTTGTCCCCGACCGGCGCTGCCACTTAACTGGCTGACCACCGACGGCATTGCCGCTTCAAGCAAATTGAATGCCAGGAAAAAAGCCAACGCGAAGACCATCATCGCCGCCAATGATTGACCAAGGGACATCAATCCCAGGGCACCGCCGAGCACCAAAAACGCCAGTGGCATCGCTCGTTTTTCCTGCTTTTTTGCAGATAACCGTCTCAAAAGCGGAAAAACCAGTATGACTGAACCCAGCATTGACGGCACATATATCCGCCAGTGATATTCCAAGTCAAAACCAAAGTGATTGACCAGCATTCCCGGTAACACGACAAATAACAAGGTCATCACTGCATGCAGTAAGAATACCGAAAGGGCAAACAACCAGACAGTCGAGGATCGATCTGATTCCTGTAGGTTTTCTTCCCGGGTGACGTGGCCAGTCGGCAAACTGATCACCAGGGCCATGCCCAACACACCAAGAATCGCCGTCAGCCAGAAGAGCCCTTTCAAACCCAACAGGGTTGAAAGCGGAACCGAGATCATCATGGACAACAGGAAGGAAGCACCGATTCCCATACCGATCATGGCCATGATCGTGCTGCGGTTCTGTTCACGGGTATGATCGGCGGCAAATGCCAGCGCCACCCCTGCAATAGCACCACAGCCCTGCAAGGCACGTCCTGCAATCATCACTTCAATTGAGTTGGCGAGGGCAGCAACCACACCGCCTGCGGCAAACAATGCGAGACCGGTCAACATCACTGGCCTGCGACCGAATCGATCGGACAGTTTTCCAAACGGCTGTTGCAGGATTGCCTGGGTAAGGCCATAAACACCGACCGCAAGACCGGCCTTGGCCGGACTGAATCCAGGCATATCCGCCGCAAGCAGCATGAAAACCGGCAAAATCATGAAAAGGCCCAACATCCGGAAGGCAATAACACCCGCAAGGGTAAAACCTGTGCGTAGTTCAGCTGAATCTAATTGACCGAACAATTGAGAATTCCTTTTATTTTCCCCGAGTGGCCGCACAGTATATGGTGCATTTGCCAATAATTCATGAGAATTGTTAAAGCCCGCAACACAATCATCTATAATCGCCGAAACAACTGGGTATCCATATGACTTTGAGCCCCGACGCAGACAATTCAAATCGACCTACACCGCTTGAGACTGTTATTTCATTGAGCGCACCGGATATGAAGCGGGTGGATAGTTGTATCCAGGAAAGCCTGGAATCTGATGTCGTCCTGATTAACCAGATCGCCAATTATATTGTGGCCAGTGGTGGCAAACGATTAAGACCGATGCTACACACGCTGTGCGCTCATGCCTGCCATTACGAGGGGCAAAACCATATACCACTTGCTGCCATTATCGAGTTTATCCATACCGCCACGCTGCTTCATGATGACATCGTCGACGAATCAGACCTGCGCCGTGGCCAGGCAAGCGCGCACGCAGTTTGGGGCAACGCGGCCAGTGTTCTGGTCGGTGATTTCCTTTACTCCCGAAGCTTCCAAATGATGGTTGGTCTTGACTCAATGCGTGTCATGGAGGTTTTGGCTGACACGACCAATACCATTGCCGAAGGAGAGGTACAGCAACTCCTGAATATGGGTGATCCCGAGGTCAACGAACAGCGCTACTTGCAGGTAATAGAGAACAAAACCGCCAAGTTGTTTGAAGCGGCCTGCAGCCTTGCTGCCATCATCAGCGAGCAACCAAAAGAGATCGAAGTGGCGATGGCCCGGTATGGTAACCGTCTTGGTTCAGCGTTCCAGATCGCGGACGATGTTCTCGATTACAAAGGTGAAGCAGAAACCATGGGGAAAAATGCCGGGGACGACCTGGCAGAAGGCAAACCGACCTTGCCACTGATTATTGCCCGTGAAAGGTGTAACGAAAAAGAAAGGGAGATAATTGACACCGCCATTCGCAATGGCGGAGCGGATGACCTCAACCCGGTTCTTGCGATTATTGAAAAAACGGACTCCATATCAGCAGCCATGGAGTTCGCCAGGCTGCATGCAACAGAGGCCCGGGACGCCATCGGCATACTGGCTGACACCCCCTGGCGCCATGCACTTGAACTACTTGCGGATTACAGCGTTTATCGCAACCACTAGCCCGCATAATTCACCAGTATCCCGGAATATGGCGCCGGACAGATGCCGCCGACTGGTAAAATATGCGGGCTTAACCGGCAGGCCCGCAGGCCTGCCTATTCGGACTTTAACCATCCAGCGTTGTGTTCCAGGCCGCGACACGTTCTGCCTGTTGCGCGAGCAGGTCGTCGCCACCCTTGATGCTTACTGAGATGATGTCATCGCCATCGGCCACGGCATTGACCACAGCCTGGTCATCAGCTGAAATTACGCTGCCAAACACCGTGTGTTTGCCATCCAGCCAAGGGGTCTCAACATGTGTGATGAAAAACTGGCTGCCATTGGTGCCAGGACCGGCATTTGCCATGGACAATTTACCTGGAGCATCATGTCTGAGTTCCGGGCTGCATTCATCTTCGAATCTGTAGCCTGGTCCGCCAGTACCCGTACCCTGCGGGCAACCACCCTGTACCATGAAATTATCTATCACCCGGTGAAAGCTGAGGCCGTCGTAAAAGCCGCGTTTTGCCAGGTTAACAAAGCTCGCCACCGTCACCGGGGCCTGCTGCGGATATAAGCGAAGATGAATAACGCCTTTGCTGGTATTCATTTCCGCCAGAATTTCATTGGATGATTCAGTCATTTTCTACAACTCCATTAAGTTAATATATTTTTGAAACTATTTTCGTAATCCGGGTGTCTATTTAATACAGAGGCCGCGGGCAATGGTCTCTCCCTCAGCCCAATGGGTATATGCACTCCTCACCCAAGTCCCGCGGCCTTTTTTTATGGGTGCTAAATGGTCGTTTTTCAATGCAACAGCCCATAATAACCCGCATATTTCACCAGTACCCCCGAGTTTGGCACCGGACAGATGCCGTGCAAATCTGATCTAATGCCTTTTAACCCCGGCAAAATATTCACTTGTAAAGAGGCTCGCTACCGACTGGTGAAGTATGCGGGCTAACTGTGAATTCCAGCAACGTTGTTCACAAGGAAGTTCCTTGAGGGTGGGCTCAATGAAGTGGGTGGTGTGTGCGAGCCTTGCCAATTCGGTGCTGCGCACTTCCCTCACTCAGGAACTCGCCTGATCGGAACCGCGCTGGTGGGTCATCCTGACCCATCAGCTCTC
>Ga0102946_1000529_pt1 | contig 13284 bp, 10 predicted proteins | sample SalPon2A_A_D1_MG_FD_78209 | JGI IMG/M metagenome (GOLD analysis project Ga0102946, IMG submission 78209) | Soil microbial communities from South San Francisco under conditions of wetland restoration - Salt Pond MetaG R2A_A_D1_MG | ecosystem: Environmental > Terrestrial > Soil > Wetlands | place... | reverse complement strand
TTTGAATTGGCATCCCCAGGGGGATTCGAACCCCCGTCGCCGCCGTGAAAGGGCGGTGTCCTGGACCAGGCTAGACGATAGGGACTTAATGTTTCAGTTCCCTGCAGGAATCGACCCTGCGAAACCGAGTTTATATATCGACTCACTCAGAAAATCAAGCCAAAAAATTCATCCCGAATACAGATTTACAGAAAGCCTCAAACCACCGCTCGGCGACCACGGGGCAACCGCAGGGAAATTATTGCGGCGGTCAAGACAAAGGCAGCCGACACCCAGAGGCATCCGATCAGTCCGGCCATCTGAAACACCAGCCCGGAAAACAGGGTTCCGACCAGCCTCCCGGCAGCGTTGGCCATGTAATAGAAACCGACATCCAGCGCTACCCGGTCGCTGTCGCTATAAGCCAGGATCAGGTAGGAGTGAACCGAGGAGTTAAGGGCGAAGATCAATCCGAACAGAGCCAGACCGGACACCACCGTCAGCCAGGGGGAAAGATCCAACTGAACCCCAAGGGCGATCAGTCCGGTCAATAGCGCCAGGACGAACGCCCCAAGACTCGCTGTGCCGCCACGAGGGGTGCCGCCGGCCAAGCCGCGACGGAGCAGTCTGGGGGCCAGCGACTGAACCAGCCCGTAACCGATCACCCACAGCGCGAGAAACCCGCCGACCTGCGGATGGCTCCAGCCCAGGGAGGCCGAAAGAAAGACCGGCAAGCCGACGACGAACCAGATGTCGCGGGAGCCGAATAAAAACAGCCGCGCCGCAGAGAGCAGATTGATGTTTCGGCTCTTGGAGAGGATGCTAGAAAACTTGACCTTGACCTTGGCCTGTCCGAGTTCCTTGGGCAGAGAAATTACTGAAACGGTCAGCACCAGGCCGAGCCCGGCCGCCATTGCCAGCAGTGAACCGCGGAAACCGAGCCAGGCCAGCAACAAGCCTCCAAGAAAGAACCCCGCCCCCTTGAGCGCGTTCTTGGAGCCGGTCAAAATCGCTACCCACTTAAACAGGGCCGTTTCGGCACCTTCGGGCAATACCACCTTGATGGCGCTTTTACTGCTCATCTTGGTCAGATCTTTAGCGACCCCCGACAAAGCCTGGGCGGCCATGACATAAGCGATCGAAAACGCGACCGACCAATCGGGATCAAGCAGGGCCAGCATGATAAGGGCAAAAACCTGCAGCGCCAAACCGGCAAAGAGGGTGATCTTGAGTCCGAAATGCGACCCGATCCAGCCGCCGACCAGGTTGGTGACCACCCCGCAGAATTCGTAAAGCAGGAACAGGAAGGCGATCTGCACCGGCGTGTAGCCCAATGCATGAAAATGCAGCAGCACCAGCATACGCAAGGCGCCGTCAGTGAGGGTGAAACCCCAGTAGGCCCCGGTGACCAGAGCGTAGTTGCGGAGGTCAGTCATATTCTTCTTTACAGGAGACAAGCAAAACATCAACTGCGAAAACAAGGAACTAGAATCCAGGTACGAGGAGCCAGGATTTGAACCTGAGGACCTGGTTTCTAAAACCTGGCTCCTTATCCCTTAGACTATAAGCTGAGGGCGACCTTCTTGCACAACTCCATCATCCGATGCACGTAACCCATCTCGTTATCATACCAGGCAAAGACCTTGAGTTGGGTGCCGTCGACCACCATGGTTGAGAGCGCATCAATAATCGACGAACGGGTGTCGCTTTTGTAATCGATGGAGACCAGCGGTCGCTCTTCGTAGCCGAGAATCCCCTGCAGCTCACCTTCGGCGGCCTCGCGGAACAGTCGGTTGACCTGTTCGGTGCTGACAGTCTCTTTCATCTCGAACACCGCGTCGGTCATCGAACCGGTCAGTAACGGCACTCGCACCGCGTGTCCGTTGAGTTTTCCCTTCAGCTCGGGATAGATGAGGGTGATGGCGGTCGCCGAGCCAGTGGTAGTGGGAATCAGCGACATGCTGGAGGCGCGCGCCCGGCGCAGATCCTTATGCGGAGCATCGACAACAATCTGAGTATTGGTCATATCATGGATGGTGGTGATGACGCCATGTTTGATCCCGATCTGCTCATGCAGCACCTTGATTACCGGAGCCAGACAATTCGTAGTACAGGAGGCGGCGGTCAACAGGTGGTGTTCGGCAGGATTATAGAGATGGTCATTGACTCCCATCACGACGTTCAGGGCACCCTGCTTGACCGGCGCCGCCACGATGACCTTCTTCGCGCCGCTATCAAAGTAGGGCTGCAGCAGCTCCGGAGTGCGGAATTTACCGGACGACTCGATGACGATGTCGACCCCGGACCCTGCCCATGGCACCTCGCCGGGGCTTGCGCACTCGCTGAAGCCGACCCTCTTGCCGTCGATAATAACCGTTTCGGTTTCGGAGCTTATATCACGTGGCCAGCGTCCGTGCACCGAATCAAATTCCAGCAAATGAGCGGCCGTTACCGCGCCGCCCTTAACCTCATTGATATGTACAATCTCCAACTCCGGCCAGTTCCAGGCGGCCCGCAACGCCAGTCGGCCCATCCGGCCAAAGCCATTGATGCCAATGCGAATTCCCATCTCTTTTACTCCTCATTTCTATTTAAAATCATCTGCTGTGAATAGCAGCTTTTGCTGCTATTGGCCACCTTCCAAAACCCGGGAGACGGCCTTCTGCCAGCCTCGCAACAGCACATCGCGTTCAGCGCTGCCGAGCGCTGGAGTAAACAGCGCATTACGCTGCCAGTGATTCGCGATATCCGCCAGCGACTCGAACAGGCCGAATCGCACTCCCGCCAGATAGGCAGCGCCCAACGCGGTGGTTTCGGTCACCCGGGGGCGCTCGACCGGAACGTTCAGCAGATCGGCCAGGAACTGCAGAAACCAGTCGTTGGCCACCATACCACCGTCAACCCGTAAGGCCTTCGAGCCGGTCCCGCTGTCCCGTTTCATGGCCTCCATCAGGTCATGGGTCTGGTAACCGACCGATTCCAGCGCAGCACGGGCGATCTCGGCGACCCCGGTATCCCGCGTCAGTCCGAATATCGCTCCGCGTGCATGGGGGTCCCAATGAGGAGCGCCCAGCCCGGTAAAAGCGGGCACCATATAGACGCCGCGATTGGAATCAAGCCCCTTCGCCATCCCCTCAACCTGGGCTGCCGATTCAATCAGCTTCAACCCGTCACGAAGCCACTGGATGGCCGCCCCGGCGACAAAGATCGAGCCCTCGACGGCATAACGAACCTGCCCGTCGACCCGGTAGGCAACCGTGGTCAGCAGACCGTTTTGCGAATGAAATGCCTTATCGCCGGTATTCATCAGCACAAAGCAGCCGGTGCCGTAGGTACTTTTTATCATTCCCGGATCAAGACAGGCCTGGCCGATAGCGGCCGCCTGCTGATCACCGGCAATTCCCCCGATCGGGATCGATCGTCCGAACAGTTCAGCATCCGTCACGCCGAAATCGTCGATGCAATCCCTGACCTCGGGCAGCAGTGAAGGCGGAATCCTTAACAGTTCGAGAAGAGGCTCATCCCACTCCTGAGTATGGATATTGAACAGCATGGTCCGCGAGGCGTTGGTGGCGTCAGTGGCATGCACCCTGCCTCCTGTCAGCCGCCAGAGCAAAAAACTGTCGACGGTTCCGAACGCCAGATCGCCCTGTTCCGCACGGCTCCGCGCACCGTCGACATGCTCGAGAATCCAGCGCAACTTGGTCGCGGAAAAATAAGGGTCGATCAGCAGACCGGTATTTTCAGAGACCAGCTCTTCGCTCCCGGAGGCTTTCAGCTCGGAGCAATAAGCTGCCGTGCGCCGATCCTGCCAGACGATGGCATTGTAAATGGGCTTGCCGGTCCGGCGATCCCAGACCAGGGTCGTTTCGCGCTGATTGGTGATTCCGATACCCTCGACATGAATCCCTTTCTCCTCAGATTGCTGTAGAGCCTTTCGACTGACGGCGAGCACCGATTGCCAGATCTCTTCGGGGTCATGTTCGACCCAGCCGTCCTGCGGGTAAATCTGCCTGAATTCCTGCTGGGAAAGCGCAACAGAACGCCCGTCCTGATCGAAAATCATCGCCCGCGAACTGGTAGTTCCCTGGTCTATGGCAAGAATGTAACGCTCAGTCATGGAAGTCCTCCGCTCAGATCGGGATTGATTATCGCTTCTTCATAGTCTATCAATGTCGAAACTATCAGGTTTAAGATTGACCGAAAATGAAAAAATCTCGAATGTTATGCTTATCTGACAAGATTGGTCCCGAGAGAGGTGCTCCCGTTTATTTGCAGGATTCGAAAGATGGATAGGTATCAGCGCTTACAGAACCTGAAAGACGGCAAGACCTTTGATCTGCTGGTGATCGGTGGCGGGGCAACCGGTTGTGGTGTGGCCCTTGATGCGGCAAGCCGCGGGCTGAACGTTGCACTGGTCGAAAAAAATGACTTCGCAGAAGGGACCAGCAGTCGCAGTACCAAGTTGCTGCATGGCGGCGTCCGCTACCTTGAAATGGCCATCAAAAAACTTGACCGCGTTCAGTTCAACCTGGTCAAGGACGGCCTGAGGGAACGCAGTCTCCTGCTCAAAAACGCACCCCACCTGACCAACCGCCTCCCTCTGGTCACCCCACTCTACAGCTGGATCGATGTACCCTACGTATTTTCCGGTCTGAAGCTCTACGATGTCCTCTCCGGCAAAAGCAACATCGGTCACAGCCGCCTGCTCAGCCGTAAAAATGCCCTGCACCGGTTTCCGACCCTGAATGGGCAGGGCTTGAAAGCCGGGGTTCTCTATTACGATGGACAGTTTCATGATGCCCGACTGGCACTTTCCGTCGCGCTGACCGCAGAGAAACAGGGCGCAACCATCATCAACCATGTTGCCGTTAACCGCCTGCTCAAGGATGGTGAAAAAATCGTCGGGGCTGAACTGACCGACTCCCTGAGCGGCGAGAGCTGGCTGCTGCACGCCAAAGGGGTGATCAATGCCACCGGACCGTTTGCCGACCAGATTCGACAGCTGGACAATCCCGCCGTCCCCAAAATACTTTCGGTCAGCACCGGAATTCATATCGTGCTGGATAAACGCTTCGCGCCGCCCGACGCCGGGCTGCTGATTCCGGAAACCGATGACGGCCGGGTGCTGTTTGTTCTACCCTGGCAGAATCATGCGCTGATCGGCACCACCGACGAACCGGCAGAAGTCAGCGAACACCCGCAGCCTCTCGAAACGGAAATCGACTACCTGCTACGCCACGTTACCCGCTACTTCAACCTGCAGGTCGAGAGATCGGACATCAAGGCTGTCTGGTCGGGACTGAGACCGCTGGTCTCCGACCCCAAATCCACCGATACGGCCCGCCTGGCTCGTGACCATGTCCTTGAAGAGAGGACGGACGGCCTGCTAACCATCGCCGGGGGAAAATGGACCACCTACCGGAAAATGGCCCAGGACACGGTGGACCATGCGTTGAGGATTTTCCGCCTGAAGGCGCGCAATCCGACCTGCCGGACCGAGCATCTGCCGATCTTTGGCGGGGTCGACTATGACGAAAAAGGTGACCTGAAGCTGATCGAGAGATTCGGTCTTGACGCAGAGGTGGCCTTACATCTGAACCGAACCTACGGGGACCGGGCGACCCTGGTTGCGGAATTGGTACAGGGAGGACACAATACGCGCCTGGTGGAGGAGCATCCGATTCTTGAAGTGGAAGTGATCTATGCCGTGCGTCACGAACTGGCCGAACGAGTAATAGACGTTCTGGCGCGGCGCATGTCGCTCGCCCTGCTGGATACCCAGGCCGCCCTCCGAGCTGCACCCAAGGTGCTTGAAATAATGACCGGTGAACTGAACTGGGATCAAAAACGGATCGAAGCAGAGAAACAATTGATTACAAAACGGCTCAACGAAGCCATTTAAAACCACTCTCCTTTTCTGACTTAACCGATAGGAATTTCAGTCTTTTTCAAAACTGTTCGCAAAGAGAACGATGAATGAATTCGCATCACCCCTGGCAAACTGGTAATCTCGTTATGCAGTCGTTCATAGTCTGCGGCGTCACGGACGATAATGCGCAACTGGTAATCGACATCGCCCGACATCAGATAACATTCCATCACCTCTGCAACATTTCTGATTGCCTGTTCGAAGCTGGATAATTTATCCTTCTGCTGCCCTTCCAGCGACACCCGCACAAATACGTTCCCCGGTTTGCCGATAGCCGCCTGATTGACCAGCATGGCGTAACGCTCAATAACACCACTCTCCTCCAGTGCCCGAACCCTGCGCAGACAAGCTGACTCTGAAAGCCCCACCTGCGCAGCCAGTTGAACATTTGAAAACCGTCCATTCTTCTGCAGGGCAGTCAAAATCGCGCAATCAATCTTATCAAGAGGAGTTTGATCAATTATCTGCATCAATATAATCCTTTTTATAAAGATTCTGCCATCCAGGAACAATTCTATCGCATATTTGCAATAACATGTCAGTCATTTTCCGTTACACTTTTCAGATAAATTTGACAAATCCATAATCCGTTGCCGCATCAGTCTGTAAATCAACGCAGATCAGGATAAACTTATAGCCGTGCAACTTATTGCCCGCCAGGAGGAAACAATGCTTATCGGAGTCCCCAAGGAAATCAAAAATCTGGAATATCGGGTCGGCTTGACCCCTTCTTCGGTCCGGGAACTGATCGATCATGGCCATGAGGTTCTGGTGCAGAAAGATGCCGCGGAAGAGATTGGCTTTGGTGATGATTTTTATCTGGAGGCTGGAGCAAAGATTGTCGAATCTGCAGAAGAGATTTTTGCCGAGTCCGAGATGATCGTCAAGGTCAAGGAACCTCAGCCGCAAGAAACAGCCATGCTGCGCGAAGGGCAGATTCTGTTCACCTATCTGCACCTGGCTCCCGATCCGGTGCAAACCCAAGGGTTGATCGCTTCCGGGTGTACTGCGGTGGCTTATGAAACTGTCACTGACGAATTCGGCGGGCTACCGCTATTGGCCCCCATGTCCGAAGTCGCAGGACGCATGTCGATTCAGGCGGGCGCTCATGCCCTGGAAATGGCACAGGGGGGACGCGGCACCCTGCTCGGTGGCGTCCCCGGAGTCGCGCCGGCTAAAGTCACTATCATCGGCGGTGGCGTCGTCGGTACCAACGCCGCGCGAATGGCGATCGGTCTGGGCGCAGAAACCCTGATCCTTGACCGCTCAGTCCATCGGCTGCAATATCTGGATGATCTGTTTCAGGGGCGGGTCCGGGTTGAGTACTCCACCGCAACGGCTATCGAGACACATATCCTCACCTCCGATCTTGTGATCGGTGCGGTGCTGATCCCCGGGGCAGAAGCACCCAAGCTGGTGACGAGGGATATGATCAAACGGATGCCGCGCGGCTCGGTGCTGGTCGACGTTGCTATCGATCAGGGGGGCTGCTTTGAAACATCGAAAGCGACCACACATCAACACCCGACCTACAATGTCGACGGCGTAGTCCACTACTGTGTTGCCAACATGCCGGGCGCCGTGGCGCGCACCTCGACTCTGGCTCTGAACAACAGTACCCTCCCCTACAGCATCGCTTTGGCTAATTACGGCCCGAAAGCACTACTGACTCATCCACACCTGCTGCATGGATTGAATGTTCATCAAGGAATGATTACCTACGAAGCGGTCTCAAAAGCCCAGAACCTGAACTACGTTCCTGCGGAGGAAGCGTTGCGCTTCTGATAAATCGTTATCAAGAACGAACGGGTCGGACACGTTTCCAAGAGTCCGGCCCGTTTCAGTTTATATAATGTCGATCACCCCGGCTGACAGATTGAGGCGCACAGCGTTTGCCGCTCCTGTTGCAGAAAAGCCCTTTCAACACTTCTGTTCTAACTGATTTCTATCAAACCACCCTCCGTCGAACAGGATCAAACCGATCACCCGATGGTGATTTCGCCGTTTAGTCAGCCACAGGTGCGATCTCTCTGCCGGATGATAAACTGGGAGTAATTTACAGGACCAGGCACGCGGAAATCGCAGTGGCTGGGAAGAAAGCAGAGGGTCGTAGCTCTGCCTTGAATGCGATGCTCAGTCCTGCCGCAGCGGTTACGATGATGAACATTAATCCCATCAAAAGGAGAAAGCCATGCCATCAATACTGATCACAGGGGCAAATAAAGGGATCGGCCTCGAACTGGTTCGCTGCTTCGCGCGAGATGATTGGAAGGTCTTTGCCTGCTGTCGCACATTGGAACAGACAGACGAACTCCATGAACTGGCCGCAAAAGGAAATCACAAGATCGACATCCATCAGCTTGATGTCACAAAGCAGGAACAGATCAACAGGCTGGCCGAAGCCTTGAAGGATGAAAAGATCGACATCCTGTTCAATAACGCCGGCATCTTCGGTCCCGAGAAACAGGGATTCGGTGAAACCGACCCGGACGGCTGGCTGACAACTTTCCACGTCAACACCATCGCCCCGATGCTGATCAGCGAGGCCCTGGTCGAGATGGTCGCCCGCAGCCAGAAGCGGATCATTGCCACCATGGGCAGCGTTATGGGCAGTATCGCAGAAAACAATTCAGGCAATTATTACGCCTACCGTACCTCAAAAACTGCAGCACATATGCTGATGAAGGGACTCTCTGTCGACCTTGCGGAGCGTGGGATAACAAGCGTAGCCTTCCACCCCGGCTGGGTCCGCACCGACATGGGTGGCGCCAAGGCACCGCTCACTGCTGAAGTCAGTGCAGAGGGGCTGAAGAAGGTTCTGTTGGGATTGAGTAAAGAAGACAGCGGCCGCCTGATCGATTATTCGGGGACCAAGCGAGACTGGTAGAAAATACACAAAAGTCCACTTCACAAAAGGCCACCTGGATAAGTGGCCTTTTGTGTAAGCATTGAATCTGGTGACACTTATTTACGGTGTTCTATCAGTCAGGGTTTTCAGGAATGCGACCACCGCGTCCTCTTCTTGAGGAGTCAATAACAGATTGCCCAATTCACCACGGTTCACATTTACATTGACCTCTGGTGCCGGCCAGGTACCATCGCCAGCAGTATTGTAGAAATGCACGATCTCTTTCAGGGTCGCAAAGAAACCGTTGTGCCCATAAGGAGGCGTCATTGCAATATTGCGAAGACTGGAAACCTTGAACTTTCCTTCCTGCAAGGGGAGATCGATAGCAGCCACAAGAGAGTTATCTCCCGCCCCTAAACCCAGATCCGGGTTTGTGTAATCACCATTCAAAGGAGGAATACCAAGGTTATCATAGGTAAAATCGGTGAAAAGTGGGCCAGGGTGACACAAGTTACACTGTGCCTTGGTGTTGAAAAGCAGCTCGCCCTGGGCTTCCAGAGGAGTGAAGGTCGCATTGCCGGCCTGGACTTCGTCCCACTTGGAGGAGAAAGGGGCAAATATTTCTGTTTTTTCGAATTCTCCAATAGCCTGCGCCAGCTTGTCATAGGCGGTTATGACTGCGGGTACTTGAACTGCGGGAGGAACAACAGGGGTTGTATCGATGGCACTCAGATCAATCCCGTATAACTGCAGAAAATAAAACTGATAATCTACTGCATTTGGATTCGCCGGATCTTTAAGTGCGGCAATGACTGCTGTCTCGTCAGCCATAGCCATCTCGACGGGATTAAGGAAAGGTCCTTTGGCCTGATCCTTCAAAGTCGCAGCCCGGCCATCCCAGAACTGCCCACCGGTATAAAGCCCTGCAGCAGCGTCAAAGAAAAATGGAGGACTAAACATAGCATAGCCTGCGGGAGGTGCGTTACGACCGCCAAACAGATCGGTGAACGACCCGGCGGAAAACTGGAATTGTACAGGAAGCCTGACATTAAGAGGGTCCGCCCACCCCGCATTAGGGTCATGGCAACTGGCACAGGCCTGATCCTGATTGGCCGACAGATTGCGGTCAAAATACAGCAGTTTTCCCAGAGTCGCTTCAGACGCAAGTCCCGGAGGATTCGGCTTTTTTTTAGCTAACGTGGTCGAAGCGAGACCAAGGGTGACCAGTACCGCCAGACAAAAAATAAATATTTTTTTTATAATCATGACATCAACCTCCCATATTCGTTGTGATTAACAGTGAGTGTGCAAAACATTCGGCATGAAAATCTTAAAATATAAATGCTTATTTTCTGTAGAACTCACCTCCTTTTCCGCCCCATGAGCAAAAAAAAGATAGCCGGCCATCAAAGAAAAATTTCTTTGGCAGCTCGGCTATCTTCAATTGAAGACCCGCAGCTTTCCGCCCTCTCCTCACGAAGAGTTTGGCCTTAGCTCTTAATCATCCATCGTATACAGTTGTTTAGATTCAGTCTATCCCGCACTTTTTACCTGTCAATACGCACTGAATATTATTCTGTTTTCGTGTAGTAATATTAATTAAACTATGCCGCAGTGGTCCCTGATAGAGACAGCTGGGAATTGGGAAGACCTGATTGTATTAATTAAAAGAAGGGAAAGCGTCCCCGCACAATGTTGGTGCGGAGACGCTTATTTTTCAGTCGTTCTCATGCTGTTGATGATTTACCTTGATCACCACTTCAGCAACCGGGTTCAACCAGCGATGAACCCTGCTGTCCAGATCGCTGGCACCTCCTTCGGGATCGCTGTCGCCGACAACGCCACGATGAATGTGAACCTTGCTATTGGTGTCATTGCCGGCAACACCGGTGCCGCCGAACCCGCCATCACCGCCGGGCGCAGCAGGAATCCCCGGCACACCTGGAGCTCCGCCGCCGGTGATCACTTCATCATTCGCCTCGGTACCGGCATCGTAGCCGAACAGATAGTATTTATAGGTGCCAGTTGCGCGGGGGATTAACAACGAATCGAGGCCAACGAAACCGTCGTTAGTGGGCAACAACATCGCCACCAGGGACAGATAGCGGTTTTGGGATTGCTCTGGATCGAGAAGAATATCGCTGACGATGCCACCGGGAGCCAATAACCCAGCGGCCGGATTTTCAATCGTATCCCGATCCGGTCCGCCGACCAGTCCCGACAGCAATGAAATATCGCCCCCTTCTGCCATCGCCTGCAGGGCCAGGGTTGCAGACGTGCCAACTTCAAACAGGCGGGTCTCCTTGTTATGCGCCGTGACCAACAGCGGAGTGAAGTAAATCCCGTTAGTCAGGTTTTTCACCGTCACAGAAATCGTACCGGCCACTGCCTGCCCGGCAGTCAGAAACATCCCGACCAGAACAACAACCAGCATCTTCAATAGAAACCGTGCCATGACCTTCTCCTTTTCGTTAAAGGGTTGAGAGGGTGACAGATCACGGACTCAAAACATGAAATACTCTGCCCGGACTGCCGCTTGTAAAGAAGATACAGCCCTCAGATCAACTTTGGATTAAGGTCAGGTCAAGATTGGATAAAGATCGTTTTTCTTTTTGCCGGGAAAGGTAAAGGCAACAGGCAGACAACTATGGTTAAGGATCGGCTCAAGCAGCCCCCTCTTTAGCTTGAAGTCAGGCTGAATTCGTTCTTCTCCTGTTCACTGACAATTTTTCCATAACAGTTATCGGCTGGCGGAGTTCCGCGTTTGACAAGGGAGACTTCAACTTCTTCAGGAGTAGGATAGCCGGCGCGGTTACGTGCAATCAACGCTTGAACGCAGTGCATGCTCAAAGTCCCCGCTTCGGCAAGAGAGGTCAGCTCTTCCAGAGCGGTGCGGTTATTATAATCACTGGGACGATAAGGTCTTGATGAAGTCAAGGCATCGTACACATCGCAGGTTGCGATCATTTCAACCAAGGGATCAGCCTCCGCCACCCCGCGCGGATAACCGGAGCCGTCGCGGCGCTCATGATGATTAAATGCCACATGGGCCGCCGGGTGCTGGTGATCCCCCAGGTAATAGCTGCTGATGACATAACCGGCAACAGGGTGAAACTCCAGATAGCTCCGCTCACGGCGTGTCAGGGGAGTACGTTTATTCAGAATCTCCAAAGGGATGGCGAGTTTACCCAGGTCATGGGTCGGACCGACCAACAGCACATTTTTAACAATCAGTTTCTCCCGGGCAACGATTTCCATCATAAAGGTACTCAGGATAAAAACGACCAACGAATGGCGATAGGTGTAAAAATCCTGTTCCCTGAATAGTTCCAGTGCCCGTAAAAGGGGCAAAGGGATCGGGACCTCTCCAATCCGATCAAGGTGCGCTCGCACACCACCAGCCCCACCGAAAATGTATTCGTAAGGGTTCATGTTCATGAAATCTTCCACGTCAGAACGGATACGTTCATGCTGGAGGAGGCAGGTCGATCCATAGCCCTGCTGCCGCCCTTTTCTGGCAACGGCTTCGATAGTCGCGCTATCAAGAAGAGTTCCGGCCGCCAGCAGTTGATTTCCGTCCAGATCATCAATCGCAAAAGGGAGCTTGATATTCAGCATGGCATTATATCCCGGGAGGCAAGGAGCCGTAAAAAATCATGAGCAGAAAGGATTTGAGCGGAAGGAGGACAGAGCACAAAAAAAAGCACCTCGGCTCAAGGTGCTTTTCATCGATTCTGCAAGCCCCCCAGACAACAATTCGACAGGTTTTTCACTTATGTGCGTGCAATATATCTGATTGCAGTTTTACAGTCAAATCCGAGAAAAACTCATCTCAATATTCAGAACATCTGCCTCCCGGCAAAGGTTCATCTGTCAACAATCCCGGAGAGATACAACCAAAAGCAGCAAGAACCGGGTTGGAGCCCTCGGCTTCAAGTGCTAAGCTAAGCGATAAAATAGATGATATTTACCGGGAGCGCATGATGGCCGATACTGATTACCCGCGCATCGCTCAGGCGATCCACTTTTTAGAAGAGCATAAACTGGACCAGCCCACCCTGGCGGAAGTTGCCGAACATATTGGACTGAGCCCCTTTCACTTCCAGCGTCTTTTCCGTCGTTGGGCCGGGGTCAGCCCGAAACGATTCCTGCAGTTCCTTACTGCAGAGCACGCCAAACAGCTGTTGCGTCATGCGAACTCGGTTCTCAATACCAGCCTCGAAATTGGCCTGAGCGGTCCCGGTCGACTGCATGACCTGATGGTGTCAGTGGAGGCGATGTCACCGGGAGAGATCAAAACGGGCGGGGAAGGAATTGAAATCCGCTACGGTTTTCACGAGACTCCGTTTGGAATCAGCCTGACAGGATTGACTGATCGGGGTATCTGTCATCTGGCCTTTGTCGAGGCAGGTTGCACAGAAGCGTCTGTACAGGAGCTGAGAAAAGACTGGCCGAAGGCAACACTGTCTGAGAATGCCGAGGCTACCATATCCGTTATAAAGAAAATTTTTGGAGAGAGAAATCA
>Ga0102946_1000528_pt1 | contig 13289 bp, 5 predicted proteins | sample SalPon2A_A_D1_MG_FD_78209 | JGI IMG/M metagenome (GOLD analysis project Ga0102946, IMG submission 78209) | Soil microbial communities from South San Francisco under conditions of wetland restoration - Salt Pond MetaG R2A_A_D1_MG | ecosystem: Environmental > Terrestrial > Soil > Wetlands | place... | reverse complement strand
GCGAAACACCCAATGCATACGACGAACACGATCAAGACATTCTCGGCACATTGGCCGGCAGCTTGTCCGCGATCATCATCAACGCTCGCCTGGTCGAACGCCAGCAGCAGCTCTTTGAAATCACCAACAAGATTCGCCAATCGGTCAACATGAATACTATTGTCGAGACCACAGCCGAAGAACTCTCGAAAGCTCTCAAAGCCCGTAAGACCAGGGTTCAAGTTGGCGGCGCACTTGCACTACCGATAGAAGGCAAAGAAAATGGCAATGAAAAAGAAGGTGAAACCGAATGAGAAACTCCACCTTTATCAATAACATCCGATCCCTGTTGAACCCCAGTGAAGGCGGCCTCACAGAATTTCGCGCCTTGATGCTGCGTGTACTGACAATTTTGCTGCTCCTGATTGGCACCCCCATGCTGATTGTAAATATAAAAGTATTTGTTGAGAGTCAGAACTGGCTCTTCCTGGGTTTTAGCTTTTTCACCTTTATCTACCTGATCATTACAGCAATTTTTGAACAGCGCATTTCATATAACGTTCGCTCTGTCAGTATCATTGTACTGTCCTTCGCTCTTGCTTACCTCGCCTTTGACAACTACGGCTTGTCTGGCGACGGACGTATCTGGTTGATGTTCTTCAGTGTATTTACCACCATCATGCTTGGTCTGCGCTATGGCATTATCGCCAATATTATTGGCTTGGGAGCGTTTGTTGGTGTTGGCTATCTAGTTCTCAACGGGTTCATTCAGGTAAAAAATCAAATCGGAATTGGTTATTCCTTAGACCCTCAAGCCTGGCTCACAACTGGCATCACTTTTGCCTTTGTCAGCTTACTGCTGTCTATCGCCATCGGCCTGCTGATTCGCAGCCTTGAAATTGGGCGCAGCAGCTTACAGAATGCCTATGAAGATACGCAACAGCTCACAGAACAATTACAAAATGAGGAACAACGACTCCTCGACCGCTCCTCTGACCTGGAACGCCGCCTTGTTCAGATTCGGACAGCTGCGGAAATCTCCCGTTCTCTAGGCACCATTCTGGACCCAAAAGAACTGCTCAACACGGTTGCCGACCTCATCCAGACTCGCTTCAACCTCTATTACGTTGGCGTTTTCCTGATCGATGAGTTCAGCCGCTATGCCATCCTCCAGGCTGGCACCGGAGAAGCTGGTCAGACCATGCTCTCCGAGAACCACCGCCTCAGCATTGGCGGCTCATCCATGGTCGGTTGGGCCACTTCCCACAACGAACCCCGCATCTCGATGGATGTGGAGCAAGAAGCCGTGCGATTTAAAAATCCCCATCTTCCCCTCACCCGCTCCGAGCTCGCCATCCCAATTGCAATCGGCAAACAAGTGCTTGGCGCCATCAGCGTTCAATCCGTAGAGCCCAACGCCTTTGACGATGATGACATCACCATTCTCAACAGCATCGGCGACAGCCTCGCTATCGCCCTTGAAAATGCCCGCCTCTTCCAGCAATTTGAAAACAGCCTGGCAGAAATTCAGCAGCTCAACCGGCAGTACATGTCCAAAAGCTGGAAACAAATTTGGCTGAATGCCGAAGAAAAAGACCAGGAACTGACCTACGAGCACGGTTCAGACCTGATCCTGGATGAGGGAGGCAAAGAAATCTCCATCCCCCTCACCCTGCGCGGCGATCAAGTCATCGGCAACATTTCCCTGGCAACCAGCCAAAATGACCTGACTTCCGAGGAAAAAGATTTCATTCAAGCCATCAGCGATCAGGCTGCCCTCGCTCTGGAAAGCGCTCGCCTGCTGGACGAAGCCAACAAACGTGTTGAGCAAGAGCTGGCCATTCAAGAGCTGACCACCCAATTTTCCCGCTCATTGGACTTTGACTCCCTGCTTAAATCCGTCGTGCAGGAGCTTGGTCAACTGCCGAATATCAAACAAGCGTCAATTCATGTCACCCCACCTGAACGTCAAAAAAATCCAGCTTCACCTGACCCAGATGCAGCCAACTGAGTATTGAACCCAGGTAAAATTTTATGATTGAAAAAGAACCAAACAACCAACAAATAGGCCAACAATCGCCGCCTGCCCCAGCCACACCGCTCCGGATTGCCACCATCCGGCTGGTGAACGATCTGATTATTCTGGCTGTTACACTGATCTTTACGATAGAAGCCCTCGACCAGGCTCCGGTCCGCTACATTCTGATGGGTGTATCGGGCATCGCCATTTCCACACTGATTGGCTACTTCTTCACACGAAGAGGGCGTCCCATCATCGGTATGGGCTTCATGATCTACGGTATGGTCCTGGGGCTGACCTTTGCATCCATCTTTGCTGAAAAATTGGGGCCGTTCACCCTGGTCACGCTCGTGCTTGTAACCACTTTGATGGTCTCCTACAACATTCCCCAGCGGCGAGTGATTGAAGCGATTTCCGCCAGCCTGATCTTTGGCTCAGCCGCGATGATCTTCGACCTCAATTTTCGCGGCGCACCTTTCCGTTTACCCATGCCCCAGGGACTTCCGAATATTCTGTGGGGCATAATCATTGTTCTATCAGCAATTTTCCTCTATCTCCTGATTCAACAGTTCCCGCGCTTTTCTCTTAGGGCAAAAATCATCACGGCTTTCGCCATTGTCACCGTGATCTCAATTTCCATACTCGGATTCTTCTACAGCCGCAGTGTTGAGAGCGTACTCACACAGGAAGCAAACCAAACGCTCTTCAATGCCGCCTCTCAAACCGAAGACTCCCTACGTCAATTCATTGACTTCAATTTACAGGCAATCCACACTGAAGCCCGCCTGCCTGTCCTGGTTCATTACGCTGCCCAATCCGAGCTTGAGCGCGAAGCCATGACCGAAACAGTTACCCAGACCCTGCAAACGCTGGCTCAAAAAGACGCCTACATCGCTTCCTACGCCATGCTCGACCTCCAGGGGAACGTCCTGATCGACACCAACTCGTCAAATATCGGTGCAAATGAATCCATGTTAAGCGCTTTCACGTCACCGATCGCTAATGGAAATCCCGCCATGTCCAACGTGGAAATGGACCCCATGTCGCATGAGCCTTCCCTTTATTTCAGCGCTCCAATTATCGAAAATGAGAATATCATCGTTGGCATCTTGCGCACCCGCTACGATGCCTATGTGCTTCAAGATTTGATTGAAAAAAGCAACGACCGCGGCGGAAACAACTCCTTCGCCGTCCTCTTTGACGAAAACCACATCCACCTGGCCCACGGAATTGCTCCCGAAACGATCTTCACCTCTGTTGTCCCGCTGGAAGACAGTCTCTTTGAAGAACTCATCGAGAGCCGCCGCCTGCCGCAGCAGTCCGAAGAAGAAACCTTCCTCGACCTGCCCGACCTGAACTTCCACCTCCGCCAAACCGAAAATTCGGAAAACGGCGTCGTCTATTTTGACGCTGAAGATATCGCGACCGGCGACCGGCTCAACCGCGTGGTCGTACTCGATTTGGGAAATCCATCCTGGCTGCTGGCCTTTTTCCAACCGCAAGAAATCTATCTTGAACCAGTCGAAAACCTGACCAACACCACCATTTTCCTCAGCTTGCTGGCAGGGTTTGGCTCGGTGCTCGTTTCTGTCATCCTCACCCAAATCCTTGTTGCCCCCATCATGAAGCTGAATGAAAGCGTTCAGGAAATCTCTCAGGGCAAACTGGATACCCAGGTCGAGATTATGTCCGATGACGAGATCGGTACCCTCGCCAAAACATTCAACGCTATGACCAGCCAGCTTAGCAACCTGGTCGGCAACCTGGAAAAACAAGTGGAAGCCCGCACCCGTCATATCCAAAACAAGGCAGCTCAACTGCAAGCTGCAACCGAAGTGGCAAGAGATGCCACCACAGAACTGGACTTGAACGAAATGCTTGACCGGGCCAGCACACTCATCCAGGACCGCTTCGGCTTTTACCATGTCGGTATTTACCTGAAAGATTCTCAGAGTGAGAACACTGTACTGGCGTCCAGCCAGGACGACCCCGGCAAAAAGCTGATAGACATCGACCACCGCTACAAAGTGGATGTGGAATCCAATGTCGGCTTCGTTTGTATTCTCGGCGAACACCGCCGGGCATCCGTTGATGACCCCAGCACCTCACTCATCTATCACCCTCTGCTGCCAAACTCTCAATCCCAGTTGGTGCTCCCGCTCAACCTTGCTAACGAGACCATCGGGGCAATTGACATCCACAGCACCAACCAGGCCGACTTCAGCGAAGATGATGTGCAAATATTTATGACTATCGCCGATCAGCTTGCCATCGCCATTCAAAAAGCCCGCTACAACCAGGAAGTTCAAGAAACACTGAACGAACTCGAAACAGCCTACGGCACCTTTACTGAAAAATCCTGGCAGCGTTTTATCCAAAACAAAGCACAATCAGCAGGCTACCGCTTCCACAATATGAAAACAGAACCAGTTTTCGAAAGTCCAGAACAGGTGCAGAAAGTCTGGAAAAATGGCGAAGCTAACTCCGAAGTCAGTGCATCTCCCGATAACCCAGCCAACAAATCCAGCGCACTCGCCGTACCCATCAAAGTCCGTGGAGAAGTTATCAGTGTGCTCAACCTTGAATTTGAGACCGAACAAATACCACCGGACATTAATGATCTTGTAGTTGAAATTGCCGACCGCCTCAGCCTGATTATCGAGAACGCTCGGCTGATCGAAACCGCAAAAATGCAGGTTGACCGGGAACAGCTCGCCAGCCATATCACAAATACCATCCGCCAATCATTGGATATGGATGTCGTTATTCGCACCGCTGTCCAGGAAATCGGTCAGGCGCTTGGTCTGCCCGAAGTAGAGATAAGATTGGGCACCACAAGTCAACAGATTGGCGCACTCCATTCAACAAATAATGGCAGCGGCAACGCCAGCTCAATGGAATAATTATGAACGAAACACAACCTCGGAGATATCCAAATACCCTGATTTTTGCCATCCTGGGCGTGTTGGCCGGTATCGGTTTGATTGTCGTTGCAACTATTACTGAAACCGCCAACCGGGGCTTACCCCCGAACATCCCAGACATGGTTCAGGTCCATTCCCAAACAGTCCTCCTATGGATTATGGACTCGACCCCATTGGTTTTGGGCATACTGGCAGGGTTTGTCGGCTACAGGCAGGACAACCTCCAGCACATCACCAATCAGTTGGAAAACCAGCTCCATCAGGAAGAAAAACTCCGGAAAGAACTCAACTCCCTGACTGAAGAACTGGAACATAGGGTAGAAGAACGCACCATAGAAGTGGAAAGACGTTCCCAATATATTGAGGCTGCTGCCGAAGTCGGTCGCGCCGCCACCTCCATTTACAAATTGGATGAACTTCTCCCGCGCGTAGTTGACCAGGTTTCCGCAAAATTCGGCTTTTACCAGGCCGGTATTTTCATCATTGACGATAAAAAAGAATTTGCTGTGATGCGTGCAGCCAGCAGTGAGGGCGGCAAACGTATGCTCGCCCGCAACCATAAGCTGAAAGTCGGTGAACAAGGGATTGTCGGCTACGTTACCAGTACAGGACAGGCCCGCATCGCCCTTGACGTTGGTGAGGACGCCGTTCACTTCAACACCCCCGAACTCCCACATACCCGCTCTGAAATGGCCCTCCCACTTTATTATGGCGGTCGCCTCTTTGGTGCGCTGGATGTCCAATCCACCGAGTCAAATGCCTTTTCCCAGCAGGACATTTCTGCCCTGAACGTGCTCGCCGACCAGATCTCAATGGCGATCAACAACGCCCTTCTCTTCCAGGAACTACAAACCAGCGTGGAAGCTGAGCGCCGGGCATTCAGCCAGGCCAACCGAGAAGCCTGGTTGGATTATTACCGCCATGCCGGCCGCTACCAATACAAATACGCAAATGACCAAATCCTCCAACCCGATTCACAATGGCCGGAAGATATGGTTGAAGCGCTTGAAACTCAACAGATCGTCAAAACCGATACCAACAAACCGGCTTTATCCATCCCGATCATATCCAGCGGGCAAACCATTGGCGTGATCCGGGTTGCTAAAGAAGCCGGACAAATCCCATGGAGCGGAGACGAAACGGACCTGATCCAGACTCTCGCCGACAGAATCAGCCAGGCCCTTGACAGCGCGCGATTGTTCCAGACTACCCAACAGCAAGCTGCACAGGAACAGCTTACCAGTGAAATCTCGTCCAAGTTCCGCCAAACCCTCGACATCGACGCCGTCCTAAAGACGGCCGCAAAAGAGCTTGGATCCGCATTCAATGCACAAGAAGTAGTAATTCGGATGGCACCAAATGAATCAAATGACTGATAACTCTCCCAACAACCGGTACGACTCGGGCGACACCCTGCTCACCCTGATCAACCGCGTCAGAGATCTGCTGCGTCCCCCTGTGTTCTCCGGTGATGAAGACAAAACACGCCAGGCTGCCGTGACCTACAACTTGCTCACGATGGCGCTGATCATCTCCGCGCTGTACTCCCTGACTGTCTTCTTTACCAGCAACCGGCCGGTCCTGATCGCCGGAGCGCTGCTGGTGGTACAGGTGATCTTGGTCTTCAGTATGAGAGCAATCCGCAGAGGCCGGACAAGCCAGGTCGGCCTCCTGGTCACAATTTTCTTTTGGGTCTTCATTGCAGTATTATCTGTCTTATACGGCAGTGTGGTCAATCCCCTGCTCCCCACCTTTGTAGTCGTTATTTTTGCTGCCGGCTTGATGGTTAGCAACCAGGTCGCCACGATCTTCACCATCGTAACGGTTTTTTATAATATCCTCTATCTGGTAGCCGAGATGACCATTGAACTCCCTTCTGTGCTCGTCACTACCCCGGCAAATTTCACCCTGCGCATCACGTTCAACGCCATTGTAGCGGCGGTGTTCATCATTATCGCCAATCGGGCAACTGCACAGGCATTCAAAGAATTGAGCAATATCCGGAAAGAGCTTGTGGATAGCAATGAAGAACTCTCCCAAATGCAGCAATATCTGCAAGAAACCGTGACAGAACGCACCACCCAGCTGGAAAAACGGAATAAGTACCTTGAAGCGGCTCAACAGGTAGCTCGAGAATCGCTGTCCACCCTTGATCTTCAAGAAATGCTCGACACCATTGCCTCCCTGATCAGTGAGCTGTTCGGTTTCTACCATGTCGGCATTTTCCTGCTGGATGACCGGAAAGAGTGGGCCGTCCTCAAGGCGGTCTCCAGCCCAGGCGGTCAAATCATGCTTAGGCGCAACCACCGGCTTGAGGTTGGCAAGCAAGGTATCGTCGGCTTTGTGACCAGTATTGGCCAGGCCCGCATCTCACAAGATATCGAATTGGACCGTATTCACTCTGTCACAGCCGAATTGCCCGACACCCGCTCAGAAATGGCGCTCCCACTGAAAGTTCGCAATAACATCATTGGTGCACTGGACATTCAAGATTCGACCCCGAATGCCTTTGAGGAAGACGACCTCTCCATCCTCCAGACCGTTGCTGACCAGATCGCGCTGGCGGTAGAAAATATCCGCCTTTACCAGCAAACCCAGGAAACTATTGAAGAGATCCAACGGGTTTACGGCGAATACAGTCAGCAAGCCTGGTCCGAAACCTATCAAAAGAACCTGCTCCACTCCTACCGCTATGCTGGCGGTTCGGTGGAGGCTATTTCCGACAATGAACAAATCAACCTGATCGGGAATAAGGTTTCTGTGCCGATCAGTATCCGCGGTCAATACATTGGTGCCATAGAAATTGCCAAAGGGGAAAATCCCGAAGACTGGTCGGACGATGAACTCAAGCTGCTGCACACCCTCTCCGAACAGCTTGGCGTCGCCCTGGACAGCGCCCGCCTATACAACGAAACCCAACTGCGTGCGTCAACCGAACACGTTATCAGCCAGATTAGCTCTGAGCTGTGGGAAACGCTTGAAATTAACTCTATCTTAAAAACGGCTGCCGAAAAACTGCGCACTGCTCTGGCAGTCCCCGAATTAACCGTACGCTTGACAAAACCTGCTTCAGAACCCCAAACCGAGTCACAGAATGGCAGCAGCAACCTCCCTGAGACCGTTGAGGATACTGAAGAGGAAATTGAGAACTAAACGAGTAAAAGAAGATGACTGAAGAATTTCATACCGACGATCTAAATCCGAACAACGAAGTCGAACAAACTTCGCCCAAGGTCCCTGTGGCTATTAGGCGGACGTACATTATCGCCTTCATCATGCTTGTCCTGACCCTGTTCGATTCGGCCAGCCATTATAGAGAATTTGGCGCCTGGCAGATTTTGGCTGACGGCGCAGGTGTTCTGGTCGCCTTACTCCTGGTGATCGCAAGCTATCTCCTGTATCGACGGGGGTATATCAAGACTGCGGGAACCTTCATCGCCTTCACCATTTTCTCCGCCTACCTCCCCGGCGACTTATTCTTAGAGGGTGTCACCTTCTACAATATGCTCAGCGGTGTGATCCTATTCATTCTGCTTTACTTTATTTTCCGCCCTGAGAGTGCAAGCCGCTGGTTCCAGTATGCCGTAATCTATGTCGTCACCAGCGCGATATTCAGCGTCATCTCCACCTTTGACCGCTTCAATATTAATGATTCCCAGTCCTGGAGCGTATCACTGCCTGTCACGACCAGCCTGTTGGTTGTGCTCATGCTCTGGCAGATTCTTGCCAACATCCAGGTCCGCACGATCCGAACCCGGCTGCTGTTAATTTTTATGGGCATCGGTCTTGTCCCCGCCCTGCTCATTTCCGCCACCTCCACTGCCATTGGCTACCAGAGAGACATCACCCAGGCTGAGAACTCACTCAACACCACACTGGCTCTGAAATCTGAGCAAGTCAACAGTTGGAGGCAGCAGCTGAACAACGATTTTGCCTCCCTCCAACAAAATGAAGAATTCATCGGAACCGCTGAGCTCTACCGTGCCCTCTTCGATACGGATTCATTTTATCTGCAAATTTACAGGCAGGATCTGAACAACATCCTGGGCTCGTACGCTGGTGAAGATACCAACTTCAACGAAATCGCTATTGTTAATTTAGAAGGTGAGGTTCTCCTCTCCACACAGCCTGAAAATGAAAACGTCAATCTGTCCGGCACTGAGCCATTTGAAAGCGGCATGGCAGCACTCGCAAATACAGCGCTAACCTTCAACGAGACGGAAGACCAGATTGAATTCACCATTGCCCAACCACTTTTTAATCAGAACCAGGAAGTGATTGCTGTATTGCTTGGTGAGGCCAATACCACCGGTCTGACCGAACGGATGCTCGAAGCTCTCCAATTCACCCAGGCGGAAAGCACCTACCTCATCAGCGAACAACAAGACCTGCTTACACCCATCGCAGAAAACGAATCGATTTCCATTGGCACCTCCCTCTCGCTGGATTTTCTGATGAGCGACGAGACAGGCCTGGGGATGACGAACCTCCAAACCTATACCAACCTGGACGGCACCCAGGCAATTGGCGTGGCACAACTGATCCCCGCCGTCGACGCCTACTTGATCGTCGAACAGGTACAGGCCGAGGCATTTCAAACCCTCCGCCTGAACCTGATCATCAACAGTATTCTGGCTGGGCTTACTGTTTTTGCTATTTTCTTTTCCTCTCTTCGCTCAGCCCGAAACATCTCCACCCCGCTGTTCAAGCTCTCCAATGATGCTGCCATGGTGACCCGGAATGAGCTGGACCTGATCGAACCAATTGACCGGGCCGACGAAATTGGCGAACTATCCCAATCGCTCTCTACCATGACCGGTGAGTTGTTCCAAACTAAGACAAACTTGGAAAATATCGTTGCCGAGCGCACAAAGGTACTGGAGCGCCGTGCAGCTTACCTGGAAACCACCTCCGAGATCAGCAAAGCGCTGACCGGTATTTACAACCTGGAAGACCTGCTCAACACTGTGGCTTTCCTCATCAGCGAAAACTTTGGTTTCTACCACGTCGGCATCTTCCTGCTGGACGCCAAAAAGGAATACGCCGAACTTAAATCAGCGAACTCTGAAGGCGGCTGGCGCATGCTCGCCCGTGAACACAAACTCAAAGTAGGCGAACAAGGGATTGTCGGCTTCGTGACCGGCTCCGGCCTCCCCAGGATCCAGCAGCAAGTTGAAGGGGAAGAAAGTGTACACTACAACAATCCCGACCTCCCTCTGACAAAATCTGAGTTGGCCCTCCCGCTCAAAGCTGGGAACGAAATTTTCGGTGCCCTTGATGTCCAAAGCACCGAAGAATCCGCCTTCTCTGACGAAGACGTTTCCGCCCTCCAGGTGCTGGCGGACTCTGTTGGTATCGCGATCCAGACTACCCGCCTCGTCCAGCAGCTCCAAGAAAGCCTGGAAACTGAACGCAAAATTTACGGTGACCTCACCAGCTCCTCCTGGCGCGCGATGCTCGCCTCGGCCGCAACTCTCCCCGCATTCAAAAGCGACCAATTTGGCATCCAAACCATCAGCGACTCCACCAGCCCGCTGGCTCAAAAAGCCACAGAGACCGGACAGGTGCAGGTCGAACCGGCCAGTGACCATTCAAGCACGCATCATCTGGCGGTGCCCATCACCGTGCGCGGCGGCACAGTCGTTGCCGTCATCGAGACGGAAAAGCCTGCCTCCAGCGGGCAATGGACAACCGAAGAGATCACCATCCTCGAATCGGTAGGCACCGAACTGGGGATGGCCATTGAAAATGCCCGCCTCTTCGAAGAGACCCAAAAGACCGCCCAACGTGACAGGATCAGCGCCAATCTCGCCTCCAAGATCTGGGCCTCCACTGATGTCGAAAACATTCTCCAGACGGCCGTCCGCGAGTTGGGCAGCGCCTTGAACATTTCCTATGGCACGATTAAACTCAAGCTTCCAAAAGAATCCGAAACCAACGGCCATAGCAGCGATGGAGTAGACCAATAATGAGTACCATAATCTTAACCAGTATCCACATCTTCATTGCCCTGCTCACATCCACTGCGGCAATCGTTATTCTGATCTCCGATTTCAAGAATATCAAAGCCCGCTCCGTCGGCGCGCTGTTGATTCTCTTTTCGCTTTCCTCCTTCGCATTTGGCTTTGAGCTCAACGCCCTCTCCACCAATCAAGTGGTTACCTGGGTGATTGTCGAATTTTTCGTTGCCTACGCCACACCGGCTGCCAGCATTCTCGTGTCCCTCTACTTATTCCGCCCCAGTTGGGCGGAGAAAAAATGGGTGTCCATTCCGTTATGGATATTGATCCTCTACCCGTTGGTCATCAGCATAATGGATGTTGCCGGGGTTTCCAATGCTCTCCTTGGCACCAACATCTTCTTCAACCTTGAAGATATTGCCAATCTATACACCGGCGGCTATCTGCCGATTGGTGATGCTGGCACTGGCACATATTACGATGCCACTCGATTCCTGCTGATTGGGACATTCACGCTGTTTATCATCTTCCCGATCTTATATATCGTCATCAAAGACCGGAAATCCAATCCGATGAACAGCCGGAACGCCCGTTTCCTGTTTGTCATCACCATCGTCACTTCGGTCTTCCAAACCTTCTTGCAGGACGAGCTGCCGCCTACGACTGCCACCTTGGCCGCCAACGTCTTATTCTCGGTTGGTTTCTTCGTGGTCGGTTTCCGCATGATCACCAGCGAAACCGGGCAATCCGCCTCATTGGAAAACCTCTTTCAGAACTACCCAATGGGTTACAAGATCACAATTGCCACAGCAGCCATTATTGTGCCCACCATTATCTTTATCGGGTTCTCAACCTTCAGCTTTTTCCAGTCCAGCCTACTTTCGGTTTCCAACCAGAATATCTACAACCTCTCCCAAAGAGAGGCGAACCTGTTCGCCACTCTTTTTGAGGACAATTTCATTCACCTTAGCGCAGTTCAAGAAAGCGAAAACGTCCGCACTCTCCTAAATAACCGGCAGGACCAATATATTGGACTCTCGGAAGAGCAAATCCAACAGCAGATCGCTGAAACTGAAGAAACTTGGCAAACCATCACCCCTCAGTTAGTCTCCTCCATTATGAACCCGGAGAACAGCCCGGAGATTCACGACATCGCCGAAGAGTTTCCAGAGATCATGAATATCCTGATCGTCGACCGCAATGGTGCGCTTCTCACTGCCGTAGAAACCCCTGACCACTACAGTTACACTGCCACTACCTGGTGGAAAACAGTGGTATCAAACGACGAACTGTATGTTGGTATTATTCAATTCAATGCTAATTCTGAAACCTTCTATACATCGCTCGGTCTCCCCATCCATGATGATTCTGGCAGGGTCATCGGCGCCATTCTAAGCATCTTTAACCTGAACAGGACCGTCGACTCGATCAACGCATCAACCCAAAGCGATATTACTTTCGGCTTTCTCACCTCCAGCTTCATCATTCCAATGAAAGACCCGACCAGTTCAGAACTGATTGCAATCCCCGCCTCTACTTTCACAATTGGTCAACTAGAAGAATCCCGCAACACCGTGCAACTTCTGGGGGATGCCCACATTCTCAAGCTTGCTCCCGTAATCGGCACAGAGGACCAATTTTCCGCCCCCTGGTGGATTGCCGCGTACCAGCCTATTGACAAATCACTCGCCCCCCTCACCACAGCCAGGAACGGCACCGTGATCACAACCACCATCATTCTGATTGTGTCTGCCTTGATTGTTGCCTTCCTCACCCGCAGCATCACACAACCGCTTTCCAGCTTATCAGAGGCCGCCGAACAGATTCTGCAAGGCAATAGAAACGTATCGGTGAACATCACCAGCAAAGATGAATTAGGGACGCTTTCCACCACCTTTAACCAGATGGCATCTGAAATCTCCAATATGGTCGAAGGTCTGGAAAAAACAATTGAAGACCGCACCCATGATTTGGAACGTCGCGCCCTTCAGCTCGAAACCTCTGCTCTCGTTGCCCAGCAAGCCAATGAAATTCAAGACCTTTCCACCCTGCTGGATCAGGTGGTTGAGCTGATCTCCGAAAACTTTAATTATTACCATGCAGGTATTTTCCTGCTGGACGAACAACGCAAATACGCCGTACTGGAAGCCGCCAACTCTGAAGGCGGCAAGAGAATGCTCGCCCGCGGTCATAAATTACAGGTGGGCCGTGTTGGCGTAGTCGGGTATTGCGCCGGTATGGGCCAGCCGCGTATCGCTCAGGACGTGGGCGCAGACATCGCGTATTACGACAACCCGGACATGCCCCACACACGCTCTGAAATGGCCCTTCCCATGATCGTAAACGACCTGGTCATCGGCGTGATTGACGTGCAGTCCACTGAGGCCAGTGCATTCAACCAGGAGG